>Ga0129299_1000329_pt1 | contig 29449 bp, 12 predicted proteins | sample ConPoolayeCmetaG_FD_94477 | JGI IMG/M metagenome (GOLD analysis project Ga0129299, IMG submission 94477) | Hot spring microbial mat communities from California, USA to study Microbial Dark Matter (Phase II) - Cone Pool mat layer C metaG ...
ACCAGGCTTGAGATGAGCAGCCCGGCCCGAAGCAAAACGGCCTTCAGGTATTGTTCTTCGTCCTCAAACGCAGGGAGTAAGGTTAAACGTTTGTACCAATCGAGCATTATCCGTTACCCCTTCCATTGCCACGATCCGGCGCTGCACCCATCCGGATTTCGACTTCTTTAAGCCCTAATGCGGCACGCATTTCTTGTACGGCACGTTTGAGCACCGCTTCGATGTCGAGCGATTCGCCAATGCGCGCCGAAACCTCACTCAGCAAACGGTCTTGGATAGCCCGCAGGCGAGTGTCGCGCAGTAACCGCGCGCTTTCCATCGACAATGCAAGTCGCTCTGAGACTTGCTGAACCGTCGCCAGAAACTCGGGAGAGATGGCGCGGCCGGCGACGCGCAGATTGAGCACGCCGATGACCTGATCGCGCAGACGAACAGGCACGGCTACCGTGCTGAACGCCTCTTCTCGCCCTCCTTCCGAGGCGATGATGACCGGTTCGCCCAATTCGAGGGCGCGGCGGGCCTCGGCGGGTTGCTCCACGGCCGGCTCAACACCCAGCCGCCGATAGCGGTAGCCTGTCTGTTGTTGGGCACTCCGCGCCAGCCGCTGCCAGGCCTCGCGCGTGTACTGGGCCGATGAAGCCTGCAATTCGCGCACCGTTTGCTGCATTTGGTCGAGCAAACGCACATTTTCAATGGTCAAAGCAAGCTGATCGGCCACAATGCTCAGCGCTGCCATGTCTTCGTCGTCTATGCCACCCACCCGCTCACTCAGCAGATCAAGTATGCCGATCACCCGGCCACCTACCTGAAGCGGCAACACGGCCTCGGTATGCGCCTGGGGCAACAATGACAGGTCGAAATGGCGGGGATCCTGGCTTGTATCTGGAACAACGTAAAACTGCCCTGTCGCCGCCACATGCCCCACCAGGCCCTCGCCAACCTTGATCCGCAGTCCGCGCGAGAGGAGTTCGGTGGCCATTTCACCGGCAGCAGCCCTCAACACGGCAAATTCTTCCAGGTCGTCGAGCAAAAAGACCAGGGCATGGCTCAAACCAAAGCGTTCCATCAGCAATGCAGAAACCCGGCTCAACAACAGATCGAGTTCACGTTGGGCGGCAGCTTCGCGGGCAATTTCGGCAGCCGCCTGAATTTGCATTGCCCGACGTTCCATATCGGCAGCATAGCGCGACAATGTGGCCTCGGCCTGCTTGAGGGCCGTGATGTCGCGGGTAACGCCGACAAATCCGATCACCGCCCCGCTTTCGTCATGCAACGGCACTTTGGTCGTCAAGACCCACTGATGCTCTCCCGTGGTCTGGTCGATGACCTCCTCTTCCAGATCGATCACCGGCCGGTCGCGGGCCATCAACTCTTGCTCACTCTGAAAATACTGCCTGGCAAATTCCGGTGGGAAAAAGTCAAAATCGGTTTTGCCCACCAAATCTTCTTGCGAACGCCCCCCTACCACCCGAATATGAGCTTTGTTGTTGACCACAAAACGGCTCTGTCGATCTTTGATGTACACATAATCGGGGAGGTTGTCGATCAATGTGCGCAACAGCGTGCGCTCTTGGGCCAGCGTGGCCTCAACCTGCTGCCGTTGTTCCACTGCACGAACGTTGGCCAACGCATGCGCCAATTCTTCCTGAATTAACGAATAAAAACGACCATCGCGCGGGCCAAATTCCAGCACGATGAACCCCAGTTGCACTTCCTGCGTGTAAAGCGGCAAGACGATCAACTGAACCGGACCTGGTTGCGGCCAAAATTGTGCGGGCAAAATTTGGCGGGTCGGATAGCGCACCCCTTGCGGATCAAGCGGAATACGTCGGTGCTCTCGCCAGGCCACCACCACCCGGGCGTCGTCGAGAGGCCGTTGTGGGTCTTCATACAAAACCAGATACCCGCTGCGAACCAGTTGCTTCATCTCTTCCACCACGGTTTCGCCGAGCGAGGAAATGTCTTGAATAAAGAACATCTGTCGTTCAAAATTGCGCACCAAATCGCTCTGAATTGTCCATTCCAGGCTACGCGCGCGTTCGGCCCGCCATGTTTCATAGCCTACCAGCACGCGCGCCTGTTGCCACAACCGCTCGGCCCAAATCACCTGGTCATTCCGCAACAAAGGTCGCAGCATGTGCCACCATGCAGACAAAAGCAAGTGCCAACGCTCAACATGACCAACCCGGCCGCGCGATTCATGGATCGTTTGCTCCAATCGAGTCAGAAACAGTTCAGGAGCGGTTGCCGCCTCCCAAAATGCCGACAACAACTGCTCGGCACGTTGAGCTGCCGTTTGGGGAACGAAATCGTGCAAAAAGCGCGCCAGCAAGGCATGCAATTGCTCTTTGGTCGTCCCTGAGCCGACCTCAACAGACGGGGTCGCGACCGAAGAAACCTCTTGCGGCCAACAGCCACATGAGCGACGCACAATCATCTGGGCCGGCACATCCAAAACCGGCGGCACCTGTTCACCCCGCCCAAGTGCCAATGCCGTGCGCAGTGCCACCCGTCCCGATTCGTAAAAAGGCTTTCGCACCGCCGTAATCGGCGGCGTAATAGTCTCAGCCTGGATCAGATCATTGTATCCGGCCACGCTAAGCTGTGCCGGCACGTCGATCCCCCGTTCCTGCAGCACTCTTAACGCGCCAACCGCATATTGCACCTCGGTGGCCACCACCGCATCCAGATCAACCCCCGGACGCAAACGGCGTTCATCCAACAACAGGCGCATCGCCGTCGCCCCATCCTGCTCAAGCCACCCACACGGTGGAGACATCAGCCGTTCGTCATCTGGCAGGCCATGGATGCGCAGGGTGTCGCGCCAGGCGCGCGTGCGTTCTTCACTCTCAAAATGTCCGGCCGGCCCACGAATAAGGGCAATTCGCCGACGGCCATGCACCTGGATCAGGTGTTCGATCAGTGCACACATTGAATCATAGGTATTCGTTAAAATACAAGGAATTCCGCTCAATGGCCGCTCGACATTCACCACCGGCAAAGCGCGGTAACGATCGAAAAAGGTCAGGCTGTCGGCCTCATTCCATGGGGTCAACAAGCCGGCCCCGGCGCTGCCCCAGACCACCACTGCATCGACCGTCTCGGGTGAGGCGAGTTCGTATACCAGGTTCGCAAAGGACGGCGAAGCACCGGGCACAGGACAAACTCCGCCGATCAGGCAGATCAGGTTCACGCCCTGTTCGCGCGCCTCATCCACTGCGCCCAGCCACATTTCCTGATCCGACTGGATTGCCGACACCATCATACCGACGGTCAAACGTTTGTGCGCAGATTTTTTTGAAACCCGACGTTCGGGATCACCCATACCCAACTCCATCATCTCGCCATTCCCATTCACCCGGCTGTGCCGTGCTGCGCCATTTCGCGCTCCGGCACATCGATGTGCAAAGACACCTCGCTCACGCCGGGCAGGCGACCCAATTCGCGGACGGCGGTGCGCAACAGGGCATCCAGGTCGAGGGCACGGGCAAACTCGGCCGAGATTTGCCCCACGGCCTGTTCACGAGCAGCCTGCCGTTGGGTGCTCTCGTACAATTGGGCCAGTTCCAATGCCTGTGCCAGTTGGGCAACCAGTGTTTCCAACAAAGCGACCTGTTCGCGCGTCCAGTTTCCTTGATCGGCCGGTTTACAAAAGCGCAATGCGCCGATCACCTGCCCGCGCACGCGCAGCGGCAGGGCAACGGCAAACTGACCGCCGACATCTTGGGCCAGCATCGGTTCGCCTCGTTCGGCCGCCCGGTACATTTCGGCAGGCCAATCCCCTTCGGCCTCGACCACCCGCTGATTCAAATACCGGTATCCCCACTCCGGGCGAGCGCGCAGCAATTCGGCCCAGGCCTGACTTCCGAACTCGCCGTAAGCGCGTTGCGCGGCCTGCAACGCCCTTTCGCTTTCGGTGAGCAACCGCGCATTATCAAGGGCCAGGGCCACTTGATCGGCCATGGTCTGCAACACCGACAAGATGACCTCATCAAAGGCTTCCGGCTCGCTGCTCTGCACGGTCAACGCACCGATGACGGCCCCCCGTGCGCGCAAAGGTAAAGCAGCCTCAGAACGTGTATCCGGCAACTCAAGGGTAGCCAAACGCGCCGCATCGCGATCGGCGTGCAAGGCAATCCGTGCCTGTTCGTTGGCAATGCACCAGCCGATCATCCCTTCGCCAACCCGAATGCGGTGTCCGCGTGCCAACATCGCCTGACCGGCTTCGCCGGTGCCGGCACGCAAAACAGCCCACTCTCCGGACGGGTCGGTCAGGAACAGGCCGACATAGTAAAAGCCAAAACGCTGCTGAATCAATGTCACCACCTGTTGAACGAGCAATTCTTGATCCAGAATCGAGGCTGTAGCCCGCCCGACCTCCGCCGAAGCCTGCAAATAGGCCGAACGGGTTTCAAGCGACAACGTGCGCTCACGCACGCGCTGTTCCAATTCGCCGATCAGGGTGCGCAATTGGGTCGTCATCCGGTTAAAGTTTTGACTCAAAACGCCGATTTCGTCGAACCCGCTTACTTCGGCCACCAGATTCACGTCACCGTCGGCGATTCGGCTGGCCGTTTGCGCCAGTTTAGAGATCGGCGTGGAAATACTGCCGGCGATGAAAAAGGAGAGCAAGACGGACACCACCACGGCCAACCCGATCGGCGCGCCGTTAAAGATCAACACGCTGCTCGCTTCACGAAAGACCTCGGTCTGTTCTTGCTCGGCGATCAGAGCAACGCCCAATGAGGGCAGGTAGCGAAAAACGCCGATCACCGTTCTGTTGCGGTAATTTTGATAAACCCCCGTCCCCTGGGCGCCCATTTCCAAAGCCGTCTCGACGCCCTGGCTGCGCACCGTCGTCTCGCCGCCTTGTGCGAGCGATGGGTATCCGTCAAAACGGGAATCGGTCAGCAGATGATACCCGGCATCGACCAGGTAGGTCTCGCCGGTATTGCCCATCCCCATTCGTCGACCAAGCATCTCGTTCAAATCGCGCCAATTAACGCGCGCCGCCATCACCCCAATTGCTGCCCCGGTGTTATCAAACACCGGCCGGGCAACGATCACCGTCCAGTCGTTCATGATCGGGGAAAATGAGGGCGGTTGCACATAGTTTCTCTCCAGGCCGCGCTGAAAAAAGGGCTGATCGACAAAAACCTGCCCCATCAACGTCTCATCGGTTGACACAACCACTCGGCCGGAACGGTGCAGCAAAAAGATTTCTTCAAATAGTGGGGTACGATCCAGATAACTGACCATCAAGCGGCGCATCGTCACTCTTAATTGAACGATGGTATCGACGAGAGCAGACTCTTCGTCCATGCGCATCAAAAAAGTGCGGGCATATTCATTTACGCCTTCCTGAATGAACAGGTCATCAAGCGCGCGCTGCGCGCTTTGCGTCCAGGTGTCCACCTGCGCGGCCTGGAATTCGGCCACGATTTGAAGCCGCCGGAGAGCCTCTGTTTGACTGTTTTGCCAGGTGGTGATGATCAGACCACTGCTGCCGAAAATGGCCGTCAGGGCAACCACCGAGACAAAAGACACCAATAACCGCGTGCGGATCGTCTGACGCCACAGGAAAACCAGCAACTGCACCACCAGGGTCAGGCCATACAACACGGTTGCCCCGCCGGCAAAGATGATGATCGGCGGAAACGCCCGCGCGTCGTATCGGAAAGGAGGTGACCACCACGCTGCGGCGGCAATCAGCACCTCATAAACCGCCGCCGCTAACAGCCAATGCCCGCGCCGCCTGGGCAAGACCAATGGCCCGGCAATCGAAACCAGGCCGATATTGCCCAATAAGGTGATGACCGTCAGGCCGGAAAAGACCAATTCACTGCCGAGGTGGACAAAGAGCGAAGCCAAAAGGGTGACCTGACCGGCCAGTAATATCCGCCCGCGCTTGTATAGCATCCATCCCAAAAGCACGGCTGCCGCGCCGGCAAGCATGGTGAAAACAGGAACCAATACCTGCCACCTGCGAATTATGAGAAAAATAACGGCATAAAAAGCGCTCGATAGCAGCAACGTCGGTACGGTCAACACCACCAACAGCAGATATTGAGGTTGAGGAGATTCTCGTTGGGATCTGTTGATCACGAATGCCCCTCCTCGGTTTGTATCAGGTCATCAGACATGGCCACCGTTGCCCCCCTCAGACGTACTTCGACCTGGGAAAGACTTAACGCTTTGCCGATCTCACGAATGGCCGTCTGAAGCACGGTATCCACATCCAGGGTGCGCCGCACCTCGGCAGCCACTTCGCCGATCAACCGCTGCTCGGCCTCACGCCGCTGGGTATCCTGGTAAAGACGGGCGTTTTCCAGGGCGTCGTTCAACTCACGGGTCAACGTCTCGATCAATTCGATCTCTTGGGGCAACCAGGTTGAGCCCTCGGGTTTGCGCGCATCGAGCCGCCCGATCACCTGATCGCGCACCCGAATGGGCAGAGTCAATGCAGAAGCCTGAACAAGCGGCTTTTCTTCGGGCCAAACGGTTTCCCTGGCCAGCCGACGTTTGTCCAGTGGAAGGATTCCCCTGCGATTGCGCACGAAACCCAGGTCGGGGCGGGCCGACAGCAACCGTTGCCAGCCTTCGCGGGTCAGCGTAGCATAAGCCTGTCGCTCACTGAGCAGGCTTTGCTCCAGGCGCATCCGCAGCCGGGCATTGTCTATCGCTGCCGCAAGGCGATCGGCCAACATCTGCCAACCGATCAAATCTTGTTCATCAAAAGCCTCTTCCGACGTGCGCCGGATATGTCCTCGCACTTCCAGCAAGCCGATGGCCTTTTCGCGCACAATCAGGGGCAAGATCACCCGCCTGCCGATCAGACCGGCCGCATCGGGAGGTAAAACCCTGGCCTGGGCCAGCTCAACCACTTCACCCACTACCCCGGCCTCGGCCACTCGAATCGGATGGCCCGGCTCCGGCATCGGTAGCTCCTCAACCGAGTCAACAGCACGCAAAATGAGGAATTCGCCACTCTCATCCAACAAAGAAATGGCAACGACCGCCTGGTCAAACTGCTTACGAATCAGGCTGACCGACTTGGACAGCAGCGGATCCAGCTCTTGAATCATCACCAGCTCGCGGGCAACCTGGACAATGGTCTCCAAATGCGTACGGTGCCGATCGGCTTCGGCCACACGTTCGGCCATCTGGCGTTCCAAATCGGCCTGCTTGCGATCCAGTTCTCTGGCCGTCTGCCAATGCCGCTCGCCCAGAAGGCGCAGCCGGCTCAAGATGAAGCCGAGTGCCCAGAGCATGCCGATCGCTGCCGTTGCGAAAAAAAGGATGGTCAGCAGCCAATCTACAGGGTCGGCATTGCGAATCGTATAGTTCGGGCGAACCACCAACCGTCCGCTGACAAACAGCCACGCCAACACGATCAGCCCGAACATACACAGGCCGGTCATCAGATACCCACCCCGGTACCCTTCAAACAGGGTGCTCAGAATCACCAACATCAGCAACATATAGGCGCTTTCGGCGTTGATGCCAAAAATGGCCATCGTGATCAAGGCAAAAAAAGTTCCGATGCCGATCACCGTCAAGATGCGAACGCGGTAATGAATACGCGGAAGCAGCGAAATGGCCAGCACAAACAGGTAAACAGGCACATAAATGGCCATATACCACCACTGCTTTTTATCTACGGCCAGGTAGGCCAGAGCCAACAAGGCTAAAACGCCCACCCCGGCCAGAATGCGCGAAACCGTCCGGGCAAGTTCGTCTTTCCAGCCGGCCATCATCTCGTCTATCGTGCCTGATTCATCTGCATTTCGCCTCATGTCGTTCATCCCCGGCTCCACCTGTCACCTGCAACCTCGTCGGCGCTGCCTGCGACGGGCATTTCTTCGCCGACGTGCAAATGTACCGATACCTCTTCCAGCCCTAACGTCTGATAAATTTGGTCGATGGCCGTGCGCAACACACCTTCCACATCGAGCGTTTCGCGCATCCGTGTGGCCACATCACGCACCTTGCGTTCCTGGCCGGCACGTAACCGCGCTTCTTCAAACAAACGGGCATTATCCAGAATCAACTCCATTTGCTCTAAAACGGCCCGCACAACGCTCACCTGCCCTTCATCCAGAGGCTGCCCGTCCCGGCTGCCCAACAAACTCAACAGTCCAATCGTCTGTCCGCGTTGGGCAAGAGGCATTACCAATCCGGACTCGTCTATCAGATCGCCACGAGAGCGCTCAAACACCAAACGGTCGATCTCGTCCGGTGGCAATGGTGGGATGCCCGGTTGGGCAAACTGGAACACCTGCTGCTTTTGGGCCGGCAGAAATTGCTGCCAGGCTTCACGAACATAATACCGTTGCAGGTTTTCGATTTCCATCAGCTGCTGGCGCAAATCGAGCACGGTTTGGTTGTAGGCCATGGCAACGGCCACCTGATCGGCAAAAGTGCGCAGAGGGCGTATATCGTCCGGCAGAAAGGCCTGTGCACGACCACTTTGGAGGATCACACAGCCGATCGTCTTTTCCTGGGCCACCAAAGGCAAGAACAGCATCAAACGGGCTTCCGACAACGCCACGCCTTCTTCCACACACATCTCCGGTGCATCCACGATGCGCGCTTCACCGCGTTCGATGCACTCGCGCAACGGACCTCGCTCACCCACCGGCACGCGCGTTGCCCGGTCATTTTCTATGCCCGGTTTCCGTGCACAAGCCTGGAGAATGAGCATTTGCCCCTCGTCGTCCAACTGGTAAAGGCTGACCTCATCGAGGTCAAGCCGTTCACGCACCAATGTCACCACCCGGGTCACCAGTTCTTCCGGCTTGAACGTCCGTGTGGAAAGATAGCCCACCTGTGCGCCCACCTCAAAATGCGCCGTCTGACGTTGCAAAACCCGGTTGAGAGCAATCAATTCCTGGGCGCGTTCGTTGATGATCGCCTGTGCTTCTTCCAGTGAACGGTATTGGGCCTGCAAGCGCTGCAAGATTTGATTCTGAATTCGCGCATAAAGCCAGGGAATAAGGGCCAACACGAGGGTGATCATGGCAAAGGTGGCGCCGAGGATGAGGAATTGTGCTTCGCTGTCGTGCAATTCGATCGGTTGGGGCACGTGCAATATGCTAAAACGGTAAAGGACAACCAGCACCCAGTAGAAAATGACATGCAACACACCGGCCACAATCCCGGCACGTGGGCCGATCAAGATGAAAAAGAGCAAGGTAACGCCCAACAAATACCAGGGGCCGGTGCTTGCCGGCCCGTTGTACCAAAAAGAAACTCCGGCCAGCACATAAACAAGCGTCAACAAAATCGCCGTACGCCAGCGCGTGCCGGATCGCCGCCAGAAAAAGATGCCGACGATCACCAGGTAACCGATGAAAGAGGGCAAATACCCTTCCAGGCGGGTTATGTCTGACCAAAGACCGGCGATCATGGCCACCACGCCGAATGCACCTCCGATCACAATGCCGCCCAACAGCAAGTTGAGGATATATGCCCGTCCCTGTTCGATGTCCTGTTCTTGAAAAGCCATCCAATCCTGAACCTTGGACGGTTGGGTTGGGCGCGTTATGCGGCTTTGTTCCGCCACCGGCTCCTCGGCCGGGGGATGACCGGCCGACGTGGACGGTTGCGGTTCGGCCGGTGGCGGCGCGGCCTGAACGCCCGACAACTGGCCTGGCGCCGCTTGTTGTGGCTCGCGTTGTTGCGGCTCGCGCGGCGCAGGCTCGGCGGCTGCCGGTTCTGTCGACGGGCGATCCGGTTCGGGAACCCGGTCTGAAAACAACCCATCGAGATGGTGATTGAGTGAATTCTTACTCATAGCGGAGCAACTCCTCGGCCAGCGCGCGATACTGCTGCGCACCGCGCGTGTCGGGTTTATACAGCGTGATCGGTTTGGACACGATCGGACTTTCACGCAGCCGGGTATCGACTTCGATCACGGTTTCCAAAAGCACGTGGGGAAAACGCGTCCGCATGCGTTCCAGAATTTTCACGCAAACGCTGTTACGCCGGTCGAACATGGTCACCAACAAACGGTAGCGCAAGGCCGGGTTGGTTTTTTGACGAGTCAATTCGATCAACTCGAACACGTTGTCCAATGAACGCACCGAATAGTACTCGGCCTGCACCGGCACGATCAACAGGTCGCAGGCGGTCAGGGCATTGAGGGTGAGCGGGCCAAAAGCCGGCGCGCAATCGATGAGTACGTAATCGTACAATCCGTCACGAACCACATCTAACGCTTCTTTAAGATACGTTTCGTAGCCCTGCCCACGATAAAGCACCTTGTCGATGGTAGCCAGACCGGGTCCGGCCGGGACGATTTCCAGCCCCGGCACCGCGGTCTCGCGGCTCACGCTGACCAATGTCGCATTGTGCAAGATCGAATCGGCAACCGTGCGCCGCAGCGAACGGGGATCGATGCCCAGAGAAAGGGTCAGGCTAGCCTGCGGATCGAGGTCGATCAGCAGCACCGCCTTGCCCATCTCGGCCAGGCAGCCGCCTAGCGAGAGACAGGTTGTCGTTTTGGCCACACCCCCTTTTTGATTGGCGAAAGCAATGACCTGGGTGCTCATCGGCTCACTCTTGAACCGGCGGAGTCTCCGATTCGGGCACTTCGCTGACCAGGCGAATAAAAGCCCGCGAGACCCCCAACGCCTGTCCCAATTCGCGCACGGCCGTGCTCAAGATCGAGTCCACATCGGCGTGCACACGCATGCGGTTGGTGATCTGACGGATCAGTTGTTCACGGCGGGCACGGCTTTCGGCATCCTGGTAGAGACGCAAGCTGCGCAACACAATGGCCGCCTGGTCACCGACGGAGCGATAAATTCGCAGTTCATCTTCGGTAAACACGTACGGCGATTTGCAAAGGATGAGAATATATCCCTGCCATTCTTCGGCCACCATAAGCGGAATCAACGCCAGGGCGCGCGCGCCCATCTGCGTTGCCGCTTCTTTGTAGACTCCCCCGATGCGCTCATCCGTTTCGGTATCTGCAACGACCACCGGTTGCCGCGCGGCGAGCAGGGTCAAGAAGGGGTCCTGCTCAACAGCTCGTGCCGTGCCGATCGCTACAGGAGGTTCGCTTCCCTGACGATCCCAAAAAGCGACCACAAGCTCGCGTCTGGTCGGCATTTCGTTACCTTGAACAGGCCGCTCAAAGAGAAACAAAGCGATCTGGTCGATCGCCGTGCTGGCAATGGTTTCGAGCACCACCGAATAAACCTGTTCCGGTGACTCGGCCGCACTGATCCGTTGGCTGGCCTGATACAACAGCTCGGTTTGCGCGCGGGTAAACTCGGATTCTTCAAAAAGCCGTTCCGCCTCGATCAGGTCACCCACTTCATCGACCAATGACTGGATGAAGGTCAGTTCATCTTCCGACCATCCGCCGGCCTCACCTTCACGGATGATGTCGATCACGCCGATGGTTTGTCCACGATGGCGGATCGGCAGCGCCAGCGTTTTGGCCGGTAAAGCCCCGGCCTGTTCCCGAGCCGGCGCGGGCTGTACCTGGGTCACCGGCTGTTGACGCACCACGGCCAGTTCCATTTCCGGCCGCCAGTAATCGGGCGCTGCCAGCACCTGGCCGGAGGTTGCCAGATACCCGCCGATGCTTTTGCCTCGCCCGGCCAGGAATTCGCGCCATGTTTCATGCAAATAACGCCGGTGTGTCGCCTCGGCTTCGGCCAACGCCTGCCGGGTCATCTCGGCCAGGCGAACGCTTTCCAAGGCTTCGGCGGCCTGATCGAGAATCGCCTGCAAGAGTTCTGCGTCGGCCACGCCGCCGGCCACGCCGCCGGCCACGCCGACCAGGCCGATCGGCTCGCCGCGCAGGTTCAAAGGTGCAATCAACGGATTCTCGGCTTCGCCCAAAACCCGGCGCGGATCGGAGTCGTCAACGGTTTCTACGGCGAGCAGCGCCGGGTCGAAGAGAAAACCGCCGGGCAAAGCGGCCGATTCGCGGAAATCTTGCCACCCCTCGCGGCTCATCGTGCGGTAGAGGGCATCCAGCTCGCGCAGACGTTCGTTGAGTTCGGCTTCGGCACGCCGCCGTTCGGTGATGTCGATCATGATGTCGGCAATGTAAAGGGGTTCTCCTTGCCGATCGCGGATGATAAAATAGCTCTCTTGGGTAGGCACCTGGGTGTTACGCCGTGTGGTCACCACCAGTTCGCCATCCCAGCGTCCTTCGCGGCGCACGGTCGGAAGCACCTGCTCCAGCACGCGGTCGCGCATCTCCCCTGAGTAATAAGAGAGGATCGACTTGCCGATCAATTCTTCTGCCGACGGTTCACCGAGCAAATGAGCCAGAGCCGGGTTGACGTAAACGATATTGCCCTGCAAATCGGCAATGCTTAACCCCTGACTCGACGCTTCGGCAAACTGACGCAAGGTACTGGCTTCCTGGAAAAGCCGCGCGGCTTCCATAGCCACCGCAATCGGCCCGGCGAGAGATTCAAGGAGCACCAGATCGTCTTCGCCCAAGGCATCGGCACGGTCGCTTTGCACGTCAAGCACACCCAACACCTGATCGTGCAAACGGATCGGCACGGCCAACTCGCCGCGCGTTTCCGGCAGGTGAGGGTTAGGCACCCACTCGGCAGACTGCCGAACGTTGGAAGCCAACACCGATTCGCCCAACGCAGCCGTGCCGACGACGCCTTTGCCCATCGGCAGGTGATGGCCGGCCGCCAGCATCGCCGCGCCGGCCTCGCCATAGCCGTACACCAGGGCCATCGCATCCCGGGCCGGGTCATAACGGAAGACTTGGGCATGGTAATAGCCCAGACTGTGGATCAGGTTGACCACCCGACGGAACAATTCGTCCAATTGCGGCACACCGGCCAGTTCTTGCGAGATTTGGGCAATAACGCGGTTCTGCAACGCCCGTCGTTCAAGCAGCCGCTCGCGCTCGGCCTCGGCACGTTTCCGTTGTGTAATATCCCGCATGACCACATGAATGATCTCACGATCGCCGATGGTGATCGGCGTCACCACCACCTCGGCAGGAAAGTCTTGGCCGTCGGCACGACGATGAATCCATTCAAAACGATAACTCCCCTGCTCCCTGGCCCGCTGGATCATCAGGTATTGCTTTTCATCCGAACGCATGCCATCGGGCTGAAATTCAGGCGAGACATCGGCAGGGTGCACGTTGAGCAGGTCTTCTTTTTTCTGATACCGCAAAAGCTGAACGGCCATCCGGTTGCAGTCTACAAAACGATCTCCTTCAATGAGCAGGTTGGCATCCACCGAGTCTTCAAAGAGGTGACGGAAGCGCGTTTCGCTCTCTTGCAGGGCCTGCACCATACGTTCGCGCTCCATTTCGGCAGAGCGGCGCGCGGTGATATCCAGCAGCAGGCCGTCAAAGACCAGGCGATCGGGCAATACAGTAGGTGTAGAGGAGCCGCTGAACCAGACCACCTCACCGGAAGATTTGACAAAGCGCCCTTCATAGTGCCAGGGACGCACGTGTTCGATCGCTTCTTGAATGGAGGCCATAAAACCGGGGCGATCGTCGGGATGTACGTGGGCCAAAAACTCGCCAAAGAAGGTTTCTAAATTATCCTTCAGCTCAAAAATTTCAACCGCACGCGGACTGACATAGGTCATTCCCAATTCACCGGTAGGCAAGGCATAAAAACGATACACCACACCCGGCACATTGGCAGCAATGCTCCGAAGTTGCTCCTGGACGGCCAGAACCTCGGCTTCGGCCATTTTGCGCGCGGTGATGTCTTCGATAAACCCTTCCAAAGACTCCAGAGAACCGTCGGGAGCATAAATGCCCACCCCGCGTTCCCAAACCCAACGCTCCTGTCCCTCGGCATCCAGAATGCGATACTCGATCTCGTAATAGCGATGAGCCTGCACCCCTTCTTGAACGGTCTCCCACACCCGTTGGCGGTCGTCGGGATGAATCAGATCGCCATACGCCACCACGCGGCTTTCGATCAACTCTTCGGGGCGATAGCCGGTCAGTTCAAATGCGCCTTCGCTGACAAACTCCATCGGCCAATCCGGTTGGTTGAGGCAACGGTAAGCCATACCGGGCAGGTTGCTCATCAACGTAGTCAATCGACGTCGGCCGGCTTCCAGTTCGGCCGTGCGTTCCGAGACCTCGGCTTCGATCCGCTCTTGAATGTGCCGTTGGGCGGTAATGTCCATAAAGGCCACCACACTGGCAACGACCTTGCCTTGTTCGTCCAAGACCGGCGCGCCGTTGACCTGGAGCAACGCGTACGTGCCATCAGGGCGGCGAACTTCCATATCATTGACCTGTGCGCTTTCGCCATACAGGCCACGCACCACCGGCATTCGCTCCGTGGGATAAGGCTCGTCGGTGCCATAGATGTAGGCCGCATAAACCTGTCCCAATTCATCGCGGGTTGCATCGGGAGCGATTCCCCGCCCCAACAGTTCCTGGGCACGTCGGTTGGCCAGCAAAGGCCGTCCGCCCGGTGCTTCAATGACAAAAACACCCACCGGAACGCTATCCAGAATGGTCTGCAAGGTACGCTGCTGAACAGACAATTCACCGACCAGGCGAACGTTCTCACGGAGCAGCCGCTCTGCCTCTCTACTTACCGCAAGGTCATGCCATGAAGCATAGAGAAGCATACGGCCATCGACCTCGACGCGCCGTAAGATGACCTGGACCTCGAAAGGCTGGCCATCGGCACGCAAATGCTGCCACTCAAAACGTTGGAGCTGCCCGGCAAGGGCAGCCTCAATGTAAGCCTGTGCCGTCTGGGCCGAATCACGGCCATCGGGTTGTACCGGTGGAGAGAAAGCAAGGACGCTTTGGCCGACGACTTGCTGGCGTGTGGAACCGAACAGGGCCAACAGGGTGGCATTGCATTCGATAAAGCGGTCTCTTTCGAGCAAGGCCAAAGCATCTGCCGCCTGTTCAAACAAGATGCGATACAAGTCGTGTGCTTGACTCATTCGACTTCCTCCGCACCACCTCGAGAGCGACCGTCATCGCCCGATGTTGCCGGTTGCGTGCCGATCGCTGCTTCCAGCGCTTCCAAACTGCTTATACTCACAAAGGTTCGCCGCCCCCAAACCTGGCCCAACTCGCGGGCAAGTGTGCGCAACACCCCCTCAACATTGGCCTGATTGCGCAGACGAGCGGCAATCTCGCGCAATTGCTGCTCGCGCCGTGCGCGAGCCTGGGTTTCTTGCAAACGCTGAATCGATTGTATCACCACCGCTGCCTGGCCGACCAATACCGTGATACGGCGCAACGACTCGGGCGTAAACTTGCGGGGCTGGCTAAATATCGCGTTCACATAACCGATCCAACTTCCGCCCACCACCAGCGGCACAAAAAAGGTACTGCGACTTCGAAATTGTTTGCTGTACAAGTTTCGTGCGACCTCGTCCATACGCTGATCGGTCCACACGTCCTCGATGATCGTCGGCTGATCGGGCCGCAAAAGCCTGCTGGCAGATGGAAAAGCCCGCAACGGATAGCGCGGCAACGTCGCCGAAGCATCGAGTTGGGTCCAGCGGGCTAGCACCTGCGACCATTCGGGCACATCATCGCCTACCCAGGGACGGTTGAACAGGTTGATGCTGACGTTCAAATCGGCTTCGCCGATTTCGGTATGGGCACGCAGCACCTCCAGAACCTGGTCGAATGTTTGTGCCGCACTCAAGGCTGCACTGGCCTGATACAACACGCTGGCTTCGGCCAGTGCACTCTGTGTCTGCACCGAGAGTCGTGCTCCCTCCAGAGCCTGAGCGACCTCTGCGGCCACCAGTTCGACCAGTTCCAGGTCTTCAGGTGGAAGCGGGCTGGTCGGGTCGTCGAAAACGCCCAAAACGCCAACCGTTTCGCCGCCGGGCACGGCCAGCGGAGCAACGGCTACCGGTTCTTCAAAGGTGGTCACAACCAGTTGACCGGTATTGATTGCTTCGCCGATTTCGGGCACCCATAGCTGATCGGCTGGGTGCGTTTCGACGCCGTCATACAAGTAGCCGCCGGGCAACGCACCTTGCTCACGGAAAACCTGCCACCCCTGCTCGCTGATCTGGCGGTAAAGGGTGTTCAACTCTTGCAGCCGCTCTTGCATTTCGGCCTGGATGCGCTTGCTTTCGGTGATGTCGGTTAAGATGTCGACCAGGAAACGAGGCCGGCCACGCTCATCATGGAGCGCAAAGAGGTTGTGCAGGGTCGGCACCAACCGCCCACTGCGTGAACGCACAACAATTTCACCCTGATAGGATTCGCCTTGCATCACGCGCGGCAAAATCTCTTCTTCAAGCCGCCGTCGTTCATGCTCTGCGGCATAATCCAGGAAAGACTGTCCCAAAAAAGCATTCAATTCAGATTCACCCACGATCTCGAGCAAGGCCCGGTTGGCATAATACATGCGTCCATCCAGCGTGACAATGCCAATGCCCTGCCCTGCATTTTCGACCAGCAAGCGGAAGGTTTGTGCCTCTTGAATCGCCTGCGTGTTCTGAATGGCAATGGCAATCTGACCACACAATCCTTCCAACACCAGTTGGTCGTCCTGATCCAGCTCGCCGGCACGGTCACTCTGTACGTCCAGGATGCCCAAAACCTGCTCACGCCAGCGGATGGGCACGGCCAATTCACCACGTGTTTCGGGCAAATTGGGGTTGGGCTGCCAGTTGGGGTCACTGCGCACATCGGTCGCCAAAACCGATTGTCCGATTTCGGCCGCCATTCCGACCAGCCCAACACCACGCGGCAAATAGTGTCCGGCGGCCAGCATCTGCGCGCCCACCTGACCATAGCCGGCCACCAACACCATCGCCTCACGCTCCGGATCGTAGCGGAAAATTTGAGCGTGGTAATACCCAAAACGTTCTTTGATCAACGTGACCACGCGCGCAAACAGCTCGTCCAGTGAAGACGCCACGGCAATCTCTTGAGCCACCTGTGTGCTGAGGCGCACTTCTTCGGTACGCCGCACGTACAATTCGATACGTTCACGATCGCGTTGTATGTTGGCGGTGATGTCGGTGTGCGTGCCGACGAGATGAGCAGCTGAACCGTCCGGATTTCGTTCGATCACCTTGCCAATGCTGTGAATCCAGCGGTAATCGCCGCTTTTGGCCTTCATTCTAAAGTCGAGCTCAAAATCAACTCCTTGCCGAATGTAACTCTGGATTTGTGTTTCTACCGCTTCTCGCTCTTCGGGGTGCAACAAAGCGGCCCATGTTTCATAAGCCTGCGGCAACTCGTCTGCGCCATAGCCCAGCAGTGCAAACCAACGCGCATCCAGGTACATCTCACCACGCTGAGGACGCATTTCCCATACGCCGGCATTGGCGGCTTCCAGGGCCAACGCCAGGCGGGTCTCGTTTTCGCGCAAGCGGGTTTCGGCCAGTTTGCGCTCGGTGATGTTTTCGGCGGTTCCCAGAACGGCCCAAATCTGACCGTTTTGGTCGCGCAGAGGGATTTTGTTTTGCAGGCTCCACCCTTGTCGGCCATCCTTGAAAACGCGCACACTTTCCCGGTTCAAGATCGGCTCACCGCTCTCGATGACCGCCCGGTCATCGGCCTGGAATTGTTCGGCCATATCGGCCCACCAGAGGTCGTAATCGGTCTTGCCGACGATTTCGGCCGGCGAATTCAGATGTGCATCGCGCGCAAAGGCGGCATTGCACCCTAAAAAGACCAGATTGCGGTCTTTCCAGAACACCGTCTGCGGGATGTTGTCGATAACCGCTTGCAACATTTGTTGAGCAGCACGGGCATTTTCCAGCGCTTCCACGCGCTCGGTCACGTCGATCGCCGTGCCCAGAATGCCCACCACGTTGCCCTGGTGGTCAAAAAGAGGCACCTTGTTTGTTTCCAGCCAGACCCGCCGGCCGTCGGCCTGAAGCTGTGGTTCCAGGATGTGCAACTTGGGCGTGCCGCGTTCCATCACTTCCCGGTCATCGCGGACAAATGCGTCGGACTGTTCGCGTGTCCAGGCCATATCATAGTCGGTCAGGCCGATAATTTCTTCAGGGTCTTGAAAGCCGGCCGCTTGGGCAAAACGTTTGTTACAGCCCATAAAAACAGAATTGCGGTCTTTCCAGAAAATCATCTCCGGAATGGTGTCGATGATCAAGCGGAGCATCTGCTGAGCTTCTTGCACGGCCTGCTCGATCTTGCGCTGTTCGGTGACATCGCGCTGAATGGCCACAAATTGCTCAACCCGGCCGTGCCGATCGAGGATGGGTGAAATGCTCAATTGGGCGTTGTAGAGCGTCCCATCCTTGCGGCGGTTGACCATTTCGCCACTCCAGGGCTGCCCGGCGGTGATCGTTTGCCACATCTGGGCATAGACCGCTTCGTCCTGCATTCCGCTCTTGAGAATGCGCGGGTTCTGCCCCAAGGCCTCGGCAGCCGAATAGCCGGTGATCTGCTCAAAGGCCGGGTTGACAAACACAATGTCGCCCTCCAAATCGGCAATGATCACGGCATCGCGGGTTGCCTCAACGGCGCGGGCCAGCCGCTCCAGCGCAATTTCGGTTTCTTTGCGCTCGGTGATGTCTTCGTACATTCCCAACACGGCGATCACTTCTCCGGCAGCATTCTGGAGAGGAATTTTGCTGGTGCGCAGCCACCGCTGCTCCCCGGTCGGCGTGATCAACGGTTCCTCATAGTTCAGCCTGGGTTGCGCCGAAGAAATCACCGTCAGGTCATCGGCACGAAAACGTTCGGCCTGAGCGGGGGGCGAAAAGTCATAATCGGTCTTGCCGACCACAGCCTCCGGATCGGGCAAGCCTTTGGCAGCCGCATAGGCCCGGTTACAGCCCAGATAGGTGAGGTTGCGATCCTTCCAAAAGACCGTCTGCGGAATGTTGTCCATAATCAGGCGCAACATTTCCTGCGAACGAGCCAGAGCTTCCAGAGTGGCAACGCTTTCCAACAATCCCCCGATCGAAAGGCCGTATAGCCTGAGAATTTCGACAATGTAATCATCCCACCCGCGCTGCGAAAGCAATTGGTCGGCAACGAGCACGCCGAGGACATTGCCCTGTTCGCCCACTACCGGCACCGAAATGTGCCACCCTTCCGCCACCGGATGGCTTAGATGGTCGCGCAGCGTCTCGTAATTGACTTCCTCGGTCAACGCACCGGTGACCATCTGCCACCAACCCGAATCCGACCCGACCTCCATTCGCGCCGCACGTTCATCGCGGGTTTGCCCGTGCTCATCGGTGCCAAAAGTGCCCCTGAAATGTCCCGGCGGCCCATCATTCAACCAAATGCTTAGCCGGTCAATGTCGAGATACTTGCGGCCCAGTTCGACGGCTTGCTTGCAAAGCATATCGGCATCTCGCTCGGCCGAAAGCAGCACGGTTAGCTCGGTTAACGCCCGCAATTGCGCCAAACGGCGACGGGCCCGTTCTTCGGCCAGTTTGCGCTCGTCGATGCTCTGAACCATCCCTTCGACAAACTGCCCACGCGGGCCGGAAACCAGGCCGGCCGACAAAGAAAGCCATATTGTTTGTCCGCCAGGCCCACGAAAAGCAATTTCCTGCTCGGACACCGGACCCTTGTTCAGCAAATCGAGCAGCCGATCCCAGACGGCCGGGTCTTGATAAAGCGCCTTCAACCCCACCTGGTTGATCGCGTCGAGTGAATCATAACCGAAGAGGCGCAGGAAGGCCGGGTTGGCCTGGATGATCTGTCCATCGAGTGTGGAACGAAAGATGCCGGCCGGCGAACGTTCAAACAGGCTGCGAAACTCGCGCTCAGATTGAACCAACTGGACGGCGATCTCGCGGCTAACCACATCGCGCAACCTGGAAGTGGCCAACCCCAAAAAACGTGCGTCATCGGCCGAGTCGACCAACGGCCAGATGATTTCTTCATACACATTCAGGGCCTGGAGCAAAGCATCGGCGGCAAACCCCTGAGACAGCACCTCTCTGGCCCGCGTTTGCAAAAATTCGGCCAACGGGGAAATATCGCGCGTTTCCAGGCCGCCGATCGTCAGGCTGAGATAGGTTTGCGCGAGGCTCCGTTTGAGTTGCTCGGGAACATTCGCGTAAAAGGGCACGGCATTCAGGCCATGCACAAATTCTTCGGCCAGGCGATCAAACTGGCGCTTGACATTTGCAGCAAGTTGTCCCATCGATTCACTTCCTTTATGAATCAGAAGTTTCGGAAACCGACGTGCCCTGGGCCAATGCTTCTGTGCTGCCCAGACGCACAAAGGTACGTCGCCCCAGTGCGGCACCCAGTTCGCGCACCGCACTGCGAACAATGACATCGGGGTCGGTTGAACCGCGCACCCGGCCGACGATCTGGCGCAAGATTTGTTCTCGACGAGCACGTTGTTGCACTTGAGCAAACAAACGGGCGCTTTGCAACGCGGCAGCCACCTGGCCGACCACACTGAGAAGCAAATCAAGGTCTTCGCGGGTATAGGCATTCAGATGATAACTTTGCACCGAGAGTACGCCGCTTACCTGTTCACCGATCACCAGGGGCACGTACATCAATGACCCCGACATGCGCGTCGCGTCGCCCAACGGAGCAAATTGTCTGCTTTCCAGCTCTTCGGCCGTGCGCAAGACCAACAAGGGTTCGCCGGAGTGAATGACCTGATAAAGCATAGAACCCGGGTTCAAGCTCACAGGAGGTTGATCATATTCTCGGCCGCCATCATAAAAGAGCGGAAAATATGCCTTGTTTTCATTGCGGTCATAATCGGCCATGAAAAAGACATCCACATCGAAAATGCGCTTCAATTGCTCGTAAACGGTGCTCAGCAACGTTCGATAATCGAGCAGGCCCGAAGCCGCCCGTCCGATCTCGTTCAACACGGCCAATTGCTGAATGCGCTTTTGTGTTTGTTCGAACAAACGGGCATTTTGAATGGCCACCGAAGCCTGGCCGGCAATGGCGATCAACAGGTCGCGGTCTCGTTCGGTATACGCATAGGGCCGGTGATAATCTTGAACGCCGATCAGCCCCTGCACCTGATCGCCCAGCATCAACGGAACACCCAGAAAAGATTGGGCCGGTTCACCGATCGCTTTGATCTCGTGTTCGGCCATCCACCGTTGGACATCGGCAGGAATCAGCAAGCTCTGGCCGGTACGGACAATATATCCCGAAATGCCCGCGTCGGCCGGAATGGCCGAAATTTGCCGGTCGGCAACCGATTCGGTGACGTTGAGCGGAAAAACGATTTGTTCATTAGCCCGATCGTACAATCCCACATAAAAATTGGTGGTGTTGATCAATTGCGACACGCCCCGATAGACCTGATCGAGCACCTGATCCAGGTCGAGTTGAGCGGTTAAACTTTGTGCCAATTCGTACAACACGCGCAGTTGTTCGGCGCCGGCCCGTGTCTGCTCCAAAAGTTGCCGACTCTCGATGTAACCACCGAGTCGGCGGGCCACGTCACCGAGCAGGGCGCTTTCTTCGTTCAAGAAATCGTATGCCTGGGTGTAGGCGACATAAAGCTGCCCTACCAACGTGCCACCGATGCGCAGGCCCTGCACCATCTGATTCGGCAGGGTTTTGGCTTCCGGCGCGCCGTAAACCTGGCCGTTAAATTCGATGGCCACCCGACATTCGTCGGGATATTGCATCGCCGCAGGGATGCGCGTCGTTGCCCAGGCCAACAGCTCTGGAACAGGCGGATTCTGGTCGAGCCGACGGCCGATGTCGCTCAGGCAATCCAATTCACGCACCCGTTTGGACATCAGGATACTGGCCCGTTGTTGTTCATCGAGCAAACGCTGGTTCTCCAACGCCTGGGCCATTTGCTCCAACACCGCCTGCGCCGTGCTCAGCTCGCCTTCGCTCCAACTGCTTTCGCCCTCACGGGAAAAACCGAGCACCCCCAAAATCTCGCCGTAAAATTTGAGCGGCAATGCCAGGGTTGAGCCAAGCTCGTCTTCTTGCGTGATCGGCTCACCGTTTTGAATTGCTGTCACCATTGCCGGAAGCCAGGCCTCGGTAGCCACCAGCCCTTGCCCTTCAACCAATTCATACCCAGGGACCGAAACCTGTTCTTCAAGATAGGTTTCCCATCGCTCGCGGATGTATCTACGCTGCACGGCCAACACCTGCTGCAAGGCCGCATCGAGTTCATGACGGACGCGCTCCACTTCTTCGCGCGCCCGCACCTGTTCGGCAAGCATGTCACGCAAGTCTTCGATCATCATATCCAAACCGATGGCCAGATCGGACATCACCTCGATCCCTTCTGGAACCTCGACTTGAATGTCGAGATTGCCCAGCGCCACCAATTGGATCACGTCCAGCAATTTGCGTCCCTGCTCCTCAACCTGTGCGGCAAAGGCCGGATCGCTCCGTCGATAGGTTTTATCGATCGTCTCGATAAAGGCCTGCCACTCTGGAGGTATCCGGTCGACCGACCCAAAATGTTCTTCGATCTGACGCTGCAACAGACTGTGCATAGTCTATTCCTCCGGCCCAAGCGGCCGTTTCATTCTTTCAGCCAGGCCATCGCCTGTTCACGGGTATCAAAAAAACGCACCTGACCGTGCTCGCCCACAACCTGGAGAATAAAGCTCCCCAATGTGCGCATATACTGACCACTTCCGATCACGGCGGTTTTGCCGACACGAATGTCTGCGGTGCGAAATTGCGTGATCAAATATTTGCGCGCACCGGGCAAAACTTTGTCCAGTCGCTGTACATCGATCAAGAAATGCACCGAGTGTGCTTCGGTTGCGGCATCGATAAAGGGTTGCACCTGCGCAAAATAGGCTTTCATCTCGGCCTCGTCGACGTAACCTGAAAACGTTACATTCAGCACACCCTCACGGGCGACCATTTCATAGGCCATTTTTGTTGCCCCCCTTCATTGCCCAGCTTTCAGCCAGGCAAGTGCATCTTGTTCTGAACCGAATAATCGAACCTGCTTTTTGCCGAGCATCCGGAGCGTAAAATCGGCAATCAGGGTGACATAACGATTAGCACCCACCACAGCCGTTCTGACCATACGCCGTTCTGTGCCACGGAACAACTCGATAAAAGCTTTGCGCGTCTTGGCCGAGGCTTTGCCGACGCGGCTCACATCCACGAGAAACAAGATCGTTCCATCTTGGGGTGTGCGCTCAACTGCCCTTTCATACACTTGAAAAGAAGCGGTTGCGTCCTGTTCTTCAACATCCCCTTCAAAGGACACCCAAATCACGCCATCCTCTCGCTCTCGAAAATCAAAGCCCATCTATGCCTCCACTACCGATATGGGCGAATGTGCAATGGGTCATTGGTCAATCGGTCGTTGTCCACGACCCAGTTGTACAATGGTTCTGGACGCCCCCAACAGGCGTCCCAATTCTTCCAAAGCAACCCGTAAAATCGCTTCCCGGTCGGTGGCGCGATAAATGCGCTCGGCAATGGTGCGCACCAGGCGTTCGCGTTCGGCCTGGAGTTGGGCCTGTTCAAGCAACATGGCCGTTTGCAGAGCCATCGCCAATTGATCGGCCATGATCTGAAGTACGGTGATGTCGGTTTCCGAAAAAGCCGCTTCGCGCGTGCTTTGGATGGTCAACGCGCCGATTGTCCGTCCGCGGGCGATCAGCGGCAGAGCCATTTCGGAGCGAGTGCGCGGCAGCAATGGGTTGTCAAAACGGTACGCTTCAACGCCGACATCCAAAGCAATGCGTGCACGCCCCAGGGCAAGGCACTGTCCGATCATCGAGTTTCCGCCGATTTCCAGTTTGTGGCCTCGAGCCACCATTTCTCGGCCGGCCTCACCGGTACCGGCCCGCAGCACGGCCCAGCGGCCGGCTTCGCCACTCCACTCTCCGGTTTCGTCGACCATAAAGAGGCCAACGTAATAATAATCGAAACGTTCGCGGATCAACTCAACCGAACGGCGGATCAGGTCTTCCGAGTTCAAGATGCCGATCGCGACACGTGAGACCTGAGCAGCAGCTTGTAATTGTCCGCTGCGGAGGTCCAGGTCGATCAACAATTGTTCGCGCTCGGTCACATCACGGCAAAAAGCCAACACACCCCAAACCCGCCCCTCGGCATCGCGCAGAGGCGTTTTAAGGGTGTTATAGATACGTTGTTTTCCATCAACCATCACGATATCGCGCGGAATGATCTTGGGCAGACCTCCGTCCATCACGGCACGGTCGTCGGCCCAAAAACCGGCAATGCCGCGTTCAGGGTCTCCACGCACCAATGCTTCCGGAAAGCCCAAATCCAAATCGTTCTTGCCTACAAAATCGTCGGGCTTTAAATGGAGAGAATTGGCATAGCCCTGGTTCACCAAGACGTAGCGGTGCTGTTGATCTTTGATGAAAATCCAGTCCGGTGTCGCGTCAATGATCGAACGGAGAAGCCGTTCTGATTCTCGAGTCTCGGCCAACAGCCGTTCACGTTCCAATTCTGCGGCGCGGCGTTCGCTGATATCACGTGCCGTTGCCACCAGACCGACCGGTTTGCCGCCCTGACGCAACAAGGCCACAGCCATCCAGGTTGGAAAGGGGGTGCCGTCACGCCGAACGTGCCCCACTTCGCCCTGGTTGTTGCCCTGTTCGAGCACCTTTTTGTTGAACGGTTCAATTTCTTCCTTGAGCTGCTCCAGGCTGTGAAAGGTTGAAAGGTGTTTGCCGATCAATTCGTCCGGTGTGTAGCCGTGCATTTGGGCCCAGGCGGCATTCACAAACTGGATATAGCCATCCAGATCGGCGACGGCAATGCCGTCAATGGCCTGTTCAACCGCCATCGTCAATCGCTCAAGCTGAATCAGGGCACGTGTGCGTTCGATGTACCCGGCAATCCGCTCGGCAACGCTGCGGATAAAAGCCGACTCGGAAGCGACAAAAAGGCGGCGTTCACGATAGGCAATATGGACACGTCCCATCTCTTGACGATTGAGGAGAATGCCGTAGGCAATTCGCGTTGTGCTGGTTGTCGCCTCACGGGAACCGTACACCCGGCCATCAAATTCAATTGCAGCCAGGACCAGCTCGGGATACTGCATCGCCAGCGGCAAAAGCTCAACCGCCCGCGTCAAGAATTCGTGCACCGGCAGGTTACTTTCTGCCAGTTGGCCGATGGCCTGAAGGGTGCTCAGTTGTTTGTTCTGCGCTTCCAATGCGGCGCGGGTGGCATAGTCCTGTGTCACATCCCACTGCACGCCATAAAAGCCGGCAATCTGTCCATCACGCCGATCAAGAGCCGTCACCGAGCGCATAAAATGCATCCGCCCCTCGTGATCGAGTTGTTGCATCACGCTATCTCGCGGCTGCGCACCGATGCTCAAAATCTCGGCCAAAACGCTTTCCAACATCGTCACATCTGGAAACAATTGGGCAAATTTAAAGCCTTGCCGGAGGATCGCTTGCCGATCGGCAAAACCGTTGGCGCGGGCAAAGGCATCGTTGGCGTCGATCAACGAAAGATGTTCTCGCGCCAGTTGGACGATTTCGGCCCGATCGTCACGCATCCAATCGACCGTCTGCCCTTCATCAAAAACAAAATGATAAAAGCGAGCGTCGAGGGTGTTGATCAGCAATTCTTGGGGTGAACAGGCCAGCGGATCAGGCATCTTGTGTCCCTCCTTGGGCCTCACGGGCCTGAGCAGACCCGATCAGGGTGTCCTCGGTGCCCAGACGGATCGCCACATGGGTGGCGCCGACGGCGCGTTGAATTTCTTGCGCAGCGGTGCGCAGCAGGGCATCCAGATTGGTCTGCAAGCGAACGCGGTCGGCGGTGCGGCGCAATGCGGTTTCGCGTTGGGCATTCCGTTGCGTCTCTTCAAAGAGTCGACGTGTCTCGACGGCCTGGGCAACCTGCAAACTGACATCGCGCACCAGTTCGATCTCTTCCCGGCTCCAGCCGCGTCTTGATTCACGCCGCAAGCCCAGAGCGCCGATCACTTGTTCACCGAACAAAAGCGGGACGGCCAGCTCGCTGTCCGCCGATCCTTCATCTTGGACCTTGAAGGCCACATCGCGCCGCTGCAAAGCCTCTTTCATGATCGGCAGCCAGGCCTGGTTGTTCGGGCCTGCCCGTCCCGGCGCATACAGATAACCACTCACCGGTGCAGTGCTGACATAGCTTTCCCACGCTTCGCGGACGTACCGGCGGATAGTTTCTTGAGAACGAGCCAGGGCCTGCTGCGCGGTAGCAAACGCACGGGCGTTGTCAATCGCTCCGGCGACCTGGTCGGCCATCGTTTGCATTGTCGCAATATCGGCTTCACTGAATGCCGCCACCCGGCTGCTCTGAATGGTGATCGCCCCCAGCACCTGCCCGCGTGACACGAGCGGCAGGGCCATTTCAGAATGCGTGTCCGGCAACAGCGGGTTATCAAAACGGTGTGGCTCTTTGCCCACATCCAGGGCAATGATCGCCTGACCGCCTTGCACACAACGGGCAATCATCGAGTCGGGGTCATCGATCCTGAAACGGTGCATCCGCTCAACCATAATTCGTCCCGGTTCCCCGGTACCTGCCCGCAAGACAACCCACCGTCCCGGTTCTCCCGTCCATTCACCGTGCTCATCGACCATGAACAAACCGACATAATAGAGATCAAAGTATTCCAGAATCAAGTTAACGACCTGCCGCTCCAATTCGAGCGGATCCAGCACGGTGGTGATGGTCCGCGAAAGACGGGCCACCGCTTCCAGGTTGCGCGTACGCGCGCTCACACGCTCTTCCAACGTGTTGCGGATTTCTTGCAACTCGCGGTTGCTGACCAGCAAGGCTTGCTCGTCCCGGCGTGCTCGCTCAAGGGTGGCCGCGATCTGATTCACCGCCACACGGAGCAAAAGTGCCACCAGGGCCAAAGTCAAAGCATGGGTGACCAAATCGGCGGTCCCCACTCTGATCATTACATTGACCTGGTACACACCCAATTCGCCAAGCACATACAGGCCGATCATTGCGATTAGCGCGAGTGCACCAACCCCTAGCACGCCGCCACCGCCCAGCAAAAGCCCGGCCAGAACGACGATCAAAAAGTAGGCCGAGATCAACGCGGCGTGAATACCTTGTCCACCCACATAGATCATGGCCGTGATCGCCAGCCACAGAATGCCACACAAGAGCACAGCAGCAAGGCGAACCCTTCCTGTGCGCATCAAAAAGAGCAGACCCACACAGGCAACGATCAGTGAACCGGCAAAGATCAGCATGCTCACCCAATTTTGGCGCGAAACAGCCAACATCAAGACAAGGCCAACCACCATGAAAGCCAGCAAAATCAACAAAATGGCATTGAGCAAGTTGGCATTTCTGGTTTTGACTTCGTTGTCCGCAAATTGCGGGGGAGCAAACCATCGTGCGAATCGTCCAATCATTTATACACCTCTTGTTCACCGATCAACCGGGTCTCCGGCCCAAGGCGGACGACCACTTCGGAGGCCCTTAGCTGCTGACTCAACGCCTCGCCGGCAAAATGCAAAATCTCTTGAACGCTTTCTGCCGCACGCACCCGCTCAATGATCTGACGAACCAGTTGCTCACGGGCAGCACGACGCTGGGTTGTGTCGATCAGGCGTTGGTTTTCGGCAGCCAATAACAACTGTTCAACCAGTGTCTGTATCAGTTCGATCTGGTCTTGTCTCCATTTTCCCGGCCCGACATCGCCCTGTTGTATGCCGACGGCCCCCAACACCCGATCGCCCTGAACCAGGGGCACCAACAATGTACCATCCTCAATTTGTAGCCCTTCCCCGGCTGCCGCCAGGGCCGATCGCACTTCGGGCAGCAGGTCGTATCCCAACGGACGCAGCACCTCACCCACCCGCTCATAACCGGTCACATCACGGGTGCGCAGGTATTCGGCCCAGGCCTGTCCCTGATAGCGACGCTGCACGGCCTGCGCACGCTCCAACGCTTCTTGCGCTTCGGCAAAGGTACGCGCGTTTTGCACGGCGATGGCCAATTGATCGGCCAGGCTTTGCAACACCGAAATCTGGGCCTCGTCGAAGGCAGCTTCTTGGGTGCTTTGCACGGTCATTGCGCCGATCACCTGCTTTCCATAACGGAGCGGCAAAGCCAGTTCAGAGCGCGTCTCCGGCAACCAGGGATTGTCAAACCGCACCACCTGATCCCCTTCCCTTTGCCTGATGCCGGGTTCTCCGGTAGCCACACATCGTCCGATCATCGATTCGCTGCCTACCGGAAACTGCCATCCTTGAGCGAGCATTTGGCGGCCCGCCTCGCCGGTGCCGGCGCGCAAAACGGCATTTCGGCCGGCCTGATCCACAATAAACAACCCCACGTAATACAGGCCAAACTGCTCACGTACCAGGTCGACCACCCGCGGCAACAATCGTTCGATATCAAGCTCTGAGGTGGTGGCACGGGTAACTTGGGCCACCGCTTCCAGGCCGCGCGTGCGTTCGGCCACCCGCGCTTCCAGATTGCCGATCAACTCGCGCAATTGAGCGGTCATGGTGTTAAAAGCCACCGTCAACCGCCCGATCTCATCTGCCGCTTCCACCGGCGCTTCAAGGCCATACTCACCGGCGGCCACCCGTCCGGCAACCGCGGCCAGGTTGCCCAACGGCCGCGCGATATCTTGGCTGAAAAAGAGTGAAACCGCAACCACCAAGGCCACTGCGGCGGCGGTCAAGCCAAGGTTCAGCCACACACCTGCGCGTGAACCGGCGGCCACATCTTCCAGGCTACGTTCAACCATCAGCACCACATTTAAACTATCCAACCAGACTGAAACGCCGATGACCGGCTCGTCATAATATCCCATATAGTCATTGGGAAACTGCGTCCACCGCTCAACAGCGGCTTGTGTGCCGCGCGTGCGCATCAATCCACCCTCATCACGATGAAGAAGCGGGGTCAAGACACGATAATTTGCATCGATCAAAAAGGTCTCTCCGGTTTCTCCCAACCCTGGCCTGGATTGAAGGATCTCGACCAGACGATCCAACCGCGCCTGTCCAACCATTACGCCGATCAATTCGCCATAGGTATCCAAGACCGGCCTGGCCACAAAAAGCCGCATCGGCAGTGCCGGGTCTTCTGGATAAAAGGTGAGCGGCGACAGGTACGGCCCTTTGAGCCCTTGCACAAAATAATCTTGATCTGGGTGCACCTGCCCCTCATTAGTTCGCCTGGTTGAAAGAACGATCTTGCCGTTCAGATCAAGCACAAACAGCTCATCAAAGCGTCCGGTCCGCTGGATGACGCGCTCAAAGCGGAGACGCAGTCCATTACGCGCTTCGGCAGGATTGGACAACGGATCATTGATGATAACCGTGCGCAAACGTTGAACTTCGTATCCTTCGGTCACCATCGCGTCCAGGTCGAGCAACAAATTTTCGGCCCAGGCATTGATCTCGCTCTTTTTAAGTGCCGCCACCGATTCGAGCTGAGCCAAACTCTGTTGGCGCACATTGCGCAAGCTAATCCATACCGAGACCGCACCGCTCGTCACCGCGATCAGCAAAACCACAACCACAAAGGTCACCACCAAACGCAGCCGGATCGACGTGATGCGCCGATAAA
>Ga0129299_1000330_pt1 | contig 29440 bp, 23 predicted proteins | sample ConPoolayeCmetaG_FD_94477 | JGI IMG/M metagenome (GOLD analysis project Ga0129299, IMG submission 94477) | Hot spring microbial mat communities from California, USA to study Microbial Dark Matter (Phase II) - Cone Pool mat layer C metaG ...
GGTCTGGCGAAGGACGCGGTAGCGCTCTTCCACGGCGCCGGCCAGCTCCTCCTGCCCAATGCGGCGGGCGTTCTCTGCCCCCTGCCGGATGCGGGTCTCCGCCTCCGGAGCCAGGAGGACGGGGTGGTCGCGGGCCGCCTGGAGCAGGGCGGTCATCGAGTTGGCTTCCAGCAGGGCCTGCACGCCGGCTATGAAGGGGTCAGAAGGGGGGACCTCACCCCTCCCCCTGCCCCCTCCCCTCTCCTGACCTTCGGTCAGGAGAGGGGAGGGGGTCGGGGGTGGGGTGAGGCCTGCTGCGGCCACCACCTGCCGCGCGGCTTCTTCCAGTTGCCGATAGGCTTCGGGGTCCTCTTCCCGCAGCCGCTCGATCTCCCGCTGCACCTGCTCCGCCATCTCCCGCAGCGCCGCTTCGGGGTCGTCGCTCAGGACGGCAGGGAGCATCTCCCGTGGCACAAGCCGCACCCGTTCCTCCCACTCCTCCTGCCGGTCGTCGCCCATAGACTCCCCCAGGCGGGCCAGCAGCCAGCGGGCGTGCTGCCCGTCCTGCTCCTGGCTGGTGCCCTGCGCGGGGGAGAAGAGGACCTCACCCCTCCCCCTGGGGGGTGGGGTGAGGACCACCACCAACGGCGCGTCCATCTCCCCCTGGTGGCCGCAGCCGGGGCAGGTCACGTCGTGCAGCGTGCCGTCACGGATGCGCTCCAGCAGGTCGGGGCGCTCATCGGCGTCCACGATCAGCCACAGGTCGGCCTTAAACGGTTGCCCACACTGCGGGCAGCGCAGAGGAGTTGTCTGGGAAAAGGAGTTGGGCATGGTTCACCTCGACAGGAAGCACAGTTCACCGGGCGGGGACAGAGCCACAAAGGACCCTGGGACAGCTCACACCCTGCCTTCATAGTATACCATCCCTGGCGCCTTTTGGCAAGCCATTCAAGGACTGTAGGGCAACTGCGAGCAGTTGCCCTACAAACGCACCAGCCTTGCGCTCCCCACTGGCGTTCTGCTTCGAACACCCGGTTGGCGGGTGTCCGTCACTTTTTTGCATGAGAATGGAGCGAGAGCAGGCTATGGCCGGTCGCAGCGGCGCCGGGTGCGATCTGGAGACCGGCCCAAGCTGGAGGGGACACTGTAGGACAACTGCTCGCAGTTGTCCTACAATATGTGGTCAAGGAGATCCAGGTCCAATTCGCGCACACATCTATCAGTCGGTGCGCCCGTGTCGGCATCCCACCTCATCAGCTCGTAGAAGCGACGTTTGAACCAGCTAAAGTCAGCCTCTGCAATCCCGATGCCCGCAATCGGTCCGCTGTCAAAGGCCTGCATCACCCGGCGGGGCAGCCTGTCGTCGGCGGCGGTAAAGCCCTCGCGCTGGTTGAACAGGCGCGCCAGGGTCTGCGCCCGCGCCCCGACGGCCAGCAGATCGTGGATGCCGTACTCAATACCACTCACCGCAGAGAGCGCTTCGGCCAGATGGCTGTAGTCGTAACAGTAGAACTGGCAGATCAAGGCACAATCCTGCAAGTGTGCCCAGTTCAGCTCGTGAACAAAGATCTGGGCCTTGTCCTCATTCAGGACCTCCCTGGGCACCGGGCCGACCGGCCGCTCCAGGACCAGGTTCACCCGCCGCAGCGATCTACCGTCGCGGACATAGGCAGTGTCGTGGATGTTCATCATATGGTCGGCGCCGACAGGGGCAACCGCATAGCCGACGCCCATCCCTGGCTTGAGCCGTGGCTCATGCATGGGCAGCTCCTGGCCTTTCACCGTGAGATTGAACGGCTCCGAGGCCGGGCCAAAGCGGGCAGCCATGCGGGCCACCCCCTCGGCCATCACGTCACCAAAGCCCTCCCGGCGAGCGATCATCTCCACGGAGCGGAGCAGGAGGCCTCCGTCACCCCAGCGGTACTCCAGCCCCCCGGTGTCGGCTGCCGTCAGGATGCCGTTCTCAAAGCATTCCATGACAAAGGCGATGGCCAGGCCGGTGGAGATGCTGTCCAGGCCGTAGGCGTTGGCCAGCTCGTTCGCCTTGAGCACGGCCAGGTTGTCCTCCACGCCACAGCAGGGACCAAAGGCAGCCATGGCCTCGTACTCAGCCCCGCCGTAGATCGGATCGAGGCAGCGGTCAGGGTCCGGGTCCTTGTGGGCAAAGACCTGTTTGCAGCTCACAGGACAACCCTGGCAGGTGTCTCGTCCCTGGAGAAACATCTCATAGTTGCGCTCGCCGCTCAGCAATTCAGGATGGTCAAAGGTGGCCTGGCCAAAGTTGCGCGTCGGTAACCCGCCGACCTCCGCCAGGTTCGCCAAACTGTCCTGGGTGCCGCGCCCGATGCCGGCCGTTGCCCAGCCCATCAGTTCCTTGTAGTTATCGCCCAACCATCTGGCGACCTTGGCCAACCGGGCGCGGTCGGCCACGCGCACCTGACCGGTGCCACGGACGGCCACAGCCTTGAGGTTCTTTGAACCCATCAGCGCCCCCAGGCCATTGCGCCCGGCAGCCCGGTTGACATCGTGGATGACGGCGGCGTAGCGTACCCGGTTCTCGCCGGCCGGGCCGATCTGAGCAACGCGCACCCTGTCATCCCCAAGCTCGTCGCGGATGGCTGCCTGGGCCGGGCCGGTCTTTAAGCCCCACAGGTGGCCGGCAGTTCGGATCTCGATCTGGCCGTCGTGGATCCACAGGTATACGGGCGATTCGGCGCGGCCCCTGATGACGAGGGCATCGTACCCGGCCCGTTTGAACTCATGGCCCCACCAGCCGCCAGCCTCGGAACTCCCCAGAGCACCGGTGAGGGGCGACTTGCCGCCCACACCATGCCGGCCCGCGCCGGGAAAGCCTGTACCCTGCATGAGGCCAGGGGCAAAGATGAGCAGGTTATCCGGGCTGAACGGGTCTGTATGGGGGGCGAGATCGCGCAGCAGGAGATACGCCACTACCGCACGTCCGCCGACCAGGAGCCGATAGAAATCATCCGGCGGATGCTCAACCCGGCTCTCGCCTGCCGTCAGGTCTACATGGAGAATCCTGCCATGGCTGCCACCGATCATCATGTCCTCCCCTTTACTAAAGAGCACTTTGCCTCAACGAATCGGGTAGCACCCCACCTGCCGTGCTGTTTCCAGCATGGCCAGATAGTATTCCGGTTTGACGCCGGGATGGACCGAGTTGCTGGTAGACAGCAGAAAGCCGCCGCCCGGCGCGGCGGTGCGGATCACCCACGCAGTCTGCTCGCGCACGGCCTCGGCCGGGCCATTCACGAGGAGGGTGGCGCAGTCCACGTTGCCGATGAGCGTCAACTGCCGGCCATAGTCGTGCTTGAGCCGGGCGAGGTCCATGCCGGCGCCCGGCTCGATGGCGTGCAAGGCGTCCACCCCGGCGGCGATCATGTCGTCCAGCAGGCGGTTGACATTGCCGTCAGTATGCTTGATGTAGGGCACGCCGTAGCGGTGGCACAGGTCGGTGATCTGCTTCAAACGCGGAAAGACGAACTGGCGAAAATGTTTGGGGGAGAAGAAGGGTCCGTTTTTCGAGGCCCAGTCAATGCCGCCATGCACACCGTCTATGCCCCGCTCCAGCATCGCCTCCAGCAACAGCAGTGTGACCCGCAGCCTGGCGTCGAGATAGCGATGGATCAGGGCCGGCGCCTTGATCAGACCGAGCAGGAAATGCTCACCCCAGTCCCAGGTAGCGCCGATCTCGACATCGGCAACGCCCATGACACACCGGTCGCGGCCCAGCTCGCGCAGCAGCGTGTCGGCCGGCGTAAAATCCCAGTCATCCAGGCTGGGGATGCTGGCTTCCAGGGCCTGGGTCAGACGTTCCAGTTCGGGCAGACCTCCCTGCCGCAGCGAGGAGTCAATCTGGTCGTACATATCGCTTTCAGGCAGATAGCGGTAAAGGCTCCACTGCCCCGTGGCCGGATCGGTGAAGCGCCAGGTATGCTCGCCCACCTGCTCCGGCCGCGGTGGATTTCTCGGCACCGGATGGGCATTGGGATAGACATCCAGGTCCAGCGCCCGCCACAGCTCGATCTCGTCGGCGATGCGCTGGCGGTGATACTCCTCAATACGGCCGGCCCGCAGCGCCTCATTCTGAGCCACACCGCGCACCCGGCCACCAAAGCCGCACAGAGTGGGCCGGCCCAGCACGTGCGCGGCTGTGGGATTGTCTATGCTGAGCTCAAAGATCGGCACACGGTCCGGCTCCCGATGGGCAAATGCCAGTTTGACCCGTTCTTTGCTGTTCATGCTCTCGACGGTCCACCTCGCTCAGAGAAAAATCGCCAGGGGGCGCTCAATGAGCTGCCTGACCCGCTGCAGAAAGCGAGCGGCTGGCGCGCCATCAATCAAACGGTGATCGAACGACAGGCTGAGGGCCATCATGTCGCGGACAACAATCTGACGTTCCACGACCACCGGCCTGGCCAGGATGCGACCCACCCCCAGAATGGCGCTCTCCGGCGGGTTGATGATCGGCGTAAAGGCATCAATCTCGAACATGCCCAGATTGGTAATGGTGAAAGTGCCACCGGTCAGGTCATCGGGCAGGCTGCGGCCGGCGAGGGCACGCTCCACCAGTTCGCTCAGCCGGCGGTGAATCTGAAGCAGGCTCAGCGATGGGGCATCGCGCACCACCGGCACGAGCAGCCCCCGCCCGGTATCTACGGCCACACCGATGTTGATCTCGGCCAGCCGCTCGATGCCCGCCGTGCCCAGGCGGATGTTCATGCCAGGGTGTTCGCCGAGAGCGCGAGCCACCACGGCCACCAGGAAGGCGTTGTAAGAGACCTTTTCACCCAACCAGGCGTTGGCCTGCTGCCGCATGCTGACCAGTTCCGTAGCGTCCGCTTCGGTGGTCAGGGTGACATGCGGCCGCTCGCGCCAGCTAGCCGACAGCCGTTCGGCAATGACGCCCCGGAGGCCGGACAACGGCAGGGACCCGGCCGGAGTTGGCCCGACCGTCATCCGCTCAGACAGGGCCTGCTCGACATCCTCCCGCATGATGCGTTTGCCGGGGCCAGTGCCGGCAACAGCCGACAGGTCCAGGCCGGCACTGGCCGCCAGCCTGCGAGCGACCGGCGACGCCTTTGTCGTCGGTCGCAGGACTGCCGCCCTTTCTACGTCGGCAGCGACGATCATCCCCCGGACTCCTGTTCCAACCACGCTCTCCAGGTTCAGGCCCAGGCGACGGGCCAGCTTGCGGGCTTTGGGCGAAGCGGGCGTGAGGCGTGACCCGCAAGAGGGAGGCGCGATGGGCAGACCAGGAGGCGCAACAGGCGATGGGGGGCGAACAGGGGGCGCCTCTGATCGGACGTGAGGAGGGGCGATTGCTTCCGGCGTGGCCGCCAGCAGGGCGATCGGCTCGTTGACCGGCACTCGCTCGCCGGCGGCGATCAGGATGTGGAGCACACCGCTGGCCGGCGCTTCGATCTCCAGGGTAGATTTGTCGGATTCGAGCACAAAGAGCGGCTCGCCCTTTTCGACCCACTCGCCCTCCTGCCTGCGCCACTCGACCAGAGTCGCCTCGGTCATGGTCAGGCCCAGCCTGGGCATGACGACCTGATAACTCGCACTCGATCCGGTCATTTCTTTGCTCGAAAGTGTTGGATATATCGCTTGCCGTAGGGGTCGTTGCCGACCAAAAAGTCAACCGCCCGCGCGCTTTCGATCAGGCCGGGTGTGGCCGGATCAACCAGCGCCGCATCCAGGCCCCAGGGCACAGCGGCCAGCAGATAGGCCAGGTCAATGCGTGTTGGATCCGGCATGCCATAGCCGGCATTCCCGATACCCAGTATGGTGGCGACGCCCAGTTCCTTGTGCAGGGCGCAGAGGGTGTCGAGAGTCACCCGCATCGAGCCGGGCTCGGCAGACGAAGCCAGACAGAGAGCGTCTATGACCACGTCCTCGCGGGGGATGCCGTGCCGTCCGGCAGCCTCAAGAATGACACGCGCCTCAGCCAACCGCCCCTCGACCGTCTTGGGCATGCCGTGAATATGGCCGATGGGCATGCCGACGACCGCCGCGCCATATCTGGCCGCAAGCGGCAGCAATCTTTCCAGCGAGGCGGTCTCGGCGCTGACCGAGTTGATCAGGACCTTGTAGGGCCGCAATGCCGCCAGCGCCGCCTCCAGTGCGGCCGGGTTGCGTGAGTCCAGAGAGACAGGACAGCCGATTTCGTCGTGGACGGCGACGGCGATCCGTGGCAGGAGAACTACCTCATCCAGGCCGGGATGGTTGACCAGGATGTCAACGGCATCCACACCGACCCTGTGACCAAAACGGGCCAATTCGAGGATCCTGTCCAGTCTGCCCTCTTGCAGTTCGGCCAGCACCTCTGGGCTTTGGTCTATCACCCGCAGTTGATCGTTGATCAGCAGTGTTGGCAGGCCAGGACCGAATTCGATGCTGCCGGTTCTGGAGGTCAAGATGGTCATAACTGAAACAACTCTCTGATGCGCTGCAAGGCTGTTTCCTCCGCGCCGGATGGATAGAATTCCATGCCGATCAGCCCGTCAAAGTTCAGTCGGTGCAGCGTGCGGGCGATGTTGTGAAAGTTGATCTCGCCCGTGCCCGGCTCCTGGCGCGTCGGCACATCGGCAATGTGGACCGTTGGGTACAGGCCGTGGCAGGCTTCCAGTTCATAGATCAGGTTGCCGGCGGTGCGCTGTTGATGGTAGCAGTCAAAAGCCAGTTGGAGACGTGGATGGTTCAGCCGGCGCACCACGTCGGCCGCCTGGCCGTGGGTGTGGATGAACACGCCGCCATGAATGTGAAAGGTATTGAGCGCTTCGAACCACAGGGTGACGCCGGTCTTTTCGACGAGTTCCAGCACCCGGCCCAACCCGTCAAGCAGGTTAGCGTACATCTGGCCCGGCGTCCAATCACGGCTCAGCGGCGTGATCCATTCCTGACCATCAGGCCGCCGTTCCACCTGGTTGGAAAAGACGAACAGGTGAGGGATCGCAAAGCGCCCGGCCATCTCCAGCGACTCGGCCCAGGCGTCCAGACAACGTGGATGGTCGTCGGCGTCTACCAGATTGCCAGGCAACGGATCGAACGTCGAATTGAGGATACAGCCATGGCGCCGGCATTCGGCGTACAGGTCGGCCATGGGACGCTCCCGCCACGACCAGACATCCAGGCGGCGGATGCCCAACGCGGCGAAGCGCTCCACCCGTTCTACGATGGGCAGATCCCTGAACCAGAAATCGAGATACCCTGTCAACTCCATTGACCGGTCCCCAATCCGTCAGTTTTCAATCTACCCCATCACCAGCCCACCGTCCATCTCGATGGCCTGGCCGTTGATGTATCGCGCCTCGCTGGAGGCCAGGTAGGCTACCAGGCCTGCCACTTCCTCGACAGTCCCCAGGCGCTTCATCGGATTGCTTTCGGCCAGCCGGCTGAGATAGGTGCCCGGCTTCCAGCCCTCCTGTTCACATACCCGCCGGTCTACAGCGCGCAGCAACTCTGTATCAGCGTGGCCCAGGCAGATGGCGTTGCAGTTGACGTTATAAGGCCCCAACTCCTGGGCCACAGAGCGCACCAGGCCCAGAAGCCCGGTCTTGGAGGCGGAGTAGGCTGCTGTCGCCGGCCAGGATGTTTTGGCGGCCATGGAAGACATGACGACGATGCTGCCGCCCCTTTGCGCCATCATCACCGGCGCCACGGCCCGGCAACAGAGCATGACCCCGGTCAGATTGATGTCCAGGACTACCTGCCAGTCCTCAAGCGTCACCTCAGCGAGAGGCGCGCCGCGGTACACCCCTGCGTTGGCGAACAGCACATCCATGCGCCCCCAGCGGTCCAGCACAGCCTGGAAGGCCGCCGTGACACTGTCCGGTTGGCGCACGTCGCAGTGCAGCGCCAGGCCGCCGATCTCTGCGGCGGTCTCCCGGGCCGCATCCAGGTCAATGTCCAGCACGGCGACGAGGGCGCCTTCTGCGGCAAAGCGCCTCGCGCTCGCTCTGCCGATACCTCTGGCGCCGCCGGTGATAACGACGACTTGATCGCTGAACCTCGACATGTCCAAATCTGTCACTCCAACCAGGTGCAAGGCCCCTCACAAATCATGCTTCCTCCCAAAGAACGACCTAGCTGCCCTGATTATATCATCTGTGTCTGGCAACACAAAACTCTCCAGCACGGGGCTATAGGGCAGCGGCACATTCCTGGCCGCAACACGGACGATCGGACCATCCAGATACTCAACCGCCTCCTCGGCCAGTATGGCTGCAATCTCGGCGCCTGGCCCGGCGCGTTGATGGGCTTCATGGGCGATGACCACGCGGCCTGTTTTGGCCACGGACCGGATCAGTGTAGTTTTGTCCAGAGGGATCAATGTGCGTGGATCGATCACCTCAGCGCTGATCCCCTCACTGTCCAAGATTTCCGCCGCTTTCATCGCTTTTCTGACCATAATGCCGATGCCAATCACTGTGACATCTGTCCCTTCCCGCACGATCCTTGCCTGGCCGAAGGGGATGGTGAACTCCGGGTCCTCGGGCACAGGTCCGCGGTCGGCGTAGAGCATCTTGGGTTCGAAGAAAAGCACCGGATCTTGACCACGGATGGCCGACTTGAGCAACCCCTTGGCGTCGGCCGGGGAGGCCGGCACGGCGATCTTGAGACCTGGCACATTCATGAACCACGACTCGGGGCTCTGCGAGTGCTGTGCTGCCGCCGACCCGGGTGCGCCGGTGGTCACGCGGATGGTCAACGGCACATCGGCCTTGCCGCCGCTCATAAAGCGCGCCTTGGCCACTTGATTGGCGATCTGGTCGCCGGCACAGAACATAAAGTCGCCAAACATGATCTCGACGATGGGCCGCATGCCCATCATCGCCGCTCCCAGGCCGGCGCCGACAATGGCAGCCTCGCTGATCGGCGTATCGCGCACCCGGTCCGGGCCAAACTCCTCCAGCATCCCCCGTGACACGCCCCACACCCCGCCAAAGGTGCCGACGTCCTCGCCCATGAGAAAGACGCTTCCATCGCGGCGCATCTCCTCGACCATGGCCTCGCGGATCGCTTCAGAGTAACTGATTTCCCGCACGGTTCCTCCTACCAAAGCAGATTGCCACCGCCCATGTTCCTCCGTATCCAAAACAGGAGCACCTGCACAGGTCCCGGCAGTGAAATAAAGCTCTTTTGGCACTAGAAAACCAGGTCGCCGTGCGTGTCGGCGTAAACACCGTAGAGTGCTTCAGTCGGCAGAGGCAGCGGTGCGGCCATGGCAAAGGCCACCGCTTCGTCCAGTTCTCTCTGCACCTCAGCCTCGATCCCCTGCAACGTTACCTCGTCGAACAGGCCCGCGTCGAGCAGGCGCCGGCGAAAAGTCGGGATCGGGTCGCGGGCCTGCCACTGTTCCATCTCGCCGGGCAGGCGGTAGAGCTGGGGGTCGCCCTCGTAGTGACCACGGTAACGATAGGTTTTGCCCTCGATGAAGGTCGGCCCATTGCCGGCGCGGGCGCGGGCAGCGGCCTTGGCCACCGCTTCATAGACGGCGAGCACGTCCTGACCGTCCACGATCACACCGGGAAAGCCATAGCCCTCGGCCCGCACGGCCAGATCGGCCACCGGTGCCTGTTTGGATTGGGGCGTGCCTTCGCCGTAGAGGTTGTTCTCACAGAAGAAAATCACCGGCAGCTTCCACAATCCGGCCAGGTTGGCCGCTTCATGGAAGGCACCCTCGTTGACCGCACCGTCGCCAAAAAAGGACAGGGCGACACGCTTTTCGCCCCGCATCGAAAAAGCCAGCGCCGCCCCAACGGCGATGGGGATACCGCCGGCCACGATGCCGTTCGCCCCCAGGATCCCCAGGCTAAAATCGGCGATGTGCAATGAGCCGCCCCGCCCCAGGCAATAGCCCGGCGAGCGGGCGGCCAGCTCGGCCATCATAGAGCGCGGATCGCCGCCCTTGCCGATGAGATGGCCGTGGCCGCGATGGGTGCTGGTGATCACATCGTCGGGCTCCAGGGCCAGGCAGGCGCCAACGGCCGTCGCTTCCTGTCCCACGCAGGAATGGATAAAGCCGGGGATGAGGCCTGCCCGGCGCTCCTCGATGGCCCGCAGCTCAAACTGGCGGACCAGCGTCATGCGCCGGAAGATCTCCCGCAGCAGTTCCGGCGGATATTCGGAAAGTACCCTGTCTGCCACTCTTCCTCCCGTGTCGGGGAAAAGGGGAATCGGATGGGCCTGCTTCCCCTCAGTTTCTGACCTTCCCGATCCCCTGATCTTTCACCTTTCCACTCCCCTATCCTTTGACTGCTCCCTCGACCATGCCTTGCAAAAAGTACTTGCGCAGCGCGATAAAGAGCACAATGGCCGGTGTCATGATGACGACACAGGCTGCGGCCAACAGCTCATCCTGGTTGCCCTCCAAAGCATGTTGAAAGTCAAACAGGCCGACCGTCGCCATTTTCATCTCCGACCTGGTGAGCATGAACAACGGCATGATAAAGTTGTTCCAGTTGAAGACAAAGTTGATCAGGAAGGTGGCCAGCAGGCCCGGTGCTGAGATAGGCAGCACCACCCGGAAGAAGGTGCCCAGGGGCGTTGCGCCATCAATGGCTGCTGCCTCTTCCAGTGACACCGGGATGCTGTCAAAAAAGCCCTTCATGATCCAGATGCTCAGGGGAACGCCATACGCCCCAAAGATCGTGATCATCAGGGGATAGGTGTTCAACAGCTTCAGGTCGCTGGCCAGCTTGTACAATGGGATCAGGTTGGTGAGCGCAGGCAACATCATCATGGCCAGCACGAAGGCCATCAGAAAGCCGCGTCCCCGAAAGCGAAAACGGGCAAAGGAATAGCCGGCCAGCGAGGCCGTCAGGCAGGTCAGAAGTGAGCCGCCAAGCGCGTTGATGGTGCTGTTGAGTACGTAGCGTGGGAAGCGCCCATAGTGAAACAGCCGTTCATAGTTCCCAAAGAACCATACCTTGGGGATGATCTCCCTCGTCAGGCCATATCCCGGCTCCCGGAACGAAGTCATAACAGCGTAGAACACGGGGAAGATGAATATCAGGCTGGTGGTCAGTAACACCAGGTTGATGACCAATCCCTGGACCTTGATCCTTTTCCCTGCTATTGTCATCGAGCCTCCCCTACGCTGCGCCCAAACTGCTTTCCGTCTGCATGAATCTGAGGTACACCACCCCCAGGACAAGGTTGATGAAAAACATGACCACGGCCAGGGCGGCCCCATAGCCAAAGTGGAAGAACTGAAGCGCCTCGCGCCACATGTGCAGGCTCAGCACCTCTGTTGACCGGCCGGGGCCACCTTCTGTGATGGCCAGGAACATCCCGATGGCATTGATGCTTTCGATTGACAACAGCACAATCACCACCAGCGTCACCGGTCGGATGAGTGGCCAGGTCAGGTGCCAGAATGCCTGCCAGCCGGTGCTGCCGTCAATCGCCCCTGCCTCGTACACGTCCCTGGGAATTGTCTGAAGGCCGGCCAGGAGCAGGAGCATCACGTACGCCATCGCCCGCCAGGTCGAAGCCGCCACCACGATCCCCATTGCCCCCGCCGGTGTGTTTATCAGCGTCTTGTCGCCGAACAGAGGCCCGATCAGATTTTGAAGCACGCCATAGTCCCGGTAGAACATCCAACGCCAGACCACACCGGAGACGATGTCAGAAAGCACCCAGGGGATAAAGATCAGGGTCATGTATATGCCACCAAAGCGCAATCCCCGGTTGAAGAGCAGGGCCATCACAAAGGCAAAAGCGAGCGTCAGGGTGATGTAGAAGAAGCCGAAGATCAGAGTGAGCCTCAGACTCTCCCAGAAGTCAGAGCTGCCGAGGATCGTCTGAAAGTTCTTGAGGCCGATGAACGTCATCCTGCCCTTCTCGATCTTGTTCAGGCTGAGATAGAGGCTATAGAGGGTCGGATAGAGGGTCACCGCGAACATCAAAAAGAAAGCAGGCGCCAGCAGCAGATAAGGATAGACCCTGGATTGACGCATCGCCCTTCACCCTTCCCTGTAAACGTGAGTTCTGGGGTTGGATAGATCCTCACAACCCCAGAACCCACGGGCCTAAGTGTAGCTACTTGAAGTAGCGATTGATGATCTCATCCTGCGCCTTTTGCAAGGCTTTCATGATGTCCATGTCGGGATTGAGCATCAACTCTTGCAGCGTTTCGGCCAGCTTTGTCATGCTCTCAACATAGTACTGGCTGGCCTCGATAAAGATGCCATTCTCGCTCAGGTTCCTGGCCGTTGCCCGATAAAAGTCGCTGTCGAACGCCGAGGCCTTGAACGCCTCGTCAATCGTCGGGATGCCATAGTGCTGGCTGGCCCACTGGGCCAGGATCTGCGGGTTCATGAAGAAATTGATCCAGGCCATGCCGCCCTGGGGGTTCTTTGCACCCTCGGCGATCCCCCACCCTTCACCGACCAGGAAGACATAGTTCTTGCCCGTGCTGAAAGAGGGGGCCACACCCAGTTGAGTTTCGCCAGCTTCGATCTTTTCCTTCAGGCCAGGGATGAACAGGAACGACCAGGAACCGCCGCGCACCGAGGCCGCCGTGCCATCAACCCACGGCGTCTCGCCGGCCGTAAAGTCGCCGGTGAAGCATGTCTCGGGGATGTAGCCCCTGGCCAGCAGCTCCCGCATGGTCTCAACGACCTGCACGTTCTGCTCAGAAGCCCAGTCCGGCTTTCCCGTCTCGTCAAAGATGCTCCCGCCGTTGGAGTAGAACCAGGGCCCCCACGTCAGCTCGACCGCGCCATAGTGCCGCCCGGCAAAGAAGGTGGAGATGTACTTATTCTGGCTTTTCAGCCGCTCACCTTCTGTCAGCCAGCCCTCAATCGTGGCAGGCCAGCCATTGGGAAAGTCAGCGGTGTTGTAGTACCAGGCTCCACCCCGGATATCGGCTGCCACGCAGTAGCGAGCACCCTGGATCACACACGCCTGGGCCTCACTGGAGTTGATTTGATCGATCCAGGGGGAGCTCGCAGCCATGTCGGTGATGTCCATCAATGCGCCGGCGTTGATCAGCGCCAGGGCATGCTGGCTGCTGGTCTCGACCACGTCGGGCATATCACCACCGGACTGGGCCTGAACGGCCAATTTGGTGGCCAGTTGGTCCCAGGCAACCTGTTCATACTGGACTTTGATGCCGGTCGTGGCCTCAAAGGTGGCGATAGTCTGCCTGAGCGTCACGCTGGGTGGATTGCTTTCATCGGTCAGGTCGTAGGAAGCCCACATGACGATCGGGTTGACTTTGGCTTCCACCGGCACTTCGACGGTGACCCGAACCTCAACCGGCTTCTCAACCTCTTTGGTGACCACTTTCTCAACCTCTTTGGTGACCACTTTCTCAACCTCAACGGTCTGGATGATCGTCTGAGGTTCCGGCGTAGCGCCACAGGCCCCCATCAGGCTGAGCGCCACCAGCAGGCTCAGTAGTGCAAATACACGCTTCATTTCTTCCTCCTTTTAGTTCTCTCATAACATTTGGAAACTGGACGATCGGCTCGCAGAATTCCTGTCTGGCCCGATAGACCACCTCCTTTCATCCCTGGGAACTCATACCAGCTCAAAGGTCACGGTTGCCCCCCGGATACCTTCAACGCGGACAAGCTGCCCGCCTGGATGCCTGTGCAGGGTCAGTGCTTTGCCGCCCAGGCTGGCTGATGTCGCCGGGACGCCGTAAAGTACGATCTCCACCTGACCCGGCGTCGCGCCCACTTCGACTGTCAGTTGATCCCCCTGCCGGGTATAACGCACCGGGATGTCAGCCCGGTCTTCATCATAGACAGTGGTCTGGCCGTCGCCCTGCGGGCGATAGAACTCCAGCGTTAACGGATCGAGCGGCTTTTCCTCTGTGTGGGTCATTTCAGGTCCCAACGGTATGATGGCGCCAGCCCGCACCCACACAGGCAGCACCTCCAGTGGCACCTCCAGCTCGAGCCAACGCGGGCCACTCATGACTTCCCTGGTCCAGTAGTCAAGCCACTCGCCGGCCGGCAGGTAGACACGGCAGCGGTTATCGCGGCGGACGACCGGCGCGACGAGGAAATGATCGCCAAACATGTACTGCAGATCGAGCCGGTGCGTGGTGGGGTCGTCCTGGAACTCCAAGACCATCGGGCGGACCATCGGCAGGCCGGTCTGCGAGGATTTGACCGCCTGGGAATAGATGTAGGGCAGCAGCCGGTAGCGCAGCTTCAGGTAGCGTCGGGCAATCGCCTCAACTTCGGGGCCATATTCCCACGGCTCGCGCGGCTGCTTGCCGTGAGCGCGCACATGGGAGGAAAAGACGCCGAACTGGAGCCAGCGGGCATAGACGACCGGATCGCAGACATCACCCTTGAGAAACCAGGGTCCATCGCGTTCGCAGCGGTCAAAGGCGGCCGGTGGGTAATCGAACCCGCCCACGTCGTGGCTACAAAACGGCACCCCCGACATCCCATAGCTTAACAGACCACGGAGCTGGCAGGCCATCTGGTCGAGGCAACTGTAGCTATCGCCGCCCCACTGCACCGGGTAGCGCTGCGATCCCGCATACCCCGACCGGCCCCAGGTAAGCCCACGGCCATAATAACGCTCAGTCAGCTCGAACACGGCCCGATTGTACAGCAGCGGGTAAAGGTTGTGCATCTCCAGCCCGGAGCGGCCGTCGTGGTAGATGGCATCCAGGGGGGCCTGCTCGCCAAAGTCGCTCTTGAAGACAGCCACTCCCATGTCGAGCAAGGTTTCCAGCTTTGACTGGAACCAGGCCACCGCCTGGGGATTGGTGAAATCTATGGCCGCCAGGTCTTGACCGGAAAAGGTTTCGATCACCGGGCTGAGGCTGCCATCGGCCCGGCGGAGAAAGTAGCCACCGGCCAGGCCTTCATCATACGCCCTGGAACCGGCCGCCACATAAGGGGTGATCCACAAACAGGTGCGCACCCCCTGTTCACGCAGGTGGCGGATCATCTCCTCAGGCCGGGGAAAGGCATCTGTGTCCCACTCATAGGTGCACCAGGCACAGTCGCCCATCCACCACGGGTCAAGGTTGATCACATCGCAGGGAAAATCACGGGCGCGCATCTCGGCGACGATGGCTTCGACCTGGCTCCGGCTACGATAACCGGCCCGCGACAACCAGAAACCGAAAGACCACCTGGGAGGCACCGGCGCCCGCCCGGTCAGGTCGGTGTAACGCCGCAGGATCTCTTTGAAGGCGGGTCCGTAGATCAGGAAATAGTCCAGCTGGTCATCGTCCACATGGATCGAGCAGGAGATGGACGATTCAGTGCCCAGGCGATAGACGATGGGATAGCCGGTGTGGACGAACAGGCCGTAGCCAGCCGTGCTCATGAAGAACGGCACATTCTTGTAGGACCGCTGGCTGCTGACGTTGCCCGAATCCACCGCCCAGGAAATCAGTTCCTGGCCCCATTTGTCGAGCGGTGTGAACTTTTCGCCGAATCCGTAAAACGACTCGCCGGGCGTGACGGCGATTGACTCGCGGGCTGTCAAACGGCCGTCGGCATTCTCGTCAAAGCCGGGGGGAGGCACTTCATAAAAGCGGCCATACGCCCGATCATCACAGCGTTGGCTGAAGAAAGGGAGGGCCCGGTCGTGGAGGCCCCACACCTGCATATGCCAGGGAAAGCGGGGAAACTCGAGACGCAGGCGGCTGGTCGTCAGGATCAGGCAGTTCTCCCGCTCTCTTATCTCAAAAGAGGCGGGCTGCCAGGCCAGCGCGTCTGGAACCAACAGCTCGCTCGCAGTTTCGCGGATCTTGTCCAGGCTCATCCGCACCCGAACGATGTCGTCAGCGACGACATCCACCCGGAAAACCGCCCCCTTCCCGCCTTCCATCTCACAGAAGAACAGCACACCGCCCTGGACCCGCTCGTACCCCAGCCATCTACGCAGGGAGTAAGGCGAGATGTCAAAACCCTGAACGTCGAGCGGTGCAGCTATCGTTTGCCAGTCAATCGGCCTGTTCATCCCCTCTCCAACCCTGAGCGGCAGGCGCCCCCAAAGACAACTCCCACGCGCCTGGCAACTGATTCTATTATACCGCACCATGACAGGTTTGTCAAGTATGAATTAACGCCAATTATTTATTTTAACCCACACTGGACAAGAAATTAAGTATGCCTTGACATCACCGGCTGTCGTTAATGAATAGTTGACAGGTGGGATGATCTGTGATATAATCGGAGCATCGCCAAACAAACAGGATCCTGGCAGGGAGGAAAGGAGTAGGTGATGGAACTGGGACAGCGCATCCGAGCGCGGCGACAGGAGCTGAATTTGAGCCTGCGCGATCTGGCAGATCGGGTCGGCCTGACAGCCAGCTTTCTCAGCCAGATCGAGCGGGATTTGACGAGTCCTTCCATCGAATCGCTGCGCAAGATCAGCGATGCCCTGGAGGTTCCCATCTTTCACTTTCTCGTTGAGCCGGAGGTCAAGAGCCCGGTTGTGCGCCACGACCAACGTGCCCGGCTCACTCTTCCCGGTTCCAATCTCACCTATCAGTTGCTGACGCCCGATCTGAACCGCAAGATGGAAGCTTTCCTGGCCGAGCGCGAGCCGGGCCAGGAAAAGATCACCGTCCCCCTGCGCCAGCAGACGGAGGAGTTTATCTATGTCCTGCAGGGGCAGCTCGAGATCCAACTGGGCGAAGAGGTCTACCTGCTCGGCCCGGGTGACAGTGTCTACTTTGAAGGTTCCATGCTCCGCCGCCTGGCAGCCAGGGGAGATATCACCCTGCGGTTTATTTCGGTCATTACGCCACCTGTCTTTTGAGTCCAGGCCGGGGCAACCGGACGCGATCAAATCACCAGGGCGACGATATGCCAGAGATTCATAACTTGCGCACCTTTCTTCAAGTTCTTCGAGATGCCGGTCAACTGGTCCCTATCCGACGACCTGTCAACCTGAAGTACGAACTGGCCAATGTGGCGGCTGCGCTTGAAAGACGGGCAGGACCGGCGCCGTTTTTCGAAAAGGTCAACGGCGCGTCATGGCCGATCTTTGCTTCAGCGGTGGCCAACCAGGCGCGGGCCGCGCTGGCTCTGGGTTGCGAAAAGAGCCAGGTCGTCGAGGTGATGCGCCGCGCTCTCAACCCGATCAACGGCGTGCCCCCCATCCGGGTGGACAACGCCCCCTGGAAGTCTCACGTCCTGATCGGCGATGAAATTGATGTCCGCAAGCTGCCCATCCCTACCCATGCTGTAGGCGACGGTGGACCGTTCATCACCGGCGGCGTGATCGTCAGCCGGGACCCGCTGAGCGGTCGGGGCAACCTGTCGTACAATCGGATGCAGGTCAAGGGGCCGCGGCTATTCGGCTTCAACGTCAACGAGTGGCGGCATGTGCGCCAGTTTCTCAACACGCAAGAGGCCAGGGACCAGCCGCTGCCCCTGGCTGTGGCCATCGGCCTCGACCCGGCGATCATGATCGCCGCCGGCGCCCGTTATGATGACGACGAACTGCTCATCGCCGGGGCCATTCGGGGGCAGGGGATCCCCGTTTGCCGGGGCGTTACCGTGGATGTGGACATCCCGGCCGAGGCCGAGATCGTCATCGAAGGGTACCTGGCCCCTCACGAACGGCAGGGGGAAGGCCCCCTGGCCGAATTCCACGGCTACTTTGGCGAGATGTGGGACAGCCCCGTCTTTCACGTGACCGCCGTCTGCTGGCGCGACGACCCGATCTTCCAGACCATTGTCCCCGGCTGGAATGAGCATGTCTACCTGGGCAACGTCCTGCCTCGTGAACCGCTGCTTCTCAACCACGTCGAACATGTCAGCAAGCATGTCACCGGCCTGCACATTCCCCCCTATGGCAGTGGCTTCACGGCCATCATTGCCATCGAGAAATCCAATCCTGGCGAGCCCAAGAATGTGGCGCTGGCTGCTTTCGCGGCCCATGTCAATGTCAAATGGTGCATTGTCGTCGATCCCGATGTGGACATCTATGACCCGGCCGATGTGATGTGGGCGCTGACCACCCGTGTGGATTGGAGCCAGGATGTCTTTTTTGTTCCCGGCGCTCAAGGTCACGAGATGGACCCCACCGCCGACGCCCGCGGCGTGCACACCAAGATCGGCGTAGACGCTACCTCGGACAAGGGGCGGCGAGACTATGCCGGGCGGGTGCGATACCAGGACATAGATCTGAGCAAGTATCTGTAGGCCCGATAGTAGCCGGCTGTATTTGCGTGCAGCTCAAGAGCGAGATGAGCAGGTGGCGAGACTCCTGATCCAAAATGGGCATGTTCTTACCATGGACGCCGAGGCCACGGTCCACAGCCCCGGCTGGGTGTGGGTGGAGGGAGACCGCATCCGGGCGGTTGGGCCTGGGGAGCCCCCCGTCTGCCTGTCTGCTGCCGTCGATCGGGTCATTGACGCGGCGCACATGGCCGTCCTCCCCGGCCTGGTCAACGGCCACACCCACCTGTCGCAGACCTTCATGCGCGGTCTGGCCGACGGCCGGCCGCTGCTGGCCTGGCTGAAGGGGGTGATCTGGCCTCTCCAGGCAGCGATGACTCCCCAGGACATGTACCTTGCCAGCCTGCTCGGCCTGGTCGAAAACCTGCGCTGTGGCGTGACAGGCATCGTCCAGCACCACAAGGTCACGACCACGCCGGCCCACGTGGACGCCGCCGCCGAGGCTGCCCGGCAGGTCGGCATGCGGATGCTGCTGGCGCGGGGCTGGGTGGACCTGGGCGATGCCGGGGAACCGCCCGACCAGATCGTCGCCGGGATGGAGCGGCTGCGCGAGCGGTGGCACGGCGCGGCCGATGGCCGCCTCGCCGTCGGTTTCGGGCCACTGGCCCCCTGGCGCTGCTCCGACGAAACGATGCGCCGCACCGTGGCCCTGGCCCATGAATGGGGCGTACCCATCCACCTCCACGTCGCCGAGACCCGGGACGAGATTGACCTGCTGCGGCGACGGACCGGCCTGCGTCATGTCGAGTGGCTCCATTCGCTGGGCGCCCTAAGCCCGGACACGCAGTTGGTCCACGCTGTGTGGTTGGACGACGGCGAGCTGGACCTGATCGCCGCCAGCGGCGCAGTGGTCATCCACTGTCCGGTGAGCAACATGTACCTGGCCTCCGGCGTGGCCCGGGTGCGCGATATGCTGGATCGGGGCATCCCGGTGGCCCTGGGCAGCGATGGGCCCGGCTCAGAGGACTCGCAGGATATGCTCGAAGTCCTCAAGGTCGCGGCGCTGCTGGCCAGGATGAGCAGCGGCGATGCCAATGCGCTGCTGCCGCTGGAGGTGCTGCGTATGGCGACCACGGACGGCGCCCGCCTGCTGGGCCGCGACGATCTGGGCCGGATCGTGGCCGGCGCCAGGGCCGACCTCACCCTGGTCAACCTGGACAATCCCCGCTGTATGCCGGTTCACAGGCCGGAGAGCACGCTGGTCTACAACGCCAGCGGCCCCGACGTGCATACGGTGATCGTGGATGGCCACATCCTGCTTGATGCCGGCCAGGTGACGATGTTGGACGAAGCGTCGCTGTTGGAAGAATGCCGCCAGGCTGCACATCGTTTGCTGGTGCGGGCGGGCGTCTCGACAAAAGGAACGAGGGAATAACTTGTGGAACTCAAGGACAAAGTAGCCATCGTAACCGGCGGGGCAAAACGGGTCGGCCAGGTGATCGCCCTGACACTGGCCGAGAAGGGGATGCACGTCGCCTTTACGTACCGCAGCGGCGATCCTGGCGAGACGCTGGCGGGCATCCAGGCCCACGGCGTCGAGGGCATGGCTCTCTATCTTGATCTCCTGGACTGGGACCAGCCCAGGGCCGTCGTCGAGCAGGTCGTGAAGCATTTTGGGCAGATCGATCTGCTGGTCAATAACGCCTCTGTCTGGCTGTCCTCACCATTCCAGGAGATCACTCGTGAGCACTGGGAGACTTCCATCGGGGCCAATCTGACCGGGCCATTTCTCTGCGCCCAGGCGGTCGCGCCGTACATGCTGGCGCAAAAGTCAGGCCACATCGTCAACATCGCCGACCTGTCTGTGTACCAGACCTGGCCGCGATTCGCCGCCCACTCGGCCAGCAAGGCCGGGCTGGTTGCCCTGACCCGGGTCATGGCTGCTGAGCTGGCCCCGCACGTGCGGGTCAATGCCATTGCCCCCGGCACGATCCTGCTGCCCGATGGCGCCAATGAGGCCAAGCGCCGGTGGGCCATTGACAACTCGCTGCTCAAGAGGGTCGGCACGCCAGAAGATGTGGCCAGGACGGTCATTTTTCTGACCGAGATGGACTTTGTCACCGGCGCCGTCTACCTGGTGGACGGCGGAAGGGCCCTGGTATAGCATGGGCATGATCGCCTGGGTTGATCTTACGACGGGCCAGGGTCGCCGCGAGCCGACCGATCCGGCCCTGGCACGCTGCTTCGTGGGCGGGCGCGGGTTGGGCGCGGTGCTCTTGCGTCGTCACCTGGCCGATCCGGGCGATCCTTTCCATCCTGCCAATCCGCTCATTTTCTCCACAGGTCCCTTTACCGGCACCCCCTGGCCGACGGGCGCGCGCTATCACGTCACCTTCCACTCACCGCTGACCGGCATCTACGGCTATGCCAATTCGGGCGGCTTTTTCGGGGCGGCATTGGCCCGCGCCGGCTACGACGCGCTGGTCATCACCGGCCGCGCCGGGCACCCCGTCTACCTGGAAGTCACACCCGAAAGCATCACCCTCAAGCCTGCCGGCCATCTCTGGGGCCGGGGAGTCCATGCCACCCATGATGCCCTGGCCATCGGTGGCGCGCGCGTGGCCTGTATCGGCCCGGCAGGCGAGAATCGCGTGCCCATCGCCGCCATCATGAACGACCGGGCGCGGGCGGCGGCACGCTGCGGCGGTGGTGCGGTGCTGGGCAGCAAGAACCTCAAAGCACTGGTCGTGCGTGGCGAGGCAGGACAGGTTTTGCCCCCTGCCTTTCGCGAGCGGGCCCGCCAGGCGATGGTGCAGGTGCGGGATCATCCGCACGTCGCCGCCCTGCGCAACTGGGGAACGGTCCACCTGGTGGGCATCAAGAACCGGGTCGGCGATCTGCCTGCCTACAACCACCAGCAGGGCCAGGTACCCTGGGCCGACCGGGTGGATGCTGAGGCCATCGCCCGCTATACACTCAACAACAAGGGATGTTACGCCTGCCCCATCCGCTGTGGGCGCGTCACCGAGGCGGTGGAAGGGCCAGAATATGAGACGCTGGATGCCCTGGGGCCGATGTGCGGTGTGGACGACCCCACGGTCATCCTGCACGCCAACCGGCTGTGCAACGACCTGGGGCTGGATACCATTTCCACCGGCGTGGTCATCGCCTTTGCTATGGAATGCCACCAGCGTGGCTTGCTCGATGAGGCCGGGTTCTCGCTGGAGTGGGGGGATCCGGTCACGCTATTGGGCCTCATCGAGCGCATCGCCCTGCGCCAGGGTGTGGGGAACCTGCTGGCTGAAGGGGTGCGCCGCGCCGCGGAGGCCATCGGCGGCGATGCCCCCTACCTGGCGATGCATGTCAAGGGGATGGAGCTGCCGCGACAGGAGCCGCGCATCGCCAAGGGCTTCGGCCTGGGCCATACAACCTCCAATCGCGGGGCCGATCACCTCTACGCCCTGCCGACCATAGACCTGGCCGGAAATCTGGAGGCGGCCCGGCGCTTCTTCCCGCCCGAAATCGTGCCCAGGCTGATGGATACCGACGACGAGACCTGCAAGCCCGACCTGGTGGTGTTAAGCGAGCACGTCTGCGCCCTGTCCGATGCCCTGGGCGTCTGCAAGTTCACAACCGCCGAAACGTATGCCCTCTACCCGGAGGACCTGGCAGCGGGGCTGAGCGCGCTAGGGGGCCGGGAGGTAACCGCGCAGGAGCTGCTCACCACCGGCGAGCGCATCGTCAACCTGGAGCGGCTGTACAACGTCCGGCTGGGTCTGTCGCGCACTGACGACCGTCTGCCAGAACGCATCACCGGCGAGCCGCTGCCGGTTTATCTCTTTGACGGCGGCAGGCCCTCGGCCGATCCGGTGCACGTGGGCCGCATTCACAATCTCGACGCCATGCTGGATCGCTACTACCGTCTGCGCGGCTGGGATGAAAACGGCATCCCCAGGCCGGAAACGTTGGCCCGCCTTGGTTTGAGTGATTGGAGTTGACCCATGTTTCCTTACAAAGGCTATACCGGCAAGTGGTTATTGGTTGACCTGACCCGCGGCCTGCTGGAAGCGCGCCCGGTGGATCGGGAACTGGCCGAGTTATACCTGGGCGGCAACGGCTTTGGGACCAGGCTGCTGTGGGATCAGGTCGGCCCGCAGGTGGACCCGCTTTCGCCCGACAATCTGCTGATCCTCGCCACCGGCCCGTTGTGTGGCACCGGCCTGCCTTCGTCGGGCCGCGTGGAGGTCATCGGCAAGTCGCCACTGACCGGCATTTATGGCGACTCGAACGCGGGGGGCTTTTTCGGACCGGAGCTCAAGTTCGCCGGCTGGGACTACCTGGTCTTTGTCGGACGGGCCCCGCACCCCGTCTACCTGCACATGGAGGATGAGCGCGCTGAGCTGCGCGACGCCCGCGATCTGTGGGGGCTGACCACCTCACAGGCCGAGGCTGCCATCCACGAGGCTGTGGGCGATGACAGGGTCAGGACGGCGATGATCGGCCCGGCTGGCGAGAATCTGGTGCGGTTCGCCGGCATCCAGCTCACGTCACAGCGGTCGGCTGCCCGGTGCGGGCTGGGTGCGGTCATGGGATCCAAAAACCTCAAGGCCGTTTCTGTGCGAGGCCACAAGTCCGTACCGCTGGCTGACGCCAGGCGGTTCTCCCTCATCATCCATGACTTTCGGCAGCGCCTGCGCGCCAACCCGGTCTATCCGGCGGTCCACGCCCATGGCACGCCGGGCATTGCAGCCCTGATGAACGCCCTGGGGCGCTTTCCGACCAAGAATTTCCAGATGGGCAGCTTTGACGGCATCAACCGCATAGACGCCGATGCGCTGGAAGCCCGCGCCTTTGTACGGCACATGGCCTGCCACAGTTGCGCCATCGCCTGCGACAAGCTGTATCAAATTCCTGACGGCCCCTATGCCGGCACCACCTTGCACAGCGTCGAGTACGAGACGCTCAACGCTTTTGGCGCCAACATCCTCAATGCCGACCTGGACAGTATCCTGTTCGCCAACCAGCTGTGTGACGACCTGGGACTGGATACGATCTCGACCGGGCGGGTGATTTCGTTCGCCATGGAGCTATGGCAGCGGGGCATTCTGACCGCAGGGGACACGGACGGCCTCAAGCTGGAGTGGGGCGACATGGAGGTCGCCCTGAAACTGGTGCGGATGATCGCCTATCGCCAGGGTTTCGGCGGCCTGTTGGCTGAGGGGGTGCGCCGTGCGGCCCAGATCCTCGGTCGGGGGTCTGAGGAGTATGCCATGCATGTCAAGGGCATGGAGATCGCTGCCCAGGATGGCCGCGCCCAAAAGTCCATGGGCCTGGCCCACGTTACGTCGAGCCGGGGCGCAGACCATCTCAAGGGCTTCCCGACCCTCGACGAGACCGGCTACCCGGAGGAGGCCCGCCGCCGCTATGGAGAAAGCTATCTGCCCCAGATGGCCGATCCGCTGGCGACAGAATACAAGCCGTTCCTGGTCCGCGACGGCGAGGACCTGGGAGCAGTGGTGGACTCGGTTGGGTTGTGCAAGTCAGGGGGGACCCACGTCATGGCCGAGATCTACTGGGCCGACATCGCGACCGCGCTGGAGGCAGCCACCGGGATGGAGATGCCGGTCGAGCGGCTGAAGCGCATCGGGGAGCGGATCTACAACCTGCAACGCTGCTACAACGCCCGCCACGGCATCACCCGCGCCGACGACCGGCTGCCGCGCCGCTTTACCAATGAGCCGTCGCCTTCAGGCCACGCCAGGGGGCAGGTCATTGACCTGGAGCCGATGCTGGACGAGTATTATCGCCTGCGGGGTTGGGACCTGGAGACCGGCTGGCCCACGATAGAAAAGTTGCGCGAGCTGGGCCTGGAGGAGGCCAGTCCGTGGCCATCACCATAAGCGTGCGTTACCACAACATGCTCCGCCACCATACGGGCGTTGCCCAGGAAGCCGTGATGCTCCCAGAAGGCACGGGGCTTTGCGCCGCGCTGGAACAGTTGATCAGCCGCCACGACCCCGGCCTCAAGTCTATGCTCCTCACATCGGATGGCGCGATTTCGCCACATCTGGTCATCTTTTGCAACCAGCGGTTGGTGCGCTGCGATCAGGGTGACGTGATGCTGGCCGATGGGGATGAGCTGCTGCTGTTTCCGGCTATCAGCGGCGGGTAGGGTTCTGGAGAGGCAAAGTGGCCGTTACGCTGGTGTTGGGTCAGATGCTGTGGGCCGACACGGGCCATCCACCCCAGCCGGGTTGGGGCGTAGCTGTCGAGGGCCAGCGCGTGCTCGACGTAGCGCCGCATGTCAGGCTGCGGGCCCGCTTTCCAGACGCAACGGTGGTGGAGGCAGACGATTGCATCATCACACCCGCCTTTGTAAACTCCCACCACCACATGTATGGCGTGCTGGCTCACGGCATTCCCCTGAACGAGGCCCCGGCCGGATTTTGGGCTTTCCTGAAGGATTTCTGGTGGCCCCACGTGGAGGACCGGCTCACCCATGAACTGATCGCCGCCGCCACAGAGTGGGCCTGCCTGGAGATGATCCGCTCCGGCGTGACCACCTTCTACGATTGCCTGGAGGCGCCTTACGCGTTGCCCGGCGCTCTGGAGGTCCAGGCTGAGGTTGTGCGCCGTTGGGGATTGCGCGGTGTGCTTTCCTTCGAGGCCACCCAACGGGTGAGTGAGGAAAACGGCGAGTTGGGCCTGAGTGAGAATGCCGGATTTATTGACGCCTGTCGGATGCGGGGTGGGCTTGTCTCGGGGATGATCTGCTTTCACACCACCTTCACCTGCCAGGCCAGTTTTATCCAGCGTGCCTGTGCCCAGGCCGCCGAGCGGGGTGTCAGGGTGCACATGCACCTTTCTGAGGGGGCCTACGAGCCAGAGTATTGCCTCGCCCATTTTGGCCGGCGACCGGTGGCCTACTACGAACACCTGGGGGTCCTGGGACCTCATGTCCTGGCCTCCCAATGTGTTCAGGTCAACGGCAGCGAGATCGCCATCCTCGCCCGGCAGGGGGTTCATGTCTCGCACCAACCCCTCTCCAACTGCGAGGTCGGGGGAGGATTTGCTCCCGTGCCGGAGATGCTGGCTGCGGGGATCAACGTGGCCCTGGGCACTGACGGTTACATCAGCAACATGTTTGAAGTGATGCGCGCTGCCGCGTTGCTCCCCAGGGCCCGCCTGCAGGACCCTGGCGCCATGCCTGCCGGTCTCGTCTGGACGATGGCCACGCGAAACGGAGCCCGGGCGCTGGGCTTTGGCGATCTGGGCACACTGACGCCCGGCAACCAGGCAGATCTCCTGCTCATCGCCGCCGATCTCCCCACCCCCCTGGCAGTTCACAACCTGGCCGATCAGATGCTCCTGTGGCGCAACCCTGGCGATCTGCGGGGTGTGATGTGTGCCGGCCGGTGGCTCCTGTTAAATGGCCAGGTCCTGGGGGCGGACGAAGCGGCAGTGCGAGCGCATGTGGCCGAGGCGGCGTCAAAACTGTGGAAGGTGATGTAGTGCGATGGAAGACCTGAGTGTGACGCTGTGTGGCCTCCGTCTCAAGAATCCGCTGATCCTGGCTTCAGGGCCACTGTCCTGGAGCGCCGAAAGCATCCTGGCCGCCTTTGCTGCCGGAGCGGCCGCCGTGGTGACCAAGACCATCCGACCAGAGGCCACCCTCAACCCTGTACCCCACATTGCCGACATCGGTCGGGGGAGCCTGCTGAACATCGAGGGATGGTCTGACCTGCCTGCCAGGCAATGGATCGAGCAAGAACTGCCGGCGCTGGCCCGCCGCGATGGGGTGCTCATCGCCAGCACGGGCCACACGCCACTGGAGGTCGAGCAGTTGGCCGGCCCCCTGGCCGAAGGGGGAGCCGACATGCTGGAACTGGTCTCCTATCGCGCCGAGGATGCCGCGCCGATGGTCGCCGCCGCCAGGCGGAACGTGCGCGTGCCTGTGTTGATCAAGGTCAGTGCCAATTGGCGTAACCTGCTGGAGGTGGTGGCTGCCTGTCTGGATGCCGGCGCCGACGGCATCACCGCCATTGACTCTGTCGGCCCGGCGCTGCGCGTGGACATTGAAACGGGACAACCGCTGTTGGGTTCGTTTGCCTGGCTGTCTGGAGAGGCGATCCGGCCTGTCGCCCTGCGGGTGGTGGCCGACATCTGCCTGGCCTGCCAGGTGCCGGTGATCGGCACCGGCGGGGTGAGCCGCGCCGAGGAGGTGGTGGAGATGATCATGGCCGGCGCGACCGCGGTAGGGGTCCACACCGCGCCTCTGCTCAGTGGGCTGGGCTGGTTTGGAAAGACGCTCAACCGGCTCAAGGGCTGGCTGAGGGAACGCGGCCATGCTCGCCTGGCCGACCTGCGCGGCCTGGCGTTGCCCAGCTTGCGCCAACCTCTGTCGCCTATCCCTCTGATCTTTGCGTTCGATCCGGAAAGGTGCACCCGGTGTGGTCGCTGCGCCACAGTCTGCGCCTACAACGCCCGGCATCTGACTTCAACCGGGGATATGGTGTTCGATCAGGTTCGATGCCGTTCCTGTGGGCTGTGCACTTATATATGCAAGACAGGAGCGCTGCGCGCCTCACCCGGCGGGCGCCCGTCAGCAGGTCCAGGATATTGGGGCGGCTGAAACAGGGGAGGGCCTCATCCTGCAACACGACCTGGGCGGCAATCAGGCGGGCAAACACCCGGAGGTTGACAATTGCCCAGGGCATCACCCAGGGCAGGTGACAGTCACCTCTGACCTCAACTCAGGTCAATCGAAGGCAGCAGTACAGCTACCGCCACACCGAATGCCAGGGCCGCCAGAATCACCCAGGCCGGGCTGATCCGGTTGGGAAGCGCCGTGACGCGGGATAACGGCGCCTTGATCTTGAGCCAGTACGCAGCCATCAAGAACGCCCAGATGAATCCGGCGAATCCTCCCCAGTACTGGAATATGGTGATCAAGAGGCCGTCGGCGCCCAGCGGATGCCAGAACGAGAGGACGGTAAAGAGCAGGTTGATGACGATGTAGGGGACCAACAGGAGCGCCTGGGCCAGCCGGAGTCGTTGTGACGGGGAGGGCAGCGCTTCCCCGAACCGCAGGGCCGAACGGCCCAGCCAGAGGAATCCCCACACCCAGCCCGCGACCCCGATGGCCAGAATCGGCAGGCGCACGCCCCAGCCGCCGCCCAGCATCGCGATCACCTGTTTCCAGTCACCATACTGACTGACGCCGGGCTGGTAAAAGAGCGGGTCGCTCATCAGATAACCAAAGCCCATGAACAGCGAATAGGCGCCGAAGAACATCAGGAAGAGCCGCAGCGTGGGACGGCGCAGCGCCCAAGGCCGCGAGAACAGCGCCGCGCCGAGCAGGCCGCAGAGGATGTTCACAATCGCCGGGTTGGCCTCGATGAGCAATTTGCCCCACAGGCTTGTGGCATCCCCATACACAATGTCCACTGCGAACAGATTCCACACCCTCCACTGCGCCCCGACAAGCAGCGCCGCCAGACCATGACAGATCTCGTGTAGATTCTGCACGGCGAGGGCGGCGACGAGCGCGATGGCAAAGGCGTTGACCGCGAGCACGAGAAACGGGGACGGCGTCTTTTTTTCCATTTCATCCTCCTTTGCCCTCCCCCAGGTTCTGAAACCTGCGGGAGGGTCGGTAAGCCAGTTGGGCTTGGGGCTTTTACCACTCGCTCTCGTCGTCACCGGCAAAGGCCAACGCCGGGGCTTTGCGGACCACAACGGCATGCATGGCTCCCCCCAGCGCCCCCAGCGCGGTTCCGACCACGCAAAAGGCCGACCCACCGAGCACGCAGATGAGCGCGGTCAGCCTGATCAAGAACGCCTGAAACTGAAACGGGTCCCCGCCAAGCTCCTGGACGCGCTGCCAGTCGGCCGGGTCCATCATGGCCGTCAATTCGCCGGTGAGCTGCAGGAGCGTGAGGCCCAGGGCCGCCGAGAGCGCCAGCGTGAAGCCCTGGGCCAGGCCGACGATAAAGCCGGCCACGCCGCCGGCGCCCAGCCCACGGCGTATGGCGGGCCGGCCCAGCATCTGCCCGGCCCACGCCCCGGCCCCCACACAGACCAGCAGGGTGATGACGGCAAAGCAGCCCCCGAACGACAGGCCCAGAGAGCGCGGCAGCAGCGACAAGAAGAACGACAGCAGTTGCACCAGGACGATGACCAGCGCGCCCCCCAGACCTGCTTTCAAACCGGCACGAAACATGATTTTGCTCCTTGCTGTCAGTCTCTTTGCGCTCCTCGGCGATCTGTGACCGCCGAGAAACGCGGGTCACAGACCCGCCTGCCAGGCCTGGTCCGCGAACTGCTTCTGGTAGAGCCGGGCATACAGCCCGTCCCGGGCCAGCAGTTGCGCGTGGGTCCCATACTCGGCGATGCGGCCCTCCTCCAGGCAAAAGATCACGTCGGCCGAGCGGATGGTGGACAGGCGATGGGCGATGACCAGCCTGGTGCGGCCTTGGAACAGCCGCTCCAGCGCCGCCTGCACCGCCAGCTCGGATTCCGTGTCCAGGGCCGAGGTGGCCTCATCCAGGATGAGGATACGCGGGTTTTTGAGGATAGCCCGGGCGATGGACAGCCGTTGCCGCTGGCCGCCGGACATGCGAAAGCCGCGCTGCCCGACGACGGTGTCCAGCCCATCGGGCAGGTCGTCCAGCACCTCTTGCAGATAGGCGGCCTCGATGGCGGCCTCCAGTTCGGACTGCGAGGCGTTGGGCCGGGCATAGAGCAGGTTGGCGCGGATGGTGTCGTTGAACAGATAGGTTTCCTGCGTGACCATGCCGATCTGGTGGGCCAGGGAGGCCAGGGTCACATCCCGCACGTCGTGGCCATCAATGGTCACGGTACCCTTCTGGGGGTCAAAGAGACGCGGTACCAGGTAGGTGAGGGTGGTCTTGCCGGAGCCGCTGGGGCCGACAAAGGCCGCCACCTGGCCGGGCCGGATTTCCAGGTTGATGTCTTCCAGCACCCATTCGCGCTCCGGTTGCGGCTTGTCTGGCGGCGGGGGACCGGCGTAGCGAAAGTACACGTGGTCAAAGCGGATGTGGCCCCGGATACGTCGGAGGGGCTGCGCGCCGGGCCTGTCGGCGATGTCTACCGGCAAATCCAGCGACTCGAACAGCCGCTCCAGGGAGGCCAGCGACGAGGCCAGGTTCACCGGCACGTCCAGCAGGTTGGAAAAAGGCGCATACACCCGCCACAGGTAGATGGTAAAGGCCACCACCGTGCCGATGGTCAACTCGTCGCCGATGACCAGGTAGCCGCCCAGCCAGTAGACCAGGGCCAGGCCCAACGCTCCCACC
>Ga0129299_1000331_pt1 | contig 29424 bp, 22 predicted proteins | sample ConPoolayeCmetaG_FD_94477 | JGI IMG/M metagenome (GOLD analysis project Ga0129299, IMG submission 94477) | Hot spring microbial mat communities from California, USA to study Microbial Dark Matter (Phase II) - Cone Pool mat layer C metaG ...
AATCGGCTGCTTTTTCTCTTCAGATATGGCTTTCACATTTCGGTGCAAAAGATGGGCAACTGCATTGCATTTCAACTTGTTTGCGCGCAGCACGATACAAATACCTGCCAATTCTCAAACGCAGAATCCGGGTTCAAGCGCAAAAATCCGGCTTCATGCCTGCTCAGACGAAGCAAGGTTGTGGTGGTGCGCGGCCGGCATTTTGCGCAGGGCCCGTAGCCACAGCAGTGATCCGTAGAGGAACAAAGCTATGCTCAACCACTGGGCTACGGATAGTTCCCCCCAGCGGACGCGGCTATCGCCCCGCAGCATTTCCAGGAAGAAACGGGCCACGGGATAGGTAGTTAGGTATAGCGCCAGAACCGTGCCGTCACGCCGGCGTCGGCGGTAGGCCCAAAACAGAACAAAGTAGAGCAGCAAGTTGAAACCCGCCTCGTAGAGTTGAACTGGATAGGCCGGCAACGAATGGGGACTTGAAGGCGCGATTATGCCGCTATCCACTTGAGACCACCAGGGAAGAGATTGCGCCGGATACGTTACCCCCAGGCAGGAGGAACACGGGCGCCCGTGACAGCAGCCATTAATGAAACAACCGACGCGTCCGAAGGCATGCGCAAGAGGAACCGAGGTTATCACAAAATCGAACAAAGCGCCAGGTTTTTCATGCCTAACCCATGCAATAATCAGCAGCGCCAGTCCGGCTCCAAGAAATCCTCCATAGTAAATCAACCCCCCCTGGTGAAGATAAAAAACGGATAGCGGATGGGACCGAAACTCGCCAAAGTTGGCGACTACATAAGCCAGCCTGGCTCCCGAGATGCCGGCCACCATGATCCAGAAGAGCAAGTCGGAACAAAAGGCAAAATCTCGCTTTTCACGTTTCCCAAGCTGCCACCAATTGGCTAACCCAGCCAGAAAACCCAGCGCCATCAGGACGCCGTACCAGTGCACCGTAAGGGGTCCCAGCTTCAAGCAAACAGAACGCGAGATCATTAGGACGGATATTACATCGCGGATTGTGTTTTTGAAACGCTTTTATTATGGTGACAATCAGCTGGCTGACAATCAAGAACTGCTGCTGTACTTTCATTCAGGATTGGCGCCATGGAACTGCAAAATGAGCTGCGCGTGGTGGTTGACCCGGTTGAAACCGCCGTCTGCATACAATGCGGCGCCACTTTGGATGTGCGCGGCCGGGAGCCGTTCTCGTCTATCACTTGTCCCTCCTGTGGGACTGCCCAGGCGGTGCCCGCGCGGCTAGGCCAGTTTCTTCTCCTGCGACTGCTCAGCCGCGGAGGAATGGGTGGTGTTTTTTGTGCGCGAGATGAAACCTTGGGCCGCCTGGTGGCGCTGAAAGTCATGCTGCGGTCGCTGGGCGAAGATGCGGACTTTGTGGAGCGCTTCAAGCGCGAAGCCCAGGCAGCGGCCAGGCTGAACCACCCTAATGTGGCGCAGATTTACTCCTTTGGGCAGGAAAAAGGCCAACCATACATCGTGATGGAGTTGGTTTCCGGCGAGCGCCTCGACAAGCTTATCGAAGAAAAAAAGGCTCTCGATCAGGCTTTCGTGCTTCACGTTGGGCTGGACATCGCGGAGGGTCTCAACGCCGCCGACGAGATCGGCCTTGTGCACGGTGATATCAAGCCGGAGAACATTTTGCTGGATGAAAAGGGGCACGCCAAACTCGTAGATTTTGGGATTGCCACGTTTGCCAGAGAGGCAGCTCAAGGGGAAGGTATCTGGGGAACTCCTTACTACATTGCGCCCGAAAGAATTCGGCACCAGCGAATTGACGCGCGCTCAGACATTTACAGTCTGGGTGCCACGCTCTATCATGCCTTGGCCGGGCGCCCGCCATTCGAGGGTAAAACTTCAATTGAAGTCGTCCGCGCCCGTCTCGAAGCCAATCCTCCGCCTTTACGAAAGTGGCGTCCGGACATTGATCCGCAAGTGGAAAAGATTGTAAGCCGGATGTTGCAGTGCGAACCGTTGCTGCGGTATCCAACCTACGCCTCCCTGATCGGCGACTTGCGCAAAGCGTTGGAAATATTGCGGCAGCAGGAACCCGCATCTGGCGCCATTACACGCGTCCGCCGAATCCAGATCCGCAAGAAAGGAACTCCGGCGGGGACGGCCGCTGGGCCGTCGCCCGATGTCTCATCCACTGAAGGTGGTTCGGCTGAACCATTGCCCCGCGTTAATCCGCCCAGGGAACATGTGGATCTGTCAGACTATCGGGAGCGACTGACCGAGATGGAGGAAGCTGCGCGAACGCAGCGGCGACGCAAGATCCGCATTGTTTTGCTGACATTGCTGTTCACGGTGGGCGCGGTGTTTCTTGGCTTGCGTTGGTACACGCAGCGTATGGCCAAGCAGGCTCAGGAGCTGGAAATACGGCGCGTTCAACTCACCCGACAGGCCCAAATAGAACTCGCCCAAAGCCTCTTGCTGCGGATTCGCCGGGCGACAGCGGCGTTGGGCAGCTCGAAGGAAGCGGCCGACCCGCTGGTTGCGCAGCTTACAAACGCCGCTGTAGCCGTGCTGGGCGCTCTGCCCGAAACGGCGCCTGCTACGGCGGCCACCGACGAAGGCGCACCGGGCACCCAGGAAACGGAGGTGCCCGCACAACCCGGTGAAGCCGTAGCGCCGCCCGCGGCAACCGCTCCCCAAGATGAAGAAGAAAGCGATAGGCAAAAGATGACCGAGGTTATTATCGGTGCGCTCGGCAAAGCCGAAAGTTTGGCGCAAAAGGTGTCCCAGGCACGCCAACTCGAGTCAGCGGCGGCCTCCCAGATGGAAGAAGTCGAACGCGCGTCGGACGTCGCCCTCGCCGCGCAGCACGTGACGGCGCTGAGCAACTATCTGGCCCAAGCCGAGCAGACGCGAATTGAAATCAATGCGCTTCTCTCCGCACTTGAGCAGGCCGCTCAAGATGCGCAGAAACTGGTGGCGGACGTGAACCGTAAACGGGCGATCCGTCGAGCTGCCGAGGAGCAAAGACGCCGCGAGGAGGAAAGACTGGCGCGCATCCAGTCGGAACTGGCGCGAATTGCCGAGCTTCGCGAGAAAACCAGCGTCTTGATAAAGCAGGTGCAGTTCGACGAGGCTCTGAAAATAGTTCGGAAAGAGGTCCCAACCTATCAAACTCCGGAGGGTTTGAGAGCCGTAAAGACGCTGGAAGAGCGCTGTGCGCTGCTGGTGGCTTTGCACGCCTTTATCATCGAAAGTCTGAACTCCGAAGTTTTTCGGTGGGGATGGGACCGCGGACGGGGCGATTCGGAAGACGTTCTCGGCGCCAATTCTGCCGGCGTGATTCTGAAGGAGCGCATAGTTCCTTGGAACAAGGTCAGTCCGGCTCAGATGCGCAGATTCTTTATGCGTTATCTCACCAGCGAGCGCGTGCGACCCGCCGTGCTGGGGAAGCACTATCTGGCGGCAGCCATTTTCTTCTCCGAACTTGGCATGAATGACCTCGCCACGGCTTATGTTGACAAGGCATTGAAAACGGCTCCGTCTCTGAAGACCGAGATTGCTCGATTTTTGCCGGATGAACAGCAGGTTGCGCCTTGAGGCGGCCACCGGGCTAGAGCCGGGTCGTTAGCATTATGGACGGCGTTCGGCACGGCCGGAAGGACCTCCCGACGATTGGGTAGGACCTTCGGGATCGGGCCTCAACACGAGCGCACTGACGGCCTGCGGTCCGACTCGCCGCTGAACATTCATCAACATCTTTTGCCGGCCATACCGTGCCAGTTCATGTAACCACACGGCGCTATCCACAAAAACAATCAGGGTCTTCCCTTCGAACCGCGCCGGCCTGGTATGCTGGGCAACCGCCGCCCCTACCAATTGCGGCCATTCCTCCCGTAAAATGCTAATCCAGTGCTGATCTTCCAGTCCTATGCGCCGCATGACTTCGGGAAGAATCTGACCAATGCTTCGCGCTTCAGTAAAAGGGGGCGGTGGGTACGGGTCTTCGATGCGGGCTCGTTCCCGTTGCACTTGCCATTGTCCACGTGGCTTGCTTGCTGACTGCCGGTCGGGATTCATGGGTATTTTTTTTCTTGCGTGGGGCTTCAGCCTGGCCACAAACTATGAATCTTATGGCTGATTGTTGGCAAACAAAATAACAGGGAAAGCAAAAACTATGGCTAAACGATTAACCGGTAACATGGTCATTGCTCAGAGCGGCGGTCCTTCCATGGTGATTAACGAAAGCCTGGCAGGGGCGGTCCTGGAAGCCAAGAAACACTCCAGCATCGGCACGATTTACGGGGCTATACACGGCGTCAAGGGACTCCTCGGCGGCCAGTTGATAGACCTAGGCAAAGAGACCCGTGCCACTCTGGAAAAAGTTGCCAAAACTCCGTCAGCAGCCCTGGGCAGCGTGCGCAAGAAGCCGACGGCCGAAGAGTGTCGAGAAATTTTTTCTGTGCTGAAAGCCTACGAGGTTCGCTTCTTGTTCTACATTGGCGGCAACGATTCGGCGGAGACGGCGCAGATCATTCACGCTAACGCACGCGCCGAGAATTATGACCTCCGCTGTTTCCACATTCCCAAGACAATTGACAATGACCTGCGAGAGAACGACCACACCCCCGGCTATGGGAGCGCCGCGAAATTCGTGGCTTGCGCCCTAATGGGCGACGATCTCGACAACCGCGCCTTGCCGGGCGTGAAGATAGACGTCATCATGGGACGTCACGCCGGATTTCTGACCGCCGCGGCAGCCTTGGCCAGGCTGCGCCCTGACGACGGACCGCACTTGATCTACCTCCCGGAGCGACCGTTCTCGATGGAGCGGTTCGTGCAAGATGTCCAAGCTGTTTACCAGCGCCTCGGCCGATGCGTGGTTGCCGTTTCCGAGGGCATTGCGGATGAGCAGGGCGTACCTATTGCCACCAAGTTTATCAAGGAGGTGGACGCGCACGGAAACGTGCAACTCAGCGGAACCGGCGCTCTGGGCGACCTGCTGGCCGCGGAAATTAAGGCGCGCACGGGCATATCCCGCGTGCGGGCGGACACGTTCGGATACCTGCAGCGTTCTTTCCCGGGCATCCGCTCGGAAGTGGACGCACGCGAAGCCAGGCAGGTTGGTTGCCTTGCCGTACGCACAGCCATCTCCGGAGTCGAGAGCGGTTCCATCGCTATTTTACGCAAGCCAGGCCGGGCTTATCGGGTAACCTTCAAGTGCGTTCCGCTAAGCAGCGTGGCGAAAGAAACGCGTTGTCTGCCGGATAAATTCATTAACAAGGCCGGAAACGATGTGACACCCGCGTTTCTGCAATATGCGCGCCCCCTCGTGGGACCGCTGCCTGCCATCGGCTGGTTGACAGGCAAGCCGGTTAAAAAAAAAGTAGTTAAGAAAACCCTGACCGCTGTACGTGCTCAGATTGCCACAACTCCGTCCAGCGGTGCCGTTGAGGTGGTAGAGGGCAGCGTCCCGCCTCGTGTCATTGTTCCCTGCCGTCCAAAATGGAAGGGAACCATGACTGACCGCGAACGGTTCAACCGTCAGATGCATTACCAGCCCGTGGACCGCTGTTTCAACATGGAATTCGGATACTGGGAGGAAAATTTCAAGGTCTGGCCCATTTTTGTAAAAAACGGGATTCGGAACAATGAGGAAGCGGAGATTTTCTTCAATTTCGACACTATCCGCAGCGTTAGCGGTCGTGTTTGGATGAACCCTCCGTTTCCCTCCACGGTCGTGGAAGAAACTGCGACCACCAAAATACTCATGAACGGGGACGGCCTGCTGGCGGAGATTCCCAAAGACGGGCACGACACTATTCCGCACTTCCTCAAGTCCTCGATCGTCACGCCGGACGACTGGAAAAGGTGCAAAGAGGAACGCTTCCGGCGGGACGATCCGGCCCGCAAGGTCGACATCGAGAAACTCAAGCAACTGCACCCCAAGGACCGCATTTACCCGCTTGGCGTGTACTGCGGTTCCATGATCGGGAAGATTCGCGATATGCTGACTTTCGAGGGGCTGGCTTACGCTTGCTACGACTATCCCGACATGGTGGAGGATATGGTTGAAACCTGCTGCGTGTTGGTCGAAGACTTTTTGGATCAGGTTCTGCCCCATTTTGATTTTGATTTCGCTTCCGGTTGGGAAGATATCTGCTTCAAGAACGGCCCCATTATTTCCCTGGATTTTTTCAAGAACGTCGTCGTTCCCCGCTACAAGCGGATTGGGCGCAAACTGCGGGCTGCGGGAATAGACATTTGGTACACGGACTGCGACGGGGACGTCCGTCCGCTGCTGCCTGGTTTTCTGGAAGCCGGTATTAACTGTCTGTTCCCTTACGAGGTGAATAGTTGCGTGCATCCGGCCAAGTTGCTGGAGCAGTACGGACGCGATTTGCGAATCATGGGTGGTTTCGACAAACTCGAGCTACGCAAGGGCCGGGCGGCCATCAAGGCCTACATGGAGTCGCTGGTACCCCTCGTGGAACGCGGTGGCTTTATACCTTTCTGCGATCATCGCTGCCCGCCGGACGTGAATCCGGATGACTACCTGTACTACCTGGACCTGAAAGAACAAATGTTCGGAATGAAGGGCTGAACGCCCGCGCGTCGCGCGCCGGCGGACCCCCGCGCGGCCCGGCGGTCTTGGAGAGGCATTTGAAAGACGGCCAGATACCGCCCGGCGGGGCTGATGGGCGAGGTGTCGAAGAAGCGGTGGATGCAGCCCGGCAGGTCCGGCGTGACGCACCACACCGGATCCTTCGGATGGAACTCCGTGAATCTCGGAGCACCTTTGTAGATCATCTGCATCACTCCTTGGCCGCCAATATCATCTGGAGTTGCGGTGTCGTTTCAAATTATTCGCCTCCGCTTCTTATTCTCGGTTCTTCCCGTGCACGCCTGCGCCAACGATCCGGCCGGTACGTTGGTAGGCACCGCGCCACGCACGATCCGGTCGCGTTCGCCTGCCGAACCCCCCGGCAGGGGCGCATCGCCGTTTCGCCCTTACAACATCCCGCACGACATGAAGGATTCCGCGGATATGGTTGGGCATGACCGCTAATTCATCGGCATCCAACCCAGCATAGGAACGGACATGGGCCGTGCAAAACCATTCCTCGTGAACGATGCAGTCAAATTCGGTCAGACGCACCACACGCCAGGCACCACAGATCCAAAAAAGGCATTCGCGGTGTTGCGTGCAGATAGATGGTAATGAAATACGCGCCTGCCTCGGAATAATCGTATCCGGCCAGGCATCCGCTGCGGCGATGGTGCTTTGCCGGGTTGTAATTCATACCCCCTCTGCCAATGGCTCCACGATTTCCAAAACCAGTATGAACACGAACTCGCTTCAACCAACCTTACACAAAGTTTTTGACAACAACCTCTCCCGGACCCCCATCTTCTTCTGGTGTAGTTACGTTCTCCCCGAGCGGAGCGAGGGGGAACGTAGCTTGCCGGGGCCCCCCCGCCTGCACATTCCCCTTCCAGCCCAACGTTCCCCCGCCTGCAGCGGAGAGAATGTTGCTACACCACTGCAACATCATGCGCTCCTATCGTCGCCCCCGCCTTCTCGCGAACGTTGCCTTCCGCCATTTCTCAAACGCAAAATCTGAGCTGAAGAGTTTTGACAATAAGCGCTTCTCATTCTTGACTAACGGCTGATTCGGTCCGAAAATCATTCAGAGTCGGGGGCTAACCCGAGGTGCGGCAGGTGTGTCAAGAGGGGTCTGACGGTGCTAACGATATGGCACGATTGGATGATCTTGATCACGACGCATTATCTTGCGTTTAATCCGGATTTTGAGTCGGAGAAACGGCGGGACAGGAACGTTCTTCCTCACTGCCCGGGATAACCATGGACCGGTTAGAACAGGAAGCGGCGGAACGGTGCAGTGTTCAACAACAGGCGAGGGAAGCCGAGCTGCTCTACCACGCGCTGCTTTGCCAGTCACCAATGGGGGTGGTAGTGATTGACCTTCATACCATGCTGCCTTTGCAGTTTAACGAAACCGCTCACCGCCAGTTAGGGTACACGGCGGAGGAATTTGCGCGCCTCAGCATGGCAGATTACGACACTGTTGACGGTGATTCGGAAAGCATTCGCAGATACGTGGAGCGCATTTTGCAACAGGGGAGAAACAGATTTCAGACCCACCACCGCACCAAGAGCGGGGAGGTACGCACGGTGGAGGTTCACGCGCAAAAGGTCGAATTTCATGGAAAACCCGCGCTGCTCTGCGTATTTCACGACATAACGGAATATAAACGTGCCTGCGAAGCCCGGCAAAACTACCAGGTACAACTGGCGGAACTAGTGGCCCAGCGAACTCGGGAGCTGCAGCAGGCCAATTTTGAACTGCAGCGTGAGATCCAAGAAAGAAAAAACAGCGAGCAAAACTTAAGAAACGCCTTGCGACGCCTGGAAGAACACGAACGGGCCCACCGTGATTTCGTCTCCAACGTGTCGCACGAACTGAAGACCCCTTTGACTTCGGCCCATTACTGTCTCGAAAACCTTCTTTCGGGAGTGGTGGGACCGCTGCCCGACCGCGTGCGCGAGTACCTGCTAATCATGCAGGAGGATTGCGAACGGCTGGCGGGAACAGTGCGCGACATCCTCGACCTCAGTTTGCTGGATGTCAAACGGTTGGTTCTGCACCGAGCCAAGCTGCCACTGGCCAGGTTTGCCCACAAAAAGGCTGTGTCTCTACGTTTCCAGGCCGAAGAGAAAGGCTTGCGTCTGCTTGTCCAGGCAGACTGTCCGCCTGGCTTTGTGGATGCCGATCCGCAGCGGCTGGAACGTGTTATTTTGAACATACTGGAAAACGCGATCAAGTACACGCCACCGGGTGGCACTGTCGAGATGGCGATTGATACATCTCAAGCTGACCAGTTGCTCCTAAGAGTCACAGACACCGGAATTGGGATCCCGGCCGATTGCATCGAGCGGGTAACCGAACGCTATTTCCGTGTAGGCGAGCAAGCGTCGGGCTCCGGAATAGGTTTGGCCATCTGCAAAGAAGTACTCAAGCTCCACAATGGCCAATTGATCATCAAGAGTCCCCCTCCGGGGCGAACTAAGGGCACCGAAGTTACGGTCGCTCTTCCCCGTGCACCCGCGCCCACCATACTAGTCGCAGACGACGAGCCCCAAGAGTGCGCAGCTCTCAACAAGCTGCTGGAAGACACGGGCTATCGCGTTGTCGCCTGCGATAACGGACAGCAAGCCTGGGAATTGCTGCTCAGCAGCAAGCCGGACGCTGTGCTGCTGAATGATGTTCTGCCGGGTATAACGGGCTTAGAAATTATCGTACAAATGAAGGCCGACCGGAGACTCCAGGATTTGCCGACGGTGGTGATCACCGGCAAGGTCATTGATCAGGAACATCGGGAGCTGTTGGAAAGCTTGAAAATTTGCGTCGTTATGAAACCGTGGAACGACGAATTTCTGTTGGATTGTTTGGAAACAGCCATGATTGGCAGCCGACGTGGGTGGTCGTGAAGAAGCCGCGGAGGCTGAGAACAGGAGGAAAATATGATTCCAGAAACACCTAAAACGGTTTTGTTGGTGGATGATCATAAGAATCTGTTGATAACCCTGGGCGACTATTTAGAGTTTAGGGGCTTTCGCGTGCTGCGCGCGCGTAGCGGCGAGGAGGCGCTTGTCGAACTCGAAAAACAGCCGGTGGATATCATTATCCTTGATATAGGAATGCCCGGGATGGGAGGACTGGGGTTCTTGAAGCGTATTACCCGCGAGGATGGAAGCCTGCAATACCCCGTGCTAGTGCTCACAGCCAAGTCGGCTATGGAAGAATTTTTCGGTTCCATGCCCGTAGACGGGTTTTTGGCCAAACCTTGTCCGGAACGCGAAGTCCTCGAAAAAGTCCGCGAAATCCTAGCTCGGAAAGCGGCGCAAGCTGCCCCCAATGTTAAACGCATTTTGATTGTCGAAGACGATCCCGTGAGTATGGCGCGTCTGCGGGAAGCTTTCGAGAGCGCCGAAAAAGACTTTGTCGTGGAAACCGTGCCCACCGGCATGGCAGTGATAGAGCACGCGAGCCGCACGCAGCCCGCGTGCATAGTGATTAACGAAGTGCTCACGGGAACGAGCGGCAGCAAGTTGGCAGCGTTGCTGGGCGCGAGGTCGGCCACGCGGAAAATTCCTATTGTACTTTTCGACCCCACTCACACCGTAGACACCAAGCGTTTACGCCACTTCAGCACGCCGGGTCGACCCGAAAAATTCATCTCTACGTCCGCCCCCGAGGCTATTGTGCGTGCCACCCGCGAGCTCCTCATGCAGCCGTGAAGCCAGACTCTGCTTCTCAGTCCAGATTTTGCGTTTGGAAAACTGCCTAGTTGGACAACAGGTTGAACCCAGATTTTGCGTTTGAGAATTGGCAGGTATTTGTATCGTGCTGCGCGCAAACAAGTTGAAATGCAATGCAGTTGTCCATCTTTTGCACCGAAATGTGAAAGCCACATCTGAAGAGAAAAGCAGCCGATTCTCAAACCCTTCAGGATTGTCGAAAACAGGCAATCTGCTGCGTTGCGGGAGGTTCGCAGTATGCGCATACACCTGCACCTCCCGCGCCTTGCATCTTGCCTGCTCTGGCCAATCGCAAAATCTGGGTCAACGAGCGCGGGGCAACCATTTGACCGCGCAAACTTCCTCACCCGCGCTTAAGGCGGCGGAAAAGCTGCGGCCAGTTCCGCCACCTTTTTGCGAATGGCAGCCAGACGTTCAGGTTCTCTGGCGTGCTCGAGAACCTCGGCGATCCAGCCGCCGATCAGGCGCATTTCTGCCGTTCCCATTCCACGGGTAGTAACGGCAGGCGTGCCCAGACGTATGCCGGAAGTCAAGAAAGGACTTCGATTGTCGAACGGAATCACATTCTTGTTGGCGATAATGCCGGCAGCCTCCAGCGCTGCCGCCGCCTCCTTCCCGCTGAGCTCCTGCTGCGAGAGGTCAACCAAGATCAGATGATTATCAGTGCCCCCGGAAACAAGGCGGAATCCGCGCTCCTTAAGAACCTCTGCCAGTTCCTGGGCATTCCGGATGACCCTTTCAGCGTAAAGCCGGAATTCAGGGCGTGCCGCTTCATGAAAGCAAACCGCCTTGGCCGCAATGACGTGCATCAGCGGACCTCCCTGAAGCCCCGGAAAGACTTCGCGGTCAATTTCCGCGGCAAAACGCGAACGGCACATGATCAAACCGCTGCGAGGGCCGCGTAAGGTCTTGTGCGTGGTGGTGCTTACGAAATCCGCGTAGGGAATCGGGGAAGGATGGCAGCCTCCGGCAACCAACCCTGAAATATGGGCCATGTCCACCATGAAGTAAGCGCCCACGCTGTCGGCAATTTCCCGAAAACGCTGAAAATCAATACGGCGAGGATAAGAGCTGGCGCCGGCCACTATCATGTTGGGACGATGGACGCGCGCCAGAGCGGCCACTTCGTCATAATCAATCAGTTCCGACTGACGATGCACGCCGTAGGCCACCACCTTGAAAAAACGCCCGGAAAAATTGACTGTATGACCGTGCGTCAGGTGTCCGCCGTGGGCCAGACTCATGGCCAGAATGGTATCACCCGGCTTCAACACGGAAAAATAGATCGCCATGTTGGTCGCGCTACCGGAATGTGGTTGCACATTAACGTGCTCTGCGCCAAACAGACGCTGCGCCCGTTCTATGGCTAGACGTTCCACAGCATCCATGTTCTCACAGCCGTTATACCAACGCTTGCCGGGATAGCCTTCCGCGTACTTGTTTGTCATCACCGAGCCCTGAGCCGCGCGTACTGCCGCACTGGCATAATTTTCCGACGCGATCAAGTTGATCGTCTCACGGGACCGTTGCTCCTCGTTTTGAATTGCCCTGAAGACGTCGGGGTCTTCTGCCATCAAGGCCGCGCTTCCCTGATCGCAGAGGGGGGTATAAGCGTCAATTTTCCGAAGACGCCGTTGATGGCGCTCCGCGCCTGAAAAACTGTGATTGAGCCAAGCCTCCACGATGGCGGTTGCCGTTTCGGGAGACGTGTAATCTCCTGCCAAAACCAGCACGTTGGCGTTGTTATGGAAGCGCGCCTTCTGCGCCATCACAGGCGTGAGACAGAGTGCGGCATACACACGTGGAAACCTGTTGGCCGCAATACTCATGCCGATACCGGTCGTGCACACCAGGATCCCCTCGTCAGCCGTACCGGCAGAAACGCGGGCCGCCACCTCCCGCGCATAATCCGGGTAATCCACAGAGTCGCGGCTGTGGCAACCGAGGTCCTCGAATTCCACCCCCCTCCTGGCCAAAACTTTTTTAACGCACTCTTTTACCTCGAAACCTCCGTGATCAGCACCAAGCACAATTCTCATGGGCATCCCTTTTGTGTAATACATAAACTCAGATTTTGCATTTGGCCCGATTGCGGCAGATGCGCCACGCGCGACGCGCCGCTGGATCTCCAGACTGCCAGTGAAGCAAGTCCCAAGCCCATTCCAAAATCAACGTCTCCAAATGTAGTAAGGTTCTCCCAGAGTATCGATCATCCCTCTGGTGGAGTTACGTTCTCCGCGAGCATCATCTTTCCCTGCGTGTCGTTACCTTCTCCCTGAGCTCGGATCTTCTCCGAGTGTAGTTACGTTCTCCCCAAACGAAGCAAGGGGGAACGTAGCTCTCCCGCTATTTCTCAAACGCAAAATCCGGGGTGAACTCGCATCCCAATATTCGCACTTCGCACAACAAACAAAGGCAGCAGCCCCACTCCCGCCGACGGCTGAGTCGTCCACCGGCCCGGTCATGTCATTCCAGTTCCAAGCCGTTCATGAAGTCAACCAGCCCTGGTAGTGCCGCTTCGATCTCGTCACGCACTGCACGATAGGCGTGCAGTGACAGCCCGATGGGATCCTGAATGTCTTTCCTGTTTCCAGATGCGTTGAAAGACGTTAGCAGGAAAGTTTTTTCCAGAGAACCGGCTGCCATTGCCTTCAACTGCTCCTGCTGCTCAGCGGTCATTACCACAACCAATGAAGCGGCGTCAATCAATTCTCCGTCCAGCAGTCGGCTGCGGTGCCTCCGCAAATCGATGCCGATTTCATCCATTACCGCAATGGCCGCCTCACTGGCGGGCAATCCCGGGATGGCTGCCAAACCTGCGGAACCAACCGTCCAACGCGAATCCGGACCAAGCCGCCGGCGCAACAGGAATTCGGCCATCGGGCTACGGCAAATGTTTCCAGTGCACACAAAAAGCAACAAATGTGTTTTCATTCCTTTAGGGCGATGTGTTTTCTGAACACTTGTTTTTCAACCCGATTTTGCGATTGGCCAAAACAGGCAAGATTGCACGGCGCGGACGGCGAAGGTGTATGCGCATGCTGCGAACCCCCGCAACGCGACAGATGGCCTGTTTTCGCCAGTCTCCAAAGGGTTGATGATCGGCTTCTTTGCTCTTGATATGGCGTTCACTTTTCTGTGCGAAAGACGTACAACTGCATTGCGTTTCAACTTCTCCGCGCGCAGCGCTGCGAATACCAGGCCGTTCTCAAACGCTGATCCGAATTCCGGATATGTTATACAATCAAACTGATTCTCAAACGCAAAATTCGGGTTCAAACATTTGCCCGCCTACTTCGTCTTTTGAACCGGCACGGCGTTCTAAGGCAAGCCTGAAGATCCTTCAGGGGAATGACCCCCCGCCGCAAAATGCGAATACGGCCCCGTTCAACTTTAACCACCGTGCTGGGGACATCGCTCCGCGTCGGTCCAGCATCCACCACAGCGGCAACTCTTGATCCTAGAGCGCGGACTGCAGCGTCGGCGCTAGTTGCCGGCGGCTCTCCGCTTCGGTTGGCACTGGATACGCGTAAAATTCCGCCTGCCGCCCGCAAAATTTGACATGCCAACGCGTGTTTGGGAACTCGAAACCCCTCCCATCCGGAGCCAGTTTTCAAAACAAGCGTGAGCGGACCAGGCCAAAACTTCGCCGCCAGGCACCGTTCAGCTGGTCGCAGTCGCGCGCCATAGGCCTCTACCGCCCGCAAACCAGCAGCCAGCAAAGCTACCGGTTTTCGCGCCCACCTTCCTTTCACTGCATACAGCCGCGCAACCGCCGAGGGGACACGCGGATCGGCTGCAACGCCGTACACCGTGTCCGTCGGAATGATCACCAGTTCGCCGGCCCGCAAAAGTCGCGCGCACGTTCGCACGGCCGCTGCGACGGCTTTGGCACCAGCGCCAACCCGAATAACGCGCACCTTCGCTTTATTGCTGGTCTGGATCTTGATGGTTCGCTCCGGGAGAGATTTTTTCGAGTAGGCCTCTGTCATCAGACGGGGGACTGGGAGGCGCCGGTTGTTCCGGCTTTTGCTCTGGCTGTTGTTGTATTCCACTTTCGTCACGGCTCTGATGAGTGGTGGCTGAGATGCCGCTCATGCTCCCCAATGCTTTCAGTGCCAGCAGGATATCGGTCGCCCGCGCAAGACACGCATCACTGCCTACTAGCCGCATAAGTTCGAGGTCTTGCCGTGCTTTCTCAGAGGGAGGTCTGTCCGTCGCGGGATCCTCGTCATCAGCGGGTGCAAAGCCAACCGCTTCGTTCGTGCCTCCGGCAGTAATATCGGGTTCAACCCCACCCTCTGACATGGACGGCACAATTTTGGCGATAGCGATGTAGAGCGTTGTTACCTCGGACGCGGCTACCAGCCGCCGGAGGCGGGCGTCGCCCATTGTCTTGCGACCGAGAAGCAACACGCCTGCCCGTTGCTTTAGCTCCGCACATAGGGCCTCGCTCGCGCCATGCGTCTCCTCGTTAATGAGCACCAGCACAGGCGCCTTACGCAGAATTTCGCCCGGGCCTGTCGCCCCCCCCGGAAGAGCAAGGCGATCAGTCTCTCCCCGGCGAAAAGGACTGAGCTTGCCGCCCCGCACACCAGATGGCTCACCCAAAAGATTCCCAATCGCCTCAAACAATGCCAAGCTGTCGCCCCCCGCACCGCGCAGGTCAATGATCACGCCGGTTTTGTCGTCCAGCAGCCACCGGGTCAGCCGTTCGACAACCTCAAGGGCGTCCGCGTCGTGGAGTCCGTGAAGGCGAAGATAGCAAATATCTTCGGGCCATTCTTCAGCCTTGATCAGCGATTTCTGTTCCCGCAGTTCTGCGACCCCGTCCGGCAGGAGAACTTCTCCGAGGGGGTCCACGGCTTTCACTATGGCGCGGGCGGCAGCGGCCTGCGCCGCCTGCCGGTCATAAGGCACGCCCAACTGATCAAGCGCGCGAAAAATCTCTTCCTCGCCCGGAGCGGCTGTCGCTTCGCATCCGAGCGCCGCTCCCAGCACAACCGCCACTGTTGCCAACCAGGCCGCGCAACCACACCAATACCGCCCTCCCGGTGCCCGCCGCGCGGCCTGCACCGGCTTTGTTCCATGCTGGTCCATGCGTCCTGGCGTGATTCTCATCCGTTCCGACTGCCCCGCTTCTGTACTTCGGCCTGAACTTTCCGGTCGCCTTCCGAGACCCGCTTTCCCAATGCGCGTTTGTGAGCTTTGAGCTTGGCGGCCAGCGCGGGTCGAACCAGGGCCAGAATTTGAGCAGCCAACACAGCCGCATTGGCGGGGCCAGCACTACCAAGAGTCACCGTGGCCACAGGAATCCCTGGGGGCATTTGCAAGGTTGCCAACAACGCGTCCACGCCGTTCAAAGCTCCTGCCTTCATGGGCACACCGATTACCGGCAAAGTCGCATGCGCTGCCACGACGCCCGCAAGGTCTGCAGCGCTACCTGCGGCGACGATAATAATAACATTCAATCCGCGACGTTCGGCGCGCCGGGCATAGGTCGTGACAAGCTGCGGAGTACGGCGCGCCGAAAGCACCTGCACTCCATACACAATCCCAAACCTATCCAGAGTCGCCGCGCACTCCTCCATAAACGGCCAGTCCGAATCGCTGCCCAGAAGAACCGCGACATCCGCGTGTTTTTGCTCCATATGCTTGTCTTTTAAGGCGTCGGTTGTCGTGCTGCCGGTCCGCTGGGTTTAGATCGACGTTAGCAAGAGCAGTAGCGTTCTCCCCCGGGCCGAAGCCCCACGTTTTCTCCAGCTCCAAACTTCCGATTGTAATAACGTTCTCCTCCGGCCCAATCTCTCCCTGGCGCAGTTACATTTTCCCCGAGGGCAGCAACGGGGAACGTTGATCTCCAGCTATTTCTCGAACACAAGCTCCGGCACTGCCGGCTATCCACGCTCTTCCAGAAGCGCGGGACCGTCACCGTTTCTCCCGTTCCAGCGCGCGCCAGGCAATATCGGTGCGATAGTGCACGCCCTCGAAACGTATTGTCTGCGCCGCCGCATAGGCCCGATCCACGGCCTCCCGAAAGTTCGTACCCAGCGCTGTGACCCCCAGCACGCGCCCTCCGGTCGTCAGGATGTTTCCATCCGCGCGCCGGGTTCCCGCATGAAACACTACGACGTTCTTCTGGCACGCGACATCTGCAAGGCCGGAGATTACCCGTCCTTTCGCATAAGTGCCAGGATAGCCGCCGGACGCCAGCACCACACAAACACACACTGTTTCGTGCCATTTTACCATGTCAGGCCGCAAACAGCCGTCCGCACACGCCAAAAGCACTTGTGCCAGATCGGCATCCATTCTCGGCAGGATAGCTTGCGTTTCAGGATCCCCGAAACGACAATTGAATTCGAGCACTTGCGGACCTTGGGCTGTAAGCATCAGCCCAGCGTAAAGAATACCCTTATACTCGATCCCGCGCCGTCGCAACTCCTCTAGGGTCCGCTGAAAGATGCGCTCCTTGATAATCGGCTCCAGATCCGATGTAACCACAGGGGCTGGTGAATAGGCTCCCATCCCGCCCGTGTTGGGCCCGCGGTCGCCGTCAAACACCCGCTTGTGATCCTGCGACGAGGCCAGCGGCACAATTGTGCGACCATCAATCATAGCCAAAATTGAGGCTTCTTCACCTTGCAAAAAATCCTCGACGATAATTCTGTTGCCTGCGGCGCCAAAAATTCGAAGCCGCATAATTTCGTCAACCGCCTTCTCGGCCGCGGCGACCGTCTCGCACACGTACACACCTTTCCCGGCCGCCAAACCGTCGGCCTTGACCACCAACGGCGCGCCATGGCGGCGGGCAAAAGCAACGGCGTCTTCGGGCGAGTTGAAAAACCGGGCAGCGGCTGTAGGAACGCCCGCCGCCAACATGACTTCCTTGGCGAAAATCTTGCTGCCTTCAATCTGCGCCGCCGCGCGCGACGGTCCAAACACCCGCAGTCCCTCGGCCTCTAACCGATCTGCAAGTCCGGCACAGAGCGGAGCTTCGGGACCCACCACTGTTAAGTCCGGCCGGTGGCGCCGGATCCAGCCCAGAAGGCCGTCGAGATCCTCGCTCTCGATATCCAAATTGGCAGCCAGCTCCTCTGTGCCCGCATTACCCGGCGCACAGAACAGCTCTGGCCGCAATGAGCTTTGTGCCAGTTTCCAGACGAGAGCGTGTTCCCGTCCGCCGCCACCTACTACCAAGATTTTCATTTCCACCTGACCGTTCTGCTGAAACCCGCCGCGTGCGCGCTCATCCCGCTCTGTCTTTGGCGAACTTCTTTTCTCTTTCGACTCGGTCCTGTCATTCAAATCAAATCGAGTCGGGTCTGAATGTCCCACCATGCTACATAAAACCGCCGTTTCTCAAATGTAAAATCTGGGCTTGTTGCCGCATTCGGCGTTGGCATTCTTCGCCGGCCAACGGGCTTCGCCGGTTAATTTCACTCTTTCAGTCCGAAAACATTGTGCAGGGTCTGCATGTTCGTGCGCATCACGCGCTCGTAATAATCAGGTTGTGCGTCATTCGGCCCCGCGGCTACAGAATCCAGCACAACTTTCGGCAAGCCGAGTTCCCGGGCCAGCATCTCGCCAAACCTAGGCGGAGTCGACACATCAAGCAAAATTGCACCTGCTCCTTCCGCGCGGGCAGTCGCGATCAACTCAGCCATCTCACCAGCCGACGGCTCGTGACCGTGTGGCAGGTGACCGCCGATCAATTCCAAACCCATGTCGCACACCAGGTAATTGAATATCCCCTCAGGGTGCAAGACGCGGCGAACTTTCAACCGCGTTCCCAGCGCCCTCATCTCGTCGGCCAAGGCGTCCAGCCTGGCGGCATATTTGCGACCGTTTTCCAAGTAGGTCTCCGCCCGCTCCGGATCGGCATGGGCAAGCCCTGCGGCAATGTTCAGCGCCTGCTTCGCCGCACGCCGGGGGCTGGCAAATAAATGCGGATTGACCGCATTCTCTCCATGGTCATCAGCATGATGATGCGTGTGCGGCTCATCGGCCTGCCCGCCTCTGTATTCCAGGAGATCCTGCAGCCCAGCCGCGCTGTCCACAATTGTAATGCCGGGGTTGACTTTCTTGATCTCCTCAATCGCCAGAAATTCTTCCAGCCCCAGGCCGTTGACAATCAGCACCCGCGCCCCCGCGATTTTGCGCATATCGCGAGGAGTGAGAGAATAGCGATGCGGACATCCTGCAGAGGAAGGCACTAACTGTTCTACCCGTGTCCCAGCACAACCCTGCGTCACATTCATGGTAAAAATCCGCAGGGGGAAAGTGGTGCAAACGAAAATCACCTCGGCACCGCAGGCGGCAGCCACTGCCAGGGCCCCCGCCACAGCCGACATCATGATCCGTCGCCTTTCATGTTGCATCACTGTGCTTCCCTCCTGTTCAGGTCCTGCCACCCTCCCCCGGCCGGCGACATGCTCGACGCAAGTATGCACATACGCCTTTACCTCCTGAGCCATGCATCGTGTCTGGCTTGGCCGATCGTAAAATCTGGGTTCAAGTTACGTCGTCTACAGACCAAGCGAACGCCTTCAACCCTTCCTTGCCGAGGGTTTTGCGCAGCTCGCGCACCCGTGCCATGATGGCCGCGGCTTGTTGGTCGTCCACACAAGCCATCAAGACGTCGTTGCCCTTCGGCCAAATATGATCCAGCAAATGCGGCTCGCTATGTGTTCCCTGTCCTAACACTTTTGTCCATTTTGTGAAAGCCACCAGATCACAACACGCCGCCAGGGTCTCCATGACCTCTTCGTCTACTGCTTCGTTATAGGCAATCATGACCATTTTCATTAAAGCTTTCTCCCTTTCTACGCGGTCTTCGCTCCCGATTCCCTGCTCGCCGCTGCACGCCGCGCGACCGGCGTTCGTCAAGCCGAGTGGTCCCTTCCGGATTCAACGGTCGCAGACGCTTCTGAGGGCTCCAACAAGCTGTAAACTGTCGGCACCAAGATCAACGTTACCAGGGTGGACACCAGCAAGCCGGCCGCTACGGCAGTCCCGAGCGGATTCCATGCTTCTGCCCCTTGGCCCTTCTTGAACGCCATTGGGAGCAGGGCCACTGCGGTTGTGAGCGTCGTCATGAGCACAGGGCGCAAGCGGGTCCGCCCCGCGTTACGCACAGCATCCGCCATGCTTTGACCGCGCGCGCGTAGAATTCCGATGTAGTCCACCAACACGATCGCATTGTTGACCACTGTGCCCACCAGCATGAGCAACGCCAGAAACATGATGATGTTGACATGATGTCCGCGCGCCCAAGCGGCCCAGATAACGCCGGTGAAACCGAAAGGCACGGAGAACATCACCGCCAACGGCCGCCGCAACGACTCAAATTGCGAAGCCATCACCATGTAAACCAGAACAGTGCCAATCACCAGAGCCAGAGACAGCCAGAAGAACGACTCGCGCTGTTCCTCGGTTTGGCCGCCCATTTTGATCTCCACCCCCGACGGCAGGCGCAAGCCAGCTATCTGGCGCTCGATTTCCTCCGCCACAGTACCCAATGGACGCCCGGCCACATCCCCCAACACATGCACTACCCGCGTTTGGTCCTTGCGATCAATGCGGACCGGCCCGTATGCCCGCCTTACTTCCGCCACGTTGTCCATACGAATGAGCGCTCCTGTCGGAAGTCGCACCGGCAGCGCCGCCACCTGCTCGGGAGCCACCCGATCCTCCGGACGCAGCTTGACGAATATATCGTACTCGTCCCCATGAATCCGGTATTTACTCGCCTGGGCACCGTAAAACGATGCCCGTGCCGCAGCGCCGATCGCCGCTACGTTCAAACCCAGCGCTGCCGCTTTTATCCGATCCACCTCAACCTGAAGCTCCGGTCGCGCTTTCTGGCGCGAAACCGACAGATCCACTACGCCCGGCGTACGCATGGCAATCTGCCTGATCTCTTCCGCCACTCTGTCAGTAGCCTCAATGTCGTCGCCCAGAATACTGATCGTAAGCGGGCGCTCGCCGCCCAGAATCATCGCCGTCATCATATCCGCGGTCTCCACGGAGAACTTGTCAATGTTTAGTTCGCGTTGCAAAGCAATCAAATGTTGCCGAAGAATTGCGGCAATTTCCTGATCAGAGCGCCGGCGTTCGCCGCGTGGCACAAGGCGGATCGAGAAGCTCCCGATGTGGGCATCCTCATCCTGCATGACCGCACTCATACCTCCGGAAGTGCCGCACCGCGTGAAGGTGGCGATCCGTTCGTCAGGATGGACCACTTCCCGTACAATCTCATCCACACGCTTCATGACCGCATGGGTCGTCTCTGCCCTCGTGCCCACCGGCATGTAAATGGTGCCACGGACAGAGTTTTGGTCTTCTTTGGGCATAAATTCGGCCCCCAGGCGCGGCACCATCAACAGCGAGAGGATAAACAGCGTCGCCGCACCGCCAACCACCGTCTTGCGGTGCTCTAACGCCCAACCCAAAGCCACGGCATAGCCCCTTTCAAGGGCCTGAAACCACTGCTCGGAGAGACGAAACAGACGGTTTGGTGTTTCGGCGATAAAGCGCTCGGACCGCAACAGCACCGCGCAAAGCATCGGCGTAAGCGTGAGCGCGGAAAACAGCGACCCGAGGAGCGCAATCGTCGCCACCACTGCAAATTGGCTGAAGAATATCTTGGTTACTCCCTTCACGAACAAAATGGGAAAGAAGATACAGACAGTCGTCAGCGTGGAGGCCGCCACGGCGAGGGCAACTTCCGAGGTCCCATACATCGCGCCTTCCGCGGCGCGCTCCCCAGCCTCCCTGTGCCGCACTATATTCTCCAGAATGACAATCGCATTATCCACCACCATTCCCACGACAATTATCAACCCGAAAAGACTCATCATGTTGATCGTGTAGCCGAGAAAAAACATGCCCACAAGCGCGGTCAACAGAGAAAAGGGGATGGCCAGCGCAACGATGAGACTTGCCCGCCACCGTCGCAGAAAGAGCAGCACCACCAACATCGCCAAGCCGGCGCCCTGCCACAGAGTCTGCGTGAGATCGCGGATGATACGCTCAATATCCACCGACCCGTCCATCACGGCCTTAATTTCCACATCCGAAGGCAGTCGTCGCGACAACTCTGCCAACCGCTTCTTAACGGCCCGCGCCACCTGAACCGTATTGGCTCCTGACTGCTTTCGCACCACAATCGCCGCGCCCGGTTCGCCATCGACGGTTACGTATTGCGTCTGTTCTTTGAAATCATCCGTAACCGTGGCGACGTCCCCCAAACGAATCGGATGGCCGTTTCGAACTGCCACCACTATCGCCTTCATCAGCTCTACATCCCGAAACTCGCCCGGCACGCGCACGAGGTAGTCGGTGTCACCCGCCTTGATGTTGCCCGCTGAAATGTCCTGGTTCTCCGCCGCTATGGCCCGTGCCAAATCGGCGGGCGTCAGCCCGTGAGCCGCGAGCCGCTCTCGATCGAAATACACATTGACCTGCCGCTGCAAAGGGGTAATGACCGCCGCCAGCGCCACGCCGGGAATCCGCTTGATGGGATCGGCAATTTGATCCTGCAACAGCTTCTCCAGACGACTGTAACTTTCCCGCGCCCTGACTCCAAAAATCAGGATCGGAAAGTCAGCCATGTTGAACTTCAAGACCCGTGGGGGATCAATACCGTCCGGCAGAAACATCTTGGCCTTGTCAATCGCGTCCCGCGCGTCGTTGGCCCGCGTATCCAGGTCGGTTTGCCATTCGAAGGAGAGCGTGATCCGGGAAAGTCCCTCCGAAGAGCTCGAAACAATGTGCTTCAGGTCTGGAATCGCCGCCAACTGATCCTCCAGGATTTTCGTCACCTTGGTTTCCACATCCTCCGGCGCCGCGCCCTCATAAACTGTCAGCACGGTCAAGGTGGGAATGTCCAGGTTGGGCATTTGATCGATCGGAAACTGAAACAGACAGAACAGGCCCACCACCACCACGGCCAGAAACACCATGAAAGTGGTTACCGGATGTTTGACCGAATAACTCGGCAGATTCACTCTCCACCCTCCTCAATCGCCACCGTCTCGCCATCGCGCAGAGTCTCTGGTCGCACCGTCACCAGCAGCTCGCCAGGGTTTAACCCCGCGGTGATTTGACAATGCTCTCCGTCGCGAATCCCGACCTGCACCGACCGGCGCCGCGCCTGGCCTTTCTCGACGACAAAGGCAAACGCTTCCTGCCCCTGCCAGGCAATTGCCGCCAGTGGAACCACAACCGTCTTGTCCGCCCTTCCTACTTCAATGGCGACATGCAAAAAAGCCCCGGACCGCAAGCGTCCCTCCGGATTGTCTACAACTATTTCCAGCGTGCCCGTCCGCGTAGCCGCGTCTATGGCCGGATGCACATTCGAAACCACAGCCTCGATGGAGCTGCCTGCCAGGCTGTCACCCCACAACCGGGCCTTCGTCTCCCCGGCGGTGATTCTGCCCAAATAACGCTCCGGGATGGCCGCCAGGACCTTCACCTTTGCCAATTCCTCCAGGCTCACCAGCGGCATGCCGACTGCCACGACATTCCCGGGGTCCACGTGTTTGCGAGTTGCTACGCCGTCAAACGGTGCCTTCGGCGTCGCTTCTTCGAATTCCACTCTGGCGATTGACAAAGCCGCGCGGGTTTGCGCGAGACCTGCCTCGGCAATCGCCCGCGCCGTTACGGCTTTATCACGCATCTGGGCCGTGGCCGAGCCCTCCTTGAACAGGGCCTCGACCCGCTGCTCCTCCCGCCGGGCATCTTCCCATTGTGCCTCAGCTATGGCGAGGGCGGCTTCGGCCTGCTGTAGTCGCGCTCGGTAAACCGCCAGGTCGATTTGGGCCAGCGGTTCCCCTTTCCGGACCCGCATGCCCTCGCGCAATTCGAGATAGCCGCCAGCATTATCAGCAATTCCCAGCTTTTCCAGACGGCCGGGAACTTTGGAGCTCAGCATCACCGCTGACCAGGGCCGCACCTCGCCGGTAACCTCGATGCGTTCGGTAATGCTCCCCAGAACCACCGGCGTCACCCTGACGGGGGTTGCGCCCGCCGTGACCGCCGTTGCATTTTCCCGGCCCTCGCGGCACCCGACCACCCCGATACACAAAGCTGTTGCCAACAATCCCCGCCTGAGAAAGCGTATAGCGCACATATAACCTCACTCCTCCCGCCCTACCTCCAATGCCCTTCGGCATTGGTTTTCCTGAAACTAATTGGCGTCTCCCCCTTCATTGTCCGGGCGGCGCCAGAGTTCCCATGGCCCGTTCCAGGTTTACCCTCGCCATCAAATGAGCATGTAACGCCTGATAATAAAGAGCACGGGCCCGCGTCAGTGCCGTCTGGGCGTCCAACACTGCAAGCTCACTTTGGATTCCTTCGCGGTATCCCGTCTGTATAAGACGCACACCCTCCTCCGCCCGTTGCAGATTCATTTTTTGGGATTCCACCAGCTCGTGGGCGTCTTGCAGGTTCCGCAGCGCCTGTTCCACATCGAGAGCCACTGCCTCTTCCTGCGCCAGCAGCCGCGTCTGCGCCTGTCGCAGCCTGGCCTGCTCTTGAACTAAACGCCCCCGGCGTTCAAACCCGTCAAAAATGGGCACTGTGCCCGTAATACCCCCGAGCCATGCGTCGCCCCATTCATCGCTCATTGCGTTGTGCGGATCGGGACTGGTCCATTTTTGCGTAAAAAACGCGTCTGCCTTGGGCCAGTAGGCACTGCGCGCCACTTCCACCGCTTCGCGCTGCATCCGCAAGCTGTACTCGGCCTGCAGCAATTCAGGGCGTTTCTCCATAGCCACCCGCAAAACTTCCACCCGATCAGCACTCCGTTCCTCGTACGCCAGTCCTGAGTCTGGCACAATCCGGCTGTGCTGCGAAGCTCCCATGGTCTTCAGCAACCGGCTGCGTGCTAGCTCGCTGGCGTTTTGGGAGCGAATCAGTTGGGCGCGACTGTTTGACACCTCGACTTCCGCCCGTAAAACATCGTAATCCGACGCCATCCCGTTTGCTCGCTTGTGCCGGACGTCCCTCGCCAGCGCCTCCGCCAACCTCAGCGCCTGCTCGTCCACCTCGGCAAGCTGACGGGCCAGCACCCAATCGGCGTAATCCTTGGTCGCCTGGAAAATCACTCCCTGCTCTGCCTGGCGAACACTGGTATCGCTATACAAGGCATAAAGCTTGGCGACCCGCAAAGCCGCCGGAATAGCGGCTCCGTGGAAAATCGGCTGGCGTACCGTCAGGTCAACCGCATAGTTATCCTCGACCCCCAGGGTCAACGCACGGCCCCCGATATCCAAACGGCTGACATCGTCCAAGCGGGTGTAGGTCATGCCCGCCGACAGGCGCGGCAGGGCCTGCCCGTATGATTCCAGCACGCGACCCCGCGCCACCTCGGCTTCTTCCCGCGCCGCCCGCAATTCCTGGTTGCCACCAAGGGCCAGAGCTATCGCCTGCTCTAAAGTCAGACTACCCGCCAACACCGGCAGTGCGCCATTGGTTTCGACCGACTGCGCCTGCCAAGCCGCAGCCGCAGTCCGTCGGGCCTCTCCGACTTCGTGAGCATAGCGGCCTGCGGTCGTGCATCCGCTCAACGTCATGACCACCGCTGCCACCGCACCCCCCAAGCCTGTGGTTATCGCCTTTGCCGTGCCGTGTCTGCGCATGACAACTTACGTCTCCTTCTTATGACGATGCTTTTCCCCGAGTTTTGATTCTTGACGCGCCACGCCCCACTCATCGGCCAACCGCAACAGGATGGCCTTCACACGCCGGCGGGCACGGGACGTCAAGGGTGAAACCCCCAGCAAATCCGAAAGCCACAAGCCTTCGACCGCGAGAGCCACGATCATCGCCCGTTCGGGATTACGCAATCCGCCAAATATTTCTCTCCAAACCTCGCAATGCCGCCGGCGCACTTTGGCCACCAACGGCGGTTGCCGAGTACAGGTCGCCAGCAATGCCGCCGCGCCCCGCCGTGTCTCGCGTCCTAAACTCAACGAGGACAGGACATAAGCTTTCAGCCTTGAAGCCGGTGTGTCGGGCAGCCCCGCCGCGATTTGTCGGCGATGCTCTTCAACCCGTTTCATGAAGCGCTCCAGCAGCGCCCGTAGAAGCTCGTACTGGCTGGCAAAGTGGTAGATGACGCCCCCCTTGCTCATCTTCGCCGCTGCCGCCACGGCATCCAACGTCATGTGCGCCGCCCCCTTCTGCAACACAATGCGCTGCGCCGCGTCAAGAATCCTGTCGCGCGCCGATTGTTTTCCGGCCATTTTGTCGCCTCTCATGACAGTTTGCGTTTAACTATACTAACCAGTCGGTACAGTAAGCAAGATAAAAAAATCCGAGATCATCTTTTTGGGAGCGTCGCGCCTCAACGCCATTGGCGCACGCGGACTTCAATGGAAAGCTCCGTTCCCACAAGCTGGCGCACGCACTCCAGGTCGCTGCCCCGGGCATGGCAGGGATAAACGATGCGCGGCCGGAAGGCGCGAATGGCTTCGGCTGCGGCAGCCGGCGTCATCCACGGGTTGCAGACATTCACGAAGGCAACGTCAATGTCTGCCATTGCCCGCATCTCGGGCGTTGCGCTCGAGTCACCGGCGATGTATATCCGCCGACCACCGATGGTCAGCACGTAGCCATTGCCCTCGCCGGGAGGATGCGGGGGGCTCACGCCGGTGTTGTACATCGGCACGGCTTCGACCTTCAAGCCGTTCACGAGCGCCACGCCGCCGTTAGTCAGCGCGGTAGCCAGACTCTGCAAGGCCGGCGGTAATAGCACACAAACTGCCGGAGGCGCGAGGATGACGGTGTTGCTCTCCACCAGAGCGGGCAGAACGTCCGCGTTGAAGTGATCGGGGTGCGAGTGAGTGTAGAGAATGATGTTGGGCGCTGGCAGATCCGCAAAGAGGTTTGTAGCCGGATCCACAAAAATAGCAGCATTACTTCCGACCAGCGCAAAGCCCGCATGGAATACCGGATGAATGATGAGATCGCCAGCATCCGTTTCCAGGCAGTCGCCCGTTACGTTCTCATTCGTCCCTGAATGGCGCAGCCGATAGAATCGCTGTCGTCGAAGCGCCAAGGCCGAGTCCTCCCGTCGGCCCCGGCCATGCACGATGGGCAGCGACGCCAGCGGCGACCAGGCCACCAGGTCGGGCGATGCTTCCACGCGCCACCTGGAGCCGGCACGCGCCTTCAAGGACAGAACCGCGCCGCCCGGCGCCGGTTGCAGGTCGGCCACTGCTGCAGCCAGCGTCCAGGTCCCCTTCAGTTCGGCGTCAATAAGCAGGCCCGTGACGCGCTGGCTTATGTCATGGTTGAGCACATGGATGGCGAGCACGTTCGTCCCCGGGTGGAGCTTGGCCGCGGATGGCGTGGTGTCAAAAGTTGCAAACTCCGCGGGGTCGGTGACGCGATGCGCAGCGGTAGCCGCGGCATCATATCGGAGCTCCTCGGGAGCGTTGGTTTGGGCGACCTTGATGCCATTAAGATAGGCCACGAATCCGTCGTCGTATCGCACCGTCAGCGTGCGGGCCTCGAAAACGCCCTGCGCCGGCAGTACGAACGGCCAGCGCACATAGACACCCCAAATGCCGGAAGGCACCCAGTTTCGAATGTAGTTGGTATAAGTGAGGCGGGGATTCTCGTAGCCGACGGGGGCAAATCCCTGTATCCAGCCGGAATCGTCGAATCCTTCCGCACTGGTCCAGGCAAGTCCGAGCGCATCGTTTGTCGGTACGTAGACGCTGCAAGTGGCGCCGTGGGTGACAAGGGGTACATGGCCGCCGCCGTCAGCAGGAAAGAGGTTCGTGATGGCCGTAAACCAGTTGGTCGCAATCTTCATGTAGCCGGACAGGTTCGGATGCACATTGTCGGCCAGATCCGAATAGCCCATGCAACTCCGCAGGTCCGTGAAGTAGACCTGACGCCCCAGGGCCGCCTGGCGCGCCACAATGTGCGGTACAAAGGTGTTGAAAGTCGTTTCAATGGCCGTGTTCTGCGGTTCGTTGCGTACCAAGAGGTTGGCCACAATGATCACGGCGGACGGCCGGTTCACTGCCATCTTCGCGATCAGCGCCTCCAGACGCTCGGCGGCGTGGGCGGTGTCGTAGTCTTGACCGTAGTCGTTGGTGCCTATGAGCAAAAGGATGACATCGGGCCCTGCGATTTGCTGGAACACGCTCAGGATGATCGCATCAATCTGGTCAATGCGCCACCCGCTGTGGCCCTCGTGATCCGGATCCGGCAATGAGGGCGGACTGAAGTCATGCAGCGTGCCGACGAAGTCAACGTTATAGCCTGCATTCGTCAGCAGGGTATAGAGCGGGGCGCGACAGCCACCCAGCGCGCCAGATCCGCGCGTGATGGAATCCCCCAGGGGCAGGATGCGCAGTGGGGCGGAGCTTCCCGCCACCGGGCCGACAGCCAGAAACGCCACTGCCAGCGCGCAAACACCGGACAAAAAAGTTCGGCATCTTGTCATCACCGTCGCGGTTCCGACTCGACTCCGGCTTCGATGCCTCCGGAGGCCCGGCGGCGGATACGTCGGTCTCGACCCGAAACGCTTGGAGTGCCCGGGGCGGGAGTCGAACCCGCACGGGATTACTCCCAAGGGATTTTAAGTCCCTTGTGTCTGCCATTTCACCACCCGGGCCGTTCAATTGACAGGATGATACGAGCAACCGCCCCAAACAACAATTTCTTTCCTCCGGGGTCCGCAAAACACAGCCGACTACGCAGCTCCGTCTGGCAGCGTACTTGTACTTGCGCGGTATCAATATGACGCGTTGGCGGTTGGAGACGGGGCTGATATACTTGATCCCAGATTTTGCGTTTGAGAATTGGCAGGTATTTGTATCGTGCTGCGCGCAAACAAGTTGAAATGCAATGCAGTTGCCCATCTTTTGTACCGAAATGTGAAAGCCACATCTGAAGAGAAAAGCAGCCTATTCTCAAACCCTTCGGGAGTGTCGGAAACAGGCAATCTGCTGCGTTGCGGGAGGTTCGCAGTATGCGCATACACCTTCACCTCCCGCGCCTTGCATCTTGCCTGTTTTGGCCAATCGCAAAATCTGGGTTGATAATCCAGGCTGTTACTAGCCCAACGGCAGTAGTTGACGCCTGAATTGAGAGCACGACTCCAGGGTGGATGGCTCAATGACGAATGGTCCGGTCATCGAGGCAGAGTTACTTACGAGGCGCTACGGCAAGTTGCTGGCGGTGGACGGGGTTTCGTTTCGGATTGAGCCGGGCGAATTGTTTGGAATTCTCGGCCCGAACGGCGCCGGCAAAACCACCACCATCCGGATGCTGTACGGTTTCTCACCGTTGACTTCCGGGGAACTGCGAGTTTTCGGATTCGACATTCGCAGCCACTGGCGCGCTATTCGTGCGCGTACGGGGATTTGTCACCAGGAAAACAACTGTGATCCTGACCTCACGGTATTGGAGAATCTGGTGGTTTTTGCCCGCTACTTCCGCATTCCTCGTCGCGCGGCCCAGGCCCGAGCGCTGGAGCTTCTGAAGGTTATCGGTCTTGATTCGCGTGCCGACTCGCCGGTCAATGAATTGTCCGGAGGAATGTTACGGCGGCTGATTTCGGCGCGCGCTTTGATAAACAGTCCGCAACTGCTCATCCTCGACGAACCGACGACGGGGCTCGACCCCCAGTCACGCCATCAGGTCTGGGAACGGCTCGAAAAACTAAAACAACAAGGCATCTCAATACTGCTGACTACCCACTACATGGAGGAAGCCGCGCAACTGTGCGACCGCCTGATAATTATGGACCGCGGCCGAATCTTGGCAGAGGGTTCACCCCGCGCATTGATCGATGCCCATGTCGGCCGGCTGGTGATGAAGAGCAGTCCGGCCACCGACGAGCTGCGCTTTCTGGCAAGGTCCCACGGTCTTGAGTACGAAGACCTGGAACACAGGATAATTATCTACTGCCGCGACCAGGCCGGTCTTTTCGACGAGTTTCTCAGCCGTTCTAGCCCGACTTATTCATGAAGGTGTTGCGGCAAGCTCTGTTCTGGGGTCATGATGGGGGTTGCGGGGTGCGATTGCAATTCTCGGTTGTGGCACCTCAGGAAAAGTGGGTGAACGTGGCGCGGGAAGGGCGG
>Ga0129299_1000333_pt1 | contig 29380 bp, 22 predicted proteins | sample ConPoolayeCmetaG_FD_94477 | JGI IMG/M metagenome (GOLD analysis project Ga0129299, IMG submission 94477) | Hot spring microbial mat communities from California, USA to study Microbial Dark Matter (Phase II) - Cone Pool mat layer C metaG ...
GCCGCCGTTTCCCGGGTGGGAGGAACAGGGCGGTCTGCTCCACGGACCTCCACCACGGAGGTCGCCTGAGCAACGGCCAAGGCGCGGGCCGAGAAAGAGCGAAAGACCCGACGCTGCGGACGAGGAAGCAGTTGCCACGCGGGCATCATCGGATGATCGGCCTCCACTACGGACGGTTGCTCCCGGCGATCCTGGCGGGCTGCGGAGTCAACTTGGGGGCCGTCCACCGCAGGAACCGCCCAGGGAATGGCTAAGGCCGGCGATGGACGAGGAGATTGAAAGAACCTTCGTCATTCGCTCTCCCTTGCTGAATGGTAGGGATCTGCCTCGGGTGAACACTTCGGAAGGGCAACCGCGTTTTGCGGTGATCGAGTTGCCGGGTGGTGCGCGGGGTCGGGCGGTCGGACTGCGGTTTCGTGTGGCCGGTCCGGAACACGGACCGCGTTGGCACTTACCCGCTGAACTGTCGGCCGTGGTGGCGGCCGACACGGCGGAGATCGAAAGGCAGTTGGGGTTTCTCGCGGTGCTGCTGGTGGTGACCGCAATGGGGACGATGACCATTTCGGGCGGTGTGGCGTGGCTGGTTGTGAGCCGGGGTCTGCGGCCGCTGGCGACGGTGGCTCGCAAAATCGCCGCCATGGATGAAACGGGCCTCAAGCAGCGGATTATGGATCACGGTGTCCCCCGGGAAATCGAGCCGGTCGTTCATCAACTGAACGGGCTGCTTGGGCGGTTGGATGAGGCCTTCGACCGCGAGCGAGCCCTTACGGCCGACGTCGCCCACGAGTTGCGTACCCCTGTCGCGGAGATCCGCGCGATCACGGAGGTCACCCTAAGCCGCCTGCGCGATCCGGAGGAATACCGCCAGGCCCTCGGCGAAACGCTGGAGACGGTCAGGACCCTCCAGGGACTGATCGAAAAGCTCCTGGTATTGGCCCGTCTGGAAGCCGGGCAGATGAAGCCGGAGCTTGGGCCCATGGTGCTCAAGCCCCTGTTGGCCCAGCACTGGGTCCAGGTTCGCAACCTCGCCGAATCACGCGGCGTCACGTTTGAAGACCGGTGTGGCCCGGAGGCGATCGTCTCGGCCGATCCGAAGCTTCTGGAGGTGGTCCTGTCCAACGTGTTGTCCAATGCCGCCACCTATGCGCCCGATGGGGGTTGTATCACCGCCGAGGCCCAATGCGTCGGGACACGCTGGCGGCTCCGCATCGTGAACACCGGGTGTGAGCTGAGCGAAGGCGAGGTCGCCAGGGTTTTCGATCGTTTCTGGCAGGCGGACGCCGCCCGCAGCAGGAGCGGCCTGAACTGCGGATTGGGGCTGACGCTCGTCCGGCGCGCGATGGAGGCCATGGGCGGTGCGGCCGAAGCCGGCGTGAGCCAAGATCGCTGCTTCATCCTGACGCTTACCTTCGACGCACCGGCTGGTGTAAGAGGGTAATGTATGGACCCTCTGCTCCGGATCCAGCAGCTGGTCTTCCGAGGATGGATGGTGTTTTCGGAAAAGTTGCTCATGGGCCTTCGGCCCACCCGTAGAGGATGAAAATGACGGCGGGTCGTAGCACGGCCATCTTGGCCGTGACCTCGTAGCATGGCCGTCTCGGCCATGATACGTCACGGGCGGGACGCCCGTGCTACGACGGATTTTCGGATCAGAAAGCCATGTTGCCCAGCCTCACAACGAGGTATGAAAAACGGGGACAGGCACCTCGCTGGAATGCGTTTCCCCGCCGGTTGACGACGGTTGGCTCGGAGGTGAGTCCCCGTTTTTGAACCATGCCGAAAAATGCGGCTTTGCCTTGACGGCAGCAAGTGACAGGCGCGGGTCCCACCGCGCAGGTGCCCGGACCTTCTTCGATACTCAATGACTCGCCCGGGGTCCCTCAACCCGTAGACCCCGTTTCCCCGGAGCCGGTACAATGCGGACGTTTGACAGGGTTCCGTGCAGGCCTATGCAGAAAGGAACGGGGTATGGCACAACTCTCGATCGGCGCCAACATGGAGTTCATCCGACGGGAAGAGAAGCCCTTCGCCTGGGGAGTCGCCAAGGCGGCCGAATTGGGCTTCGAGTACATCGAGCCCATGGTCCACTGGGGCCGCGAGCTGATGTCTGAGGCGGGCTACTACCACACCATCTCGATGTATGAGGACCCGCTGGCCATCCGGGAGCTGTGCGAGAAGCACGGCGTGAAGTGTTCCGGTGTCCAGGCCCACAATCCGCTGGCCCAGCCGGACATCAGCGTCACCTACATCTCCCTGGCGATCCGTTTCGCGTCGCATCTCGGCGCGCCCGTCGTCAACACCGACGAGGGGATCAAGCCGGACTTCACGGACGAACAGACCGATCACATCCTGATGAAATACACGCTGACCAAGCTGACGAGGGTGGCGGAACGGCATGGCATCCTGATCGGTCTGGAACCGCACCAGATCTACAGCCAGCGGCCGGACGGGCTGGACCGCATCTACAACCTGGTGAAGTCCCCGTCGCTCGGGATCAACTTCGATACGGGCAACGCGTATCTGGCCGGCCAGGACCCGTACGCATGGCTTGCCCACGTCCGCGATCGCCTGGTCCACGTGCACGCCAAGGACATCAGCGTCGAGCACAGCGAGGCCGAGCGCGGTAAGGTGACCGGCACACCGGTCGGGTGCGCCTGCGGGGAGGGCGTGATCGACTGGAAGGAAATTGTCAAGATCCTCCGGCCGGTGGACCGTCCGATCGTCTTGAGCGTCGAATGCGGCACGGTCGCGCAGGCGGCCAGCAGCCTGGATCACCTGCGGGGACTCCTGTAGGGCCCGCTGGAAGACTCAGGGAGTCGGGGTAGGACGTTCCCGGGGAGCCCTGCCAATCGTCCGGAGCAAAAACGCGTTGGACGACGTTGTCATCGAGCGACTCCGCGGCGCCCTGAGATGAAAGGTGCGGCTTTGCCCCCGCGGCGTCCATCGAGTTCGCAAGCCAAACGCCGGGAAGCCCCTTCGGGCGAGTCGGAAGGTACCCCCATCTCCGCGCCGGACTACTGCCCCGCGTGCTTTCCCTGGGTCGTGCTCAACCGCTGCCGGGCTACGGCATGATCCGGGGCAACGGCCAGCGCTTCGCGATAGGCTGCAATGGCCTGATCCGTCTTGCCCTGGCGACTCAGGAGGTCGCCCATCGCGCAGTGGGCGTCCGCATCGCGCGGTTGGACCCGCAGAACCTGACGGTACTCCTCGATGGCTTGTTCTATCCTGCCCTGGCTGGCCAGCGCCGAGGCCAAATTCTTCCGCGCGTTCACGAACCCCGGGTGGATCCGGATCGCCTCGGTGAAGTGATGGATGGCCTGATCGGTTTGCCCCAGCTTGATCAGGACGATGGCCAGGTTGTTATGCCCTTCGACCAGCCGAGGGTCCAATTGTACCGCTTCGCGGTAATGGGCGGCGGCCTGGTCCGTTCGCCCCAGCCGGTTCAGAGCGATTCCCAGGTTGAAGTGTGCCCTGACGTGGTTTGGGTTGAGGCGTACGGCCCGATCGAGGTGCTCAACCGCCTGGTCGGTCCGGCCCAGTTTGAGCAGGAGCGCCCCCAGGTTTTGATGGGCCGTCGCCGACGTGTCGTCACTCTGGAGCGCCTGACGGTAGTATCGGACGGCCTGCTCGACTTGGCCTTGCCGGGCCAACACCGCCGCCAGGTTGTTCAGCACGACGGGTGAGGCCGGTTCGACCCTGAGTGCCGCCGTGAAGGCTTCGGCCGCCTCGTCGAGACGTCCCTGATCCGCCAGAGCCCTGCCCAAGCCGTTGAGCAAGGCCGCCCGCTGCGGGTACAGGCGGAGCATATACCGGAAAATGCTTTCCTCGTTTTGCCAGTGGGCTAGATAACGGCGCGTCGCCCGGGCCTCCGCTCCGGCGATCACCAACACCGCAAGGAGCGAACCGATCTGAGGCCACGCAAGCGAAGGGCGCGCCGCCGGATGGTGCCACATCGTTCTCAGAAACCATGCCAGAACGAGCAGGAGCCCGACGGACGGCAGGTAAACGTATTTGTCGGAGGCGATGAACTGAGTAAAGCCGATGACGCCCATCGTCGGCAGGATGGTCACAAAGAAGATCAACCACCCCACGAGCAACCCCCGCGTCCGCCGCCACGAGAGCAGAAGGACGCCGATCCACACGCCGGTCCCGATCACACCGACCAGCACGTTCGGATCGGTCAGATCGAAGGGCTCGGGAAAGGGGTAGAAGGCCGACAGGTTCGATGGGTAAATGATCTTCCGCAAGTAGAAGACGATGTTGTGGCACAGCATCAAGGGGATCTCTGCCGGACCGTATTGATGCGGCATCCGCACACCGGCGGCCCGACCTTGAGACACCACCGTGATCACCGCCGAAATGCCGCTGATGAGCAGCAAGGGGACCTTCTCCATGATCGCTCGACGGTTGAGTCGCCCCAACGGCCAATAGTCCAGCAGGATGAGGACCACCGGCAACATCGTGGCGGTGGGTTTGGACATCAGCGCCAAGACGTACAACACCGCGCAAGCGACGTAGTATCCGACGTGGGACCTGCGCACGTAACGGACGTACGAGACCATAGCCCCCAGCGAAAAGACCGTCGCGAGCATTGTCTTGCGCTCGCTCATCCAGGCGACGGGCTCGACGGTCAACGGATGCACCCCGAACAACAGACCAACCATCGCCGCGACCCACGGGTTCCCGAAAACCAGATAGACCAGTCCGGTCATGAGCAGACAGTTCAGGACGTGCAGGCCGAGGTTGGTTTGATGGAACGGGCGCAGGTGCTCCGGTCGCCCACCGCGGGCATAGTCCAACATGAGGGAAATCATGGTCAGGGGCTGGTAGTACCCCTGGACCGTCGAGGGCTTGGCCACCTCGCAAAGGAATCGCTTGGCCGAAGACCAGCTCGGGTTCTGAACGAGCGGGTTGTCGGTCAGGTACATCATGTCGTCGAAGAAGAGGCTGTTCACCGAAAGGACCGGCCAGTAGGTTGCAAGGACGGCGGCGCCCACGGCAAGCATCAGGACACCCAGCCACGCCGCGCGACGGACCGACCCGGTCCGGCCGGCCGTTCGGTGCGACAGACCCACATGGTCGTCAGGGGTTTCCATGCGGTCGTTCTCGGCTTTTGTCACCCGACCAACCCGTCGATACTTGACGGCAAAACGGCCTGCACTTCAAGCCATTGTGGGAAGGGAATGAACGGGAACCTGCGGGTGCGTGACGTTTTGGGCGGGCACCGGAGAATCCACTCGGCGACCACCGCGGGAGGGCGAGTCTCCCGGCGAGCCGATCTCCATTGGGCAGGCGAACCGGCTTGTCCTTCTTCGGGGTTCGGCAGGAGCCTCGCCCTCGCCGCCCAACGTGTTGCACACCCGGAACTGCGGTCGGACCTCGGGCGGACCGGTGGAACCGAACGCCGTTATCGGTGCCCCAATGCCCCGTACACGAGCCCGCCCACAGCCACCAGGAGCGTGGCGATTCCAATGTATCCGAGGATCTGCTTGGTTTCGGCACTGAGGTTGGCGAACGGTCTGTCCATCGCGATGACCACCCACTCCAGGCCGCGAATTCCACCCACGGCGACGCGGCCTAGGAGGGAGGTGGGCTCCTCATCGGCACTCTCTCCGATTGCGGATTCGGAGAACCGGTTCGGGTCGGCGAGCCTCTCGGCGATTTCCTGTTCGGCAGCCCTCTTGTTGTCGCTGAGGTCCACGGAGACGTCGAACTCGTCAAGACCCTCTTGACCGATCGAGTCGGGCCCGGTGGGTTCCGACGGAACCTCCTTCACCGCCGATTCACGGGGTGGGGGGCTCTGCGGCGTGCCGGATTCCGGCACCTCGGCACCAGCCGGTTTGTCGGGCGGGGGCTCGACCTTCGGACCGGCCGTCGCGGACGGTTCGGTCGAGGTGGCGACGTTTTGGAGCATCTTCTCCAATTCGGCCAACTGGGCGTCGATGCCCTCCTGTCCTTCAGCACGCCCCTCATCTCCGCGGGAATCTGCGGGGGATGGAGCGGACTCGTCCTGAGGCAGCCCGATTTCTTGGCCCGCCTTGGCGGCGAGCCGACTGGTCTGCTCGAGCAACCTGTCGATGTCGGGCTCGACGATATCTCCGATGGGGTCGGGTTGGGCAGGTTCTTTCTTGGCCATTTTGAGGAAGTCGCACGCACCCGGCCGGCGTCCTGTGATACTCTATCGGCGAGTGCGGCACCCCGGCTTGACGAACGAGCGCCAACGAGGCCTCACGACGTGAGACCCAGGTCGGCCAGGGCGACCGCGAGTTGAGAAGCCGTCGGCGATTTGTAGTGCCACCCCAGGTCGTTCTCCATGAAGCCGACGCCTTTGCCCTTGATGGTATGGGCCAGGATGACCGAGGGGCGACCGGGTTGGAACGGGATCGCAGTCAACACGTCGTGGATCTGCTCGTGGTCGTGACCATCGATCTCGCGGACGGCCCAACCGAAAGCCGACCACTTGTCGGCCAGGGGATCGAGGTCGAGCACCTCCTTGACGGTCCCGAAGCTTTGGATCTTGTTGTAGTCGACGATGGCCACGAGGTTGTCGAGCTTGTGATGGGCCGCGAAAATGGCCGCCTCCCAAACGGTCCCTTCATCGCACTCCCCGTCCCCGAGCATGACGAACGCGCGAAAGGGTCTCGTGTTCCGCTTGGCCGACAACGCAACACCGCACCCGATCGACAACCCGTGCCCGAGCGAGCCCGTGGAGTAATCCACGCCCGGGACATGGTGCGAGACGTGCCCGGCCAGACGCGAACCGTCGTCGCAGTACGTCGCCAGCCAATCCACCGGGAAGAACCCCCGCTCCGCCAACACGGCGTACAGGGCGGCGGCGGTATGCCCCTTGCTGAGGATGAACCGATCCCGATCCGGCCAATCCGGTCGTTCCGGGTCCACGCGGAGCGCCGCGCGGTACAGGACGGCCAACACGTCGGCCGCGCTCAGACACGCCCCGATGTGCGAGGCGCCGGCATGGTGGACCATCCGTAGGGCATGCCCGCGGATGACCCGGGCCAATTGTCGGGTCTCTGCCGCCGCGGCGTTCGCGTCCATGGTGTGGATCCCACCCTTCATCAGTCGCCGGTCTTGAAAGAACGCGTCGGACTCAGACGCAGATTGACGTACACCTTCCGGTCGCCGACCTCGAAATAGGCAAACCCCAGGTCACCGAACGATCGCGCCCGCAACCGGTTCAACAGATCCCGGACCGTCATCGAAGCGTCGAGGTCCAATCGATCGAGGGCGTCGATCTCTTTCATGCTGTGATAGATCGCCTTCGATTCGTCCTGCGGCGTGGGTTGAAGTTCCCCGGAGGCGATCTTGGGCCAGGTCTCTTTGAACAGCGCGACGATTTCCGTTTGCAGTCGATGGTAGATCGTGTCGGCCGTGTCGAACGGCGTCAGGGGGACTTCCCGTTGGGCCCAGATCGGACCCGTGTCGGCCGTTTCGTCGATCGCGTGGATCGTCACGCCCGTCGGCGTGCCGTCGATGAGGCTATGGACGTGGGGATACCAACCGCGGTTGATCGGCAGCAGCGCCGGGTGGAAATTCACCGTCCCCCGGCGGGCCGCCCGGATGACGTCCCCCCGAAGCAGGTCCCGCCAGTACACCGTGATAATGAAGTCCGGCCCCAGCTCCTGCAGGCCGGCCACGTGACGGGCGTCCTTCAGCACCGGGGCCAGGTAGATGTCCTCCGGTTGACACCGGGAGGCGGTCACGATCTCCTCGGCCCGCTTCTGGTACTCGGGCGCGTGCAAATAGAGTCGGACGATACGATCCCCGTTGGCGACGAGATATCGCGCGACCTCGACCCCCACCGTGTCGTTGGCCATCAGCACGATCGTCTGGCCCATGAGCGATCCTCACCTTCCGGAGTGTCGGCGCAGTTCACCTGTCCAGGAGCTGTTGCCGAACGAACCGTGCGACGTAATCCACGTCCTCTTCGGTAAGCACGGTCGCGCACGGCAGGTTGATGCCGTTCGCCGCCAGCCGATCGGCGACGGGGGTTCGCACCGGTTGGAACATCGGAAGCTTGCTGAGCGGCCGGAAAAAGGGACGGTTCCGGATCCCCACCGCATCCATGCGATCCATAAGTTCCTGGGTGCCGATCGGAAAACGCCCTTCCAGGATGATCGTGGGCACGTAGAAGTTGCAGAAACAGTTCGCCTGCTCCACGTTCATCCGAAGCCCCGGAATGTCCCCCAACCGTTCACGGTACCAGAAGAAGATCTGCCGGCGCTTCGCAATGATCTCGTCCACGCGCTCCAGTTGCGCCAGACCCAGCGCTGCCTGAACGTTGGACATCTTGAACTTGTAACCCACATCGGTGTTATACAGGACCTTGCCTTTTTCGCGGCAGTAGTCCCAGTAGTAACGGCACCGGTCGTAGAAGTCCTCATCGTCGGTGACCAACATCCCGCCCTCTCCTGTGACGAGTGGCTTGGCGCCCTGGAAGCTGAACACCCCGGCCAAACCGAACGAACCGCACAACCGACCGCGATACCGCGAACCGATCCCCGGTGCGGCGTCCTCGATGACCGCAATCCCGTGCTCGGCCGCGAGGCTCAGGAGATCGTCCTTCGGGGCGGGATGACCGTACATGTCCACGGGGAGGATCGCGCGGGTACGGGGGCTGATGGCTCGCCGAACGGCCTCGGGGTCCATGCACCACGTCCGGGGGTCCACGTCCACAAATACGGGGCGGGCACCGAGATGACACGCCCCAGCCACCGTCGCCAACCACGTGACCTCCGGGGCGATGACCTCGTCGCCGGGCTTGAGCCCCAGCGCCCGCATCGCGATCTGCAACGCCCCCGAACAACTCGACGTGGACAACGCGAATCGCACCCCCATCCACTCGGCAAAGCCCTGCTCGAAGCGGTCGATGTACCCCGACCAGTTCTTGTACCAGCCGTTCGCCGCGGCGTCCGAGACGTACGCGACCTCCTTCTCGGTGATCCAGGGACCGGCGGAGGGTATCTCGCGGACTTTTGCGGGCGTTTCACACAGGGGCATAAGGTGCCTCCTTGCAGGGCGTTGGGTGGGGCGTACCGGCCAGAAGGTCCAAGAGCGATGTCAACCGCCCTCCGCGATCGGTGAACGGTTTGACGATCCGGGTGATCTCCTCCAGGTATCCGTAGGCAAAGACGATGACCTCGTCGACCGGATCGTCGAGCAAATGGCGCGGCGGGACAACCGGCACGTGGGACTTGGGCAGATACAACCCGTGAAGACTTGGGTTGGCGTCGCAGACGTAGTCGATCTCTCGACCGGTCAGCCCGGCCAGGGCCAGGGTGGATATTGCCCGCCCCGAAGCCCCGTACCCCGCGAGTCGCCGACCCGCGGCGACGCAAGATCGCACATACCGTCCAAAGTGCTCATGGGCCGATTCGACCGCGGCCGCGAACTGTTCGTAAACAGGCCAATCGTCCAGCGCGGCGAGCAGGTCGGTCGGCGGCGGAAGGTCCGGTTGGATCGGGCTGTTGCTTGGAACGCCCACGGCCAGCAGAGAGTTCCCCCGACACTGGTCCTGGGGCACCAGGTCTACGCCGACCAGTTTCAGTCCCGCCCGGGTCATCAACCGGGCCAGGCTTCGGCGCGACAGGTAAACCGTGTGCTCGTGGCAGAACAGACACGCCTCCCGGCGACGGATGATCTTCTCCAGATCGTGCACCTCGATGATCACCAGACCGCGCTCCGGGTCGAGGACGCTCTGCATCGTCCTCAAGCACTCCAATGGGTCCGGCATGTGATCCAGGGTATACAAGGACAGGAAGACCCGCACCGGACGAAGCTCGGACGGAATCTGTTCCGAGCTCCGCGGGTCGAAGAGCGATTCGGTCGTCGGGACTCCCAGACGCCGTGCCGTCTCGGCAAGCCCGCGCCCCGGCTCGTACCCGAACACCTTCATGCCCCGTTTCTGGAAACAGGCGAGCTGGTGGCCGTCGCCGCACCCGACCTCCACGACCGACGACCCCGGCGGCACGCCAAACCGTCGTATCGCGTTCTCCGCGATTTGATCCATAAACCGCCGGGCAAACGCGGAGGCCGAAACCGTGTAGTCATAGCGCCCGTAGTAAGACGACCAGTCGAAGTCCGTCAGATTCTGCACCGTCCCGCATTCCGTACACCAAAAGGCCCGGTATCGACAAAGGACCTCGCGGTCGCTGTGGGGGCTTTCCAGGTGGTTGTCCGAGAGGGGGTAATCGGGGAAATCGAGAAAGCCGCGAAGCGACGACGCCCCGCAAATCCGGCAACGGTCTCGCTGCGTGACGACGAGGTTCATGCCGCAGTTCCCCGATCCGAACCGTTCTGACCGGCGCGCTCGTAGGCCGCGAGGTCGGCCAGGCAAAGCTGACGTGCCTCTGCGCCATTTCCGCGGTAGAAGCGACGGTACCATTCCACCGTTCGCCCAATAGTATCGGCCAGACGCCAACGGGGCCGCCAACCCAACCGGGCTGCGGCCTTTTCGATGCTCAACCGCAGCGACGGGGCCTCCAACGGTTCGCTTGGAGCGCTTGCGTCGATCCAACTTCCTTCGCCCCAAGTACTTATGAACAAGTCCACCAACCGACCCACCGGAACCTCATCGCTCGGCAGCGGCCCGAAGTTCCAGGCGTCGCACCACGTCGGATCGTCCGAGTCGAGCATTCGAGCCGCCAACCGGAGGTATCCGCCGAGCGGCTCGAGGACGTGCTGCCAGGGGCGGACGGCATGGGGATTCCGGAGGCGGACGGGTTGGCCGGCGACCAGGCTTCGAACCGCGTCGGGGATGATCCGATCCTCGGCCCAGTCTCCCCCGCCGATGACATTGCCCGCCCGGACCGACGCCAGCTTCACCCCGTGCCGAGCCACGCGATCCGGTGGAAAGAACGACCGGCGATACGCGGCGGTGAGGAGCTCCACCGCGCCTTTGCTGGCGCTATAGGGATCGTGACCGCCCATCGGATCGCTCTCTCGGTAGCCCTCGGGTCCCGGGGAGCCGTCGTAGCACTTGTCGCTGGTGACTACCACGACGACGCACGGTTTGCCAATCGTCCGCACCGCCTCCAAGAGATTCAACGTGCCGATCACATTGATCTCGAACGTCTCGCGCGGGTTCTGGTAACCCCTGCGAACCAGCGATTGGGCGGCCAGGTGAAACACCACGTCGGGTTCGGCCTGTCGCAGGGCGTTCCCCAGGTGCGGAGCGTCCCGAATATCCGCCTCGTGGTGGCATGTGAGGAGCCGATCGATCCCACCGGCGGCGAAATTGCTGGGCTCCGTCGGAGGGGGCAGCGCGTATCCGGTCACCGTGGCGCCGAGCCGATCAAGCCAAATGACCAACCAGGAACCCTTGAACCCCGTGTGACCGGTCAGAAAGACCGACCGGCCCGAAAAGGCGGCGCTCAGCGTGTTCATGCCCACACTTTCCACGGGATGTGGCCGGATTCCCACAGCTCGTTCGCGAGCTTGTAATCCCGGTAGGTGTCCACGGGCAGGAAGAAACCCGTATGGCGGTAGGCCATCAATTGACCGTCGGCGGCCAGTTGTTCCATCGGTTCGCGTTCCATCACCAACGCATCCCCGCCGGCCAGATAGTCGAACACCCCCCGGTTGAAGACGAAGAAGCCCGCGCTGGCCCACCCGTCCACCGGGGGTTTCTCGGCAAAGGACCTGACCCGTCCGTCCCCGTCCATGTCCAGGATGCCGAACCGCGAACTGGGTGTGACCGTCGTGACCGTCGCCAGTTTCTTGTGACCGCGGTGGAAGTCGACCAATTCGCGGATGTTGATGTCCGCCAGACCGTCTCCGTAGGTCACCATGAAGGTGTCCTGGTCGATGTAACGTTCGATCCGCCGAATGCGTCCCCCCGTCATCGTCTCAAGCCCCGTGTCGGCCAGTGTCACTCGAAACCCTTGTTCCCCGTGGGCGCCGTGGTACGTCGTGGGGTCCTTGTTGCCCAGGCAGATCGTGAAGTCGTTGTTCATCGCTTCATAGTTCAGGAAGTACTCTTTGATCATATGGCCGCGGTAGCCCAGGCAGAGGACAAACTCGTGGTACCCGTAGTGGGCGTACAACTTCATGATGTGCCAGAGGATCGGGCGCCCTCCCACCTCCACCAGGGGTTTCGGTCGAAACTCCGTTTCTTCCCGCAGCCGCGTCCCCAGACCGCCGCACAGGATGACGACCTTCATCTCACCATGCTCCCGGACGCCCAGGTTGGATCGCGGTTCGATGAGGGGAACTGCGCGCGATGGGCGTCAATCCGTTCGCCATGCGCAACCGCATTCGCAGGACACGAGCGGCCCCGAGGTACTACTTGACCATGGCCGCCTGTTTGCCCTTTTCAGGTGAAGCACTCCCTTTGCTCTTGACCGAAAAACCGATGAAATGCAGGAACTGCGACTGGGTCAAGACAGCCACCGAAAGATCCTTGGCCTGCTGCTGGACCCTGGTAAACCGATCGTACGCGGCGCGTTGGGCCTCGATGCGGCTTCGCTCCTCCGGTTTGGTTTCCGGCGTAACCCTCGGGGGGACCGGCGGGGCCGCACCCAAGACCACGAAATCCACCGTCTCGAGTCCCAACCCCTCCTGCCGGAGCGCCTGCCCGCAAGCGGAGCACTTCTCCACCTTCGCGGGGACCGGCGGCAACGTGACCACCTCGCCGCCCCAGGCCTCAATCCACGCCTTGATCCGGTCCGGGTCCTGGGGGTCGCTCTTCCCGGTGCCCGCCAGATCGAACAGTCCCTCGACCACGAACCGGTACTTGCGGGTCCGGTCATAGACCACGTTGACCACCAGGTCGCCCGGCACGATGGGATCGCCCGGACGGGACTGAAGTACGCGACACTCCGCCGTCTTGGGATGAATGCCGACCACCTCGATGGTGGCCTTGCCCTCCCCATTGGGGTCCACCTCCGTCGAGGCGCTGAACACCTCAAAGCGCAACCCCAGTGTCAGGTGATCCTCCTGACCGAGGTTGATGTAAACCACGTCCTCGTCGGGTCGTGCCCGGACAATCTGACCGTCCGCTTGCGTGGCCAGACCCAGACTGACCACCTGAGGGCGAAACTGCATCAGGTGTTCCTGGGACCGCTTGAGTTCGGACCGGAGCTGATTGTTTTCCTGCTGGACCTTGCGGATTTCCGCCTGGGCCTTGATGAGCTGCTCGTCCGCCTCGTCCCTCAACTTGCTGAGCTGCTGCTGCAAGTCCTTGACCTGCCGGTCGGCGTCGCTTTGCAACTTCTTGTTGTCCGCGTCGAGCTTCTTGATCTTCGCATCGCGGTCCGCCAAGTCCGCCCGAAACTGGTCGCGCTCCTTGGCCTGGCGGTCCTCCAGTTCCTTGAGCTTGACCGCGACATCCGTAAGCTTCTTGACGGCATCCTGTGCGGCAGCCGCCTGGGCCTTCCACCGGGCCTGAATCTCCCGCATCACCGTCAGCAGGTCCGTGTTGCTCAGGTCGCGCAGGGCGGCGTCCGACGGCACGCCGACGTTGAGGTTCTTGACGGCCTCATTGATAAGGTTCGCCGCCGCCGCCGCACTGGTCGTCTCGTCCACCCCGATCAACCGGGCCAAGCCGATCCGTTCGTTGTCCAACACCCGGGCGAGACTTTGTTTCTCACCCGCGAGGTCCAGAAAAACGCCGAACCGGCTGGCCTCGTTCTTGCGCATGTACCGCTCGGCGTCCGCCTCGGCCTTGGAGGCCCGGGACACCAGCTCCTCGCGCCCCGTGTAGAGCAGCACCGAGATCACGGTGAAGGCTAACCACAGACCCACAAAGACGATGAGCCAAATGTGCAAGGTCGTGATCCCGCCTCCGCGTGCGGGTTGGGGTCGGCTGGCTACCATGGACGGGCTCCTGGATAGAATCCTGCGGACTCGACGAGGGCTCGATTGTTCCCCTGAAAAACCACCCCTGCCCAGATTATGTTCATCGGCATATCCCTGTCAACCACACAAGTGGCGTATGGGCAGGCGCTTTGGCTAATCTGTGACGATCTTGACTTCACTCAGGACCCCTCCTAGGGTGATGTAGGCGCTGGTCGGGGCAAACCACTGGAAATTCCCGCATGGTTCAAAAACGGGGACTCACCTCCGAGCCAACCGTTGGCTGCCACGGCGGAAACCCGTTCCAGCGAGGTGTCTGTTTCCGTTCTTTAAACCATGCCGGGATTCCGGACATTTGGACAGGATCAATCCGATGCATACAAATCGGCGAGGGGGTCGTTCCACAGGGATAGTGCTGGCCTCCGGGTTACTCGTTGGGTGTCTCGGATGCGACGGGTACGTCTACCTGGGTCTGCGAATCGAGGATGCCGCGGGCGAGTCCCGGGGGGCCGTCCAAATCACCCAGGTCGATCCGGGCACACCCGCCGCGACGGCCGGCCTGGAACCGAACGATGTGATCGTCAGTTTCGTGATCGTCGGTTCCAGCCAGCGAGGGGTCACCTCCGTCGCCAAGCTCCAGCAGGAGCTCGCTGAGGTCGCCGTCGGCCAGTCGGTCACCGTCAAGGTCTACCGCAGTCGGACGAGTCAGATCCTCCAAGCCGATATCGTGCTGACGGCCGATCCGACCAACGTGCCTACCTCGTTGGGCATCAACCTCCGCGACTCGGCGAGTCCTTCGGGCGTGGTCATCGTCTCAGTCACCGCGGGGTCCGTAGCCGACACCGCCGGTCTGGCCGTGGGGGACGTGATCACGAAGTTCGGGAGCACGGTGATTTCCAACGTGGGACAATTTCGGCGGGCGCTGGCCGGCGCAAGCGAGGGCAGCACGGTCACGGTAAGTTTCCGCCGGGGAACCGCCACGACCGACGACACGACGGCGGTGACAATCCGTTTTGACGTGGTCAGTCGAATGCCCCTCCTGGGTATCACCGCCCAGGACCTCTCGTCCCAACTGGCCGAACGGCTCGGCTATCCGGCGTTGGGCGGGGTCCGGGTGGAGGCGGCTCTGATCGACGGTCCCGCCTTCCAGGCAGGGCTCATGCCCTTGGACGTGATCTTTCGCTACGGCGACACGAAGATTACGAAGGCCTCGGAATTGGTCGAGGCGGTTCGCGCTCGCGGGTCGAGTGGAACCGTCACCGTGGACTTCTCGCGCGGCGGCGATATCCTGACGACCATCGTCCAGCTTCAGGGGCCCCAACCCGCGGGAACCTATACCCTCAACGTCGGCTTGGCGTTGATTGAAACGGCAGGGGGGCTGCTCGTCGTCGAAATCACCAGCGGAAGTGCCGGGGCCAGCGCGGCGCTCCAACTGGACGACATCATCACTGCCGTCGATGGTCAGGCCGTGTCCACCGTCCAGGAATTCTACCGCCAGCTCGCCGCCGCGCTCGCCAGGCGACCCCAGGTAGACGGGGTTGTCCTTTCGACGCTCCGCAATGGGGTGCCCGTATCGCGATTCCTGCGAATCCGCGAGTCTACGGACCAGAGCAGCCAGGCGAAGCGAGTGAATTGGGACCTCTAGGAATTGGGTACCTGGAGGTTGGAAGGATTACGGCGTGGATGTTTCGATGGAAATGCTCGCCCCAACGACCGCCGCGACGCGGCGCGGGTAGCGGCCCTTGAATCTTCACGAGGAAGACGACACGACGATACCCATCCTTGTACGCCGCGTCGGATAGACATCGTAGGAAGGAGTCCTTCGCGATGAATCCAAAACGGCTTGCCGCGTCGGCAACGGTCGCCGTTGCGGCCATGCTGAATTCAAGCTGTATTTCACTGGTCTTCCCGGGAATATGGGGGACGGACCTCGAACCCAACAACGACCCGACCCAAGCCGTCTTGATCGGCTTGGACAACCTCGGGCAGGCTAAGTTGTCCGGTGCGGTCAGGAACTCCCAAGATGTGGATGTCTACGACCTTGGAGCGGTCCAACCGGGGGACCGGATCACCGTCAGTGTCACCGTGCCCCTCGGAGGAACCCTGGATCCTGTCGTGGCCCTGTTCGATGCCGACCTGAACCTGATCAATTACAACGACGACGTCGATTACCCCGGAGGCAACTTCAACAGCTTCATCGACCACGTGGTCCGCCACGCAACCGATCATTGCTACATTGCCGTCACCGACAGTGGGTTCAGCCCGAGTAGCGGCAGCTACTCACTCCATGTGCAAGTTACCCGGGACGGGCAGGTGCCGACGCCGGTCCATCAAACCGTGCTCCTGGATTTCGACGGGGCCACGGTGAGCATCCCAGGCGACCGCACTTACGTGATCGGGGCGTTCAACGCCGGGCAAGTCGATCCTCGCCTGGCAGATCGAGAGGAATGGGTCGAGCAGGGCATTCGGGACATTCTGGAGGATCGCTACGCCGCCTACGACATCGACTTCGTGATCACCGGAGAACCCAATCAACCGTCGGAGGGGACCTACAGCTCGCTGGTGTTCGGAGGGCGAAGCGCCACCATGTTCGGCATCTCGCAGTGGGTGGACCATTACAATCAAGACCCCACCGACACGGCCATCATCTTCACCACCCTGTGGACCAGCCCATTCAGCTTCATCGCTTCCCTAGACGCCATCCTGACGAGTCTGGGGAACGTCGCGGCCCACGAGCTGGGTCACCTCTTGGGTCTTGAACACACGGCCGACACTACGGAACTGATGGATGCCAGCGGAACGGCAGACACCATCCTGGCGCCCCAGGTTTTCAAGGTAGCCCCTTTATATGATCAGGTATTTCCGTTCGGGTGGCAGGACGCACCGCAACTGCTGCTGGATGCGCTAGGTCCGAACCCGAACGCCCCGTGACCGGGTGGAAGCAACCCGCCTGTCCCGAACGGACCGTAGCCGGATGGCTACCAGAAGCGCCATCCCCAGCAATCCGCCGGTCCCCGGCTCGGGGATGATGTCAACGGTGATCCCTTGAAAGATCGTCCACGACCACAGGGTGTCCCCGGGAAGGACCTGAAGTTCCACCCAGGGCCACCACTCGACTCCCTGTGCGTCGGTAATCGCATTCACGGGGGACAGGTCCCAACCGTACCAACTGTGGGCCTGAAGATTGGGGTCCCACGTGTCCCGCACGGCGAAACCGCCCACGGTGACATAGATGGGATCCTCGGCGTCTCCCACCGCGATCTGAAACAGGGCGTCTTGATACCCGTACCCGACGACCGTGTGTCCGTAGGAGTTGCCCGCACGAAACGCCATCACGTTCAACAGGACCGGACGATCGGCATCGATCTCCTCTTTGAACAGGTCCCAGGTGAGATCCCCACCCAACCAAGCCAAGCTGTGAAGTTTAACGGTCGTCTTGTAGCTTTCATTGATCGGGGTGTTCGGGTCGTCCCACCGGATGTATTGCCGGAGACCCTTGGGAATATCCGGGTAGTCGGTGTAGCCGTCCAAGCTGGTTTTCATGAAGTCTGCAATCGAATTGGCTGCGTGCCTTTGACAGTAGGGATCCGCGATGTGCTCGGGAGAGGCGATCATGTTGCGTGTGGCCTGTGTTTCTACCGAGGCCTCGCCATAAAACAAATCTCCATACCCCGGTCGACCATCCCAATACCCGATTATCATGCCTGCAGATGTCGGGGCGCAGCCATAGTACCACTTGTAGTCCGGGACCCCCGAAATGACCACACCACTGAACGCGATCGGGGAACTGGCCGTCCAAATACCTAAGACCAACACCCATCGAACTCTTGGCATGTGCATAAGCCCTCTCCCCTTCTGGGGGCATTACAAGACACGTCCTGAAAAGACCTTCAGTCAATCGTAGGACCGAGGTGGAACCCATTCAACCGGTTGGCCTACCGGGGCCTTCGGCCGGTCGGTCAACCCGTCCGTTTCTTCAGGCAAGCTCCGGCGACTCGCAACTTGTGGGCAGGGACCCCTCTGCCGTCAGAAAAGTAATAGGTTGGCCGCCTCCGCCAAGTCAACAACTTGAACCGACTGTTACGGTACGACTTCAGACGGTAACGCTTCGTTTCTAAAACATAGATCGCCGGAAGTTAGGGGCGGGAATCGGGCTTGGTTCAAAAACGGGGACGGGCACCTCAGGGGAATGCGTTTCGGCCGTAGCAGTCAACAACCAGCTTGGAGGTTAGTCCCCGTTTTTGAACCATGCCCTTTTCAAGGCCCACCCCAACTTCTGTTACGCTACGGCGGCTCGGCGGCTCCGAAGGACGAGCCACTTGCGTTGTCAGCCGCTGAAAACCAGCAGCCGCGCGGCGCGGCGGCCGATGGTCGATTGACATAGGTGCAACCGCCAACTAGAATTGGCGTAGGAGTTGTGTGGACTTAACCATTTTCGGCGTCACCGGGCCTCGGGAAACAATGATTCCCGGTCGAATTTCATGCAAACGACGGCATGGTTCAAAAACGGGGACAGGCACCTCGCCGGAACCCGTTTTCTGGGTCGTAGTCGAGGGTTGGCTCGGAGGTGAGTCCCCGTTTTTGAACCATGCCCAAACGACCGTCTTCGAGAGGGTTGCGTTAATTTCGTAAGTCTTTGCCGGAAAAGGGTTACACCTATTGAAAAACGGCTAGAACCCGCAGTTATGAGAGTGCATCACTTCCTGTCCTGGATTCACCTCCAGGGGGGCGGAATGGGAGTTGGTTGGTAGTAACCAGGGATGAAATAGCTGGAATTAGTGCCCGGCAGCATTTGCTGGGGGCGCCGAAGTGGCCACCTTAACCGTACTGCAAGGTCCTGATAAGGGGAGGGTGTTTCGCACCGGCTCGGGTCCGTGTCCGATGGGGCGGACCAGCGAGATCATCCCGCTGACGGACCACACGATCTCGCGGCGCCATGCCGAGTTGCGCCCTGAGAACGGGCGTTGGGTGCTGGTGGACCTGAACAGTGTGAACGGTACCTTCTTGAACGGGCAACGGGTCACGCAACCGGTTCCCCTCAAGCACGGGGATCAGATCCGCATGGGCGGTACGCTGCTGGTCTACGGAGGGGATGAGCGCCCGTCCGCTGCCGAGGGGATGTTCCCCTCCCGGGACCTGATGGACCTCGACGTGGCGAGTCGGCAGATCGACTCGTCGATCATCAGCCGCGCCCCAACCAGCGAGGACAGCGTCGTCATCGCCGATCAGCAGACGGCCGGGGCGGTCCGGTCGTGGCGGGTGATGCAAGGGTTGATTCAGGCCATTGGTTCGATCGCGTCACCGCAGGAGCTGCTGGAGCGCGTGATGGACACGGTGTTCGAGGAGATCCGCGTCGATCACGGGTTCATCCTCATGCGAGACGAGGAATCGGGCGAGTTCCTTCCGCATGTGGTCCGATGCCGCACCAAGAACGGCAAGGCGAACCGCGGTCAGGTCACCACCAGCCGGACGATCATCGACCACGTGCTCAGCTCCAAGGAAGGCATCCTGTGCACGAACGCACAGGCCGACCAACGATTCGTCCGGTCCAAGGACGGCAGCATTCACCACTACGGGCTGCGCTCGGTGATCTGCGTTCCGATCACGGTGCGCGACGAGGTGCTGGGGATCATCCACATCGACACGTCGATCGCCAACCACCAGTACACGGAGGAGCAGTTGCGCCTGATGATCGCGATCGGGTATCAAACGGGAATGGCGCTGGAGAACCTCAAGCTCCTGTCGGCGCGAATGCAGACGGAGCGGTTGGCGGCCACGGGGGAGACGGTCGCCCACCTGTCCCACTACATCAAGAACATCCTGCAGGGGATGCGGGCGGGCACGGACATGATCGACATGGGGCTGGAACGTGGCAACCTGAGTACGATCGCCACGGGTTGGCCCATCGTCCATCGGAACCTCCAGAAGATCTACAACCTGACGACGAACATGCTCGCCTTCAGCAAGGACCGCCAACCCGCCCGGCAGATGGTTCGCCTCAGCCGGATCGTCAATGAGGTCATCGAGCTGGTTCAACGGAACGCCGACGACCGCGGGGTGATGTTGCTGGCCGAGACGGACGACGATCATCCGCCTATCCCGGTGGACCAGGACGGGATCCACCAGGTGGCGCTCAACCTGATCACCAACGCCGTGGAAGCCGTGGAACCCCGCAAGGGCGTCGTGAATGTCCGGACCACCTACGATGAGAAGACCCAGGAGGCCACGTTGACGGTGGCCGACAACGGACCCGGCATCGACGCGGAAGACCTGCGGCACATTTTCGAGCCCTTCCATTCCACCAAGGGACAGGCCGGGACGGGTCTGGGTCTGGCCGTCGCCCGCAAGATCGTCCACGAACACAACGGCCGCATCGACGTGAGCAGCATGCCGGGCGAAGGCACGATCTTCCGCGTCCGCCTGCCGATCACCGAAGCCCCACCGGCCGAAAGCGAGGAGACCTTCGGACCGGGGCGTTGACCTTCAGCGAATTTCCGCGAGCTTGGTAATCAGGAACGGCCAGACCCGCTCACTATAGTATCGGTGGCCCCCTTCCCCGATGTAGAGCTCCACCGCCTGTTTGGCGCCGGCGGCGGCGTAGATCTTCTCCAGTTCCGCGTAGGCGGCCCGGACGCCTTCGAGCGGGAAGATGTCGTCGTCCCGCCCGGCAATGATCAGCATCGGCCGGGGGGCGACCAGACCGGCTACGTCGTGCATCTCCGCGTAGACACTCAGGTCGGGGACGTAGTTGCACGGGCAGTGGTGAATGGACAGGATGCCGTGTCGAAAGGTGCAGAAGGACCCGCTGGGGACCGCCACCGCGACCCGCGTGTCCACCGCCGCGAGGAACAGTGTCGCCATGCCCCCGCCGCTGTGTCCCGTGGCACAGATGTGCCCGGGATGGACGTCGTCGCGGGCTTCCAACCAGTCGATGAACTGCATCAGGTCGGCGATTCGCATCCCCAGCAGCGTCCGACCCGTCTGCAAGGCGCGGCAGGCCAACTGGGTGCAACTGTTTCCCTGCCGACGGCTGAACTCGTCGTCCAACATGAGCTCCCCGAAGCCCCGCAGGTCGGGCGCCAGGACGATCATTCCCTGTTGAACGGCCTGGAGGGCGTAGTCTCGCTGGGGATCGGCGGGGTCGGAGGCGTCGCAACCCGGTGGGGTCATCCCCACGGGCACGCACTTGCCGGGACCGTGACCGTGGATGGCCAGGATCGCCGGTCTTCGCTCCCGGGTCCGAGACGGTCGCAGGAGGTAGGCCGGTACGCCGAGATCATCGACGGCCCGCATGACGACCTTTTCACGGATGTACCCGCCGCAATCTTCGGCGGTGATCGTTTCGACTTTCGGCGGCTCGGTGGGCAGGACGGGCAGACGGAGCAAGTCCACCAGTTGTTCACGAAGTTCGCTCTGCCAGGCATCGAAAAGCACGTTCGAGCCGGCAAAGCCCAATCGCCCCCGTGTGCCGGCCAGGCAGGTAAACACTTCCGAGATGTTCGCAAAGCTGTAAGGCATTCCGCACTCCTCGGTCGGCTCGGTCTCACCGCACAAACCGGAGAACGGACCGCACGCGGCCGTTCGGGATTTCCGTCATGGGTTCGTGGGACGTATCGCTTGGCAAGGGATCAGGCCTCGGTCTCCGCATTGCCTTGGAGGGACTTGATCTGGTCGCGGAGCCGGGCGGCATCCTCGTAGCGCTCCTCCTGAAGGGCCCGGTCGAGTTTCCGCTTGAGCCGTTCGATGGCGCCGATCGGCAATCGCTGGGCGATCTCATGCCGCAGTGCCCGGAGGATCTGCACCTCGCTGGATTGCTCGTAGGCTTCGGAGGAGTCGTGGCGTTCGTAGAACTCGCGGATGGTCCGCATCCCGGCCTCCACATGGGCCAACGCGCTCTTGAACGTGCCGGCCCGCATGGCCTGAGAGGCCCTGGCCCGCGCGTTCATCATGACGATGTAGGGACGGTACTGCTCCATCACCACGCGGTCCCATTCATGGGCGGCACAGCGGCGACAAAGGTCGAGCACCCGGAGGTTCCGGGCCGTGTCCCGTTCCACCCGCGCGAAGTCCTCCAGCACGAACAAGGACAGGTACCGGTGGTAGTACATCAACGCCTCTTCTCGGAGCGCCTGACACTCCTCGCTGCTCAGGGTGAAACCCAGGTCGGTTCCGTTGCGCTCCTCGTGCCGAGCGAGCCGTTCGAGGTGGTAGTCCAAGAGGGATTCGTACCCTTTGGGGCGCTGTCCGTCCGGTCGACCGTCCAACTCCATCTGCAGCAGACCCAGGTCCAGGCGCATCTGCACCTTCTGCTTGCCGTCCCTGCCCCGGATGATGCGGACGGTGATCTGACCGGGTTCAAAAGGCCATCCCGACAGTATCGGACGGAGATCTTCGGACGCCATGCATTCATTAGAACCAATCCAACCCGCGCTTGGCAAGAGCACCACGAACCCTGCAATGGTCCGCGTGGTGGACCCTGCGTGACCTCCGGCGGGAGTGCGATCACCGGCGGAGTGCAGGGGTCGGCGGATTATCGGACCGCCAGGGCTTCGATCAAGGCGTCGGCCACACGGTCCGCCTCCGCCCCGGTGACGTGATCGCCGATGGGGAGCGAAAGGCATTGTCGCCAGGCGCGGGTGGCCCGCGGGAGCGCCACGTCGCTCAGGCCGTACTTCCGACGGAAGTACCCCAGTCGGTGGACGGCGTAGGTCCCAAGAGTGGATTCGATACGGTGCTCCCGCAGTCGAGCGACGACCTGGTTTCGGAAGACCCCGTCGGGCAACCGGACCACGTACGATTGGAAGTTGTGTCCCCCCGGCCAAGGGGCCCCCGGCAACGTCAGTCCCGGCACACCGGTCAGCCGCTCGTGGTACACCCGTGCGACGGCCTGCCGGTGGGTCAGGAGTTCGTCCACGCGCCGGATCTGCTCCAGCCCAAGAATGGCCTGCATCTCCGGAAGTCGCAGGTTCAGACCCGGTTCCAGCACGTCGAGATCCTCGTCGAAGGTCCGCGCCAGACCGTGGTTGCGGAGTCGCCGGAGTCGCTCGGCCGTCGCATCGTCGTCCGTGACGATCATGCCGCCTTCACCCGTGGAGAGGACCTTGCGGGGGTGGAAGCTCAGGCAACCCATCCGACCGAAGGCCCCGGCCGAACGCCCCCCGCACGTGACGCCAATGGCACACGCGGCGTCCTCAATGACCGTCAGGCCGCGTCGGTCCGCCAGTTTCATGACCCGCTCCATGTCGAGGCATTCGCCGAACTGGTGAATGGCCACAATGGCGGTCAGGTCGGCGCGTCCTTCGCATATCCGCTCGGCCTGATCGAGGTCCATGTTGTAGCCGTCCGGCGCGATATCCACGAAGACGGGTTGGGCACCGACCATCTCCAGTACCGAGGCGGGCGAGGGGAAGGTGAAGTCCGTCATGAGCACTCGCGCGGAAGGCCCCAGTCCCGCGGCAAGGAAGGCCAAGTGAAGCGCGGACGTTCCGCTGTTGACGGCGACGGCGTGGCGGACGCCCAGCCGTTCCGCGACGGCCTGTTCAAAGGCGGCCACGTGGGGTCCTTGAACGAGGTACCCGCTGCGGAGCACCTCGGCGAGGCGCTGCTCCACCTCGGCCGAGAAGATCGGCTTGCACAGCCGTATCCAATCGTCGCCCATCGAGCGCGATCCCGAAACGGGGTCTACCTTTGTGTCTTGCCGGCCGTCCATTCCGTGTGGAAGGGTCCTTGCCCCGGTTTGTCGATTCGCTCGTACGTGTGGGCCCCGAAGTAGTCCCGTTGCGCCTGCAACAGGTTGGCCGGGAGGTGGGCCCGCCGATACCCGTCGAAGTAGCTGAGCGCGCTGCTGAACGCCGGCACGGGGATGCCGCCGTTGACGGCGGTGGCCACCACCCTCCGCCACTCCACCTGGGCGTTCCGAACCACGTCGTTGAAGTAGGGGTCGAGCAGAAGGTTGGCCAGCTTCGGGTCGCGCCGGTAGGCCGCCGTGATCAGGTGGAGGAACTGCGCCCGGATGATGCACCCCCCCCGCCATATCTTGGCAATCTCACCGAAGTTCAGATCCCACCCATACTCCTGTCCGGCCGCCTGCATCAGGGCGAACCCTTGCGCATAGCTGCAAATCTTGCTGGCGAACAGGGCCTTGCGGATGGCCTCGATGAACTGGGTCTTGTCGCCGCGGTAGCGCTTGCGAGGCCCCTTGATCTTCTTGGCGGCGATGACGCGCTCGTCCTTGATCGCCGACAGACACCGGGCGAAGACGGCCTCGGCGATCGTCGGGGCCGGCACGCCCAGATCGAGTGCCTCCTGGCTGGTCCACTTGCCCGTGCCCTTCTGTCCGGCCTTGTCGAGGATGACGTCCACCAGGGGCTTGCCGGTTTCGGGGTCCACGTGGGCCAAGATCTCGGCGGTGATCTCGATCAGGTAGCTGTTCAGTTCGCCCTTGTTCCACTCCGCGAAGACGTCGTGCATCTCCGCCGCCGACATGCCCAGGGCGTTGGACAGGATGAAGTACGCCTCGCAGATCAACTGCATGTCGGCGTACTCGATGCCGTTGTGGACCATCTTGACGTAGTGACCGGCCCCGTCGGGTCCGATGTACGCGCAGCAGGGCTCCCCGTCGACGTGGGCGGCGATCTTCGTCAGGACGGGCGCGATGGCCTCATAGGCTTCTTCCTGCCCGCCCGGCATGATGCTCGGTCCCCACAGGGCGCCTTCCTCGCCGCCGCTCACCCCGGTACCGATGTAGAGAATCCCGTGGGCGGCCAGGGACTTGTTGCGCCGGATGGTGTCCTTGAAGTAGCTGTTTCCCCCGTCGATCAGGATGTCGCCCGGTGAAAGGAGCGGACGCAGCTTCTCGATGAAGTCATCCACCGCCTGACCCGCCTTGACCATCAGGAGGATCCGGCGGGGTGTCTCCAGCGACTGGACCAGCTCCTCGAGCGTGTAGGTGCCTTTGACGTTTCGACCCGCGGCACGCTTGTTGACGAATTCGGTGACCTTTTCGACGGTCCTGTTGAACACGGCCACGCCGAACCCGTTCCGCTCGATGTTGAGCACCAGGTTCTCGCCCATGACGGCCAAACCCACCAACCCGATCTGCTGCTTGGTCATCTCACGGACTCCACGCTCCTGCTTCTTGTCGCGCCGCGTATCCTAGCACACCTTGACCAAGGCGCGTAGGACCACAGCGCCATGATGGGGGGGTACGCTACCCGAAGAAAACGTTGGACAGTGGATGGCGCCGGCTGCAAATGGCCGCAGCCAATGCCACGGGGATGCGAGGCGGTTACGTCGCGGGCTCTTTGGATGGGAGGGCGAGGCTCCTGCCGAGCCGTACCCCGGGTCGGTGATTCTGCCAACCCGCCGCTCGTCAGCGGCCTCGTTCTCCTATGGATCAATCTCCTCAATCGCTCAATCGAACCGTTTACTGTGCGGCTCTAGATATCGCGGCGACACTTTCACGGGCTTTGGATTCAATATATCAGGGTCAGAAATGGCTTTAGGAGGGTATAACGCGTTCGGGTAAGGTCCTGCCGCGCCGAAGAAGCTCGCGGGCCGCCCTTTCGACCCGTTCCACGGAGATCGAGTTCAGGCATCGGCGGGTCCGGCATCCTCCGGCATGCGGACCCCACAGGCAAGGCTTGCAGATTACCGCCGGTTGTATAACACGGTTAAAGTGCCGGTCGAGCGGTCCGGCGGCCGAAGGGGGGCTCGGACCGAAGATGGCCACGACAGGCGTCCCGACCGCAACGGCCAGGTGCATCGGAGCCGAGTCGTTGCCGATCACAAGCGCCGCAGCCGCCATCATGGCCGCGAGGCGCCCCAGCGAATCCGTTTGGACGACATGACAGGAGGGAACGTCCTGCCAGGCTTGCTCGAACCGACGGGCGGTTGGCAGGTCGGCGCCCGCATAACAGAACAAGACCGCGGCTTCGTCGGAGAGTCGGCGACCGAGTTCGACGTAGCGGTGCTCATCCCACATGCGGAGCGGATTCTCGGCGGTGGGGCACAGGACGACGATCGGGCGATCACGGGCCACTTCACCCAGCCGCTCCGAGGCCCACTGGCAGTCAGCCGGTTGGGAATCGAATCGCGTGACGGCGCGACCCACCTGCCCGGTGAGTCTCTCGACCAGCTGGAGTCTGAACGCCACGCGGTTGGCGAACCAGTCCATTTTCTGACCGGCTGTCAGCCAGAGGTTTCCCCCCAACCCGGTCATTCCAACGCGCAGCGGGATGCCCGCCAGAAACATCAGCAGCCCATTCAGCGGGTTGCCTTGCAGATCCAAACCGAGCTGAAACTGCCGTCTCCGCAGCGCCCGTCCGAGCTCCCAGACCACCCGTGCCCGGTCGCGCGGTCCGCCTGAGAAACGACGGGACGACCAGGGAACGGGTACGCTGATCACCTCGTTCACATCGGGGTTGTTGGCCAAGACGTCGCGGGAGTAGGGCTGGACCGCGACGGTGATGGAGGCCCGCGGAAGGACCCGACGGAGCAAGGCGATGGCGGCCGTCGAGCAGAGGACGTCGCCGATCTTGTCGAACTGGGTGATCAGGACGCGACACCGCGACCCCAGTAGAACGCGACGGATCGACCGTGGGAACGGTGCATCGAGCAGGCGAGTCCAGTATTCCCGCTGCCAAGCCACGCCGGCAGTGTACCCGCTATCGGGCCGGAGGGGCAGGGGCCGACGTCGTGGAGGTCCTCCGATAGGTCGCGTCGTCTTCCTGCCCCACGACGTACTTCAAGAAGCGTTTTCGGATCTGCGGCGTGATTTCATAACCGGTGAAGCGCCAAACGGCCTGGCCCGCCGGATTCAAGCAAAGGAGCGTGGGCGAATCCGTCAGTCCGTATTTCGCCACGACCTGGGGGTGGTCTTCCCAGATCAGGCGACACGGGACTCCGCCCATGGCCCACTCGTAGGTCGACGCGAGGTTGAAGACCGTCTGGTCCAGCTCCGCCGTGACGGGGCAGTCCCGCTTGTGGACCAGGAGGACGACAGCTTTGGGAGGCGATTGGGCCTTTTGCAGCGCCTCGGGCAGGGCGTTCAACCACGGGATCTGATTGCCGGTTGTCTTGCGCAGTTCGACGAGGGTGTAGACGCCTCCAACGGCGATGATGACGATCAGTCCCTTCTTCCAGCCGATGCGTCCGGAAGATCGCGCGGACTCGGCGGGCCGGTCGGTTCGTTGGGGCGCGACCGGGACGTCCTGCCCTTCAGGAGGTGCGTCGCTTGATGGGGTCATCACATCGTCCTGAGGATGGGGAGTCTATCATGCCTCCGGCCGGGTGTAAACGCGGCGACTGGGAGACGGCCGCGCGCGTGCGTCGGTCGATTCGAGCGTTCCACAGCGGTTGGGCCCACGCCGGTCGGTTCGTCAGCGCTTCGAGAATCTGTTGCCGCAGAGACACGGAGGGCAGGGACCACAGCGCTTCGGCCATCGCCGAGGCCCCGGCAGGTGTCTCGAGGTGCCGACATGCCGCGAGCAAGGCCCGCTCCCTCCGCGATCGTCCCAGGACCGGCCGGCGGAGCTCGTCCCAGGTTTCGATGGCCTTTTCAAGCGCGGCGCCGGCCGTCTCGCAGTTGACCTTCATGCAGGCGAAGGCGAAGACCAGGGCGACGGTATATGCCGGATCGAGATGGTACGCCATCTGGAACGGACGGGCGGCTCGTTCCGGAAGGCCCCGATCCATCCAGGCGCATCCGAGCAGGATCAAGCCGGCCGCCCGCTCGGAGGGTGGGTGGTCCGGATTTGCCAACCACTCCTCCAGGCGAGTGACTCGGTCGGCGGGTTCGAGGGTTTGCCAGGGGCAGATCGCCGCGATCGTCCGGGGAAGGGTGGCGCGATTCCTGAGGACATAACCGATCGCCCCCCCGACCACCCCCACCGCGGCAAGCATGGCGGCCCAGATCATCCACATGGCTATCCGTGCGCCTCCGTTCTTGCGGAGGGCCCGACATCGGCCCGAGCCTGAGAACCGGGCAACCCCGCCTGAACGATCCCGGCGAGGACATAGGCCCCCACTGACAACCACACGGCGGTCGCGAAACCGAAGGACATCGCCACCACCATGGCCAGGACGGCTCCGACGACCGAGGCGAATCCATTGGCCGCCCACGCCCAAGGGACCAGATCGGGTGCATGGCGCGACAGTCGGATCAGGCCTCGCGGAAACGGCATCCCCATCGGGACGGCCAGGAGGCCCGCGATGAGAAGGCAGATGCCCACCCTGACCGGCCAGGACCAGCCGACGAGCGCCTCCAGCGCCCCGCGGCCCATCCCGGCGTAGACGGTTCCCAAAGCGACGATGACGAGGATCACCGGGCGAATCGGCGGATCACCGGAGGCGGCGCCTCGCCCCGCCCAGAAGCTGCCCATGCCGCTGAAGATCAAGAACGCCGCCAGCACCACCGCCACGGCGAAGAGGGGTTCGGCCAGCACGAGGGTGAACTGTTGCATCAGCGAGATCTCAAGGAGCATGTACCCCGCCCCCAATGCCAGATAGTAGACACCGGTGGCGAACCGAATGCCAGTCGCTCCGGCGGGGGATCGGAGCCACAGCAACGGAAGGAGGATGAGAACGGCGGCCACCACCGTCGTCCAGCCCAGCGCGGCGATCAGGACGACATACCCCCACTCCACGCGGGCCAACCAGTAGGGCCCGAACCGCTGGATATAGGTCGGCAACGACCGCCAACGGAAGAAGTCGAAGAAGAACGGCTGGTCGTCGGTAGCCGGCCGGACCGCGAAGGACCATGCGTCATAGAACGCCGATCGTCGGGGCGACAGGATCTCCCGCACCGCCCAGTCGAGAAACGACAGCGGCGACCCGGGCGGCCCGGGGCGAGGGTCGATCCGATTGGCCTGGTCGTCCGGCATGCCGGGGTACCAGACCGGGTCCAACCCCATGTCGGAGAGGGTTTCGGTAAGGCGACGGATCCTGTCGGGCGTCAGCGGATCGGCTGCAGCCACCGTGCAGGCGGCCAGGTAGTTGCGGAATTGGACGAGATGTCCGCCGGGTTCGGAACGGCCGCGGCGCTCCAGCGCTTCGACAAACGTGGCGAACAACCGGATGTTGTCTCGCGGTGGTTCCTGGATGCCGCGAACGACGGCCACCACGCCCCCCGGTGCAAGTCGATCCAGACATCGGGCAAACCCTTCCACCGTCGCCAGCGAGGATTCGTTCAGCGCCATGAGCCCCGGCGCCCCCGCCGCCAGGGATTCCAGGGCCACCAACTGGATCAGATCAAACCGCTCGGTCGTGCGATCCAGGAACCCGCGAAGTTCCGCGGTGACGACGCGGATGTCCGGACCTTCCAACACGTCGCCGGCGGACCGGGCCAGAGGACCCCGGAGCAGTTCGACGACCTGTGGGTTCGGTTGGACGACGGTGATGTGGTCGGCTTGGAACCGACGGGCCAACCAGACATCGGCACCACCGAGTTCGCCCAGGAGGAGAACCCGCCGGGGACGGAAAGTCCTGTAGATGGCCGCAAGGGGGGTCTCGTCCATCACGCCGGCCTGCGAGGCGTGCGTGATGCGGAAGATCGGTGCGGTAAGCCCCC
>Ga0129299_1000334_pt1 | contig 29370 bp, 21 predicted proteins | sample ConPoolayeCmetaG_FD_94477 | JGI IMG/M metagenome (GOLD analysis project Ga0129299, IMG submission 94477) | Hot spring microbial mat communities from California, USA to study Microbial Dark Matter (Phase II) - Cone Pool mat layer C metaG ...
CCGGCGGGGCGAAGGTATGTAGCCAGGGGCGTCAGCCCCTGGATGCCGTCGCGGCCAGGGCACGTCAGCCCCAGCGGGGCGGCAGAACCTCTTTCGCCCCTGCGGGGCTCTTGTCGTGCCTGATGATTCCCAGGGGCTCACGCCCCTGGCTGAACACCGCCGCCCCTGTCGGGGCTGGTTGCCGGCGTCGCGCAGCGCCGTAGCGGCCGGCCTCCGCGCCGGCCGTCGAGGGTGGACGACGCCACGCCCCGGGAATGTCACGCCTCATGCCGCGCCGGGTCATCCTCAGACCTTGGGCCCAGAGAAATGCCCGGCGGCTTCAGGAAATGCCCGGCGGTTTCGGCCGCAACACCCTGTGGCCGGGGTTTTCGGCCTGATGAGCCCCGCCGCTACGTCGCCGGGCGCCGCGGGCGCAGGCCGATCAGCAGCGCCAGGCCCGCAAGGAAACAGGCCATCCCCGGCGCCAGGACGTGCGCGGGCAGGTGGGCGGCGGTCGTGTCGTCGCCGAGCCCCAGGCGTCGGGCGAGGGCGGGGGCATGGGTCACAACGCCCAGCAGCAGCCCGTTGTGCAGGGCGTGCAGGAGCACGGCCGGCAGGATCGAGCCGCTCTGACGCACCAGCCACGCCAGCACCAGGCCGATTCCGAAGGTCACCGCCAGCCGCTCGAAGGCGAAGTGGTAGACCGCGAAGATCGCCGCGGTGGCCAGGATGCCGGTCCACCGGCCCGGGCCGGTGCTGAGCCCGCTGAGCACGAAGCCGCGGAACAGCCACTCCTCGCCGACCGCCGGGGCCACGGCCAGCAGCAGAACCAGCATCCACAGCGGCCGGGCGGCCAGTTCCTGCTGCAGGCGCCGGCCGGCCTCGATCATCGCTTCATTCGCGGGCATCCACGCGGCCAGCTGCGCCGCCGGCACCCAGCAGGAGGCCCCCAGCAGCAGGGCCGCCAGCCACGCCCGCGCCGGCGGAAGCCGCAGGCCGAAGGTCTCCGTCAGGTCCAGCTTGCAGTACGCCGCCACCGCCAGCGGCACCAGCACGAACAGCCCGGCGAACTGCAGCGCCGCCAGCCAGGCCAGCATCCGCGTCAGATCCTGGCCCAACAGCGTGTGCAGACCGGTGTTGGCGTAGAAGCTCAGCGGAAACAGCACCGCGGCCAGCATCAGGGCCGCCGTCCGCGTCGGGCGGGGGCGCGGCCGGAAGTAGCGCCGCTGGAACAGCGCCCGGTAGGAGCCGGCGTCGGAGAAGACCACCGCCTCCTGCCCGAACAGCCGCACCGCGACGCCCAGGGCCGCGGCCGCGTACAGCGTGGTGGTCAGCAGCACGATCAGCACCTGGAACGGCGTGCAGGTCTGCTGGAAGAGCTCCCGGGCCAGCAGCACCATATTGCCCACCGGCAGCACCAGCAGCCCCCCGGTCAGCCGGAAGCTCGGCAGGGTCACGACCATCGCCGGCACCAGGGCCCCCAGGATCACCGGCATGACGTAGTTCTGGGCCTCCTTGAAGGTCCGGGCGAAGCTGCACACCGCCACCAGGATGGCCGCGAACAGCAGGGCGAACGGGATCATGCACAGCACGATCACCGGCAGGGCGCTCAGCGGGATCTGAATCGGCATGTCCTCTGCGAACGTGCGGGTCAGGCCGCTGAGGTGGATGGTCGCCCCCACGCTGGCGACGTTGAGCACCGCGGTGAGGATGCCCACCGTGGCCACCACCAGGAACTTGCCCAGGATGATGTACAGCGTCGGCACCGGCGTGACCATGAGCGTCTCGAGCGTGCCGCGCTCGCGCTCGCCGGCGGTCAGGTCGATGGCCGGATAGACCGAGCCGGTGATGGTCATGAGCACCAGCACGATCGGGATGAACTGGGCCAGGGCCCACCCGCCGCGCTGCCGCTCGGTGGCGGTGGAGACGAAGCGGACCTCCACCGGCTCGAGAATCACCCGGGCGAAGTCCGCGGCGGCCTGCGGGCCGGCCTCCGGGCGGATCAGGTCCTCCAGCGACCGCCGGGTGCACTCCCGGCGGTACAGGTCGGCCAGCCGGCCGAGCTGCTCCATGGCCGTGCGGCTGCGGGCGTCGACCTCGTTGTAGACGATGGTGATCAGCAGCCGGGGCGGACCCGGCGGCGAGGGCCCGGCCGGCTGCGACTCGGCGATCCGGACGAACAGCTGCACCTGGGCGTCGGCCGCGTCCGGCAGCGACGCGCCCACCCGGATGTCGAACGTCGCCCGGATCGCCTCCGCCTCCTCCCGCCGGGCGCGGGCGGTCTCGATGATCTCGCCGAGCCGCCGGGCCTGGTCGGCGTCCTCGACCTGCACGACGAAGCGCTGGGTGCTCAGCCAGCTCTGCTCGGTCTCGGCCACGCGGATGAAGCCCAGCATGAGCACCGGGTAGAGCACCACCGGAATGACCACCATGGCGGTCAGCGTGCGGCGGTCGCGCAGGATCTCCAGCAGCTCCTTGCGGTAGATGGACCACACGCGCAGCGGCTGTTTCATCGCCCGGCATCCTCCGGACCGCAGGGCCCGGCGGCCAGGGCCGGGGCTGCGCCGGGACCGACCAGGCGCAGGAAGGCATCGGTCAGGCGCGCGCAGCCGGTCTGTTCGCGCAGCCGGTCCACCGGGCCCTCGGCGATCAGCCGGCCCTCGTGCAGCAGGCCGATGCGGTCGCAGAGCGTCTCGGCCTCGTCCAGGTAATGGGTGCTCAGCAGGATGGCCTTGCCCTGCCGGCGCTGGTGGCGGATGAACTCCAGAATGACACGGTTGGTCAGCACGTCCAGCCCCAGCGTGGGCTCGTCCATGATCAGCACCGGCGGATCGGCGATCAGCGCCCGGGCGATGTTGGTCCGCTGCCGCTGGCCGGTGGACAGGGCCCCGCAGCGGATGTCCATGAAGGATTCCATGCCCAGCCAGCCGCAGAGCTCCTCCACCCGGCGCAGACCGGTGGCCCGGTCCAGGCCGTGCAGGTCGGCGAAATAAGGGAGCAGTTCGCGCGGGCTGAGCCGCTGATACAGACCGGTATTGGCCGTCAGGAAACCGATCAGCCGCTTGGTGCGGTCGGTCTGCTCGACGACGTCCAGCCCGCCGATCCGCGCGCTTCCGGCGGTGGGCCGCAGCAGCCCGGAGAGGATCCGCAACGTGGTGGTCTTGCCCGCCCCGTTGGGACCCAGCAGGCCGTAGATTTCGCCGCAGCCCACGCGGAAGCTCACGTGGTCCACGGCCCGTTTCTCCGGGCCGGAGGTGGTCGGAAACGTCTTGACGAGATCGATCACCTCGATCATGGCCGGGCCATTGTCACCGCCGGCGCCGCCGCAGGCAAACGGCCGCCGGGGCCCGCCGGCCCCGCACGGGTCGGCCGCGCACGGATCACGCGCAGCGCCGCAGCGGCCGGCCTCCGTGCCGGCCGTCGAGGGCGGACAACGCCACGCCTCGGGATGACCGAAAGGCGGCTGTTCTTCATGCCGAAGGCCTGGTGAAACGGCCGGCAGAGACGCCGGGTAGTCCAGCCGGTGCCCAAGCCGCGGACCCATGCGTCCGGCCGGCAGGGGCGCCGGCCGCTACGGTGCTCGCATGACTTACACGCGGCTGGCGATCGGATCGACGGCCGGCCAACACCCCCGAGGCCTTCGGCCTGATGAAATGTCGGGCTCCCCCTCGATCGCATTGCCCGGCACCGGGACCTTCGACTCGAGGACACCCCGGGCATCCCCTGCCTCCCGGCGAAATGGGCAACGCATCGGTGTCCACTTTTGACCCTGTCCCTCCCGGCGACCGAGGTCCTGGATCACTGTCGTCGACAGGGCCGCGTCGATGTCGGGGTGGATCAGGAGATCGGCTTGAAGACGGCGCTTCCAGCGCGTAAGACGGGCCATCCGTGGCCTCCTTTCGATGTTTGGGATGATCCAACATCATCACGGGAGGCCACGACCCTTTCAAGAACACTCGTTGGTCGCCGTCACTCCAGGTGGTAAAAAGAGTTACGGCTTGGCTTCATGCCATTCGAGACATTCCGAGTTTCGACAATAGAAAAGCGGCGGACATCCGCAGGCTTGCAAGCACGGCCTGCCACTCCAGTTCGTCTGGGGAGCCCATAAAAGTAGAATGTCCCCTTTTTCGGGCATGTCCCCTTTTTCGGGCAGGCGAACAGCCGGTGGTCGTCGATCAGAGCCAGGGACACAGGGCGCCACAGCGGCCGGGTGCCGGCGGAGTCCCCGGGCTCCAGCCGGAATCCGCGGATCTGCAGGTCCTCGGCGGCGGCGATCCCGGCGCAGGCCAGAACGGAAGCGTTCGGGTTTCCCGCGGGCCGCTTGCCCCCCGGGGGCAACGGGACGTTCGACGTGCAGGCCGTCAGAAGCAGCACGAGTCCGCAGGCGGCTTGCCCACGGGCGGCCCGGATCGGCATGCGGGGTCCCTCTCACCGGCTTCGGGTCGTCCGGGCGGCTTGGGCGCCACGGCTCACCAGGCGCACCAGCCGCCGTCGATGATCAGATTCTGACCGGTCATATACGCGCTGGCGTCGGAGGCCAGGAAGACCACCGCGCCCTTGAGCTCATCCGGCCGGCCCATGCGGCCCATGGGGCTCCTGGTGCACAGCCGCCGGACCATCTTCTCCGGCGCAGCCGGCGCCGGGAACGGGCCGGGCGTCAGGCAGTTGACCCGCACGCCGTCGCCGGCCCAGTAGACCGCCAGGTGGCGGGTCATGGAGAGGATGCCGCCCTTGAGCGCATGGTAGGCCACCGGGCTGGCCATCGGGGCCTCCACGTAGGCGTCGGGGTACGAGCCCACCAGCCCGTACATCGAGCCGATCATGATGATGCTCGCTCCGCCGCCGCGGGCGACGGCGTGTGCACGCACTTTCCGGGCGAGCAGGAAGCACCCGGTGGCGTTGGCCAGCTGGCGGGTGAACTGCTCGCCGGTGACGGTGGTCCAGTCGGCCTGCACGCGCTCGTAGCCGTTATTGACCAGGATGTCGATCCGGCCGGCGGCGGCCAGGGCGTCGTCCACCCCGCGGTCGATGGACGCCGCGTCCATGTAGTCCAGCCCGACGCCGTGATGCTTCTGCCCGCGCGGGGCCGGCAGCGACGCGGCGAAGGCCCGGGCCCGGTCCGCGGCGCGGCTGGTGACCACCACCGAGGCCCCGGCCTCGGCCAGCGCCCGGCTGAGGGCTCCGCCCAGGTGGCCCGTGGCTCCGGTGACCAGCGCCACCCGCCCGCTCAGATCGAACAGCCGGTCGATGGTCGGCTCTCCGGCTCCGGTATCGCTCATGTCCCATGCCCCCCGCGGCCGTCGCCGCGGTTTCGTGCCGTCATCCGCCCTGCGGCCCGACCGGCGTCCAGCACTGGCCCTTCTGCCAGGCCTGCAGGACCGCCAGATTCACCCGCAGCGTCTGAAGTCCCTCGGCCACCGTGCACGGCGGAGAACCCCTGCCCTCCAGCAGGTCCAGCAGCAGCCCGGCCTGGTGGATGAAGATGTCGTCGCGCTCCAGCGAGAACTGCAGCTGGACCGTCCACTCGCCGCCCGGCTCGGTCATCGAGCTCCAGCAGGCACGGTTCAGGTCGAACCGCGCCGTGCCGCGCTCGCAGACCACGGTGATGGTGTTCTCATTGGGAGCCTGGTGCTGGTTGAGGCTGTAGCAGCCCATCACCCGGCCGTGGCGGGCGATGACGTGGACCGTGTCCTCGACCTCGACGCCCTCGAGCACCTGGTGGTCGGCGTCGGCCATGACCCGGTCCACCGGCCCGACCAGAAACTCTCCGGCGTTGATCGCGTGGGTGAGCACGTCCTGGATCGCCCCGCCGCCGGTCTCGCGCCGCCTGTAGTAGATCTCACGGTAGGCCGGGCGGTATTTCGGAAAGTGCTGCCCCCAGACCGAGACGATCTGCACCGGCCGGCCGAAACGCCCCTCGGCGATCGCCGCCCGCATGTCGCGCAGCGCCGGGTGCGACCGGTAGGTATAGGCCACGGCCCCGATCACGCCCTGGGCGGTGATCTCGGCGATGAGTTCATCGACGCCCTCGGTCGTCGTGCTCAGGGGCTTTTCGATGAAGACGTGGACGCCGGCCCTCACCAGCCGCCGGGCCATCGGGATGTGCAGGTGCGACGGGGCGCAGATCACCGCGGCGTCAAAGCGCTTCACGCCGTCGGCCAGGGCCTGCTCCAGGCCGGAAAAAACCTCGGTCACGCCGTATCGCCCGGCCACCGCCCCGGCCAGCTCCGCGTTCGGCTCGCACAGGCTCAGCGCCGCGCGCCGCGTGGCCTTGAAACACCGCAGGTGACGTTCGCCGATGGAGCCGACGCCGATGACCAGGACCCGATGATCGGACATGCTCGTATCCCCGGTCCGGGCCGATCCCCGCGCCGGACGCGCGTTCCCCGGCCTTTCCCGTCGGCCGCCGCGCCGCGCGGCCGGCCCGCTCAACCCGGCGCCGCCGGCCCGGAGTCCGGAACGCACCTGGCGAAGGTGAAACCCAGCCTGCCGAAGTCGCGCTGAATCGCGTCCAGCCCCTGCTTGACCAGCAGCAGGTCGGCCGAATAGGTCAGCATGCGGGCGCCCATGTCCAGCAGCCGGCGGGCGTGGTCCGGGGAGAAGGCCGGCATGCCCCAGTGCCGGCCCGCCCGGCGCACCGCCCGGTCGATCCGCTCGGCGGCCTTGAGCAGGGCAGGGTGGTCGAACTGGCCCGGAAAACCGCCGAGCACGGAGAAGTCCGCCGGCCCCAGGAACACCACGTCCACGCCCGGAACCTCGGCGATGGCCTCGACCTGCTCCAGGGCCGCGGGCTCCTCGACCTGAATGACCACGAACGTCTGCTCGTTGGCCACCTGCACGTACTCGGCCATCGGCAGACTGCAGTAGGGCATGTCCGGGTTGCCCCCGTCGAAGCCGCGCCTCCCCAGCGGCGCAAACTTGGCCCAGCGGATCACCTCCCGGGCCTCGGCGGCGTCGTCACATCGGGGGTACATGATCCCCTGGGCCCCGGCCTCCAGCAGCCGGGCCACCCGCGGGAACTCCCCCTTGGCCGGACGGGCCATGATGTCCGCCCCGCCCACCCGGGCGGCACGCATCAGCCCCGCGGCCGTCTCCATGCTGTAAGTGTGATGCTCGAGGTCCATCCAGATCCCGTCGAAGCCCAGCAGGCTGGTCAGTTCGTAGACCGACGGGTCGGTGAAGTGCAGCTGAGTCAGCAGCACGGGTTCGCCGCGGGCCAGCTTGGCCTTGATGACGCTTGAACGCATGTCCGATCCCGGCTGGAAAGCCCTCTTATGACCGTGTCACTGCCCCGCAGTACCCGCCTGTTGCGATTTTCCCGGCCATTCTGTTGACATATATGCCCCGTTTTGTAGACTGATATCCGGGACCATAACACGGGATGAACCGGTATGTCAACCACCTCAGAGGACTCCAGGACCGGCCGAAGGGGCAGCGGGGACTCGCAGCGCGATCAGGCCTACCAGCGGCTGCTCAGACTGCTCATCCTCAAGCAAGCCCAAGAGGGAAAAAGACTTCGGGAATCCGAATGGGCCCAGCGGCTGGGGGTCAACCGCACCGCCCTGCGCGAGGCCTTCGCACGCCTGGCCGCCGAAGGACTGATCGACAAGGGTCCGGTCACGGGCTACTTCGTTCCGGTTCTCAAACACGCGGATATCCAGGAGATCGCCGAGGTCCGGATCGTGCTCGAGGGGGGGGCCATCCGGCGGATCTGCGCCTGCGGCCTGAACACCCCGGACCGCCTGGCCGGCATGACCCAGGCCTGCGATCAGCTGGAACGCCTGGTACGAGAAGACTATTACCTGGGCGTCGCCGAGGCCGACCGGCGTTATCACGAGGCCCTGGTGTCGGCGGCCGGAAACAAGCGGCTGGTCATGCTTTACCAGCGGGCCCCGCTGCCGATCATCCCTCCCGAGGTGGTCAGCGGCAGCGAATGGACCGCCCGGGTTGAGGCGACCTTGCGGGAACACCGGGCGATCCTTGCGGCGCTGCTGGCCGGCGATGTGGAACAGGCCTTGCAGTCCCTTCGGGAACATCTCCGCGAGCGATTCCTTCTCCCGCTGTGCGCCAGTTGAGCGCCCCGGCCGCGTTGCGGGCCGACCGGTGGTGCCGCAGGTCCTGAGCATGACGCCGACCTCCGCCATGTCGACCGTCCGGACCGGCCTCGGTGCCGGGTGGCTCGCCGCCCCGGTCGCCCCGGCGGCGTCGATGCTCGGCTCGGTCCAGAACGGACCGCCATCGACGGGGTTGCAGCCGCTGGACTGGGCGGTGATCGGAGCCTACGGGCTGGGCCTGCTGGCCGTCGGATGGTTCTTCTCCCGCCGCAACCGCACGGCCGAGGACTACCTGCTGGGCGGACGGAGCATGCGGGCGTCCTCGGTGGGGCTCTCTCTTTTTGCAACGTTATTCAGCACCATTACTTACATCAGCCTGCCCGGCGAGATGATCGGCAAGGGGCCGGTCATTCTCTGGTCCATGGTGTCTATTCCGATCGCCTATGTGGTGGTCGGGTACGCGCTGATCCCCTGCTTCATGCGCCTCCGGGTCACCAGTGCCTACGAGATTCTCGAGTCGCGGCTGGGCCTGGGGATCCGGCTGGCCGGTGCGGCGATGTTTCTGGCCACGCGCCTGCTGTGGATGGCCCTGATCATCCACATCACCTCCGAGAAGGTGATCGTCAGCCTCATGGGGTGGCCGGCAAGCGCAACGCCCTACGTGGCCGCAGTGATCGGCGTGGTCACTCTGGTCTACACCTCGATGGGCGGCCTGCGGGCGGTGGTGCTGACCGACGTCATCCAGTCACTGATTCTCTTCGCCGCCGCCGCCGCTTCGATCGTCCTGATCACCGTGGACATGGGCGGCGTCGGCGCGTGGTGGCCGCGGGAATGGTCGCCCGACTGGGACCACCAGCCGGTGTTCAGCACGGATCCGACCCGCCGCGTCACGGTGATCGGATCCATCGTGTTCATGACCATGTGGTGGATCTGCACCGCGGGGTCCGACCAGATGGCCATCCAGCGGTACCTGGCGACCCGCGACGCCCGGACGGCACGGAGGATGTTCCTGTACAGCGGCCTGTCCAACATCTTCGTGACCACGCTCCTGGGAGCACTGGGCCTGGCGCTGCTGGGATTCTTCCGGGCGCACCCCGAACGCCTGGGCCCGGGGCTGTCGCTGACCGACGGCAGGAGCGCCGACCTGGTCTTTCCATACTACATCGTTCATTTCATGCCCCCCGGCATCACCGGCCTGGTGATCGCCGGCCTGCTGGCGGCGGCCATGTCGAGCCTGTCGTCGGGGATCAACTCGGCCTGCTCGGTGATCAGCGTCGACTTTCTCCAGCGGTTTTTCCCGGCCGGCAAGGCGGTCCATGAGACCGATCAGGTGCGGCGCATCCAGTGGATCGCCGCGGCCAGCGGGCTGGCGGCGGTACTGCTGAGTTCGCTGATGGGCCAGGTCACCGGCAACACCATGGAGGTGACCGTCCGGACCAACCACGTCTTCGTGGCTCCTTTGTTCGGACTCTTCCTGCTGGGGCTGTTCGTTCCGTTCGCCAACGGCCTGGGGGCGGCCTGCGGGGCGCTGGCCGGCTGCCTCGCAGCGGTCGTCATCGCCTTTTGGGACAAGCTCACCGGCGGACCCACGCTGAGTTTCCAGTGGATCAGCACGGTGTCGCTGGCGGTCCATCTGGCCGTCGGACTGCCGGTGTGCTGGCTGACCCGTCAACGCCCGCCGGCCGGGTCGGGTGCGGCATCTGCGGATCTTCGATGACCCCCCGGCCGGCATGGACCGGCAAACGCGGCCCCCGGCCCGGTCGCGGCGTGCCCTGCGGCCGCCCGATGCGCGGAAGGTGAAGACCAGGCCGGACTGTCGGGGTTTTTCCGCGGTTCGCGTTTGACAAGTCGGCAAGCTGGTGTATGTATGACGGTGCGAGGAATTCAGGAGGCGGGCGCGTGCCGGGGATTCCTCGATGGCGGATCCATTTATGGTGCGCGTAACGTACAATGGTAATAGCGGACCATGGCCGTCCAGGTGGCCGGTGGTTCTGAATCGGCGTCCATCGACGCTGTTGGATGCCAACGATCGTGGTGGCCCCTAGGCTTGCCCCATCTTGCGGACGGCGACAAGCCCTGCGGCCACAAGAGCTTGCAGGGTTTTTTGTTGCGCAACCGCACGCAGGCGGGACGCGAGACCCAGGCCGGACGGATTTTCGTCTGGCCATGAGTCGAGCGTCAGGCTGGTGCCTGAGCGAGCCTTGCGGACACCGGCGGTCGGTAGCGTCCGTTCAGCGGGACTGGCCGGGCACGTGACTTCGGTCGGCTTGAAGCGACGGGAATGCCGGGATGGAAAATGGCTGGGCGATCGTGTGCGGTCTGGTGGGGGGGCTGATGGCCTGGCTTTGCTTGCGCCTCAAGTCACCGGTCCGCGGTTCGCCGCCGCCGGAGGCGGTGTCTGGCAAGCAGCGGGCTTCGGGGACGGATATTCTGCCGGTTGCCCCGGCCAGTCCGAAGCTTCGCCGGGAAAGGAGGGAGTCGAACATGACCCGGGCCGCGGAGATGATCAAGGAGTTGGCCGGCTACCTGGAGCAGGACGGCATGCGGTTCACCCTCCGCGACGACGAGCCGGCCATCGAGGCGGCTTTCCGTCTCAAGAGCCTTTCTGTGGACGTGCGGTTGCTGGCCGCCGATGCCCCGCTGCGGCTTTGCGCGCTGGTGGCTCTTCCGCTGATCGTGCCGGAGGACCGCCGGCCGGCCATGGCCGAGGCGGTCACTCGGGCCAACTACGGCATGTGGCTGGGCAACTTCGATCTGGGCATGTCCGACGGGCGGCTGGGGTTCCGGATTGCGATTCCGGTGGCGGACGGGACTCTGACGCTCGAACAGTTCCGCTACCTGATCGGCATCGCCCTCAGCACGGTGGATCGCTACCACCGGGCCTTCTGCCGGCTGGTGTACGCCGACGACCTGTCGCCGGCGGAGGTCATCGCCGAGGTGGAGATGGCGGTCGAGGAGTAACCGGCAGGGCCTGGAGCCATGGTGTCGCGTCGGCGGGGGCAGCTTTCCTGTCCATGACCGGCCTGCAGGCTCCGGTCGTGCGGCTTTCCGGGCCGGCGCGCCCCGCATGCCGGCAAGCCCCGGTGCCGGGGGCTGTTCATCCGATCCAGACTCTGCGGTTAGAATCCCTCCACACCCGTGCGGGCACGGTCCGTGTCCGTCGCCCCGGCGGTCGGCGCGGCCGGGGATGACGGGCGTCCGCCGGCGAACGTCACCGGTCCGGTCCGCCTTTGCGATGCCCTGACGGAAGGAGCACATCATGGGGATTGCCGACCTTGTCGTGTTCGTCGCGTTTGTGGTGGCGGTCATCACCATCGGGTTGTGGAAGAGCCGCGGCGAGCAGACGCACGGCGAGCACGGGGCCCAGGACTACTTCCTGGCCGGCCGCGGGCTGACCTGGTGGCTGGTGGGGTTTTCGCTGATCGCGGCGAACATCTCCACCGAGCAGTTCGTGGGCATGAGCGGCAAGGCGGCCGACTGGCTGGGCATGGCCATCGCCAGCTACGAGTGGATGGCCGCGATCACGCTGGTGGTGGTGGCGTTCCTGTTCCTGCCGACGTTCCTCAGGAGCGGGATCTACACCATTCCGGAGTTCCTGGAGTACCGTTACAACGCCTTCGCCCGGACGGTGATGGCGGTTTCGACGCTGATCATCCTGGTGGGCGTGCCGACGGCCTCGGTGATCTACTCCGGGGCCAAGGTGATCACGGTGAACTTCCAGGGCCAGACGCTGTTCGGGCAGGATCTGGGCAGCATCACCGTGGGCTGCTGGATCATCGGCCTGCTGGCGGCGGTGTACGTGTTCGCCGGCGGGTTGAAGGCCTGTGCCTGGGCGGACCTGCTGCAGGGCTCGGCGCTGATCGTCGGCGGCCTGGCCATTGCGATTCTGGCGCTTCGGGCCCTGGCCGGGGCGGACCCCGAGGTTCTGGCCCCCACGGCCACGGTGCCGGTGGAGCCGGCGGAGCTGGCCGGGGCGGGGGTCATCGAGCGGCTGACGCTGCTGAACCGCGGCGACTGGAGCGCAGGCAAGCTGCACATGGTCCGGCCGGCCGGCGACCCGGAGATTCCCTGGACCGCGCTGGTCGTGGGGCTTTGGATCCCCAACTTCTTCTACTGGGGGCTCAACCAGTACATCACCCAGCGGACGCTGGGGTCCAAGTCGCTGGCCGAGGGGCAGCGGGGGGTGGTGTTCGCGGCGTTTCTCAAGCTGCTGATCCCCTTTGTGGTGGTGATCCCCGGCATTCTGGCCTACAACCTGTTCAGCGCCGACCTTGCCGCGGCCGCGGTGGTCAAGAATGCCAAGATGATGGCCACGTTCGCCCCGGATCTGTATCCGCAGCTGTCGGAGGGTCTCAAACCCGACCCGTCCAACCCCCTGTTCGTCAACGATATCAGAGCGATCCGGGCCCGGCTGAAGGCCGCCGCGGACAGGCCCCCGGAGAAGCCGGCGGTCCTGAAGTTCTCCGAGACCTTCGCCGGGCAGCACCCCGAGGACGCCCGGCGGATCATCCGGTACAACGCCGCGCGGCTCGGCGCCGCCGAACCCGTGTCGGACGGGGCCGCACCGGCGGAGCTGGTGGCCGCCAACGCCGCGCTGCTGGCCGGGGCGGGGCGGGCCCAGGCCGTGGTTCAGGAGCTGGTGCTGCGGGACTACGACGCGGCCTTCCCGGTACTGATCCGGAACCTGCTGGCCACGGGCTCGGGGCTCAAGGGATTCGTGCTGGCGGCCATTTTCGGGGCGGTGGTCAGCTCGCTGGCCTCGATGCTGAACTCCTCGTCGACCATTTTCGCGATGGACATCTACCGCAAGCTCAAGCCCCGCGCCGGGCAGTTCGAGCTGGTCACCGTCGGGCGGATCTGCGTCGTGGCGTTCGTGCTGATCGCCATGATCATCGCCCCGGGGCTCGACAACCCCCGCTTCGGCGGCATCTTCACGTTCATCCAGGAGTTCCAGGGCTTCATCTCGCCGGGGATCCTGGCGGTGTTCCTGTTCGGCGTGCTGGTCCATCGGGCCCCGCGGTCCTGCGGCGTGGTCGGGCTGGTGCTCAACCCGATTCTGTACGGGGCGATCAAGTGGGCCGACCGGATTCCGGTCTTCGGCGCGACCCGTCCGGCGGCCTGGCTGGTCGAACGGGCGTTCCTGGACCGGATGGCGATCTGTTTCTTCGTGGTGCTGGCGGTTCTGACGGTCATGCGGCTGGTCCGGCCGATGGGCCGACCGGTGGATCTGCCGGTGAACCCGCAGATGGACCTCAGGACCACGGCGGACGTGAAGTTCTGGGGCGCGGCGGTGGTGGTCCTGACGCTGGCGCTGTACGTGGTGTTCTGGTAAGCCCGCCGGAGGGGTCGACGGCCTGACGCGCACGGCTCCGGCCGACCGCGGATACCGGCGGAAGACCGCGGGCACCGGGGGGGCTGTCCGCGCCCGGCTTGTGGCCGGACCGTTCAGCCGTTAGGCTCTGCCCGATGTCGCGGCCGCCCGGGGGCACGGGCGGGTGCCGAGGCACTGGCCTGGCGGCTGAGAGCAAGATGTACGGAACCCTGAGTCTCAACGGCACCTGGGGGCTGACCTGGGCTGAAGGCCACCCCCTGATGAACCCCGACCATTACACCGCCGCTCACCTGCGGGGCCGGCAGCTGATGCCCGCGGCGGTACCCGCGCCGATCCACCGTGTGCTGATGGATGCCGGCCTGATCGAGGATATCAACTACGGCCTGAACTCGCTCAAGGCCCGGTGGGTGGAAGAGCAGTTCTGGATCTACCGGCATACGTTCCAGGCTCCGCCGGAGGCCTGCTCGGCGCCGGCCTGGCTGGTCTTCCAGCGGCTGGAGCTGGATGCGGTGGTCTGGCTGAACGGCCGGGAGGTCGGCCGGCACGCCAATGCTCACCGGCCGGCCCGGTTCGACGTCACCGGGCAGCTCGAGCCCGGGGAGAACCTGCTGGTGGTGCGGGTCTCGACGGGCATGCACGCCACGGCGGACCGCCCGGTGGCCGAGTACTCGCACTATCACATGGACATGCTCACCCGCCGCCCCTGGCTGCGCAAGCCGCAGTACCAGTGCGGCTGGGACTGGAACCCCCGGCTGGTGAACGTCGGCATTCTGGGCGACGTCCGGCTGGAATGGAGCACCACGCCGCGGCTCAACCAGGCGGCGGTCTTCGCGGTGGCGGCGCCGGACCTGGCGTCGGCGACGATCACCGTGCGGGCCGACGTCCAGGGCGTCGGCGAGCCACCCGTGCCGGTCGAGCTGGAGGCCGTGATTCAGGAGACCGGCGAGCGGGCCTCGGTCCGGGCGGAGGTCCGGCCGGGGGACAACCTCATCGAGCTGGCCCTGCCCGTGCGTCAGCCGCGGCTGTGGTGGCCGGTGGGGCACGGCGAGCAGCATCTCTACACCGTGCAGATCCGTCTGAGCTCCGGCGGCGACGTGCGCACGCTGACCCGGCGGACGGGCGTCCGCCGCGTGGAGATCGACCGTTCGCCGCATCCGGTGACCGGGGAGTATTTCATTCTGAAGGTCAACCACCGGCCGGTCTTCTGCAAGGGGGGCAACTGGGTTCCGGCGGACATGCTCTACAGCACGGTCACGCCGGAGCGTTACCGCCGGCTGGTCGACATCGCGCTGGAGGCCCATTTCAACCTGCTGCGCGTCTGGGGCGGGGGCACGTTCGCCGACCATGCGCTGTGCGACGCGTGCGACGAGGCCGGCGTGCTGATCTGGCACGACTTCCTGTTCGCCTGCGCGAAGTATCCCGGCGACGAGCCCGAGTTCGCCGCGGAGGTCCGCCGGGAGGTGACCTGGGCCGCGCGGGAGCTGGCCCATCACCCCAGCCTGGTGGTCTGGTGCGGCAACAACGAGATCGAGTGGGGCGACTGGCACTGGGGCTACGACGACACGCGGCGCACGCACCCCCACTACGCGATGTTCCACCACGATATTCCGATGATCGCCCGTCGGGAGAACCCCTCGGCGGCCTACTGGCTCAGTTCGCCGTACTCGCCGGACTTCCTGCACCCCAACGATCCGACGGTCGGCGACCAGCATCCCTGGGATGTGTCGATTCTGGCCGCCGGCGGCGCGGACTGGTGGAAGTACCGCGACTACGTGGACCGCTTCCCCAACGAGGGCGGCATTCTCGGGGCGTCGTCGCCGGCCACGCTGCGGCAGTTTCTTCCGCCCGGCCAGCAGCACCCGTTCTCGCCGGCCTGGGACCATCACGACAACCCGATGGCCTGCACGAGCCCGGCCGCCGGGGAGCTCGGCCGGGCGTACGCGACGCTGGAGCTGTGGCTGGGGCGCGACCCGCAGGCCATGGATCTGGACGATTTCGCCTTCTGCAGCGCGTTGTGCCAGGCGGAGGGGCTGACGGAGTACATCCTCAACTACCGGCGGCGGATGTTCAGCAGCGCCGCGGCGGTTTTCTGGATGTACAACGACTCCTGGCCGGCGAGTCTGGGCTGGACGATCGTGGACTACTATCTGCGGCGCAAGCTGTGCTTCCATCCGGTGCGGCGGGCCTTCGCGCCGGTCACGGTGGTGGTGACCGCCGACGACCGCGAGGTGACGGTGTACGGCGTGAACGACACGCCGGGCGACGTCTCGGGCGATCTGCGTTGCGGGCTGTTCACCCTGCACGGGGAGCGGCCGCTGGACCTGCGACGGACGGTCAGGCTGCCGGCCAACGCCTCGACGGAGCTGGCCCGCTTCGACCGGGACGCCTGGGAGCGTCTGGACACCCGTCGCAGCGGGGCGTTCGCGGCGCTGTCGGCGGCAGGCCGGGCGGTCGCCCAGCACCGCCTGTTCGTGCAGCGTTTCAAGGACCTGGACTTCGCCGAGCCGGCCATCCGGCTGAATCGCCGGGACGGGGTGCTGACGCTGGAATCGCCGGTGTTCGCCTGGGGCGTCTGTCTGGACCTCGACGGCGAGCTGCCGCTGGCCGACAACTGCTTCGATCTGCTTCCGGGGATCCCCTACGCCGTGCCCTGGCCGGACGGCCTGCCGGAGCCGCGGGTGCTGCGCGTCGGTAGCCGCGACGCCGTGCGCCGCCGGTGAGGATCCTCATCGACCGCGTGACGCCGGTCCCCGGCGCCGGGGGCGCGCCGCGGTCGCGGTACCGTGCTGGAAGATCGGGAGGTTCACATGCGACGAGCAGGACAAGTGACGGTCATGATCTGCCTGGCGGCCGTGGCCCTGAGCGCCGCCCCCGCCGGCGGCGAGGAAGCCCGGCCCTTCAACGGCCTGCACATGCACATGGGCAACCTGTCGAAGCTCTCGAACGCCAAAACGCGCTCGATCTCGGCCGAGAACTTCACCGGCGAGAAGGGCGCCGGCGGCATGGCCACCGAGGGCACCGGCAAGAACGCCGCCCGCGAGCTGGGGCAGGGCTGGAAGGTGTCGCCCTCGATCAGCGTCAAGCCCGGCGAGGTTTTCACCCTGGCCGACATCCAGGGCCCCGGGGCGATCCAGCAGATCTGGATGACGCCGACCGGCAAGTGGCGGTTCTGGATCCTGCGGATGTACTGGGACCGCGAGGAGCAGCCCTCGGTGGAGGTGCCGCTGGGCGACTTCTTCGCCTGCGGCTGGGGCCAGTACGCCCAGGTCTCCTCGCTGGCGGTGTGCGTCAACCCGGGCAGCGCTTTCAACTGCTACTGGGTGATGCCCTTCCGCCGCCACTGCCGGATCACCATCGAGAATCTGAACGCCGGCAACGAGACGCTCTACTACCAGATCAACTACACGCTCACCGAGATCCCCGACGACGAGGCCTATTTTCACGCCCAGTTCCGCCGGGTCAATCCCCTGCCCTACAAGGAGGTCTACACCATCGTCGACGGCATCCGGGGCAAGGGCCAGTACGTGGGCACCTACATGGCCTGGCAGGCCAACAACAACGGCTGGTGGGGCGAGGGCGAGATCAAGTTCTTCATGGACGGCGACAAGGATTTTCCGACGATCTGCGGCACCGGCACGGAGGACTACTTCTGCGGCTCCTACTGTTTCGTGACCAAGGATGCCGCCGGCAAGGACCAGTACCGCGAGTTCACCACCCCCTATGCCGGGATGCCCCAGGTGATCCGCCCGGACGGCATGTGGAACACGCAGATGCGCTTCGGGCTGTATCGCTGGCACATCACCGACCCGATCCGCTTCGACAGCGACCTGCGGGTGACCATCCAGGCCCTGGGCTGGCGCGACGGCGGGCGGTACCTGCCGCTGAAGGAGGACCTGGCCTCGGTGGCCTACTGGTACCAGACCGAACCGCATCAGGCGTTCCCGAAGCTCCCGGACCGCGACGCGCTGGAGATCAACTGAGGCGGGCATGAACGCGGACACGTTCACGATCGGCGCGGTCCAGCACGCCTGCGGGCCGGACCGGCAGGCCAACCTGGACCGCGCCGTGGCGGGCGTGCGCGAGGCCGCCGCCCGCGGGGCCCGGGTGATCTGCCTGCAGGAGCTGTTCGGCTCGACCTACTTCTGCAAGGCCGCCGACGCGGCCCGCTTCGACCTGGCCGAGCCGGTTCCGGGCCCGACGGTCGAGGCCATGCGGCGGCTGGCCCGGGAACTGGAGGTCGCCCTGGTCGTGCCGGTCTTCGAGCGCCGCGCCGCCGGGGTGTATCACAACAGCGCCGCCGTCCTGGACGCCGACGGGGCCCTGCTGGGCGTGTACCGCAAGATGCACATCCCCGACGACCCGCTGTATTTCGAGAAGTTCTATTTCACGCCCGGGGACGCCTCCGGGCCCGGCGGCGGTTTCCGGGTCTTCCGCACGCGCTGGGCGGCCGTGGGCGTGCTGATCTGCTGGGACCAGTGGTATCCCGAGGCGGCGCGGATCACCGCCCTGGCCGGCGCCGAGGTGCTCTGCTACCCCACGGCCATCGGCTGGCACCCGGCGGAGAAAGCCGCTTTCGGCGCCGAACAGCTGGCCGCCTGGCAGGCCGTCCAGCGGGCCCACGCGGTGGCCAACGGCGTCTACGTCATGGCCGTCAACCGCGTCGGGCACGAGCCCGAGCCCGGCACCGACGGTCTGGAGTTCTTCGGGCATTCCTTCATCGCCGACCCGTTCGGCGTGGTGCTGGCCGAGGCGGCGTCCGACCGGCCCGAGGTGCTGACCGCGGTCTGCAGCCGCCGCCGGATCGAGGAGGTCCGCCGCGGCTGGCCGTTCCTGCGCGACCGGCGCGTGGACGCGTACGGGCCGATTCTGCATCGCCTGCTGGACCGCCGGGAGGAGGCATGAGCGATCCATCCGGTCCGCCGGCCGTCGGCCTGATGCCCGCCGAGTGGGAGCCCCACGCGGCCACATGGCTGAGCTGGCCTGCCAACCCGGACGACTGGCCGGACAAGCTCGAGACCGTGCGGTGGGTGTATCCCGAGATGGTGCGGGTGCTGGCCGGGTCCGAGCGCGTGGAGATCCTCTGCCGCGACGAGCAGGTGCTGGCCGACGCCCGGCGGCGGCTGGAGGCCCATCGCGTGGATCCGTCCGGGTACCGGCTGCATGTGGTGCCCACCGACCCGCGGCTGGATGCGCGACGCGGCCCCGACCGCGGTGCGCGGGCCCGACGGGCGGATCGTCTGGGTCGCCTGGCGCTTCAACGCCTGGGCCCGCTACGACAACTGGGGGCTGGATGCGGCGATCCCCGACGCCGTCGGCCGGATCACCGGCCTGCCGGTCGTCCGGGCGATGCGGCCGGACCGGCCGGACGAGCCGCTGGTGCTGGAGGGGGGCGGCATCGAGACCGACGGTGCCGGCACGCTGCTGGTCACCGAGGAGTGTTTCCAGTCCGACATCCAGCAGCGGAATCCCGGCCTGGACCGTCGCGGCTACGAGCAGGCCTTCGCCGCCTGGCTGGGGATCCGCAAGACGATCTGGCTGGGCGCGGGCTGCGCCGGCGACGACACGCACGGGCACGTGGACGACATCGCCCGCTTCACCGACCCGCGCACCGTCGTGCTGGCCTTCGAACCCGACCCGGCGGACGCCAACCACGCCGCATCGGCGGACAATCTCCGGCGCCTCCGCGGAGCGACCAATGCCGCCGGCGAGCCGCTTCGGATCGTGCCCCTGCCGATGCCTCGGCCGGTCTGGTACCAGGATCAGCGGCTGCCGGCCAGTTACGCGAACTTCTACATCGCCAACCGGGCGGTCATCGTGCCGACGTTCAACGATCCGGCCGACCGCGTCGCGCTGGAGACGCTGGCGGGCCTGTTTCCGGGGCGCCGCGTGGTCGGGATCCACGCGGTGGACCTGGTCCTGGGGCAGGGCACGCTGCACTGCCTGACCCAGCAGCAGCCCGCCGGCCGGTGACCGGGCGGTGCGGTCCGGCCGGATGCGCAGGCCGCGGCCGCCGCGGAAGCCCGGCGGCAACGGCGCGTCGCGGGACCGGCAGGCCAACGTCCTGGGCCGGGCAGGCAGGCCGCCGTCTTGACCCCCGCGGCGAAAGCGGATATACGCCATCATGGCCGCCAGGACACCGACAGACGCCGGATGGGGCGCCCCCGTGGCTTCGCCTATCGACAAGATCGCCGGAGAAGGCATCACCTTCGACGACCTGCTGCTGCTGCCGGCGGCCTCGTCGGTCGTGCCGCGTCTGGTCAACGTCAGCACCCGCCTGACCCGCCGCATCCACCTGAATGTGCCGCTGGTCTCCGCGCCGATGGACACGGTCACCGAGTCGGCCCTGGCCATCGCCCTGGCCCAGGAGGGCGGGATCGGCATCATCCACAAGAACCTCTCGATCGAGGCCCAGACCCGCGAGGTCTACAAGGTCAAGCGCTCCGAGTCCGGCGTGATCAGCGACCCGATCACCCTCCGCCCCTGCGATCCGGTGGGCCGGGCCCGGGAGGTCATGCAGCTGCACAACGTCTCGGGCGTGCCGATCCTCGGCGAGGGCAACCGCATCGCCGGGATCATCACCCGGCGCGACCTGCGCTTCCTGCCGCCGCGGGACGACCGCCGCATCGAGGAGGTCATGACCCGCGAGGGTCTGGTGACCGCGCCCCCGGACACCACCCTGGAGGAGGCCGAGAAGATCCTCCACCGGCACAAGGTCGAGAAGCTCCTGCTGGTCAACCCCGACGGCACGCTGGCCGGCCTGATCACCATCCGCGACATCGACCGCAGCCGGCTCTATCCCACCAGCTGCAAGGACGCCCGCGGCCGGCTCCGCGCCGGGGCGGCGGTCAGCGTTCACGACTACGAGCGCGTCGAGGCCCTGATCGCCAACGACGTCGATGTCATCGTGGTCGATTCGGCCCACGGACACAGCGCCAACGTCATCGAGACCGTCCGGGCGATCAAGGCCCGGCACGACATCGAAGTCATCGCCGGCAACGTCGCCACCGCCGAAGGGGCCCGCGACCTGATCGAGGCCGGCGCCGACGCGATCAAAGTCGGCATCGGACCGGGGTCGATCTGCACCACCCGCGTGGTCACCGGCGTCGGGGTTCCCCAGATCACTGCGATCTTCAATGCCGTCTCCGTGGCCGGACCGGCGGGGGTGCCGGTCATCGCCGACGGCGGCATCCGCTTCTCCGGCGACATCACCAAGGCCATCGCCGCCGGCGCCCATTGCGTGATGATCGGATCGCTGTTCGCCGGGCTCGACGAGTCGCCCGGGCAGCTGGTCATCTGGAAGGGCCGCCGCTTCAAGGAGTACCGCGGAATGGGCTCGCTGGGGGCCATGGTCCAGGGCGGCGCGGAGCGCTACGGCCAGTCCAGCGACGCCGGGCGGGACAAGCTCGTGCCCGAGGGCGTCGAAGGGCGGGTGCCCTACCGCGGGTCGCTGGCCGAGTTCGTCTATCAGCTGGTCGGCGGGCTGCGGGCCGGCATGGGCTACTGCGGCACCCCGGCCATCGAGGATCTCCGGCGGGACGGGCGGTTCATCAAGGTCTCCTCGGCCAGCGTGGTGGAGAACCACCCGCACGACATCACCATCACCCGCGAGGCGCCGAACTACGCCATCGAGTACGAGGTGGAGCAGTAAGCCATGAGCCCGATCAGCCACCCCATGCGCCGCCGGGCGCGGCACGCACAGCCGGCCATGATCGCCGCCGCGGCCGCCCTGGCGCTTTCGGCCTGCCAGGAGCCTCCGGCGGTCAATCCGTGGCGCGAGGATTCGATCCCCGCCTCCGCCTGGACCACGCCCAGCCGGCAGGGGATCGAGGCGATGGCCGCAGCGTCGGGTTCCGCGCCGGTGCTGCGCACCCGTGACGTCGAGCCGGCCGTCCTGCATCCGCCGGCCGGCGTGCCGCACTACCCGCTGTGGTGGGAAGACCCCTTCGAGGACAAGGGCGACGGGGACGGCCTGTTCGCCTGGACCTATGCCGATTACCTGGCCATGCCTTACGGCCTGGGCCGCTTCATCGTCAACACCAGCGGCTGGCCGGTCAGCGCCGTGGTAACTCCCCCGGGAACCGCGATGGTCAGCGACTCGGTCGTCGGCCGGGATCACGACGCGGCCCCGGGTCGATCCCCCGATCCGGCGGGCGATGCCTCCGATTTCGGCCGCTGAATCGCCTGCCGGCGAGCCGCGAACGCGCGCAGCCACCTGTGAAACAACGGGTTGCGGATCATCCGGCAGTTTGCTCCCCGAGGCGGTCGGCCGTATAATACACAGGCCGGTTTGAAATCGCGGCGCCCGGCAGCGCCGTCGGGCCCGGGGGCGACCGGCTCAGTCTTTCGTCCCCGCGGCCCGGTCCCCCGCAAGGAGCCACGAACATGGACACACAAGGCATCATGGCACTGGGCATCCCCGGGACATGGGAGTGGCTCGCCATTGCCGTGATCGGGCTGCTGCTGTTCGGCAAGCGGCTCCCCGAGGTCGGCAAGTCCCTGGGCAAGAGCATCGTCGAGTTCAAGAAGGGCCTGCGCGGCATCGAGGATGACATCGACAAGGCCATCGACCAGTCCAACCAGGCCGACATGCTCCCCCCGCCCGAGAAGACCACGACCAAGACCGCCGAATGACCTTCGCGTATCGCCTCGAGCGGCGCGGGCAGACCGCCGGGCCCGCTGGCTGGCGGAAGCATTTGGTTGCTGCGCCTCGCCGGGCGGGGCCGCCCGTCGGCTCCCGGCGGCATGGGCGGCCGGGCGTCAGTCTGGAGAGATGACCGGCCGGCGCCGGCGGCCCGGCGGCCTGGCGGAGTTCAGTCGTGCGTGCAGCGTCAGTCCTCGGGGTGTCGACCGGGCTGATCCTGGCGGCCGGAATGCCGCCGGCGGCGGTCGCGGAGGTGGTGCGGGTCGCCAGGTTCGGCGCCCTGCCCGATGACGGCGTGGACGACACGCTGGCGGTCGCGCGGGCCATCGAGGCCTGCGGCCGGTCGCCGGGCGCCAGGCTTGTCTTCGCCAGGGGGCGGTACGACTTCGCCGAGGGGCAGAACCCCGCCGCGCCGCGGGCGAGCATGATCTTCAGGAACCTCAGCGATCTCACCGTGGACGGCGGCGGGGCCCTGCTGATGTTCCGCGGCCTGATTGCGCCCATGCAGTTCAGTGCCTGCGCCGGCGTGCGGGTCCGCAACCTGACGATCGACTGGGAGCGGCCGCCCTTCTCCGTCGGAACGATCGTCGCCCGCGGCGACCGGACGCTCGACGTGCGCGTGGCCGAGGAGTTCCCGGTCCGCGGGGGCGAGCCGGTCCAGGCCCTGGCCGACTACGATCCGGCGACCCGGCTGCCGCGGCGCCAGGGGGCCGAGCTCTATCACGGGGTGGAATCGACCGAACTGGTCGCTCCGCAGACCCTGCGGCTGCACCTCAGGACCCCGATGAACATCGAAACCGGCAGCCTGACGGTGCTGCGGCACCAGGTCTACGGCTTCAATGCCCTGGTCTTCGACCGCTGCGCCGGAGTGAAGGTCGAAAACGTGACCGTCCACACCGCCCCGGGGATGGGCCTGGTGGGCCAGCGCTGCGACGACATCGCTCTGGACCGGTTTCGCGTCGTCCCGCGGCCCGGCACCGGCCGGCTGATGTCCACCACCGCGGACGCCACCCACTTCAAGGCCTGCGCCGGCACGATCCGCATGACCCGCTGCGAATTCGACGGCATGGGCGATGATGCGGTCAACGTCGGAAGCCTGTACCTGCAGGTCCGCCAGCGCGTCGACGACCGCACGGTGATCGCCGGGCACCCCCTGAAGATGCCGGCCACGCCTGAGCCCGGGGAAAAGCTGGAGCTGTCGCACGCCGACGACCTGCTGGTCTACGCCGAAGCGGACGTGGCGGCCGTCGAACCGCTGCCGGCCGACGCCTTGTGCCGGATTTCATTCGCCGGGCCGCTGCCGGACGAACTCCGCGCCGGCGACGTGCTGGGCAACGCCAGCCGCACGGCGGCGGTGCGCATCTCGCGCTGCAGCGTGCGGAACAACCGGGCCCGGGGCATGCTGATCCAGACCCGCGACGCGGTGGTGGAGGACTGCACCTTCGAGAACTGCACCTCCGGCGGGGTGTGGGTGCTGACCGAGGTGGTGCACTTCTTCGAGGCCATCGGCACCCGCGGGGTCGTGGTCCGCAACAACACCTTCACCCGCTGCAACTACAGCGGGCCGCTGGGGGAGGGCGTGCTGGGCGTCTACGCGTACCTGGCCGGCTTCGCCTATCCGCCGCGCCCCGGCGTCCACCGCGACACGGTGCTGGAAAACAATATCATCCGCCAGGCCGACAACTGCGGCATCTTCGTCGCCGGGGCCGACGGCATCGTCATCCGCGGCAACCGCATCGAGGGGGTCTGCGCCCGCCCCACGCGGGACAGCGGCCGGTCGGCGATCTGCCTGATGAGTACCCGCAACGCCCGCATCGCCGGGAATACCGCCGAGCCGGACCGGCAGGGCCCGGGCCTGTCGGCCGTGTTCACCCTCGGACCCGGCTGCGAGGAGTCCACCGTCATCGTGGAGGACAACCAGGGCTTCTGACGCCCCCGGCGACCCGGGGACGCACGGCCGGACCGGTCCGCCCGACCCGGCACCGGCGCCGCGGACCGGGCATCCGGGCCCCGACCGGCAGCGCCGGACCGTCTCCGTGCCCCGCCGGGCCGTGGCCGTTCCAGGCGGTCGCAGATCTTGCATCCGGCGGGCCCCGGGGCGACAATGACGGCTGCACGAACGTCGTGCGGCATAGTTGAACCGGTTTGAATCGCTTTCCGGAGATCCGTGCATGCAGCCCCTGCGTTTGATGTGCTTCACCGGCGCCCTGAGCCTGACCGCAACCCTGACCGCCCCGGCGTCCGCCGCCGAGCCGGGCCTGATCGGCCGGTGGAACCTGATCATCGGCGAGCCCGGGGGCTACCCGGCCTGGATGCGGGTCTCCCAGCGCGACGGGCAGCCGGCGGTATCGTTCCTCAACGGAGCCGGCAGCCCCGGCGATGGGCAGCAGGTGCGCCTCGAGGGCTCCGAACTGGTCTTCGAGGGCTGGGATCGCACCTGGCGGTGCGCCCTGGACGGCCCCGACGCGATCAAGGGCCGCGCCGTCTCCAAAGACGGCGACAGCCAGCCCTTCCACGGCGTCCGCTTCGTGCCGCGACGCTGCGCCGGCGGCACCTGGGACCTGGTGATGCCCTCCGGAGGCAAGGTCGTGGTCGAGATCGCCCAGCGGGGCGACGAGCTGGCCGGCACCCTCGAGAGCGACGGCCGCAGGCAGGATCTGCAGGAGCTCGCCCTGGATGCGGAAGCCGGCGTGCTGAGCTTCAAGGTCGGCCCACAGGCGTTTTCCGGCCGGCTCCGGGGGGATGACTTCGAGGGAACGGTCTGCCGGCCCGACGGCCAGGTCGAAGGACGGGTCGAGGGCAAGCGCCGCCGCGAGTGGGCCGAGCCGCTCGAGCTGTTCAACGGCCGGAACCTGGACGGCTGGAAGCCCATGACCGACGACCCCGCCCGCAACCACTGGAAGGTGATCGACGGCATCCTCGAGAATACCGCCATGCACGGGGCCAACATCGTGCACGAAAAGGCGTTTGCGGACTTCAAGCTGCACGTGGAGTTCAGGGTCCCCGCCGGCGGCAACAGCGGCGTCTACCTCCGCGGCCGCTACGAGATCCAGGTGGCCGACACCTTCGGCCACGACCTCAGCGTGCACATGGGCGGAGCCCTGTACGGCCGCGTGCCGCCGGCGGTCAACGCCGCCCGGCCGGCCGGAGAGTGGCAGACTTACGACATCACGCTCATCGGGCACTGCCTGACCGTGGTGCACAACGGCAAGACCATCCACGACCGGATCGAGATCGAGGGCGTGACCGGCGGCATGATCGACGGCCGCGAGAACGACCCCGGCCCGATCTACCTGCAGGGCGACCACACCCAGGTCTCCTACCGCAGGATCACGCTGACCCCGGCCAGGCCGACCTGCCGCTGATCCGGTCCGGCGGCCTGCGCGGGGGGTCGCGTCGCGGTGCGAACCGGCCAGCTCGGCGACGGCCGGGCCTGTTCCCCTGAGGGTCACCGCAGGCCGCGGTCGCCGCCCACCAAGCCGTCCGCTTTGTCGCTGTGTGTGCCCGGCCAGGCCCCCCAAGCCGGGCCGGTCGCAGCCAGAGAGATCCATCGAAAGGACTTCGGTGCGGATTGTCGTGCCTGTAAGATATTGATATGGAATGGATTATGTACATTCAGGGTTCTGCGGAAAGGTTTTTGTTCACCAAACAGTTGCCAAACTTCCGATCTGAGGTATACTCTGCGGCAGCGCGGGGCGGACGGTCGTCCCGCAGGCCCGCGGCCTGAGCCGCATGGCCGCCGCAGGCAGTGTATCGCGGCCCGCAGCGCCGGCCGCCCCCAGACAGGATGCAACCATGAGTCCCGACAAGAACACCCCGCGGAGTCAGGCCCTGGATCGGGCGCTGTCCCAGATCGAGAAGAGCTTCGGCAAGGGCGCGATCATCAAGCTCGACGGCGACCAGTCGGTGGTCCGCGACGGCGTGAGCACCGGGGCGCTGTCCCTGGACCTGGCGCTGGGCGGCTACGGCCTGCCGCGCGGCCGGATCGTGGAGCTGTTCGGTCCGGAGTCCAGCGGCAAGACCACCCTGGCGCTGCACGTGGTGGCCAACGCCCAGAAGGCCGGCGGGGTCGCGGCCATCGTGGACGCCGAGCATGCCCTGGATCCCACCTGGGCCCGCAAGTGCGGCGTGCGCCTGGAGGAGCTGCTGGTCAGCCAGCCGGACACCGGCGAGCAGGCCCTGGACATCGTGGAGATGCTGGTGCGGTCCAACGCGGTGGACTGCATCGTGGTGGACTCGGTGGCGGCACTGGTGCCCAAGGCCGAACTGGAGGGCGAGATGGGGCAGTCGCATGTCGGACTGCAGGCCCGGCTGATGAGCCAGTCGCTGCGCAAGCTCACCGGCATCGTCGCCAAGACCCGCTGCATCGTGATCTTCATCAACCAGATCCGCGAGAAGATCGGGGTGATGTTCGGCAACCCGGAAACCACGCCGGGCGGGCGGGCGCTGAAGTTCTACGCCTCGATCCGGCTGGACGTGCGCCGGGTCACGACCATCAAGGAAGGCGAACTGGCGATCGGAAATCACGTCAAGGCCAAGGTGGTCAAGAACAAGGTGGCCGCGCCGTTCAAGAGCGCCGAGTTCGACATCATGTTCTCCGGAGGCATCAGCACCGAGGGCGACCTGCTGGACCTGGCCATCGCCGAGAACCTCATCGACAAGACCGGCGCCTGGTTCAGCTACGGCGACGTCCGGCTGGGGCAGGGGCGAGAGAACACCCGCCAGTTTCTGCGCGACAACCCCGATCTGATGGAGGAACTGCGGCGCAAGATCCTGGCCATCCGCTGCCCGGCCCTGGTGGATCCGAAGGCCTCCTCCGGGGGCAACCACGACGGCAAGACCTCCGACGGCAAGACCTCCGCCGCCGGAACCGCATCCGAGCCGGCCGCCAGGTCCACGGCCGTCCGGCCGCCGGCCAAGGCTCCGCCGCCGGCCAGGCCCAGGCCGCGCAAGTGACCGCCGCCCGGAAGGCCCCGGAGTCTCCGGAACGCCGCCGGCCGCCCGTCCCGGCCATGCTGTGTGCAGCCGGTGGGTACAAGACCGCCGAGGGAGACCTCAGGACGCGATACCCGCGGGCTTCCGAAACGCCAAAGCCCAGGCCACGGGCGTGAACCCCTGGAATGGCTGGGCGTTCCATCAGGCGCGCCAATCGACCACCCCGACGGGCTCGAATGAACGCGCCGCGAATGGTGCATGAAACGCGAATGGTGCATCAAACGCGCGCCGCAGCGGTCGGCGTCGCGCAGCGCCGTCATGGCCGCACATTGTCGTCGCGCAGCGCCGTAGCGGCCGGCGTCCCTGCCGGTCGCCGAGGGCGGACAGCGCCACGTCCCGGGGATAGCGCGCCTTATGTAGCGCGCCCGGCCTCTTCAGGCCGAAGACCTGGAAGTCGATAGCCGGCGGCAACGCCGCCGGTTCGCGGCCGACCCACATCATCTCCCCAAGGCTGAAAGCCTTGCACCTGCCCTTGGTGGATGGCCCGGATACCGCCACAAGCGTGAAAGCCTCGCTCCTCGCACGGCTTGCTCGTGCACGGTCTGAGGATGCACTGTTCGAGGGACACTCTCAGGACACTTATACGCCATCCCCTCCGGCCAGCCTTGCGCCCGGCCGTTCCTCCACCCGGGGAGAGCCGTGGTTCTCGGGGGCGCTCGGACGGCTACCGCAGGCTTCGCAGCACCATCGGCAGGATCCCGCCGTGGCGGTAGTATTCGACCTCCACCGCCGTGTCGATGCGACAGGCCACCGTGAAACGCGACGTGGTCCGGTCCTCGCGGGTGACGTGCACCTCGAGGTCCTGCAGCGGACGCAGCCCGCCGCCCAGCCCGCGGATGTCGAACACCTCCCGCCCGGTGAGCATCAGCGATTCGGCGCTCTGCCCGCCCTTGAACTGCAGCGGCAGCACGCCCATCCCCACCAGGTTGCTGCGGTGGATGCGCTCGAAGCTCTCGGCGATCACCGCCCGGATGCCCAGCAGCATCGTCCCCTTGGCCGCCCAGTCGCGCGACGATCCGGTGCCGTATTCCTTGCCGGCCAGCACGATCAGCGGCACGCCCTCGGAGCGGTACTGCATCGCCGCGTCGTAGATGCTCATCGGCCGGCCGTCGGGAAAGTGCACGGTCACGCCGCCCTCGGTCCCCGGGGCCAGCAGGTTGCGCAGACGGATGTTGGCGAACGTGCCGCGGGTCATCACCCGGTCGTTGCCGCGGCGGGCCCCGTAGCTGTTGAAGTCCGCCGGCCGCACGCCCAGCTCCTGCAGATAGCGGCCCGCCGGGCTGTCGGGCTTGATCGACCCGGCCGGCGAGATGTGGTCGGTGGTCACCGAGTCGCCGACCTTGACCAGACAGCGGGCTCCCGTGATCGGCTTGACCGGCGGAGGCTCGGGGCTCATGTCCGCGAAGAACGGCGGCTCCTGGATGTAGGTGCTGTCGGGCGAGAAGGCGTACAGATCCCCGCCGCCGGCCTCGATGGCCCGCCAGGCCGGGCTGCCTTCGAAGACCTTCGCGTACCGCCGGGCGAACTGCCCGGAAGTCACGAAGCGCCCCACCGCCTCGTCGATCTCGGCCTGGCTCGGCCAGATGTCCCGCAGCCGGACCGGCCGGCCGTCGCGCCCCGTGCCCAGCGGATCGTTCGCCAGGTCGATGTCCACCGTCCCGGCCAGGGCGTAGGCCACCACCAGCGGAGGACTGGCCAGATAGTTGGCTTTGACCAGCGGGTTGATCCGCCCTTCGAAGTTGCGGTTGCCGCTCAGCACCGCGCAGACCACCAGGTCGGCTCCGGCCACGGCCGAGGCCAGCTCCTCGGGCAGCGGACCGCTGTTGCCGATGCAGGTCGTGCAGCCGTAGCCGACGTTGTGGAATCCCAGCTTCTCCAGCGGCCCGGTCAGCCCGGCCATCTCCAGATAGTCGCTGACCACCCGCGAGCCGGGCGACAGGCTGGTCTTGACGTAAGGCTTGACCGTCAGCCCCCGCTCGACGGCCTTGGCGGCCACCAGTCCCGCGGCGATCATCACCGAGGGGTTGCTGGTGTTCGTACAGCTGGTGATCGCGGCGATGACCACCGAGCCGTGGCCGATTTCGACGCCGCCCGGCCCCACGGTCGCCCGCCGCTCGATCGCGGCCTCATCCAGCCCGTAGCCGCGCTGGGCCACCGGGGCCCGCAGCGCCGCCCGGAATGAGGAACGCACGTCCTTCAGCGGTACCCGGTCCTGGGGACGCTTGGGCCCGGCCAGGGAGGGCTCCACCGTGCCAAGATCCAGCTCGATGGTCTCAGAGAACACCGGCTCGGGGGCCCCGGGTTCGCGGAAAAGGCCCTGCTCCTTCGTGTAACGTTCGACCAGATCGATCAGCTCGGCCGGCCGGCCG
>Ga0129299_1000336_pt1 | contig 29334 bp, 24 predicted proteins | sample ConPoolayeCmetaG_FD_94477 | JGI IMG/M metagenome (GOLD analysis project Ga0129299, IMG submission 94477) | Hot spring microbial mat communities from California, USA to study Microbial Dark Matter (Phase II) - Cone Pool mat layer C metaG ...
ACGCTGGGCAGCGGGAAAGAGGGCGGCTGGGCGAGCCTGTTCAGCGCGAGCGTGATCCTGGGCAACATCCACCAGTTCTACCTGAGCAACAGGAGCGGCCAGAGCAACCTGTCTGCCCTCATGAACGGCCCGGACTTCGCCCTGTTCAACGACGAGGCGCACAACTCGCCCGCGCCGGAATACGAGGCCACACTGAAGCGGATGCGGGAAAAGGTCGTGCTGCGAGTGGATACGACCGCCACGCCCGACCGTGCGGACGGCAAGGCCCCGGACAGTGACATGATTTACGAGTACGGCGTGACCGACGCGCTGGCCGACGCGATCATCAAGACGCCGGTCGTGTACCAGCCGGACATCAAGACCGTCCAGTTGACCTACACCGATGCGCGAACAGGCGAGCAGCGCAAGGTGGAGGAGATCGATTGGGACGAGGTGGACCGGCTGGGTCTGAACGCCACGCAGTGGGTCACGGATGACGAACCCATGCGCCAGCAGATGGCCATTGCGCTCAAGCGCCTGGAGGAGCAGGAACGGCGGGCGAAGAAGCGTTACCAGCCGATCCTCTTTGTCGTAGCGGTCTGCAAGGCCGATGCCGAGAAGGCTGAGCAGACGCTGAGCAGGTACTTCAAGGTCAAAACCCTGCTGGTGACGGAAGACAGCGACGAGAACGACCGCCAGAAGGCCCGCGAGCTGGGCAAGCAGAAGGAGAGCGCGACGCCGTACAGGGCGGTCGTCAGCGTCCTGATGCTGCGCGAAGGGTGGGACGTGCCGGAAGTTGGCGTCATCCTGCTCCTGCGCAAGTTTGGCAGCAAGGTCTACGGGCAGCAGGTTGTTGGACGCGGTTTGAGGCGTGTGCGGGTGAAGGGAGTGGAGCCGACCGAGCCGCAGATCTGCGCTGTGGTTGACCATCCGAAGCTGGAGCATCAATGGCTTTGGGACATCTTCAACGCGAGGAAGCGGACCGGGGTTCTGATTGATCAGGAGTTCGACGAAACCGAAGACCTGCCGCCGGTTGACCCATCCGTCATGGACGAGGGCGAGTTCGATGTGGGGGATATTGCGCCCCCGCCCAAGCCCCTCGAGGACTGGAAGCAGGCGCTGGACGCCATCGAATACGACCCGACCGTGATGGAGATAACGAAGGTTGGCATCGCCGGTGTCATCGGGCAGGAGTTGGGCGGCCAGGGATGGAAGACCATCCTCTCCGCTCCTGACGATACGGCCCCCGGCGGGCCTGTTGCGCAGATTCCAGACGAAGCCGCCCGCGACGCCGTAAAGGAAGCGCTGCTCGACATGGCCGAATTTCTGACCGTGGAGGCCGGTTACGCCGCGACGTTCAAAGATGCCGTCTACAGCGCTTTGCTCCACCATGTTCGGGCGAAGTTCCTGAAGGGGAACTCGCTGGGTCTGGCCGAGCGCTCGGATGTGGACTTCGCCTGGAAGATGCTGCGTCAGGTCAGGGCCAAGGTGGGAGCCATTCCGGGGCTCATAGCGGGGGTCATCGAACATGGCAATTAGCATACACGGCGAGTATGCGAACCCGAAGAAGAGCCCCTGGAACTTCGAGAAGTACCAGAGCGATCTCGAACGCCGCATGATGGACCGTCTGGAGCGCGACCCCCACGTCGTCAAGTGGATGAAGCGGCACGGCATCAGCATCCCGTGGATCGACGGCCAGAAGCACCAGCGGCGTTACGTGCCCGACTTCCTGGTCGAGTACGAGGACGGCAGAAAGGCCGTCATCGAGGTCAAGGACCCCAGCCGCATTGACTCCAACGATGTCCAACGCAAGCGCAAGTCGGCCGAGATGTGGTGCAAGCAGCGCCGGATGGAATACGTTCTGGCGACCATCGGATAGTGCCGCTCACACCACCCGCCTGACGAGGCGTTCGACCTCCAGGAAGACCGGCTCGACTGGCCCGAGGAACGGGCTGGCGAACGGCTCAATGGCGAAGGCGGGCCATGTTATTCCGCTCCAAGCTACGGCTCGGCCTTCGCGCTGCGCGCTTCCGCCCGACACGTCGTCCCGCCAGCGGAAAGCGAAGGCTGCCGCCGGGTAGTTGCGCAGCGACGCATCAAGGCCATTAAAAGAGCCTTCTTCTGCGCCCGCATCCTTCTATTCCTGAGACGACCCACAGCGTTCAAATCCCATTTTCTTCAGAGACGTTGACGCAAACATCAACTCGGAAAAGCGCAAAATCCCAGATCGTTCAGGCCGGGCCATTTCTAAGGCTCACGATCCGGATTCAGCTCGATGCCTTGATTACCGCCGCGATCTCCTGAGCCTTTGCGCGATTGTAATCGTCTGCCCGACCCATGATGAGGAACAAGTCAACAAAAGCCATGACGCCGCAGACTCCAAAAGTGAGCAACTTCAGGATTCCAAGCCCTGTGTCGCCCACGTAGAAGCGATCCGCACCAAGCCAGCCAAGCAGCAGCGATAGAAGCAGGGCTATCGTTCGATCCTTTTTCTCCGAGTTATATTGGGACAGGAACATCATCTTCTGCTGATCGGTCATGCCCTGTTGAAGCATTGCCAGTTCCGCGGGCCCTACCTGTGCCATGCCATTTCTCCTTTCTGCTGTTTCTCGGCCACGTGTGTGAGGCACGACGCCTCCTGTGCCCGAAAAGCGTCTGTGTCGCCCTGAACGAGATTGCTGTAACTATGGCAGCGACGGGAATAATGCGCCAGTTCATCGCCAATGCCTCAGCACAATGTCCGTGGGAAAGGAGGCAGGCTGCGCGCGTGAGGCCGCAGCCGGGACACTCGAAGTTCAGGAAGCGCTTCCATAGACAAAAAATCGGCCCGTCATTGCAATAAGGATAGTAAATCCATGCCGCTGAAAAGAGCGCGGGAGCGAGCAATGCTCTGGCTAACAGCATTCGTGTATTCATATAAACGAACGTTCAGTCTGTTGGGGCTCAGCTCCTAGTTCGGGATAAAATCAGAATAATCTCGTACCCCAGTACTATGCTAAATGAGCGGACGGCATAATTCGAGGGAAAACAATCTGTCCATTGGAACACGGACTCTCTCGCGACGCACAGGCTGTGGCGCGGATGAGGAAATCTGCTCGCGTTACAAGGCGTTCCGGCTGCCAGACGCGGGTCGTAAACGTTTCAGCAAACCCGGAATCCTGGCTTATTTCTGAGGCTGCTCTTTTACGAGGTTGTCACCCGCATACTACTCGACAATATCTGCATATCTGTCGAACTTCCTGTCCCAACCGGCCGATCTGATGACAGGGCATCCAGCTTCCGTAAACTCGTAGCGAAAAGGCATGCCCCAGGCATCGAGCGGCAGAACCGGCAGAAAGGTCGGCGTGAGAACGGCTGGTCCCTCTGCTTCGGAAGGGAAACGCCCATTCTCAGGCTGAAAAGCGGCAATCGCCCTGTAGATGGTCTTGATAGTTGCGCGAGTCTCCTGCGTTTTCTGGTCGTTTCGCATTGCTCTCAGGTCGAAAGGCGCCATGCACGTATCCATATTCCTCAGATCGGATTGCTGGACGAGGTGGCACTCGCTTCCACTTGGAGAGATCCTCCGACACGGCCATCCTCATGATGCGTTGCGTGTGCGCGATAGAAGTCCCTGCAAAGAACATCCAATGATGCCCGACGTGCTTGAGCGCATGTCGGGATTATTCTGCCCTGCCGATTCTCTCCTCCAAAGAGCCATTTGCGGAGGTTTGTCGTTCGGATTCTGGAAGTACTTTTGCCAAGTTCTTCTGCATCAGCATATTCCAAACTTGCGTATTTGGTTTCGGCGGGGTAGCTTGGTGGCGGTGTCAGACGCTTCGCGTTGGTCTTATACGTGGGAAAAGAGGATCTGCCATGGCCAAGTCTCAGAAGTCTATTGTTTCTCTGGATCAGCAGAAGCGACTGGTCAAGTTCAGCGCTTTTGAGTTGGATAATGAAATCGTCTTTGAGTTCTTTGACAGGCAGCCGTCGGAGCAGCGCGATGAACAGGTTTTCCGGGCCATCTATATCGGCGTGCTTGCGCTCATGGAGGACCGTCTCTCCGCGTTTCTGGCCAAGACTCAGAACGAACTGGGCGCGCAACTGGAGAGCCTCAAACTTATCTTCGAAATGAAGAAGGAGGTTTTCTTCAAGACTGCCATGAAGGGGATGGCTGCCGAGGGGGATGTCATAGACTTTCTGCGAGAGTTGTTCCCCGCGCGCGGCTGGGAAGACACCGCGGAGTCAACCGGAGCCAAAGCAGGGAAGCTTTCCGGCAACAAGACAGGCGATATATTGTGCCGGGTTGCCGGGACGGACCGGACTATCGTGATCGAGGTCAAGTACGACAAGAGCTACCGCTTGGGCGATATCCAGGACAGGGACATTTTCACCAGGAAGGCGGATACGGCGTGGAGTCAGATTCTGGAGGCCAAGGCAAACCGCGACGGATCTGTCGGCATCATCGTGTTCGATAAGTCGCTGGTGGATGCAAGCATTATGCGGGAAGTTGAGTCTGTGGGTTTCATCCGAGGCGTCGGGTTTGTGGCTATAGTGGACGGGCGCGCAGGCGACTATTCAAACCTGGCCGTGGCTTATTCCCTGGCGCGCGATATCGTGCTGCATGCCAAAACTGTTGATGTTCGGGACGAAGTGCTTGTAATTCTCATCAAGCGGGTTCTGAACGACCTCGAACGCCTGACCTCCATACAGAAGCACTGCCGGACAATTGATGCGGCGAATCGCTCAATTCTGGAAGATTTGCACAAGGGGATGATGTCCATGCGCTTCACCATGCAGTATCTCGATAAATTCCTGAAGGACGGACAACTGACCAGGGAAGATCTGTTCGCCTTTTATGAGGCCGAGCCGGTCAAGAGCGAATTTTCGCAGTTGTCCATTGATGCGCTGCTGCGAGATGAATGACATTTATCACTAAGGCTTTGCGGCAAGGCTGGCCAGCCTTCCTGTATTTCCGCAGATGCTTCACCGGACCACTCTCCGCCACCATACGACCGAACTGGAGCCGGATAAGTTGCGCAAGTGTCGGAATTGTTCCCGGCTCCGATCGGGCAGGCGAGTGACGTTCTGCTCAGTTCTGACTGGAATCCGGCTTGCCCAGTTCATTCATGAGCCGCGTCCGTTCAGCCAGCCGCTCACGTTCGATGGCGTGCAGGGTTTCCCTGAGCTGGTCGCCCCGACCCATTTTTTCCATGACCGCGACGAACGCGCGTATAACGTCGGGTGCGCCGCTCATGGCGGTCCAGATTATGACCATGGGCTCAATCTCCTCTTCGATGTTCATGATGTTATCCCTCCTCTTATCGCCTTGCTGTTCCCAACAGTTCCCTTGCCCTGATCCATTCGTCGCATTCCTGGTCAGGCTCCAACGCCAGCAGCGAGCGGAATGCAGACTCTCTCAATGTGATGTCGGCAAATTCATCAACTGTCCGGTCCGTTATCAGCATCACGAATGGGCGCAGAATGCCTTGCTTTCGGAATGCCTCCCTGATCGTGAGCATGTCGCGTGGCTTGCCGGCCGCCACTGCTTCCGACAGAGAGGATACCGACCTGCATTCCATTGCAAAGGCGGCGCATAACCCCTTCATGGCCAGCATGGCGACTGCCATACGGACGACAGGAGGTACGTCTTTGGCGCCGAACAAAGCCCGGATACCCAGCTTCCCGTGCGATCGCTTTTCAATTGGCCGCATTCTGTTCATTGCTGATTCGATCTTGAGGTCCAGGTTGCGGACCTGCCTGGCTGCGTCGGGTTCGAGATCCGGATAGCGGGAATCACGCAGGATTATTTCCGACCGTTGCATGATGGCGACTGCCAGTTCATGGAGCAGATCCGTGTACTTCGCCCTCAGTTGCTCGATATTATCTTGTTCTTTCATCGCATCCTCCTGTGTCTGAATTGCACGAAGAAGCCGTAAATCCAGAAAAATCTGCTGAGCGCTGTATTTTGGGGTTATCCTGGGGCCCCGAAGGCAGAACACCGGAGTATGGACAACACACAGAAGATGGCTATGCTTCAAACCTGGTTTTGCGGGCGTGAACAGGCGAGTTTGCAAACGCGTGGAAAATGAAGATGCCCCTGCACGGAACAATAAAAGGCCGTGTGGCCGGCGGCACGGCCGGTCGCCGGCATCGCACCTGACGCAATGGCGGTACTCATGGCGCATGACTATCCGGGCAATGTCCGGGAACTGGAGAACATCATCGAGCGGGCGTTTGTGCTTTGCAGCGGCGGCAGGATCGAGCGGGCGCATCTTCCCTCTGAACTGACCGGCGGTCAATCCGCGGCCACGGCTCATTCCGCCGGCGGTTCTCTGACTGAGCAGATGCGTGCGGCCGAGGCCCATGCGATTCGCGCGGCTCTCGAACGGTGCGGAGGCAATCGCCTGGAGGCTGCGCGAGTGCTGGGCGTTCATAAAAGCACGCTTTTCCGCAGGATCAGGGCGCTTGGCATCGAAATGCCGGAGAAGGACGGGCGGGCGAAGCGGCGTAGAGACCGGAATGGTTAGTGGAGTGCCATATTTCGTCGCGGCCATAAACATACATTTCCGACGCGACAAAGTGTGCCCTTGGCTGTAACAACACTCCCGTCCCAACTGCGCGCGTTGCGGCCTGAAACAGGCGACCTCGATACCAGGGGTGGATCCGGAGTTGCATGATTGCGCCTATGTGCTGCAAGTTGGGTTTCTAAAATGCGACTCTGCAGGTTTCGCCCGACGTTGCTGCATTTATTTCCAATACTGTGCGCTGCAATAACTTGGGTTCCAGATTCGCGAGGCATTTCGTTCTGGCACGCCTGTTGCTTAACCACTATTGACTCCTGCATAAACAATGTCCGATAGTGGCTGCTGGAGATGGATTATGAGACCCTTTGGCAGCCCAGAGCAGTTGCAGCGACGGCGGGAACGTGCGATCAAATTGTTGCAAGCAGGCGTCGGGCCAGGGGAGGTGGCACGGCAACTCGGCGTGGATCGTCGCAGCGTACGCCGATGGAAGATTGCGTATCGCCTCCACGGGCAACAGGGCATCATGGCCAAGCCGGCTGCGGGACGGCCATCCCGGCTGTCGCCGACCAAAAAGCGCCGTCTCGTCCTGTGGTTGATTCGTGGTGCTCAAGCCGCTGGGTTTGCTACCGATCTGTGGACTTGTCCGCGGGTCGCCGCTCTGATTCGCAGCCGCTGGGGCATTTCGTATCACGTGGATCATGTCTGCCGACTCCTCCACACCCTGGGCTGGTCTCCACAACGTCCGACTCCTGTTGCCATAGAACGCAACGAAGAACGAATCCACACCTGGGTTCGCCATCAGTGGCCGCGTATTAAAAAAAAGCCCAGCGGTTGAAGGCTTTCTTGGTTTTTCTCGACGAAAGCGGGGTTCTGATGGCGCCGATCCTGCGCCGCACATGGGCACAGCGAGGACACACGCCCGTGCTGGCCCAACGGACACGGTCGCATCAGAAGGTATCCATCATCGCCGTCGTCATCGTGATCAATTCCTCCCGCACTCGCCTCCATCTCTGCTTCCGGCTGCATCCCGACCGCAACCTCGCCACACCACACCTCGTTGCCTTCCTGCGCTGCTTCTTGCGCCACATTCCCGGCCAGTTGGTCTTGTTGTGGGATCGCTTCAATCCGCACCGCTCCGCCGTCACCACTGCCTTCCTCGCCAGACATCCACGAATCCATCCCGAGTTTGTTCCACCCTACGCACCCGAACTCAATCCCCCGGAATACTTCTGGTCCTGCCTCAAAACCAATTCCTTGGCCAATTTCGCGCCCTCGGACCTGCAGACACTCACCCGCCGAACCCGTTCCTTGAGCCGTTCCATTCAGCACGCCCAAGCACTTCTCCGATCCTTTGTGCTCCATGCCCCTCTCCCTTTGCGCCTAAAATAGGACATTACTTGCACAGGAGTCAATAATAGGCTGATGGAAGGATGGGGGGAATGGAAGGACTGGACGTTGGAATAATGGAATGATGGGAGGCGGCCGGGGCCGCGCGTTTAATGTCCAGCATTCCATGATCTCAACACTCCATCTGTTGATGACCTGAATCACATAATCCCGGATTTTGTTTCCTGAGAAGTTGCCGGCTTGCATAACCTGATGGGAAATATGCGGTGTTCGTGCGCAACACGCCTTGCGCAATCAGACACAAGAAAGTTAATACACGGAATGGAAGCAACGGGCCATTTCTCAAACCATGAGGGATTGGCCTTCAGCGCGGTATCTGTCTTGTTGCAAGACGCCTGCGGTATGGCTACAAAGCCTGGCGTCTCGGATCTGCCGCGCAAGGGCCAATTGCGAGATTTGGGATGATAATCCTTTCTGATGCGCAAAAAACATGTTTTCTTTATTTTGACCATAAAGTGTCCGATGATTGGCGATGACATCGAAGCATCGGTGAGCGCCCTGGATGCAAAACACAGGAAGCACGGGGGGAGAGGAGAAAAATGACGACGCCTGTCTGGATCTTTGTTTGCGCCATGCTTGGCAGTTTTGGATCTGTTGCCGCTGCCGGGATCATGCTGGTATTGCCGGAGCGCGCAATGCGTCGGCTGATACCGCATCTGGTCAGCTATGCAATCGGGACTCTGCTCGGAGCGGCATTGCTCGGCATCATTCCGCATGCGCTGGAGTCTCTCCCCCCGAAAACGGTCATGAAGACCGTACTGGGTGGGATGATCGGGTTCTTTGTGCTGGAAAGTTTGGTGCTGTGGCGGCATTGCCATGAGCAGAACTGCCCGATCCACGGCACAAGCGGCATTCTGATTCTGGTCGGCGACGCTTTCCACAATTTCGTGGATGGACTTGTCATTGCGTCTTCTTTTCTTGGTTCGGTCCCCCTCGGGGTTGCAGCAACTCTGGCGGTGATCGCTCACGAGATTCCGCAGGAGGCCGGAGACTTCGGAATTCTGCTCCACAGCGGGTACAGCCGCCGAAAGGCTTTTCTCCTTAACATGATTTCGGCCTCGCCGATTCTGGTCGGGGCGGCGGTCGGTTACGCCGGCATTCATGCCCTTCGATCGGCAGCGCCGTACGTGCTCTCCATATCGGCCGCCAGTTTCATATATATTGCGCTGGCGGATCTCATTCCAGGTCGAAGGGGCAGAAAGGGCCTTGCGGCGCTTGTTGCCGAACTGGTTCTCATTACCGCAGGAGTTCTGACAGTCGGAGTCCTGGAAACGCACTCATGAGAGAGATCGCTGTCGTCAGCGCCGATGGTGGGGCAGGCAAAACGAGTCTCGTCGCATCTTTTGCGGCATTGAGCGGAAATGTCGTGCTCGCTGAGTGTGATGTACATGGCGCAGACCTTCATACTGTGCTCAAACCTCCGATCCGCAGTTGGGAGAATTTCCTTTACTGCCGTGGGGTGGTGGTCAGGGAGAAGGACTGCGCCAGATGAGGCGCCTGTCTCGACGGATGCCAATCCGGCGTTGTCATCTTCGGGGTCCGGGAGGAGGTTCGATGAACGTTGCCGTGCTCGGGGCCAGCAACAGTCCGGAACGTTACAGCCATATGGCGGTGATGCTGCTCAGGGAAAAAGGCCACGCCGTCTTTCCGGTCAACCCGACCTTGCGGACGGTCCAGGACATCCCGGCATACGCTTCGCTGCGCGACATTCCGGTTCCGCTCGACGTGGTTTCGGTCTATCTTTCCGCCGCCAATCAGGCGCGAATCGAAGAAGAACTGGTCCGCAGCCGCCCGCGCCGCGTGATCTTCAACCCCGGCGCCGAGAACCCGGCGCTGGCCGACCGCCTCAGGGCCGCCGGAATTGAACCGCTGAATGCGTGCACTCTGGTTCTCCTGAGAACGGGGCAATTCGCGCCATGAACAGCAGCCTGAAAATCACCGTCCTTTCCGACAACATCGCCGCGGCGGCGGGTGTGCGGGGCGAGCACGGCCTTGCCTTCTTGATCGAAGCCGGCACGCGCCGCTTGCTCTTCGACACCGGCCAGGGTCTTGTCTTGGCCGATAACGCCCATGCTCTTGGCGTGGACCTGGGCGCAGTTGATGCGGTGGTCCTCAGCCATGGGCACTGCGACCACACGGGCGGATTAGCCGATTTCCTGCGCGCGACGGCGGGATCTGTGACGGTTAACGCTCATCCGGACGCGCTGAAGCCAAAATACAAGCGGGATACCGCCGGCATTCGTTACATCGGCATGCCGCCAGGGACGCGGGAGACTCTTGCGACTGGTCGAAATCGTCTGGTCTTGTCCCGGACATCGGTGGAAGTATTTCCAGGCATCCGAACGACCGGCGAGATTTCGCGCAAGCATCCCGAAGAAGCGATCACTGAACCTTTCTGCAGCGATATTGAAGGACGTTTGCCTGATCCTTTGCTGGATGACCAGGCGGTTTTCATTGAGACTTCGCGCGGCACGGTGATCATTCTGGGATGCGCCCACTCAGGCGTCATCAATACAATCGAGCATATTGTACAACTGACGGCGGGCAGACCGGTTCGTGCCGTGATCGGCGGGATGCACCTGGGCTCCGCAAACCCGGAGCGCATTGACTGGACGATTTGTGAATTGCGGAGGTTCAGGATGGAGCTGCTGGTTCCTCTGCACTGCACCGGCCAGAGAGCCAGCGCGGCGCTCTGGACTGCGTTTCCCGACTCCTACCGGCCGGGCGGCGCGGGAACAGTTTTCGAGTTGTGAGAGGAGAAGACCAAATGCCTGAAGACACCAACTGCAGTTGCAGCAGGGAAAACGCCGGCCGACAGCAAGCCTGCGGGAGCGGACCGACAGCGCCGTGTAAAGGCGCCGACAACCTGGTTTTCGCGCACGATGCGCTCCATCGAAAGATTCTGTCCGTTCTGCCGGGCACGCATGCGGTTGAAGAGCCCTGGATGACGGTCTGCCTTTTTTTCTGCCTCGGGTCCTGCGGTCGTGAAACGGCCCAATTGCATGCATCTGCGCGCCAGAGGATGACCGTGCATCTGCCGCGTTTGTGAAAATCGCAAAAAATATTTTTGGTTGCATGGTATTACGTTTTTATAATACGTATTACGCACCTTGTCAACGGCAAGGCAGAAAGGAATGCAAACGAGATGACGAAACATACGCTTATGGCGGCGGCCGCCCTCTGCCTGGCATGCGATGCCATGGCCGGACGGCCATTGACGATTGACGACGCGGATCCGGTCGAGGCCGGAGGATTCGAGATTGAAGCCGGCGCCGCATACGAGCATGACCGGGATTGCGACCACTGGGATTTTCCTGTGGGGCTCGCCTTCGGGATGATCGGCGGCGGGGAAATCGGAATCGGATTCGGCGGCCAGTTCGAGGAGCGGACAAGGGTCCTGGAGAATTGCACAGAGGAAAAAGAGCGGGTGGATGGCATCGGCGATTTGACTCTCAGCTTCAAATGGCGGTTCATTGAATCCTGTCCCCTCGGCGTCCGGCATGCTCTTGCTCCCACTGTGAAATTCCCTACAGCGGATGAAGGGAAGGAACTTGGAAGCGGCAGGACCGATTACGACTTTGCGTGGATTGCGTCGCGTTCCCTTGGGGATAGAGCGTCAGTCCACATGAATGTTGGATATTCCTGGATCGGCGGACCCGATGACGACGTGATCCGCTGGGGCGCGGCGCTTGACTTTCAGATTCTCGATGCGCTCCAGTGGGTCGGCGAAGTTTTCGCCGAGAAGCAGTTGTCGGAAGGTTCTGACGCAGTCTGGCGGTACAACACGGGTTTCCGCTGGTCTGCGGATGACAGCTTGACCCTCGACATGGCGGCCGGCTCCGGGATATCAGGCGATGAGCCTGACATCGCGGCCACGCTAGGCCTGACTTGGGCTTTCGGGTTTCCAACAGAAGGGAAAAAAGAACAGGGGGAGGAATAGAAAATGCACATGGCAGACGCTTTGATTTCACCCGCCGTCGGCGGGACGATGTGGGCGGTGTCAGGAGGACTGATTGCGTATTGCTCTGACAAGGTCAGAAAATCGGCGCGGGAGAACCTGGTGCCCATGATGGGCGTTCTTGGCGCGTTCATCTTCGCCGCGCAGATGATCAACTTTTCGATCCCGGGCACCGGCTCGAGCGGCCACCTCGTGGGCGTGCTCATCCTGTCCGTAATCCTCGGTCCCTGGGCTGCGTTTCTTGTAATTGCATCGGTCCTGGCCATCCAGGCTCTGTTCTTCGCGGACGGAGGGCTGCTGGCGCTGGGATGCAATATCTTCAATATGGGATTCTTTCCGGCATTCGTGGGTTATCCGCTCATATACCGGCCCATTGCGAAGGGGCATTACGGTTCGCCGCGCGCCTGGGTGGCGGCGATAGCGGCCGCGGTCGTGAGTCTGGAACTGGGAGCATTCAGCGTCGTTCTCCAGACCAGGTTATCAGGCATCTCCGAACTGCCGTTCCGAACTTTCGTGCTTCTCATGCTTCCAATACACCTGGCCATCGGAATAGTCGAGGGACTGGCCACCGCCGCGGTCGTCTCGTTTGTCGCAAAAGCTCGTCCCGAGACATTGTCATCGGCCTCCCCTGCCGAAGGCAGGGCCAGCATTCGTCCGGTGTTGATCGCTCTGGCCGCAGCCGCAGTTGTCATAGGAGGAGCTGTAAGCTGGTTTGCGTCAACCCATCCCGACGGCCTTGAGTGGTCAATCGCGAAGGTTACGGGCAGGGAGGATGTGTCAGGCAGGGAGGACAGCATCCACAGGACACTTGCGAACGTTCAGAAAAAAACAGCGTTCCTGCCGGACTACGGTTTCAAACCATCCGGCAGCGAGGTCGAGGCGGAGCGTTCGCAGGAAGCCGAGACGCCGTCAGGCGAGCCCTGGCCCGCGGTGAACGCTGGGACTTCTGTTTCCGGAATTGTCGGCGGACTGCTGACATTGGCTCTGGCATGTCTTGTTGGAGCGGCGTTGCGCGCCTGGTCAGTGTCGCGCTCCGAAGCAAATCGCTGATCCGTGATTTTGCGTTTTTTGAAGCGCAGCAGATTGACCGGCGCGCGGCGTGTGGTTCGCTGCGGGGCGCCTGGAGTACGGATGCGCATAGGAAGGGTTTCCATCTGACGCATTTGACTCGATCGCATGATCCGGGATGATCTTCTGATCTCAGGAGTGATTGGGGCCGGTCAGCGTCCGACAGGTATGAGATAGAGCGGAATCTGATTATCAGGCAGACCTGCAATTCTGGTTACTGCCTCATCATCAAAGGCGCCGACCGGAACAGATCCCATTCTCAATGCCACTGCCTGAAGATGAATATTCTGGGCCGCGTGTCCGGCTTCCATGTGAATGTACATCATGCCCCTCCGCCCATAGCGGCGTGTGGTTCGTTCGGGCACGGCCGCGAAAACGATTGTGGCGGCGGCGTTGGCGATGAAAGACTGCCCATAAGCTGCGGTCGCCAGCTCGGCACGCGCGTCGCCTTTTTTCACTGGCTCCAGCGCGTGTTTCACGGGATCGTAATGGAAAACGCCATCCGGTGTGACGGCATAAATTTCAAGAGGATAAGTGGCTCCAGCGGAGGGCGCGGCTCTTAATGCTCTCTTCTGGTCCGTAATACCCTGCGCTGCCCACAGGAGCTGCGACAGTTCCTCGTCTGTCAATCGTTGCGAAGAATACGAACGGACGGATCGCCTTTGAGCAATGGCTTCTTCTACGGAAATTGATCCTGTCGTTCTTGGTTTCGGAAGTATTTTCACGGTTGAGTCACCTCCCGATTGAGGGTTGGCCAAGCCTGATTCAACTCCTGCCAGCAAACCGAGCGATAACCATATGACCAGCACGTCAACATCCTTTCTGTGTATTCACTTTTTCTCCAGCTGTCTCTGTCTGGGCCCACCGACAGAAGACACAATGCCTCGGCGCGGATGAGCAAAGTTGACTTTATTTCGCAAGCTGCGGGAAGAGCTTCTTTTTCTTCCGTTCGACTTCTGGTATGCCCCAGTTAAAGAAGATTCCCCAACCCATGCCCTTGCATGTATCAAGCGCGATCACTACTTCGTGAGTTCCCCTCTGGAATTTCACATCAAACATCGAGCGTCCCGGCACAGCAGGATTTTTCAACTGCGGCTCGCAGAATGCCGGCTTGCGGTCAACAAACACGCGGATGCCGCCATCGTGGCCCACGCAGAGCGTCCATGAACCGCTCCTTGGAGTTTTGAATTTGTTCGCGAGGTACACCAGTCCGTCCGTGTCGCCGTAAAGCGAGTGCACATTGATGAAATGCTGGGGGTCGCCGGCGGAAACAACCGACCAGCCCAGCGGTTCGGAGAGGCTGACCGCAGGCGCCTTTTCGATGCCGTTTTTCTTCATCATAAGACGGGAAACGCGCCATTCGTCAACGGCCGGCGAGAGCCACTTCCCCGAGAAGCGGGGGGCTGGAGAAGGAATGGTCACACATCCGGCGCTGAACACCTGGCGCGGGGGGCTCCTGAAAGTCATTTCAATTATTCCGACACCTGCGATTTTGTCGGGACACTCTTCCGGAAGGCCGGACACAACGAGTCTGTCCCTGACCTGCGTAAATGGAAGATCCGGGCCGTTGGGATAAAGGCGGGCTTTCTCCATCCTTCCCGTGAGGGCGCCGATGGCGAGTTCTCTTCCGGGCCAGCGGCTGCACCAGAAAAAGTATTTGCGGCCTTTTCTCGAGAAGTTTCCGAGAGCCGACACGATCTTGTCGGTTCTGTCCACCTTGCCATAAACCACTCCGCCGTAGGTTTTCAGCCATCTTCCGACTGCTCTCAGGCGTTCGGCGGCGAGTTTCGGAACGGATCCGTCCGGAAGGGGCCCGATGTTCAGCAGCAGGTTGCCCTGGCCGGAGCAGCACGTTCTCAGCATCTCAAGAATCTGGCGAACACCGCGCCAGTCTTCCGGGGGAGCTTCCTGCCATCCCCAGGAGCCGTTGAAAGTCATGCAGGCTTCCCAGTCTCTTCCACGCTCGGCGGCAGTGACATGTTCCTCCGGGGTGCCGAAGTCCTCAGGCAGAAGTGATCTGTTGTTGATGATGATATCGGGCTGCAGTTCCCTCGCCATCCTGTTCATGGCGAGGCTGTCCCATTCTTCCGCGGATCTCAAGGGCCAGGCAACGTCGTACCAGAGAATGTCAATCCTGCCATAGTTGGCCATGAGTTCGCGGACGCATCCCTTTGTGAACGCAAGAAATCTTTCGCGCGCCTTCTGATCAAAGGCGCAGCGGGCTCCATCCGGATGATGCCAGTCCATAAGGGAATAATAGAATCCCACCCGCAAACCGAATTCCCTGCAGGCCTCGACGTATTCCCTGACAAGGTCGCGGCCCGGCCCCCGCTGGACGGCATTGTAGTCGGTCATTTTCGAGTCCCACAGAAGAAATCCTTCGTGGTGCTTGGTTGTCATGACCATGTATTTCATGCCGGCTTCGCGGGCGAGTCTGGCCCATTCCCTTGCGGCGCGTGGCTTCGGCCGCCATGTCCATGCGAGCCTTTCGTATTCACGCACAGGAATTCTCTCAAGGTTCATCACCCATTCGTTTCTGCCGAGCTGGGAATATAGTCCCCAGTGGATGAACATCCCGAACCGGGCTTCGCGCCACCATTTCATGCGTCTGGCTCTGGTGCGGCGGATCATCTGCTCGTAGTCAGAAACACTCATGCCTGTCATGGAAGGTTCTCCTTTCGTCTAACAGGGTTACTCATAGGAGGTAAACCGGCCAAACACAAGACTGTTCAGAGACCTGATTCTGCGTTCGACAAGCCCGGCTTTTGTGTTCGAGAAATGGCCTGATTTCACAACCCGTCGGATGGGCGAGCCAATGCAGTCCGGTGCGCCGGTCTCACGGCACAGGCTCGTCGGGCTCAGGGCCGCCGGAACGTGGAGGACCCCGCAAATATGAATGTGAGAGGACGGAAAGTTTTTTTCGAATTCCGGGGGGGTTGGTTTTGCGCTCGACAACTCCGCGTGTATTGAAAATAGTGTGGCCTGTTTTTTCGGCGCAAGGGAACTTTGGCGGTGGCTGATGAACACAATTGAAGGCGGAGTCACGGCTGCGCGCGGATATCTGGCGTCCGCGGTATGCGCGGGGATACGGTATTCGCGCGACGACATCGCGCTGCTGGTTTCGGACCGTCCGGCGTCGGTTGCCGGCGTATTTACTCTGAACCGTGTGTGCGCGGCTCCTGTCAAGTTGTGCAGGGAGCATTTGCGCGGCGGAACGGCAAGGGCGGTTGTCGTTAACAGCGGATGCGCGAACGCATGCACTGGCGCGGCAGGGATGAAGGACGCGCGGCGGATGGCGCAGATAACCGCCGAATGCCTGGGCGTTCCCCGGCGTACGGTTTTTGTCTGCTCGACCGGCACCATCGGTATTCCGCTTCCGATGGAGAAGGTGGAAAAGGGCATCAGGGAAGCGGCGAAGAAGCTTTCTCCTGAAGGAGGTGTCCTGGCGGCCAGGGCGATCATGACGACCGACACAAGAGACAAGCAGGCTGCTGTCGAGATCGAGGCGGGCGGAAAGGCTGTCCGCATCGGCGGAATGGCGAAGGGGTCCGGCATGATCGCGCCCAACATGGCGACAATGCTTGCATTCATAACCACTGACGCTTCGGCGGAGCCGAGGTATCTTCAGCCTCTTCTGCGTGAGGTTGCCGACGACACTTTCAACAGGATCACGGTGGACGGCGACACGAGCACGAACGATACTCTGCTCATGCTTGCGAACGGGGCCTCGGGAACCGCCGCGCTTGCTCCGCGGGGGCGCGACTGGCGGAAGTTCGAGGATGCCGTCCGCGAGGTTGCCGACCGTCTGGCATCGGCGATCGTGGAAGACGGCGAAGGCGCCACCAGATTCGTGACCATAGTTGTCACCGGCGCTGCGAGCGACGAAGACGCTCATCGAGCGGCGCGCGCAGTGGCTGAATCGCTGCTTGTCAAAACATCGTGGTTCGGCGCGGACCCGAACTGGGGAAGGGTGATTGCGGCGGTGGGCTATTCAGGCGCCAGGATCAGGGAGGACCGGATCGGCATCAGCTATGATGGAACCGAGGCCGTGAGGAACGGCGTGCGGGCGCCTGGTTTTGACCTGAAGAAACTGGAGGAGATCCTCAAGAGCAGGCGGTTCGAGATCCGGATAAGCCTGGGAGCAGGGCGCGGGAAGGCGGCGGTTCGCGCCTGTGATTGCAGTTACGATTACGTGAAGATCAACTCCGAGTACATGACCTGAGTTCGGCCGGTGAAGAGATACATCGAGAAAGCGAGCATACTGATCGAAGCTCTGCCGTACATACAGAGTTTCCGCGATGAAATAGTGGTTGTGAAATTCGGCGGCAGCGCGATGGAAAACCGCCAGTGCATGGAGAGCGTTCTGTGCGACGTTACGTTTATGGAGTGCGTGAACATGTTGCCTGTCGTTGTCCACGGCGGAGGAAAGGCTATCACAAGGCGCATGAAGGAGGCGGCTGTGCCTCCCCGTTTTGTGAAGGGGCTGCGCGTCACTTGCGAGAAAACGATTGAGATCGTCCGGGACGTCATGAACAGGGAGATCAATCCGGAACTGGTTGCGATTCTGAGAGAGAAGGGTGCCAGGGCCGAAGGCGTGCATGGAGAAGATATTTTCAGCGTGGTCAGGAAAACAGAGACGGGACCATCGGGCGAGACGCTTGATTGGGGTTATGTGGGCGATCCCATAGGCGTGGACACCGGCCCGATCAGGGCTCTTCTGGACAGGGATGTCATTCCGGTGGTTACGCCTCTCGGCCGAGGGCCGGACAACCTGGTGTATAACATCAACGCTGACCTGGCCGCTGCGATGCTCGCAAGGGCGTTGAAGGCGAGAAAGCTTGTTTACCTGTCGGACGTGCCGGGTCTGCTGCGCGATCCGCAGGATCCATCGTCGGTAATTTCCACGTTGAAGTCCGGGGATGTGAATGCGCTGATCAAACAGGGAGTGATTGACGGCGGAATGCTGCCCAAGGTGCAGAGCGGCGTCGAGGCGTTGAATGCCGGTGTGCGCAAGGTGCATCTTGTGGACGGGAGAATGCCGCATTCGTTGTTGCTTGAAATATTCACCGACAAAGGGGTGGGAACGGAGATAGTGCGCAATGAGCAAGACTGAATCGGTAAAAGAGTTGTACGCCAAGCATGTGATGAACACCTACGCGAATCAGAAGATTGCCCTGGTTCGCGGCCGCGGCACGAAGGTCTGGGACGCAGATGGAAAGGTTTATCTGGATTTCATATCCGGCATTTCGGTGCTGAACATCGGCCATTGCCATCCGAACGTGGTGAAGGCCATTCAGGAGCAGGCGTCGAAAGCCACGCATTTTTCGAACCTTTATTTTAACGAGAACCAGGCGCTTCTGGCCGAGACGCTTTCCAGCCTTGCGCTCGGCGGGAAGTGTTTCTTCTGCAACTCGGGCGCGGAAGCGAACGAAGGCATGGTCAAGCTTGCGCGGCTATGGGGGCATGCAGAGGGACGGTATGAGGTCATCAGCATGAAGAACTCGTTCCATGGCCGCACTCTTGCAATGGCTGCCGCGACGGGTCAGGAGAAGGTCAAGAAGGGCTTCGAGCCCATGCCGGACGGGTTCGTCCATGCGGAGTTCAACAATCTCGACTCCGTTGTGTCGCTTGTTAACGAGAAAACGGTGGCGGTCATGCTCGAGGCGGTCCAGGGGGAGGGCGGGATAATTCCCGCCGATGAGGAATTCATGCAGGGGATCCGGCAGCTTTGCGATGAGCAGGGGCTTCTGATGCTCTGCGATGAAGTGCAGTGCGGGATGGCGAGAACGGGCAAGTGGTTCGGTTTTCAGCACTACGACATTGAGCCGGACGCGTTTTCGCTCGCCAAATCCCTCGCAAGCGGCGTTCCGATAGGAGCGGTGGTTGCCGGGAGAAAGCTTTCGGATGTTTTCAAGCCCGGCAACCACGCCAGCACTTTCGGTGGGAATCCTCTGGCATGCGCGGCGGCCCTTGCGACGATAAAGACCATTCAGGACGAAGGACTGGTCGAGAAGGCCTCGACAATGGGAGATCTGTTCAGGGAAGGGCTCGAGACGCTGCAGGAGAAGTACGGGCATGTGAAGGAGATAAGGGGCAGGGGTCTGATGATCGGCATGGTGCTTGACCAGCCCGCGCGTCCAATGTGCGACATTATGGCGGAAATGGGGCTTTTGGCCCTGCCAACCGCAGAGACAGTCGTTCGTTTTCTGCCTCCGCTCACGGTGACCGACAACGAGTTGGAGGAGGCGCTGGAGATTCTTGACGACGCTCTCGCTGAACTGCACGGGCAGTCGAACGGCGGAGAAAGCGGCGAGGAAGCGGGCCCTGATGAGTCTGAGCCTTCCGGGGCGTCGGCCGGTGAAGCTGCGGAGGGCGGGGCAGATGCAACCGCCGGGGACGAGCAGCAGTCCTGACGCGGCCACTTTCCGGAGCTTCCCGCATGGAGGTGTGACAATGACCCTGGAAGAACTGCGAAAAGAGCGCGTTGGGATCTGCGTGTCAGGAGGGCTGGACAGCAAGACCGTGACCTGCCGCCTTGTGGACGAAGGAATTGACGTGATGGGCTTCACGGCAGATCTCGGCCAGCCCGACGAAAAGGACATACGCGACGTGGCGCGCCGCATGGCTCCCTGCGGCGCTGAGATCGTCATTGCGGATCTGAAGTCGGCCATGGCCGAAGCTTGTTTCGAAGTCGTGATGGCTCAAGCCATGTACGATGGAGGGTACTGGAACAGCACGGGCATTGCTCGCGCAGTGACGGTTAAAGGTTTGCTGCCTCTGATGAAGAAGAAGGGCAGGACCGTCCTGGCGCATGGTGCAACAGGCCGGGGCAACGATCAGATGAGGTTCGAACGGTACACCAACGTGCTCGCTCCGGAGATGAAGGTTTATGCCCCGTGGCGGGACCCGGTCCTCCTCAGGGAATTCCCCGGAAGAAGGCAAATGGCGGAATTTCTGAGCCGGCGGGGCATCGAGGCTTTTGCCGGAGGGCGGAAACGTTATTCCACCGACGCCAATCTCGCCGGGATTTCATACGAGGCGATGGACCTGGAGAGCCTTGAGACGCCGTGCACTATCGTCAAGCCTCAGATGGGCGTATGGCCCCAGCAGGCTCCCAACAGGCCGGAAAAGTTCAGCGTCAGGTTTCATGAGGGCCGCGCTGTCGAGATCAACGGTCGGCGCATGAATCCACTGCAGATCATGCGCGAGGCCAACAGGATCGGAGGACGTAACGGGGTTGGCATCAAGAACGCTCTTGAGAACAGGATCATCGGCACAAAGAGCAGAGGGGTTTACGAGGCGCCTGGAATGGAACTGCTGGGATCCTGTCTGAGGATAGTGTATCAGGCCACGATGGATCGGAGTTGCACCGATCTGTTCGCCCAGCTTTCCCCGCTTGTCGCCAGACAGATATATGGAGGCAGGTATTATGACCCGGCGACATCCGCGGCGCTGGCGGCAATACACCAGATGGCTCGATTTGCGAGCGGCCTTGTGACAGTGGCTCTGTACAAGGGCAACATCCATTTCGTCAGCCTGACGGAATGCCGCGCCTCCCTGTACAACGAGGCAGACTCATCCATGGAGGCCAGCGCCGGCCTGAATCCTGCCAGCTCGCAGGGATACGCGGAGATTCAGAGCGTAGAGGCCAGAACCCTTGCGCGTGCGGGACAGATCAGGCGGTGAAAGGCCTCCTGAAGACTTCATGAGTTCCTCCAGAGCGAAACTGTACGCCGGCAGAGGAAAGGCTGCCGTGGCTCTCACGATTGCCGGCTCGGACAGCGGAGGGGGCGCCGGAATCCAGGCGGATCTGAAAACTTTCGAGGCCTTTGGAGTTTTCGGAACGTGCGCCGTGACATGCGTCACGGCGCAGAATCCTGACCGCGTGGCTGCAGTAGAGCCGATCAGTCCGCGTATTGTGAGGGAGCAGATCAGGGCGGTGTGTTCTGCGTTTCCCGTTGCGGCGGCGAAGACAGGCATGCTTTACTCAGCGGCGATCATCCGGGAGGTGGCTGGAGAAATTCGAAGGAACACCGTTCCGTGGCTGGTCGTTGATCCCGTGATGGTTTCCACGTCTGGAGCGAGGCTTCTGCGCAAGGACGCCATGATGGCTCTGCTCGATTGTCTGGCGCCTGTGGCATCGGTGCTCACTCCCAATATTCCGGAAGCGGAAGCGCTGCTTGGCGAAAGGATCAGGTCAGAGAGCGATCTGGTCGAGGCGGCCGTTTCTCTTTCCCGGATGCTTGGATGCGGGGTGGTTGTGAAGGGCGGACACCTGCGCGGCAGGCTTGCCGTGGACGCGTTTTCCGCCGACGGGCTGAGCGTGCGCCGCTACTACACGCGCAGGATTGCCGCGGCGCAGACGCACGGCACCGGCTGCACATTTGCGGCGGCGTTGACCGCCGCGCTGGCGATTGGTATACGGCTGGAAGACTCGGTGTTCATTGCCAAAAGCTTTGTTCAGTCGGCTCTGCGCGGCGCGATGAGGATCGGGCGGTACAGTCCGCTCGGCTGGCGTGCTGCCGGGGCCGGACTGGACTGATGGTCTGGAGGGTTGCCTCATGAGCCGCATTCCGCTTCTCTGGTTGCTTTGGCGCGCGCTGATGGCGTGGCTCTTCTGCTGGCGGGTTCTGAGCGGAACGGGAGTGTGTTTGGCTGCTGAGCCCGCGCAGGAGCCCGGCTTCGAACCGCCCGCGGTGGCGGTCAACATGGCGGGACTGGATCCGGACTGCTGCGGCGTATGGGTTGACGGAAAGAGGACCGGCGGCAGCCAGGCGGAGAAAGCAGAGTCGGTGGCGGTGCCGGGCAAATCCGGCGCGTGGTCGGCAGGCCAGGCCGATGGCCGAAGGGTGACGACGTTTCAATACGTAATTGCATTCAGGGAACCTGTTGTCATCGGTTCGGTTTTTGTTCGCGGCACGACAGACAGGGTTTTCGTGCTGAAGGAGAACGCCGCTTGGCCGCCGGATCCCGGAAGGAGCGACGATTGGATTGAGGCGCCGGTGCCTGCTGGACAATCTCACGCCAGGCTTGCTCCTCTCCCGAAGAAGACCGCCGCGCGCGCCGTAATGTTGACTGACAGGCGGTCATGGGGACGGTCGCAGGTTGATCTCGTCAGATTGTTTCCCTCGCGCTGGGGAAACCTGACGCCTGTGGCGACGGCGAATGCCGAGGCGGAATACACGGCCTACCCGAACCAGGCCCCTCCCTACACCTACTATGCCCGCCGGATTGTGGAGGCGTCCGGATCGTGGCAGAACGCGGGACCGGACCGCGACCAGCGTGTCACGCGGCCGCCCACCGAGGTTGCGCCGTCCTGGTTTGTCCTCTCGTGGCGCGAGCCAAGGACCGTTTCAGGATTTTACATGGAGGACAATTTCGAAAAGTTCGAACTGGCGTATTACGACGGACCGGCCGGGATGAATCCGGCTGTCGCCACGGAAAAGGAGTGGGTGCGTATCAGGAAGCTTTCCGTCATCGGAGCGGGATCCGACAGGGAGTACCGCCGCAGGTTTGTGTTCTTCGAGCCGAGGACATCGCGTGGCTTCCGCATCAGAATTCTCAAGACCACGCCGGATCAGATCTCCATGCTGGGAGCTCTTGTGGCATGGAGCGAACTGGGCGATCAACCGCCCCCTGTCCCCGCGAGGCGCGAATCTGAGCCGCCCGTGAGCTTTGTCTACCAACTGCCGGCAGATGAAATTGTCACGATTGTGATCGAGGACGGAAACGGGCGGAGAGTGAGGAATCTGGTGGCGCGCGCGGAGAGGCCGGCGGGCGGAAACGTCCAGCGCTGGGATCTCAAGGACGAGCGGGGCGCGGTTGTCGCTCCCGGACGTTACAGATGGCGGGGAATTTACCATCCGGGACTCCGCCTCATTTATCACATGACGCCTTATCCCAATGTTGGAATGAACGCGCCGGAGAACGCGCCGTGGCTGACCGGACAGACCGGGCCTGGCGGTTGGATGGCCGATCACACTCCGCCGCGTGCTGCTGCGGCGGGCATCGGACGGATGTTTCTGAGTTCGCCCTGCTGCGAGAGCGGCGTCGGGTTGATCTGCTGCAATCTGAGCGGGGCAAAGCAATGGGGCATGGGAAACATCGTGGCATGGACGAGCCCCAGCTACCTGGCCTGCGATGAAAGGTATGTTTACGGAGCAGCGCCGCCGTCGCACGCCTCTGAAGGCCTGGAACACCTGTGGCGCATAGATCCGTCCGATCGGTCGGTGAAAACGCTTCTGTCGGCGCCGAACACCGACGAACGGAGACGCGGGGTGCGGGGGTTGGAGGCGAGGGCCGGCAGGGTGTATGTGGCGGTCAACGCGCCCGACGATTTCATGTGCAATGCTGTGGGCGCCGCGCACGTAGACCTTGACAATTCCCATCCGAGATACAGGGATGTGTCAATACGCAACAGGGAGGACGAGGACAAACCTGCGCCGAGGCTCGATTTCCTGAGGCTCTTCAGGCTCCAGGGTTCTCCTCCCGGCAACAAGGGCCTCACGTGGCTTGAGAGCACGAGCTTCCCGGGGAGCAGGAACCACATTGTCCTGGCGTTTTCCAAACCGGTTGCGATCGGAAGCTTCGCATTCCCTCTGCCGGCCGGAGACGGGGACATGTCGATCAGACTCAGTCTGGCAAGGCAGGATGCGCCATATCCGCCGGATCCAATGAAGGAGGCGCATTGGGAAACTTTCTGGAAAGCCGCTGCTCCTTCAGGTTCGGTATGGACCGTGATCGCGGCGCCGGAAAGAGCGGTCACAAGGGCGCTGAGGATAACCTTTGCGAAGGGCGACGAGGAACTGGATGACCTTCTCTCGGGAACAGGGAATGAGGCTGCGGAAGATTCGGATCTCGGGCGCGAAGGCGGAACGCTTGCCGGTCAGCAGAAACCGTGGTCCGCACGTCTCGAGGGCATGAAACTGCTCAAGAGAAGATTCCGCAGTCTTGCAGACGGAGCGACGGTCAGGGTCAGTTCGGGCAGGGTGAACAGGGACAGCGAATGGGATGCGGAACGCGACGAACCCCTGTCTGCGAAGAATCCCGGGATTTACGTGATTGAATGGCCATCGCCGCGGAATGTGAGGGGGCTTGCGATCAAGGAGATAGACGGCAAGCGCACTGAAATAGATGTGTACGATGGGCCTGACGGGGCTCAGGTTGACATCAGGTCGGACGAGCACTGGCGCCAGGTGGCCGTTTACGAGCAGCCGCTGCGGAATTACTACGACGGCAGATCCCAGGCATGGAACGGCAATGCGAGGTACCTGGATGGATATGTTGATTTCGGAAAGGACATCCGGACGAAGGCCGTGCGGCTCAGGGTCGTGGAGCAATGGACGACAAAGGCCCATTATCCGAGCGGCGTGAGGGCCGACCGCGGCGGCGAGAAACTCGAGCCCGCGAGATGCAGAATATACGGGGTCGTTCCAGTCGAGTATATCGGCGGGGAGGTCCCCGTGGATCCACGCATCACGGACCGCATAGAGGTTGTGGACAGGGAGAACGGCAACATCCTGAACGAGTATTACTTTGAAAATCCGGATCATCTTGCGTGGGCCGCCGGCGGCGAACTGCTGGTGCTCGGCAACGGCAGGGTATCTGCGCTGGATCTCAAATCCGGCGCTGCGAGGGACGTGATAACGGGTTTGGACAAACCGCGTGCCTTGGCGACCGATCAGGCGGGGAACATTTACGTGTTCGACGCCGGCAACGGAAGGAATGTTGTCAGAGTTTACGACAAGACCGGACATTTCCAGAGAACCATCGGCGAAGCCGGAGGGTTCAGGGAAGGCGAGTGGAACCCTGCGCGGCTGGGCGAGGTGAGCGACATGGACGTGGATGAGAATGGCCAGTTGTGGATAGTGGAATGGCAGTATCATCCGAAGCGCGTCACAATGTGGAGTGCAGCGGACGGAATCCTCCGCAAGGAATTTCTCGGCAACACAGCCTATGGCGGGGGAGGCGTGCTGGACCCGTACGACAGGACAAGGCTGTATTACGGCCCGCTGGAGTTTCAACTGGATTGGAATACCGGGGCCACCAGACTTGCCAACCTGACGTGGACCGGCCGCGACGACGCCGGAAAGATGTTTCAGCCGTCGGCCGCCGGAGAAATTCCGATAAGAGTCAACGGAAGGACCTACATGGTCACGAGAACGGAATTTGCGCGCCAACAGGCCGGCGTGGTGTACCTGTACGAAAAAGGCAGGCTTCGCCGCGTCGCGGCGGTCGGCCTTGCCAACGGATTTCAGGCTCTTCGCGATCCGGCGGTAATGGCCGCACTGCCGGATGGCAAACCATTGAATGAGTTGCAGTTCATGTGGTCGGACCGCAATGGCGATGGAATGCCGCAGCCCGGCGAGGTGAAGTTTGCGGCCAGGAGAATCAAGGCTTTATGCGGCTTTGACAGGACGCTCGGCGTTCAGGCGGGGAGATTCCGTTACGAGGTGAAGGAATTTCTGGCTGACGGCGTGCCTGTTTACGAGGAGAAGGAGTATCCAGGCCTTCCCGACGATCCCGGCTGGCGGCTGGACAATGGCAATTTATTTTTCTTCCGCGGCGCCAACTACGGGGCCCCTCCCTGCGAGGCCGTTTACACTCCCGATGGAAGGGAAGTATGGGCGTACAAGACCGAAGGTTACGGAGTCCATGCTCTCTACAGCGCCTCGCCGTGGCGCAGGGACCAGATCGTTGCAGAGTTCGACGTGGTGGGGCATGAGACCGCGGCGGCCGGCGATCTTGGAGAGTTTCTCGTGACTCATTCCAACGTTGGGATATGGAATATCTGGACCGTTGACGGTCTGCTCGCCGGAAACATTTTCCGCGATATGCGCGATCCGAAGGCAAGGCCCTGGAGCATGCCGGAGCATGAGCGCGGACTCAGGCTTGAGGAATGCACTGCCGGCCAGGAACATTTCCAGGGATATTTCTGCCGCGCGGACGATAACAGGTATTACGTCGTGGCCGGACACAATCATGCGAGCGTGGTGGAAGTCTCGGGCATCGAGAACTTCAAACGGATTGGGGGCGAACTTGTGGTCAGCGAGAAGGATGTTCGCGCCACTCTCGACTGGGAGAGGGAGGTTCGGGCCGGAGAGGTCTACGAGTCCGCAAGGGTCATTGACTGCCTCAGGCGCGGGTCGCGTTCGATCGTTATTGACGGAGACGACAGGGACTGGGATGTGGTGGGCGCGTCGCTTTCAGGTGACGGCTGGGATGTTCGATTCGGCATGCTCTACGACGACAGGAACCTGTACCTGTGTTACTCTGCGAAGGGGCGCGGGCCGATGAAGAACAGCGGAGGAGACTGGCGCACCTACTACAAGACCGGCGCGGCGGTGGACCTTCAGATGCGGACCGATCCGACAGCGGACCCTGGAAAGAAAGAGCTGATCGCCGGCGATTTCCGCCTTCTGATGACGGCAGTTGAGGGCAGACCGCGGGCCGTTCTGTACAGACCTGTCGTCCCGGGAGCTTCCAAAGACGAGGCTTGGAACGTGCACACGATGGTGTACTCCGTCACGTTCGACCGAGTCGAGCCCGTTGAGGACGCGCAACTGGCCTTCAGGACCGAGCAGGATCGCTACGTGTATGAGGCAGCCATTCCTCTGGCCCGGTTGGGGCTCAAGCCTGAGACCGGCATGCGCCTGAAGATTGATTGGGGCATACTTGTCTCGGGCCCGGACGGAAACGAAGTCTTCCAGCGACTTTACTGGGCGAACAAGGCCACAGCGATAGTTTCCGATGTGGCCGCTGAGGCGGATCTGCACCCTGACTTGTGGGGCTTCGTCAGGTTTGCCGATGAAACTGGCGGCAATTGGAAGCCAAATGGGCCTGAAATCGAGCTCGGCGGCAAATCCAAGATAGACGAGAAGGAGATAATGGATCTTCTCGAAGGCGACTGATCAGCGGCATTCCTGCGCTGCGCAGGAGCTGGGCCCGGCGGTCCTGGCGACCTCCAACTGCAGGGCGTTGCGGGACGGGTCTGTCACTTCCCACCCGGCAGCGATGCTGTAACCTGGAATCCATACAATTTCGCCGAGGCATTCGAACACAGGTATGTTCCGCCTTTCCGGCGCCGGAACCTTGGCGTCAACGAAAATGTCCTGCAGCTTCCTTGATCCCTTGAAGCCGAGCGGCGTCATCCTGTCTCCCCGCCGCCATGTTCTGACGACAATGGGGAGCCCGGCGGCCCGAATGTTCAGACTGGCCCGGGCAGGATACATGCCCGGCCTGATTTTTCGGTCTTTGACAATCTCGGGCTGGATCCTGGCTGTCACCATCAGGCCGAGCTTTTCCAGTCGCGTGAGCCCCGGTATTTTCAGTGGCGTCGGTTCAGGCGAAGCCGATTGAGCGGAATTCTCGCCGGGGCCGGCGACGCGGATGCGTTGGTAGCGCCTTTCAAGGGCCGCGCCGTCCGGAAGCTTCACGGTTGCCGACCCGCGTTCGGACGATGCAAACCTGTCGAGCCTCTCCATCAGGTTGAAGCCGGTCTTCTCCGAAAGCAGGCCGTGATGCCTCAGCCATAGCCTCAGAACCCGTTTCTTGGCGGCCGGGTGCAGCCGCGAAAAACCTGAGACGTTCAGAGCTCCATCGCTTTCGAGCCGGGATTTCAGCATTCGTGAGGCGATCGAGTCCATCCACTCCTCATTTTCGCGGGCGACGGCCGCAACTCGGCGCAGTGCCTCCGCGATGTTCGGGTTCAGGTTCGCGGCGAGGAACGGGAGCACGCAGTGCCGGACACGGTTTCTGGCGAGTTTTGTGTCTCTGTTCGTGGAGTCTTCGCGCCACTGCGCGCCTCTCAGTTTGAGGTATTGGACAACCTCCGCCCTGCTGACGTCCAGCAGGGGACGCAGTATTCTGGCGCCATTGACCGATGATTCGGCGGGAATGCCTGCCAGTCCGGCCGCTCCGCAACCGCGCGCCAGCATCATGAGCACCGTTTCGGCCTGGTCGTCGGCGGTGTGGGCTGTGACAATGCAGAAGGCCCGGACCTGGCGAGCGGCTCTCGCCAGAAAGTCATAACGAACCCTCCTCGCGGCCATTTCAAGCGATTCTCCCCTGCCGCGGAGTTTTGAGTTCCGAAGCGATACTTTCCGTGCAATGCACGGCAGGCCGAGCCTCTCCGCAAGAGCCCTGACCCACTTTGCATCCGCATCCGCCGCTCTTCCGCGGATTCCGTGATTGAGATGCGCGACGGTGATGCTGATCTGAAACTCCTGGGCGATTTCGGTCAGCGCCAGCAGCATGGCTGTCGAGTCGGCTCCGCCCGAAACAGCGGCCAGAATCCGGCGTCCTTTGGAGCCGGCCAGCCTTTTTGCAAGGCATCGGACCAGCCTGGGCCTGCCGGGATGGGAAATGGCCGGCCGCGATGCCGGTCCGGAAAAGGTTGAGGCGCTCTCGCGCAGTCGTCTCTGGCGATGTTTCGATTTCATCCCGAAGCCGGCCGGCCGTCGCGGTCATGAGGACGGTGGAACAAGTCGCGTCAAGCCTCCCATGTAGGGGGCCAGAGCATCTGGAAGCACGACCGATCCGTCGGCCTGCTGGCCGTTCTCAAGAATGGCGACCACCAGCCTTGGGCATGCCACGCCCGACCCGTTGAGGGTGTGGACGAAGCGAGGTTTGCCCGACTCGTCCCTGAAGCGGATGTTGGCGCGGCGCGCCTGAAAATCTTCGAAATTGCTGCACGAGGAAACTTCGAGCCAGTCGTTCTGTCCGGGGGCCCACAGCTCGATGTCGTAGCATTTCGACGCCGAGAAGCTGATGTCGCCGGTGCACAGTTCAAGCACTCTGTATGTGAGGCCGAGCCGCTTCAGGATGTCTTCGGCGTTTTGCACGAGCGATTCAAGTTCTTCGTAGGACGTTTCCGGCGTGGCAAATTTGACCATTTCCACCTTGTCGAATTGATGGACCCGGATCAGGCCGCGTGTTTCCTTGCCCGCTGCGCCGGCTTCCCTCCTGAAGCACAGGCTGTAGGCGGTCAGATAGATCGGCAGTGGCCGCTCTATGATTTCATCCATGAAGTAGTTTGTCACAGGCACTTCGGCGGTAGGGATCAGGTAAAGATCGTCACTCTCTATATGATACATCTCGCCGGCCAGTTTCGGAAGCTGGCCTGTGCCTGTCATCGCCTTCGCGTTTACAATCACCGGCGGCCAGAGTTCGGTGTATCCGTGCTCGCGCACATGCACGTCCAGCATGAACTGAATGAGTGCTCTCTCCAGCCTCGCGCCTGGTCCCGCGAACAGGGGGAAGCCGGATCCGGAAATCTTCGCGGCGCGCCGCAGGTCGAGAATGCCGAGGCGTTCTGCAATCTCCACGTGCGTTCTGGGCTGGAAGTCGAATTTCCGCTGTTCGCCGACCTGCCTCACGACCCTGTTGAAAGTTTTGTCAGGGCCCACTGGAATGGAGGGG
>Ga0129299_1000337_pt1 | contig 29313 bp, 26 predicted proteins | sample ConPoolayeCmetaG_FD_94477 | JGI IMG/M metagenome (GOLD analysis project Ga0129299, IMG submission 94477) | Hot spring microbial mat communities from California, USA to study Microbial Dark Matter (Phase II) - Cone Pool mat layer C metaG ...
CGCCAGGCCGGATGGATTAACGATAAACGCTGTCAGAACACAGGCGATCAGACTTCTTCGCATGACGCGACTCCCGGGTCTTGTCTGGCGTCCGCAGGCAGCATCATAGGCGAGATGGCGGGGCCGAACAACGGTTTTAATCCGCTTCGGCCGATACTAACTCGCTTGGCCGGCATTTTCTTATGTTATTATCGGTACTCATGGGTTATCGGGCAAAGCCAGAAGGGTCTGGGCCGGCTCGCCAGCCCAGCCAGAGGTCAGGCCCGTCAGATCAGCCGGATCGTGATACAACTCGGCCCGCCGCTGGAGGAAGGAAGCCTTGGCTTCCAGCCCCACCCGGCGGCAGGCCTCGGACAGGAGACTATGGACAAGGGCCGCCTTGGGGCTGTCAAGAAGCTCAGCGACGCGAATCCGCCACGAGAGATCCTCGATTGCCCGTTTGCCGCTTCCGCTCATTACGAGACATCTCATCTCGATTGGTAATAAAAGCATCTGTTCCGCGAGGGACAGGGTCTCCGGATCCCGGTGCCTGACGGTGATCGGTTGCAGGCGGAGGGGCGCAAGTGCTTTGACTGCTCCGTCGAGATCCCCCAACCCAAGAGCACAATCGGCCAGAAGAATGCGGCAGAGTCGGGCCACGGATTTCGAACGGGTGGGGCCGAGGGCCACCACGGCGGTGCAGAGTTCGGCGGCTTCTTTGTATTGCTTCTGCCCGTGGACCACGACGGCCAGACAGTGGCACGCCAGCAGCTTGCTGGCTCGATAGATGCCGAATTGCCGCAGCGTCTCAACCAGGTGCTCCTCAGCCAGATCCAGCCTGCCGGCGGCGATCATGAGGGAAGCGCGATTTGCTGCCTGCACCTGCCGCACGCCCAGCATGGTCAACATGATCCAGGCCGCAAACGCCGCCAGCCCAACGAACCACACGAGATCCTGCGTGTTGGCGGCAAGGGGCGGACGAGCCAGCGACACGGCCACCCAGGCCGCGATGAGCGTGAGCAAGGCCATCCGCACGAGGCCCGCCAGCCGATAGTCGCGTCGTAATCTCCGGGCTAGGAATTGAGCTTGAGCGGACGTCATCCGGGAGGCTCCGTCGCAGGGTAGACCGCCGAGATCGTGCCGAGGATTGGGTAGGAGGCGATCAGTCGTTCGGGACGCACGAGCGTGGTCGCGTCGGCCCACAGCAGGGCGGCTTCCGCCGTTCTGCCGAGGTGATGCAGGGCCAGCGCAAGGAGCGCATAGCCGTAAGCCGCCGCGGTGGACAAGGCCCGCCGGTAAAGAGCCCTCCGTTGCTCAATGTTCTCCACGGCATCCGCGTGGTGTCCCATGAACACCTGCTGGAACAGGCGGACCAGATCCACGGCGGCCCGCAGATCGGGCGGCAGCGCCCGTTGCTCGATCTGCGCCAGAAGATCAACGGCATCGGTCAGTTGTTGAGTGTGGATCTTGGCGGCGGCCAGCCCGATCTGAGCCTTTTGGACCGTGATTGGATCCGGGATCCCGCGAAGCAGGAGGGCTTCGTAGATGGCCACCACGGCGTCCCACGCCCCGCGGTTTTCCGCGACTGCGGCCAGCAGCATGAAAGCCTGGGTGCGATCAGCGGAAGCCAGGATGGGCTTCCGCAGTCCGCGTTCCAGAATCTCGGCCGCCGCGTCCCATTCCTCGAGCTGGACGAGTTCCCAGGCGTGCCCCAGCCAGGCTCGGCATTTCCTCTGGCGTCGGCCAAGATTCCAGGCGGTAAGGCCGGCGGCCACCATCATGGCCGCACCGACCAGCGTCCCGGCGTCGGCGGGCAAGCCGACCCGGGGTGAAAGCCTGGGCAGGACCAGCAGGGCCAGCAGCGCACCGACCGCCAGGCCGAAGGCGAGCAGCAAGTGGCTTCGTCGCGGCTCCGTGGCAAGAAGCCTCTGCTCCACTTCCTCTGCGTCCCATTGCTTCATGCGATTATTATCATACCGCCTGGCCGACGTTTGTCGCCTCGAATCGCGACGGCACGTTCGCCAGGGTGTGAACGAAAGGACGCATCTCATGCCGGTCAAGGTGCTTTCCGCTGAAAAGGTCGATCCCGCCATCCTGACCTCTCGAACCATTGCCGTCCTGGGGTATGGTTCGCAGGGGCAGGCCCATGCTCTGAACTTGCGTGACTTCGGCTGTCGGGTGGTCGTCGCTCAGCGGCCCGGTGGGCGGAACTTCGAGCTGGCCCTGGAGCATGGGTTCCAACCCGTGTCCATTGCCGAAGCTGTTCAGCAGGCTGACCTGCTTATCCTCGCTCTACCGGACGAGCGGATGGGCGTCATTTACCGACAGGAAATCTCCCCTGAATTGCGGGGGGGGCAAGCCCTAGGGTTCATTCACGGTTTCGCCGTTCGCTTTGGTCTGATCACGCCCCCGGCCGACATGGATGTCATCATGGTTGCGCCCAAAGGCCCCGGGACGCTGGTGCGGGAGAGATTCAAGCAGGGTGGGGGGGTGACTTGTCTTGTGGCCGTTCACCAGGATGCGTCGCGATCCGCCGACCGGCTTGCCGCGGCCTGGGCCGTGGCGATCGGAGGAGGCCGGGGCGGCATGATCGAGGCCACTTTTGCCGAGGAATGCGAATCCGACCTTTTCGGCGAACAGACCGTTCTCTGCGGTGGGGTGTTGGAACTGATGAAAGCAGCCTACGAAGTGCTGGTGGAGGCCGGAGTGCCGGAGGAAATCGCCTATTTCGAGTGCGTGCATGAAGTGAAGCAGGTCGTGGATCTACATTACGCCGCCGGCTTTGCGGGAATGCGGCAGGCGATTTCCAATACCGCTGCCTATGGCGGACTCACCCGGGGGCCGCGGCTGATCACGGCTGAGACGCGGCGGGAGATGCGGGCGATTCTCGAGGAGATTCGCTCCGGCCGGTTCGCCAACGAATGGGTGGACGAATGTGCTCGTGGCTGTCACACTCTGGCCGCGTTGATGAAGAGCGAAGCGGACCATTCCGCCGAGCACGCCGGCCGGGCGGTGAGATCGCTGGCGGCCGGGGGGCTCGCACCACCCGCGGCCCGTCACGCACCTCCATGAGAGCCTGCGGCGGTCGGTTCTTGCGCGGCTTCGACCGCTGAGAGCACGTCCTCAATTCGCAGAACCGGCGGCAGCGGCGTCGCCGTCGCATTGGAGAGCAGGAAGGTCAGACTGCCTTCGCGATCCAAGCCTCCGTGCGTGCTGGCCACCGGCTGTGCGAAGAAATGGAAGAAAGCGGAGCCGTGGCAAGCCTCCGGCTTCAGCGAAACGACCACGTCGGCGGGCTTGGTCACCACGCCGTGAAAGTAACCCCAGATCCGGTGCAGCGAGTCCGGGTAGGGATGGGCGGCCGCTGCTTCCAGCAGAGCGGCATCGCTGATCTCTGCCTGAACCCGCTTCTCCTCCGCAGTCTCTTGTTCGCTCACGATGGAAAGCAGACTCAGCGGATCGCCCCCCGTGCAATCGTAGCGAAAACGGTCGCCTTGTCGCTCAAAAGAGGCGAAGGCGTCTCCCCGCCACACGCAGACGCGGCCGTTCTCCCTGTACATGACCAGGTCCACGCCGGGGTGTTTCACGAGCACCGCGGCCACCTCGGCGGGGCGGTCCGTGTGGATTTGCGCGCAGGTCACCAGGCCGTAACTAATGATTACGACGTCACGGGAATCGCGAATGGACTTAGTCAGGCGAAATCCCGCCGTCTCCAGTGCCTTCTTGAAGGTGATCCGCGTGGCTGGTCGCAGCGTGTGGCCATGATCCGCCATGATGGAGAATCGCACCTGTCCCCGCCGGTCGTATGTGATCCGTTCACACAGGCGATCAACTTGGTCCAAGTAGGCCCGGATGCCGGCTTCGCCCTCTCGCGTGCCGATTCCGGCGGATCCGACCGAATAGGCCGAGACCAGAGGTTCCGCGGTGGAAGCAAACAACCGCTGCATGGCCCGGAGTTCGCGACCGAAAGCACTCCAGGGTTGAAGATAGGTCTCGATGGCGATGCTTTGCGGCGCCACCCAGGTCACACGGGGAATCCAAGGCGCGTTGGCACCCTTGAGGTAGACGTCATCACCACGGGACATCCGCCCCGTATCGCGGTCGTAGAACTGCGCCTCGGACGCTACGCACGGGCCGGCGCGGAACAGGCTGGCCAGGGCCACATCCGTCATGGCCGGAAACACGGTGACGACCGGCGTGGGAGGAGGAAACAGCCTGAAATGGCCCTCCGCGTACATGGCTTGTACGACGGAGAAGGGCACCCCGTCGAGAATGATCAGGAAGTGGGGCCATTCCGGCCGGGGGTGGGCGAGGTCCACCGTTTGCTCGGGGACACCGTCGCCATCAGCATCGAAGGCCAGTTCAACAATCCGCCCGCCCTCCAGCCGCTGAATGTAGGTCGCCGCGGGCGAGGGGCTGAACGTGTATCGACGAACGGTTCGGCCTCGCTCGTCCGAGACCGTCTCGCAGCGACCGACCGGCCAGTCCACCGCATACCGGCCGCAACCGGTCGACGCGCAAAGGAGGGCGGCGAGCAGAACTGACCCAACGCGGAAGGAACGTGGGCCGAAAGGACACTGGCGGAATGAATCCATGGGCCGAAAAACAGCCGGAGGGGCTAGCGGGGCCATCGTGGCCTGGTCTTGGCCATTTGCCGCAATTCTTCGATCGTGCGACCGGGAAAACGCTTGGTCAGCCGTTCTCGCTCCGCTTCGGCCGCTTCAAGTTTCCCGGCGGATGACAACTCGTCGAACCGCCGCAAGGCGTCGGCGATCCATCGCCGGTCCCGCTCCGCCTGGATGAGCCGCATGAGCCGGCGATCCTGTTCAAGTTCTTCGAGACGCCGATTGGCGAGGCGGCCGGTGCCGCAGTCGGGGTAACGCTTGGCGATCTTCGCCAGGGTGTCGTGCAGTTCCACATGCTTTTCGGGCGATCGCCTGATCTCGCGATCCAGTTTCTCGACTTTTCGGTACAACCGGGCCGCGGCCGGTTCCTGGATGGCCTCTCTGGCTTGGGGATCGGCCTCGATCTGCGCAATGAGCCTGGCCGCTTCCTGGGATACGTTGGGAACGCGTTCGGCGGTCGGGACTCCGCCGAACAGGTTGGCGTATAACACCTTGGTCTCTCTGGCCAGGTCGATGGCTTCGAGGTACCGGCCTTCTTCGTAGTAGTCGGCAGCCCGCTCCAATCGCTCCATGCCTTCGCGATGCAATTGCATGAGCCGATCGAAGGCGGCCTGACCGACGCCCTCCAGCCCGACCAGTTCAATCACGGACTTGAAACGAGTCTTGGCGGCCTGAATCTGGCCTTTTTCCAGGCGCTTCAAGCCGTCCTCGTAGTAGGATTGGGCCTTCTTGCGAATGGCCTCGGCCTTCTTCGACTCATCAACGGGGTCGCCCAACCGGATACCGCCGCCGCGACCTCCACCCGAGATCTGGGGCATGGCGGAGGGCGGTGCGATCAACAACACCCAAACGACCGCGGCCCCCATGGAGAACAGGGTGGTCCGTGGCGTGCGCGAGGACATCGGCGTGCCTCACAGAGTGATGGAACTCAACGATCCCTGGCGGTGGGCGAGGTTTCGAAGATCGACTGCGTCCGCAGGATCCGCCATTCTCCGGGGAACACATGGTAGGCGTGCACGTGCAGCTCGTACTGGCGGGTTTCGTAGTCGATGAAGGTGAACGGCTCCAGGTTGTTGCAGGCCCACTGAGTGTAAGGAACAAACAGGCCTTTCTTCTGGGCGTAACGGCTCAGGTCGCGGTACGTGGTTCGGAAGATGTGTTCGGTGGTTTCCTCCACCTGGCTGCTGAAGATGTACCGCATGTTGTCGCTGAAGCGATATTGAAAATCGCGTTCGCCGCGGAACCTGAATTGCGTCACAAGGTTGCGGTCGGTCAGCAGGTCACTGGGTCCGGACGTCAACTCCGTGACCAGATTGCCGTTGGACTGGATCGTCACAAGGTGGCCGAGTCCGATGATCCATATTTCCGCCTGGAAGTTGCTGTACCGGATTTGCTTGTCCAGGTAGATGTGGAACAGCTCCGGGTGCAACGCACGCCGATAGAGGAAGTAGTTCAGGTCCGTGCTACGCTGTTTGGTCAGACCGAGTTCCAAGTTCATAATTCCCACACAGTAATCAGGCCGCCGATGCTCGCGGATGCGGCCGAGTTCGGACCAGTATAACTCCTGTGCTTACGAGTGAGCAACGAAAATGTTTTGAAATCCCGTGATGCGGCGGAAGCCCGGCGGGGAATGGCGTCTAACCTGCTGCGAACCAGTAAGTAAGAAAATTGTGTCAATAACGACACATTTTATTTGGAGTCAACGCCCAAGCCCCGCGAAGCCGTCCGACGGTTGGCCTTCTTTGCGGTGGGGCCGGTTTCCTCGCCCTAGACCTGAAGCTAGAATTCATCCGCTTATGAGGTTCCGGTCATGCTGCTTCAATCCCCACTCCCTTCCTGGTATGCAACGGCCTCGGCCGAGGAACTACAGGCTCGGATCGCCCAGCGAAAGGCAGAGCTGGGCAAGCGAGTTGTCATACTGGGCCACCACTATCAGCAGGACGAAGTCATTCGCTTTGCGGATTTCACCGGCGACAGCCTTCGCTTGTCGCAACTTGCTTCTGAGCAGAAAGATGCGGACTTCGTTGTGTTTTGCGGCGTGCATTTCATGGCGGAATCCGCGGACATCCTGACCGAAGATAGAGTCATAGTCATCCTGCCCGACCTGGCTGCTGGTTGCAGCATGGCCGACATGGCGGCGATCGACCAACTGGAAATCGCCTGGGCCGACCTCACCCGCCGAAGCGATGCCACCATTGTGCCGATCACCTATGTCAACTCCTCGGCCGCCATCAAGGCTTTCTGTGGCGGGCACGGTGGGGCCTGCTGCACCAGCTCGAACGCCAGACGAGTGCTGGAATGGGCGTTGGACGGAGAGACCCCGGCGGCACCGAGCGGACGCCGTAAGGTGCTGTTTCTGCCCGATCAGCATTTGGGCCGAAACACCGCGTACGGCATGGGTTGGCCATTGGAGGCCATGGCGGTATACGACCCGGATCAGGCCGGGGGCGGCGTCAGCGACGAAGTACTACGAGATGCGACGATCCTGCTCTGGAAAGGCCACTGTAGCGTGCATCAGCTTTTCACGGTTGAGCAGATCGAAGCAATTCGCCGGGCCGATCCGAGTTACCGGGTCATCGTCCATCCGGAATGTTGCTGGGAGGTGGTGCAGAAGGCCGATCTGTCCGGCAGCACCGAGCAGATCATCCGCACCATCACGGAAGCCCCGGCAGGCAGCAAGTGGGCCGTCGGCACGGAAATGCACCTGGTTCACCGGCTGGCCAAGCGATTCGAGGGGGTGAAGACCGTCCGCCTGCTGTCGGGCATTCACTGCCTTTGCTCGACGATGTTCCGCATCGACCCGCAACATCTGCTGTGGGTGTTGGACGAACTGGCCGAGGGGAGCGTGGTCAATCAGATCTCCGTCGATCCGGAAACCAAGGCCCTGGCTCGGGTCGCGCTGAACCGGATGCTGTCGCTGGCGGGCGGGCCGACGGCCACGACCACCAAAGCCTGATCGTCAAGAAGGCCCTACGACCAGTTCTTCTCCACCCAGGCGACCAGCTCCTTGACGTGTTCGACGCTGGCCTGAAACAGCCGCTTTTCATCCTCCGTCAGGTCCAGCTCGATGACTCTCTCGACCCCGTTCCGCCCCAGGATGCACGGCACGCCGACGAAGTAGCCGCCGACCCCGTACTCACCGTCGCAGAACGCGGCGCACGGCAGGATTCGCCGCTTGTCCTTGATGATCGCCTCGGCCATCTGCACGGTGGCGGCGGACGGGGCGTAGTAGGCGCTGCCGGTCTTCAGGAGGCTGACGATTTCCCCACCGCCAACGCGGGTCCGCTCGATGATCGCGTCGAGGCGGTTTTGGGGAATCAGCTCCGTTACCGGGATCCCGCCGACGCTGGTGTAACGGGGCAGCGGGACCATGTCGTCGCCGTGCCCACCCATGAGGACGGCCGTGATGTCCTCGACGCTACAGTTGAGTTCCATCGCGATGAAGGCGCGATACCGGGCGGTATCCAGCACGCCGGCCTGGCCGACAATCTTGTTGGTCGGCAGTCCCGAGGCCTTCCAGGCGGTCTGCACCATCGCATCGAGGGGGTTGGAGACGACGATGTAGACCGCACCCGGGCTGTGCTTGACCGCCTGCTCGGTCACGCCGCGAACGATCTTCATGTTCGTGGACATCAGGTCGTCACGGCTCATGCCCGGCTTGCGGGGGATGCCGCTGGTGATGATGACGATGTCCGAACCGGCGGTGTCGGCGTAGTCATTCGTGCCCACGATGTGGCTGTCGAATCGCTCGATCGGGGAGGCCTGCATCAGGTCCAGCCCTTTGCCCTGAGGAAGACCATCCACGATGTCCAGAAGCACGATATCGCCCAATTCGGCGGCTGCTGCCCAGTGGGCACAGGTCGCCCCGACGTTCCCGGCCCCGATAATGGTGATCTTGGCCCTGCGCATGATTTGGTCTCCGAATGTGCTGGTTGAACGCATGGTTCCCGAACGCCGGAATCATACCCTGATGGCCCCGATCATCAATGGCCGCAAGCAGGATCAGGCCGGCTGAGCTACACTCCGCCATATGGGGCAACGAACCCACCACTATGACGGAGCCGGGGTCTTCTACGCCGTCGGGGCACTGGCGGCCTGGGGTAGCGTGCTGCTGTTCCTGAAGCACCTGACGCCGTACATCGATGCGTGGACGGCGAATGGATGGCGGTACGGACTGTCCGCTCTGATGTGGCTGCCCGTGCTGCTGAGCGTCGGTTTCCGCGGGCAGTTGCCCTCGGGCATCTGGAACCGGGCGTTGGCCCCCGCCATCGTGAACTGCATCGGCCAGGTGTGTTTCGCGTTGGCACCCTATTACATCGGGCCGGGACTGACCGGGTTCCTGCTACGGGCGTCGCTGTTTGCTTCCGTCTGTGGAGCGCTGATCCTCTTCGCCGACGAGCGGCCCCTGATTCGCAATCGATGGTTTTGGGGAGGCATGGTGCTCGTCGTCTGCGGCTCGGCGGGCACTGTGCTTCTGGGGCAGGCCCCCTTGAGGGGCGGCACAGCCACAGGGATCATCCTAGGCTTGGCGGCGGGGCTCTTCTTCGGTTTGTACGGGGTTTCGGTGCGGTACTGGATGCGGGGAATCTCGCCGGTGGTTTCGTTTTCGGCCATTTCACTTTATACGGCGGTCGGCATGGTCGTGCTCATGATAATCAAGGGCGAATCCGGCGGGCTGACGGTCTTTGGCCTGAGCTTCTTCAACTGGTTTATGTTGGTCGCCTCGGCGGTGCTGGGCATCGCCCTGGGCCACGTCTTCTACTACGCCGCGATTGCCCGCCTTGGCGTGGCCATCACCTCCGCGACCATTCAGCTCGCGCCGTTCCTCGGAGGAATCGGCGCCATGCTGGTTTTCGGAGAAGTGCTGACCATCGGGCAATGGCTGAGCGGGGGACTCCTGCTGGGCGGGGCCTGGGTATTGCTGCTGGCGGAGCGAGCAAGGAGTCGTGAACCTCGACCTCAGCCACAAGCCGCTTCAGGCCCACTTTCTGGAGAGTCCTGGCCGATTTCGCCCGCACCTGCCGCGATGGCGGTTCAACGGCCGGTTGAGGTCAGGCCCGTTGAGTCGGAACGCTGAAGGGCGATCCGTGCCCGGCCGTCGCGAAGGCCGGGTGGTGTCCGGACCCGCGTGGTGGGCACTCAACAGGTCGAGCCACCCGCTGGAGGCATCTTCTGTATGGCAAAACCGAGCGTTCTCCTGATCTGCACGGCCAACTGCTACCGCTCCCAGATGGCCGAGGGTCTCCTGCGGGGACTGGCGGGGCCACACCTGGAAATCCATTCGGCCGGAACCTGGCCCGCCGGATACGTGCATAGTTCCGTCAAAGAGGCGTTGGCGGAGATCGGACTGGACGTCAAGGGCCAGTATTCCAAGGGCTTGCATGACCTTCAGGCCGGCTTTTTCGATTATGTGATTACCCTGTGCGGCAGCGCCCGTGAGTCCTGCCGAGACCTGCTGGGGCGTCTGGCCACCCTGCATTGGCCGATCGAAGACCTGTCCTCGGAGGCCGGCGGCCCCGAAGCGTACCTCAACCCGGCTCGCCGGGTGCGAGACGAGCTTCGCCGCCGGTTGACCGTTTGGCTTCGAGAGATCGGGATCGACCCGGTCCCGTTGCCGGGGGACGCGGGAATCCAACGATGAAGGATGCCGACGATCGGTCGATCATGCTGCTGGCGACGGCCTTGAGCCAGGCGAGAAGGGCGGTGGCCCTCACCGGGGCTGGCATCAGCACCGAAAGCGGCATTCCGGATTTCCGAAGCCCGGGCGGAGTGTGGTCCCGGCATGCCCCTGTGTTGTATGACGACTTCCTCCGGGACGCGGGCGAGCGGCGACGATATTGGCAGATTCGCAAGGAGACGATCCCCGGCTTCATGGCGGCTCGACCCAACCTGGGACATCTCGTCCTTGCTCGCTTGGAGGCCGCCGGCCGGCTTCGGGCGGTGGTCACCCAGAATATTGATGAACTGCACCAGCGTGCCGGCAGCCGCCGCGTATTGGAACTGCACGGCACCGCCATGAAGGTGCAGTGCCTCGAGTGCGACCGGCGGTACTCCGGCGAGGAAGTGCAGGCCCGTTTGGAAACGGGTGAGCAGGAGCCGGTTTGCGACTCGTGCGGGGGGATACTGAAATCCATGACGGTGTCGTTCGGTCAGCCGCTTCCTCCAGGCGTCTGGATGGAAGCGGTCCAGGAGGCCCGCGGCTGCGATCTCTTTCTTGTGCTCGGGTCCAGTCTGATGGTCCAGCCGGCGGCGTCCCTGCCGGAAACGGCGGTGCGACATGGCGCCCGCCTGTTCATTGTCAATCGCGATCCCACCCCGTTGGATGCCTTGGCGACTGGTGTGGTGCGGGCGTCCATCGGCCCGACCATGGAAGCCGCGATGAAGGCTTTGGGAGAGCTTGGTTCCGAGCCGTAGCCCTTCTCACCAGCCTGGGTTATGGGTAGGATTTTGCCGCCCGCCGGCCGAGCGGTCGCAAGAGGCGTTCCGCGGGGATCGCCTTGGGTGGCATTCGAGTGAGATACGCACATGAGCATTCTCGTTGACGCCGATACGCGGGTTGTCGTTCACGGCATCACCGGCCAGGCCGGGGCGTTCCACACCCGCCAGTGTCTGGAATACGGTACGCAGGTGGTGGGGGGGGTGACGCCCGGAAAAGGGGGAACGCGGAGCGAACACGGTTTGCCGGTTTTCGATACGGTGGCCGAGGCCGTCGCGGCCACCCGGGCCGATTGTTCGCTGATCTTCGTGCCGCCGCCTTTCGCGGCCGACAGCGCGATGGAAGCGGCGGCAGCCGGCATCCGTCTGATCGTGCTCATCACCGAGGGCATTCCAACCCTCGACATGGTTCGCGCCAAGAAGTTCATCGAGGATGCTGGTTCCCGCCTGATCGGCCCCAATTGCCCCGGCATCATCACGCCCGGAGCGGCGAAGGTCGGCATCATGCCGGGCTACATCCACAAACCGGCGAACGGGCGATCGCGGAATGTCGGCATCATCTCCCGAAGCGGCACCCTCACCTACGAAGCCGTCTGGCAATGCACCACCCGCGGCATCGCCCAGACCACCTGCGTGGGAATCGGCGGCGATCCGGTCAAGGGCTTGAATTTCATCGAGCTGCTCGACCTCTTCGAGAACGACCCGGCCACGCACGGGATCATCTTGATCGGCGAAATCGGCGGAAACGACGAAGAGCGGGCGGCAGAGCACATCCGGCACCACGTTCGCAAGCCGGTCGCCGCGTTCATCGCCGGCCGCACCGCGCCGCCGGGTAAGAGAATGGGCCACGCCGGCGCCATCATCTCCGGCGGACAGGGCACCGCGGACACCAAGATCCAGGCGCTCAAGGAAGCAGGCATCGCGGTCGCGGATTCCCCTGCCGAGATCGGGGCGACCATGGCACAGGCCCTGGGCCTGAACTGACGGTCAGCGTCCGGTCTGTCTCGAGGCGTCCGCATTGGCAGGGAACACACCACGGGGGTCCGGTCAGGCGGGCAAGGCGGACGCCCCGCGGAGCTGCCGGCAGACTTCGACGATCTGCCGCATCTCCCCGACGTCGTGCACGCGGACCATATCCGCACCCGCCAGTGCGCAAAAGGCCGTGACCGCGGCGGTGCCCATCAGTCGCCCGCTGGGGTCCGGCTGATTTAGCAACTCCCCGATGAAGCGTTTTCTGGAGCCGCCGATCAGCAGGGGCCAGCGAGCGGCAAATCTCGGCACGGCCCGCAACAGGCTCAGGTTGTGCTCGAGCGTCTTGCCGAAACCGATTCCCGGATCGACGACCACGCGATCCGGCGGGACGCCGTCGGCGGAGAGCGCGGCGATCCGCGCCTCGAAGAACCGCAAGACTTCCTCGACCACGTCCGCGTAACTCGGCGATTTCTGCATGGTTTCGGGAGTGCCCTGCATGTGCATCAGAACACAGGGGATCCCCAGCCTGGCCAGGAGCGACGGCATGTGCGGATCATGTCGCGCGGCCGAAACGTCGTTGACCAGATCGGCTCCGGCTGAGATGGCGGCCTCGGCAACAAGGGCATTCCGTGTGTCGATCGAAATCGGCAGCGTGATCCCGCGTCGCCGCATCTCCTCTATGGCCGGCAGAACCCGCCGCATCTGCTCCTCCGCCGGGACGGGCCGAGAGCCGGGTCGGGTGGATTCTCCGCCGATGTCGATGAGGTCCGCGCCTTCCGCAACCATGCGGTGGGCATGGGCGACGGCCGCGGCCGGTTCGAGGAATCTCCCCCCGTCGCTGAAGCTGTCGGGCGTCACGTTCAACACGCCCATGATCAGGCAGCGGTCGCCGAACCGCAGCGGCCCGTGGTTCGTATCGAGCAAGGCCGCCCGCTGAGGGGTTCTTCCGGGAGCCATGGCTTCATGATACGCTCGGGGCCGCCGACAACCAACCACGAGCAGGACCGCAGATGCAGGAAGACCAGGGTCAGATCGGCCGGGCGGGCCTCGAGACAGCGACCGGACAGTCGGGATCCGCGCTGCGAATCGCGTTGGCGGTGCTGACCGTGGTGGCGGCGGCGTGGGCGGTGGCCTGGCCGACGCGGGACGGGGAGTTTCTGCGCGGTGATGACCAGCGGTTCGTTGCGGAGCATGTGCTGGTTCGCCGCCCCTCGGCCCGGAACGCCCTCAAGCTGCTCACCAGCGTTCACGGCGACCTCTATCAGCCGATACCGATGCTGTCGTTTCAGCTGGACTGCCTGCGGGCGCGGGCAGTGCCTGCTGAACGATTCGGGATCGAGGCTCGGGCTTTTCACACAACCAACATCGTCCTGCACGCACTCAATGCAGTTCTGGTCTTCTGGCTGATGGTGCGGCTGACCGGCCGCTGGACCATGGCCTGGGCGGTCGGTTTGTTGTTCGCCTCGCATCCCCTGACCGTCGAGCCGGTGGCCTGGATCAGCGGGCGGATGGTGCTGCTGGCTTCATCGTTATCCTTGCTGATGCTGATCTGCTGCTTGGGAGGCCGTGGCCGGAGCAACTGGAGGGACGGCGCCGCGGTGATGCTCTGGGGAGGTTCCCTGCTTTCCAAGGTCATGCCCACCGTGCCGATCGCGGCAGCCGTCTGCGACTGGTATCGGCACGGAACCCTCTGTTTTCGGCGGTGGATGATCTATGCCGTCCTGCTGGCCTTGTCGGCGGCGATGACCATTTTGGCCATCCACACCAGCCGGCAATTCGGTCTGTTCGAGGGCGCGGAGGCCGAAGCGACGACCAGCCTGCCGATCCGCGTGCTACTGGCGGGGGCCGCCTCCGTCAGGGACTATGTCTGGCCGGTGCGACTCGCGTCGTGGACTCCACCGCCCGACGCCGTGGGATGGCTATCCGCGGAGGTGGGAGCAGCCTTGCTGGTGTGGGGAGGTTTCAGTGCGTTGCTCGCGGTCTCCTACCGCCTGAATCGCGGCGCCTTTGTCGGGCTGGTGTGGTTCGCAGTTGTTCTGCTACCCTTCCTGGGCACGACCTCGGCCCGGCACATCCTGACCGCGGATCGCTATAGTTACCTGCCGACCGTGGGGTTGCACCTGGCGGTCGTCAGCGTCGCCGCCGCCATGCTGCGACGCACGTCGCGGTGGTTGTCGTCCCGAACGGTGTCCGCAGTGGGTGCGGCCGCCGTCCTGCTGCTCTCCGGGCTGTGGAGCTGGGTGAGTTGGGATTACTCCGGGTCATGGCGGACGTCGGTTGCCCGCGACCGGCGGCTGGTGCGGCTCTACCCGGACCGCCTTGAGGCCCACCTGCAATTGATTCAATCCCTGATCTGGCAAGGCGATGCGGAGGAGGCCCTGGAGACGGTCGCGGTGGCGAGGGCAAGGTGGCCGGACCACCCGCGACTCGCCGCCGAGGCGGGCGAGGCGTGGCGGCTGTGCCGGAATTGGCCCGCGGCCTTGCGGGAATTCGACTTTGCCACGGGGTGCCTGCCGAATCGCGTGCGGACGCGGTACTATCGGGCCTTGACGTTGGAGGAATTGGACCGCAGCCAGGAGGCGAGATCAGAGTATGCGGCCATGTTGGACAAGTGGCCGGATTTTTTGCCTGCCGCAACCGCCCTGGCGCGGAACTACCTCAGGGCCGGTGATGCGGCGGCAGCTCGAACGGCATTTGAGCATGTGCTCCGGCTGAATCCGCACCACCGGGATAGTCTGTTTGAGTTGGCGATGCTGCGGATGCAGGCGGGGGAGCGGGCGGAGGCCGAGGCCCTCCTGCGGCGGATCCTGGATCAGGATCCGCAGGATGTTCCGGCATTGCTGAATCTTGGAGTGGCGGTTGCCATGCAGGGCCGTATGACCGAGGCTCTGGCTATTCACGACCAGGTGGTGGCCGTCGATCCCGCCGCGGTCGCGGCCCTCCTGAATCGGGCGTCCCTGCTGGTTTCGCTCGGGCGTGCGCCAGAAGCGGAAACCATATATCGGCAATTGCTGGAAGGGCATCCGGCGTCGCTGGATGCGGCGATCGGCTTGCACGAACTGCTGGAAGGGTCGGAAAGGTCTGCCGAATTGGTGGAATTGTGGAGCGGCTTTGCGTGCGACCTCGCCGACTGCGAGGAACCGCGGGCTTGGCTGGTCTGGGCATGGGTCGCCAGTGGGCGTTCGGATGAGGCGGAGCGATCTCTCCTGCAACTGAGCGACGACGCGCCCCACCGTGGCTTCGCGGAATGGGCCTTGATTATCGACCATCTCCTTCGGCACGAGGATGACCGGCTCATCGCCCGGCTGCGGCGCATTCGCCACTGGACCGCGTGGCCCGAGAATTCGCGGCGGGCCGTCCAGTGCCGGCACATCCTGCGAAAGTTGAGTGATCTCCCCGCCGAGGTGAAGACTTCGCCCTCCGGATCGCTGGCCCTGGCCTACGCCCTGTTCTTCAAGGGAGACTGGCTGGAGGCCAAGCTCGCGGCGGAGCAGATGATCGCCGTGGAACCCGTGGATCCCTGGACCGCGGAGGCCCAAGGTTTGCTCGACTGGATCCCCGACCTGGAGTCCACCACTCCCGCTTCTGCTCCGCGGGAAGACCGGAAGGAAGTGGCATGGCCACCGTAGGTCATACGTTGGTCGGCCTCTCCCTGACGGCCTTGCCGGGGCCGGATTCGCAACGCGATCGGCGGTTGTGGATGGTCTGGCCCGGCCTGCTGGTTCTCCTTGCGCACCTGGTCGATCTCGTCGAATGGGGCATTATCGTCGCCGCGCCCACTCTGTTCGACGCCCACTTCGTCTCCAACTCCCTGTGGCTGGCCTTGGGACTGGCGGCCGTCGTCTCGTTGACGGTCTTCGCGGTCGCCCGGAGGCGGCGGGGTTGGGTTTTGCTCATTGCGGCCGCGGCCATACTCAGCCACGTGGTGATGGATGTTTGCGCGGTGCGGGTTTGGGTCGTCCGCGGAAGCGAGCTGACGGAGTCCCCGGACTCGCCTGGGCTAGGCCCCTTGGTGATCGCCGACCTTTGGTTCTATGGGCTGGTGCTGATCGTCATGTGGTCGCTCAAGGCTGCCCGCCAACCGGCTGCTCCCGCCAAGGGCCGCTGGCTGGCGATGGCCCTGCTGGGCCTCGGCGTCACGGCCGCCGCCACGCGGATCCCGGCCTTCTGGGGCACCGCCTATGTCCTGGCCGCCGGTCACGCGTTATTGATGCTGCGACGAGAGCTCAGTCTCTCACGATGGTGGAGTGTGATGCCGGTTCTGCCGCTTCTGGGTTTACTCACGGTGGAGCTGTGGGCCGCGCATCTCCAGGCCGCTGCCGACGAACGCGTGGAAGTCGGTGATTTCGCGGGCGCCGTGCCGATTTACCGCCGGATCATTGAGATTCCCACGCGATCCCCCAAGCTGGATGCCTGGCTGAAGCTCAGTCACTGCCAGGTGCAGATGCGGGAGGTCTTCGCCGCCGAAAAGTCGCTCCGCCGCGCGTCCGCCCTGGCCGAACGCCCCTGGATCGCCCGCTACTGGCTGGCGGTTCTTTACGCCCACGAGTACGCCAAGGGGACGGATCTCTACCGCCCGACCGAGGCGGCCGCCATCCTTGAGGAACTGATCGACGGACCCTACGACGAGGGCCTCAAGTCCTCGGCCCGATCCAGATTGGACCGTCTCCGCAGTCAAGGGATCGTGCCGTGAAGCTGGCGAAGCCGGGGCAGTTCTGCTTGAATAGACAGCCCGTGAGGCGGTCGGCCCCACGCGTCGTGAGGCACCACCCGGCACCGAGGGCAATCCTGCGATGAAAGCATTGATCACCGGCGGAGCCGGATTCATCGGCTCACACCTGGCGGAGCGACTCCTGCACAACGGACATGAGGTGGCCGCGCTGGACAACCTCAGCACCGGCAGCCTGCGAAACCTGCAAGGGATCATCAACCACCCGAAGTTCCGGTTCGTCTATGATGATGTCCGCCGGTCCGAAACGGTGCATATCCTGATGGAACAATGCGACATGGTCTTTCACCTGGCGGCGGCGGTGGGCGTGCAATTGATTGTGGATCAGCCGGTCCACACGATCGAGACGAATATCCACGGCAGCGAGGTGGTCCTGTCGATCGCCAACAAATTCCGCAAGCCGGTGCTCATCGCCTCGACGAGCGAGGTCTACGGCAAGAGCGAGAGGGTCCCGTTCAGGGAGGACGATGACACGGTCCTGGGCGCGACGAAATACTCGCGGTGGGCTTATGCCTGCTCCAAGGCCATCGACGAGTTTCTCGGTCTTGCTTATCACCATCAATTCGGTTTGCCCGTCGTGGTGGCCCGCTTCTTCAACACGGTCGGCCCGCGGCAAACCGGCCGATACGGCATGGTCATTCCTCGATTCGTCGAAAGTGCCCTCCGCAACGAGCCGCTGTGCATCTACGGCACCGGGCGGCAGGCCCGCTGCTTCGGCTACGTCGGGGACGTCGTCAATGCCGTGCTGGATCTCATGCTGAGCAGAAAGGGCTTCGGTCTGGTTTTCAACATCGGCAGCACGGAGGAAATCACCATCGAGGCCCTGGCCGATCGAATCATCGCCATGACCGGCAGCCGCAGTTCGAAGAAGTATCTGACTTACGAGGAAGCTTACGGGAGACCCTTCGACGACATGATGCGGCGGGTGCCTTCTTTGGAACGCCTGAAGGCCGTGATCGGGTACGAGCCCAAGACGCCCCTGGATGAGATCCTCCGGCAGGTGATCGCGGAGAAGCGAGCAACGCTGGACGCGGGCTGATCGGGATCTGCCGACGGTCTGGTTCCGCGGCGGCCGGGGTGGTCGTCACTCACCGATGATCTTGACCAGCACTCGTTTCTTTCGCTGCCCGTCGAACTCGCCGTAGAAAATCTGTTCCCAGGGACCGAAGTCCAGTTGCCCGCGGGTGACGGCGACCACCACCTCCCGCCCCATGATGGTTCGTTTCAGGTGGGCGTCCGCGTTGTCCTCCCCGGTGTCGTTGTGGCGGTAGTCGCGAATCGGCTCGTGCGGCGCGAGCTTCTCCAGCCAGCGATCGAAATCCCGATGTAAGCCGGGTTCGTCATCGTTGATGAAGACGCTGGCCGTGATGTGCATGGCGTTGACCAGGCAGAGTCCCTCCTGGATGTCGCTTTCCGCCAACGCGGCCTCGACTTGCGGCGTGATGTTGACATAGGCCCGCTTGGTCGCAACCTCGAACCACAATTCCTTGCGATAGGATTTCACGTTTAGCCTCCCGATGGATGCCGATCGGGGCCGGAGCGGCCCGCCGCCGAGAGCAAGACCCGCCCGCTCCGATCTCGGCGGATCATAACCACCGGTCACCCGAAACCCAGCCCAAGGAGAAGGGGTGGCGACCACAAACCGATTGTGATCGCCACCCCTGCCGCAAGTAAGGAAAGGAGGAGGTATCGCGATGCCGAAGTTAGTACGCTCCAACCGGAACGCGGTTCATGGTCTTGGTGAAAAATCTGTGATCAAACTGAACACCGCGAAGACTAACGGTTTGGCGGAGATAAACTATCTTAGGAGGCGAAAAGTTGGCTCAGGCCGATCAGGCACTCTCGCGGTTCAGCACTTCGTACGACTCTCGCTCGCCGCGACCCCGAAGCGGGTAGTCCTTCCGAAGCGGATGGGCCTCAAAGCCATCCCAGGTCAGAATACGGCGGAGATCAGGATGTCCTTCAAAAACGACTCCGAACATGTCGTAAACCTCCCGCTCCATCCATTCCGCGCCGGGCCAGATGCCCGTCACGGATGGCAAGGTCGGGTTCGGATCGTTGACGAAGGCCTTCACCCAAATCCGGTGGTTGTGCGTCAGCGAAAGGAGGGAGTACACGACACCGAAACGGTCCGTCGCGCCCGGGAAGTTGAGGTAATCGAGACCGGCCAGGTCGATGAGCTGCTCGAAACGAGTCCGCGGGTCGTCTCGGAGGAACCGTAACACGTCAAGCAGATCGGGGGGTTCGATGCGGACATAATACTGGTCTCCCGGCTTGCCGCCGCGGGTCAGCAGCGGGGTAAGGCTGAGCTTCAACTGCGGGAATCGTTCCTGAAGAATCGCCAGTATTTCCTGCGGACTTGCCATGGTTATCTCGTCTGTTCCTGACCGACAGCGACATTGAGTTGATAAGTCGGCTGCGCGACCAGCCCGAGGCCGCGGCCGCGTTCCGTGCTGCTCTTGACGCCCTCGCGCTCCACCAGCCGCTGAATCGCCATGATGCCCTCGATCAGCGTCTCGGGCCTGGGCGGGCAGCCGGGCACGTACACGTCCACCGGGATGAATTGATCCACCCCCTGCACCACCGCGTAAGTGTCGAAGACGCCGCCGCTGGAAGCACAGGCCCCCATCGAGATGACCCACTTCGGCTCGCACATCTGGCGATAGATACGTTGCAGGACAGGCATCATTTTGATGGCTACGCGGCCGGCGCAAATCAGCAGGTCGCTTTGTCGCGGACTGAACCGCATGACCTCCGCCCCGAAACGGGCCAGATCGTAGCGGCTGGCGCCCGTGGCCATCAGCTCGATCCCGCAGCAGGCGGTGGCGAAGGGCAGGGGCCAAAGCGAGTTTTTCCTGGACCAGTTGATGGTGTTCTTGCGGAAGAAATCCACCAGATGATCCAGCCGCGTCGTCAGCAGGTCATCCGACGACATCACATGTGGGTCGGTTTCGTGCTTCTGCATGGCGGGGCTCCCTCTCTTCAAACACGGCACCTCGCGTCGGGCGTTGGCGAATTGTAGGCCGCCCCGTCTTCGGCTTCTGCGGCCTCGCCGCCGTCAAGAGACCGAGGCCCGCGGCGGTCAGTCATACCGGAAGACGCCTTTTTTCCAGTCATACGCGAAGCCCACCACCAGGATTCCGAAGAAGATGGCCATTTCCCAGAACAGGAAAGACAGTAAGGCCGTGTCCGGCATCGCCGCCCGCGCCTCATGGACGAACAGCGTCGCCCAGGGGTAGAGGAAGATCAGTTCAACATCGAACAGCAGGAACAGCATGGCGACCAGATAGAAACGGACGTTGAAGCGGCGGCGGGCGTCGCCGATGGGGGGCATACCGGATTCGTATGTCCCATCCTTCTCCGGACCACTCCGTTTGGGCTTGGGGAAGATATGCGTGATAACCAGAATGCCGGCCGCAACGGTCAGCGTCACGAGGATCAGCACGAGTATGGGGCCGTACCCCGGCGCGGCGACGGCCAGGGCAGCGGGTAGGTCCATTTTATCGGGCATTGGCCAGGTCCTCATAGTTCATGATCGGCTGGGCATACAACCCGCCAAAGGCGGATTCTAGCGTTCCTGGCGGCAAGTAAAAGCCGCCGGGACATCGCAACCTGGGGCCACCTCGGGACGGGGCTGGACGAATCGGCGTTTTTTCCCGCGGGCCAGCTCATGACCTGCCGTGTACGGGACGATACAAGGCTGCCGCGACGCCCGGATACCCGGCGTTCCTCGCCGCGAGTGGACCGACAACCGCGGGACTGCGGCACGACTCGAGCGGATACATCAACCACCAAGGAAACGGAGAATCAAGATGGCCACTGCTTTGCTGGACGAACCGAAAAAAGCCGCCGGCGGGACTGCGGCGCTGGACCGGGGGGGCAAGTACCTGACCTTCAAGCTGGCCGACGAGGAATACGGCGTCGAGATCCTCAAGGTCCGGGAGATCATCGGCCTGATGGGGATCACTGCCGTTCCGAAGATGCCCGGCTACATGAAAGGCGTGATCAACCTCCGCGGCAAGGTCATTCCGGTGATCGACCTGCGGCTGAAGTTCGGCCTGGAGGAAATCGAGCACACCGAGCAAACCTGCATCATCGTAGTGGATGTGGGCAAGGAGATCGGCATTATCGTGGATACGGTCTCCGAGGTGCTCGACATCGCCGGTGAGAACATCGAGCCTCCGCCGGCGATGGGCGGCGACGTGGACACCAGCTTCATCATGGGCATGGGCAAGGTTTCCGATGCCGTCAAGATTCTGCTCGACATCAACAAGGTGCTGTGCAGCAGCGAGATGGCCAGCGTATTGGCATCCGCCGCGGCTGCGGACACCAGTGGGGCGGAGACGACCGCTGAGTTCTGAATGTCGCGCGCCGCCCACTATTGACGGGGATGTGCCTATGGCAATGGAGGCTGCCGGTCTCTCGGCCGGCAGCCTCCCTCATTTTCGGAAAGGGCGCCGTCAGTCGTGACGCAACGCCTCGATCGGGTTCAGGGAGGCGGCTCTCCGGGCGGGCAGAAGCCCGAAAACCACGCCGACCCCGGCACTGAAAGCGAAGGCAATGGCGATGATGAACGGCGACAGCCTCGGCACGACGCCGATGGCCGTGGCGATATACCACGCCCCGGCCACGCCCAGGAGGATGCCCACGGTCCCGCCGGCGCTGGAGACGACGGCGGCTTCGACCAGGAATTGGCGGCTGATCGCCCGCTTGGAAGCCCCGATGGCCATGCGGACGCCGATTTCGCGGGTCCGCTCGGTCACCGCGACGAGCATGATGTTCATGATGCCCACGCCGCCGACCGCGAGACTCACCAGGGCCAGGAAGAACATCAGCAGCGTCATCTGATTGCTGATCTGTCGGGCTTGTTCTTCTTTTTCCTTCAGCGTGGTGACCTTGAAATCGTCCTCGTCCGTTTCGCCGAGCTTGTGGCGTTGCCGCAGTAAATCGGTGATCTGTTGGACGGCCTGTTCGACCTCGGCGTCACTGGTCGCGGAGCAGAGAATGGCCACCGGGTTCTGAATGCCCAAGAGGTCCCGCAGCACGATGGGCAAAGGCACGATGATGGTGTTGTCCTCGTCGATGTTCAGGGGGTTTACGCCTTTGGGCTCCAGCACGCCGACCACCTTGAACGTCAGTTGCCCGATACGGATATTCCGGTTGATCGGGCTGTCCTCCCCAAACAGCTCGCGGACCACCGTGTGGCCCACCAGACAGACCCGCCGCGGGCCGATGATGTCGAAAGGCTCTAATTCTCGCCCCTCGACCACGCTCCAGTTCCGGATGGCGGTGTAGGAGTGGTCGGCGCCGGTCACGGCGAGGACGGTGTTGCCGGTCTCGGTGACGGCGAGGAATTCGCCCGGCTGCATGGCCGACACCATGGCGACGGCGTCGCATTCCAAACCGATCGCCTCGGCGTCAGCCCGGGTGAGATTGCTGCCGGCCAGGCCGCGAGCGGTTCCCGTCTTCTTGGTTTCCCGGCTGCCAATGATGATCATGTTGCGGCCCGCTCGGCGAATATCGTCGATCAGCGAGTCCTTCACGCCCTGCACCACGCAGACGCAGATAATGACCACGGAAACGCCCATGATCATGCCGATCATGGTCAGGAAGCTGCGGAGTTTGTGTCTCCATAATTCCCGCAAGCCGATCCGCAGGCATTCGAACCACAGGGCAAACATCATCCGTTCCCGTTCGGGGCCACCACTCGCACATCCGGCACGGCCGGCCCCCCGCACCGCGGCGTGGGCTGGTCGGTGATGATCTCTCCGTCCCGCAAAACAATTACTCGCTCGGTGTGCGAGGCGATGCCGGGATCATGGGTCACCATGATGATGGTGAGGCCTTCCTTCTCGTGGAGTTCCTTCAGGATGCCCATGATTTCCCCGCTGGTATGGGTGTCGAGATTCCCCGTGGGTTCGTCAGCCAGGATCATCCGCGGGGTATTGACCAGCGCTCGGGCGATGGCCACCCGCTGCTGCTGGCCGCCGGAAAGCTGCGAAGGGAGGTGATGGGCGCGATCAGCCAGAGCCACCTTGCTCAAGGCGGCCATGGCGGCTTCGCGACGTCGGCGGGCCGGAACACCGGCATAGACCATCGGCAGTTCGCAGTTCTCCAGGGCCGTACTGCGGTGGAGTAGGTTGAAGTTCTGAAAGATGAATCCGATGTAGGTGTTGCGAACCCTGGCCAGATCTTCGGAGTCCAACTGGCTGGTGAGCGTGCCGGCCAGCCGGTACGACCCCCGGGTCGGCACGTCCAACGCGCCCAGGATGTTCAGCAGCGTGGACTTTCCGGAGCCGCTGGCGCCCATGCAGGCCACGTATTGGCCCCGAAGGACATCCACATTCAGGCCACGCAAGGCGTGTACCGGATTGTCCCCGGCCTCGTAGACCTTATGCAGATCCCGCAGTTGGACCACGATCTCATCGTCGGGAGCATCCACGGTGGAGATCACGGAAGGGCGGGCGTGGCTGGGGTGATTGCTCATGCGGAACAGGACGCTACAACGTGCGATTGCTGGGGCTGGCCAGGCGGAGGGCGTCCTTGAAGCCGAAGCCGGACTCCGATTTGTCAATGAACTTCTTGACGAAGGGCGTGTCCGGCACGGCGCCGGCCAGGATTTCGGTGTTGACGTTGTCGGTGATGCCCACCCACAACGGCACGAGCGTCCACCGCTGGGCGGCTTCGTCGTATTGCCAGGCGTGGGCCTTGGAACAGTAGGGGGGCGGGTGGCCCTCGGCATCGGCCGCCGGCTGCGGCGGCCACACCGCGGCTTCCAGCAGGCCCCGCCGTTCCTCCGCTGACAGCGGCGGTTTGAACCGCAAGACGGCGTTTTCCACATAGGGAACCGCTTCCTTCGCGACGCATTCAATCTCGACATTCACCGTCAGGCCGGGGATCAGCGTGCGGCGGGCGTCGTTGTCCACCTCGAAGACGACCGTGTAGGTCACGACGTTCTGCACGATGTCCGGCTGATTGTGCTTGGCCAGAATCCGGCCGCTGAAGCGGACCGGCTGCCGGGCTTCCACCACGAAGCTGGCCGGCTGACCGATCTCGATGTGGGCAATATCCGACTCACTGACCTTCGCGCTGACCCGCATCCGGTCGAGACTGGGCGCCAGGAGATACAGCAGGGGGGGTTGGAAGGTGGCTACGACCGTGGTGCCGACATCCAGGTAGCGTTTCAGGACGATGCCGTCGATGGGGGAGGTGATGGTGCAACGCTCCACGCGGGTGGCGGTGAACGCCCGCCGAGCCTCGGCCAGCTCTAGTGTCGCCCGCGCTTGGGCGACGGCTTCTTCGGCGTGTTTGATCAGGAAGGTTTCATTCTGGATGGCCAGGTTGTGGGCCGCTTCCGCCGCCATGAGCGCCGCCCGGGCACGAAGGAGCACGGCCTCCCGGACCACCTTCTCCGCTTCGCTCGCGTCTCCTTGCTGGAAAAACTTTTCAACGCGGCTCCATTGAAACTCGGCATCCTTCAGGGCCGCCTCGGCGTCCTGCTTGCTGGCCAAAGCCTGCTGGGTCAGGATCGGCAGCTTGGCTTTCTGCTCTTCCAGGGCCAGCTCCGCGCTGACCAACGCGCTGTTGGCCCGGACGAAGTCCGCCTGCGATTGGCGGTGTTCGGCCTCGGCGAGTTCGGGATCGATCCGGGCGATCACCTGCCCCGCCCGAACCGGCTGGTCGTTGTCCACGGTCAACTCGACGATCTTGCCGGTGACTTCGCATCCGACCTGCACGGTGCTGAGAGGCTCGACCGTGCCGCTGGTTTCGATCGTCATGCGGATCGACCCTGAACGCGTCCGGGCAGTGACGATCTCGTAGTTCGGCTGACGGTCGCCGAAGGCGAGCCAGGCCCCACCGCTTCCCAGCAATATGACGACCCCCAGGGCAATCAACCACCTGCGCATCAGCAACCCTCATCATGCCCTTCAGGCACGACCGGGCGATAGTTTAGCCGTGAGCCACGCCGGTGCCAACGCATGGCCGTTGCGAAAACGCGGGGCGGAAGCCCGACCTACGGCGTGAAGTTCCCGGCAGTGCTTACCGGAAGGCTGCCGGCCGCGACGGTCTCTCGGGCCGGCTGCTCGTAAGGGCCGGACGGCTCCTGTGACGGGGACTTGATCAAGTGGCGGGCGAGGTACTGATGGACGAACCGGCGGTTGGTGCAATCCGCGTGACCGCCGGTCCAGCCGAATCGTGAATGCTCCGAGCGGCGGGCGATATTGACGACTCGCCCCTGGCGGGCTGAAGGGCCGATGAGCCCCACCAGTCCCGCCGAATCATCGAAGGTGCCGTCGATGGTGCCCAAAGCACGGACCGGACCGTCGAGGACAGGATCGGTGGACGTGTAGTAGACGTAGATGTTGCCCTTCATGTTGCGAAGCGCTTTGCTGACGTCGTAGCGGCTGGACAGACTCGATCCCAGCATGATGAAATGGTTCAGCTTACAGGGCGGTTCGAGGTTCTCGATGGCCCAGATGCCTACGCCGGTGCCCGCCGACAGGGCAATGATGTTGGCGTCGGCGTTGGGGTACCTTTTCAGGTAGGCCGTGATCTCTCGCCCCAGGGCAGCGCCGGAACTCCGGGCGATGAACCGGAAGGTCTGGTCCAGAGCGGGATTCATGGTCAGCGACCAGTGATAGTGGGTGACGGCTCCGGGATAGTTGGCGTCCTTCAGCCCGGCGGGAACATCCAGCACGCCGAACCCCCAGTTCCCCGCACCGTCGATGTACCAGGTTCTGCCGAATTCCTCCCGGGGATCTCCGCAGCCCGTCAGGAACAATCCGAGAGCCACGACGATGACGCTTCGACCAAACATGTGCGTGCCTCGACCCGCCAACCGGCACGAAGACCGGCATGATTGCCCGACTCCCGCCACCAAGCCATATCGTATCGAACGGTGGGGCACCGAAGCAATGCTTGGCCCCCTGACTTGTCCCGTGCGGCGCGGCGAGGCAGCGGCCACTGAAGCGGCGGGTTGCTTTCGTGATGATGCGGATTATCGGCGTCAATAGTGGGCCGATAAGTGGCGGAGGCTGCCCTCAGCCGCCCGCGGTTTCCGATAGCGGTTTCTCCGCATAGAGGCTGCCGGCGATGAGCCACCCGCGGTGCCCGTCGTAAATCATATCCAGGCTGAATTGGCGGACCTGGTTGTCCTTCACTCCCACCAGGCGGACCGAAACCCGATCCGCCTGATCGGTCTTGTGCAAGGAGGTCGGCCGGCACATGCGGAGCTGGTGCATGAGTGCGATGAGCTGCGGCTCGGGCAGGGCAGCATGGCGTTCACCGGTGGCGTGGTCGAGGAAGTCGGCGGCCAGTCGCTCTCGCAGGAAGGCGGCGTCGTCGCTCAACGCGCGGATGCAGATCTGATCCACCACGTCCAGTGGATTCGGGCGGGTGGGCTGAGGCTCGGTGGATGCGGGCGTGCCAGGCTTCACGCAACCGCCCAGCAGCGCGAGGGCCAACATAAACGCGGCCATGGGGAAAGGCAAACACGGGGAGGCAAGAACGACGGACCGAAGCGACATGGTGCCAGTCTCCTGTGTGAGAGGTATGTGAAGCAACTGGAGCAAATCAGCAAGCCACTGTATGCCGGAGCAGGCTGGGGATGCAAGTCGACCGCCGCGGGCACTTTTGGGGGCCTGCGGCTCCGATTCGGGCCAGCCGGTCGCGGGCTACCCGCGGCGAACCAAGGACCGAAGCCGTTGCAGCAGTTGGAGGGCGTCCAATGGCGTCGTCCGTTCGACATCGACGGCGTCAAGGGCGTCGACCAGCTCGCGCCACCAATCCGGCATGGAGGGCGAATCAGGCTCCGCAAAGAGCAGCATCTGCCCGGCCTCTTTTCTTCGCCTTGGCGACCGCGGGGCGATTCCGTCCCCTGGCAGACGCTGTTCCAGTGCGGCCAGGATGGCTTCGCTGCGGCGGAGGACGGAAGCCGGCAGCCCGGCCATGGCGGCAACATGTATGCCATAGCTGCGGTCCGTGGCTCCCGGCACAATCTTGTGCAGGAAGGCGATCTCGCGGCCGGCACCGTCCGGGCGGAGTTCCTCGCGGACAGCCACGTTGTAATTGGCCACGCCGGGAAGGCGATCCGCCAGGTCGGTCAACTCGTGGTAATGCGTCGCGAACAGCGTGCGGCAGGCGATCCGCTCGGCGATGTGTTCGGCAATGGCCCAGGCCAGGGCCAGCCCATCGTAGGTGCTGGTTCCGCGGCCGATCTCATCGAGAATCACGAGGGAGTGCGGGGTGGCGTTGTGCAGAATCCGGGCCGTTTCCAGCATCTCGACCATGAACGTGGAATGGCCGCGGGCCAGTTCATCACTCGCGCCCACGCGAGCGAAGATGCGGTCCGCCGGGCTTAGCCGCATGGCCCGGGCGGGGACGAAACTGCCGGTCTGAGCCAGCAGCGTCAGCAGGGCCACCTGGCGAATGTAGGTCGACTTGCCCGCCATGTTCGGACCGGTGATCAATAAGAGCCGGTCGCCTTGCGGAGCGAGGCGGCAGTCGTTGGGCACGAACCGCTCCGCCAGGGCCGGCTCCAGCACCGGGTGTCGGCCGTCGATGATCTCCAGCACCGCTCCGGCCGAGCCGTCCGCGAACTCGGGACGACAGAACCCCCGGAGGCGGGCCAGTTCGGCAAACCCGGCGATGACGTCCAGCACGGCGGCGGCCTCGGCGGCCTGTTGCAGGGCGGGCAATCGCTCGGCGGCCCGCCGTCGTATGTCCTCGAACAACTCCGCCTCGAGCTGTCGGGCGCGGTCCATCGCTCCCAACACCTCGATCTCGTGTCGTTTGAGTTCGTCCGTGATGTAGCGTTCGGCGTTGCGAATGGTCTGCTTGCGAACGTATTCGGGCGGAACCTTGTCGCGGTGCTGGTGGGTGATTTCGATGTAGTAGCCGAAGACGGAGTTGTAGCCGACTTTCAGGGAGGCGATCCCCGTCCGCCGCGCTTCCTTCGCCTGATACTCTGCCAGCCAACGGCCGCCCTCGACATCGATCCCGCGGAGCCGGTCCAGTTCGGCGTTGTACCCGTCGGCGATGTAGCCGCCGTCACGGGTTGTCGGCGGAGCATCCGCACGCAGGGCCGCGGCGAGGTAGTTGGCGAGGTCCTCGTGTCCGGTCAGGTCTGCGCGGAGCCTGGTGAGGAGATCCGCATCGCCGGCGGCCGCCAGTCGCACGCTGGGGCCGATCTCCTCCGCCAAGGCGGCGCAACCCCGCAGGGCGCGGCCCAGTCCAACCAGGTCCCGAGGGGAGGCCCGGCCGATGCCAATGCGCGCCGCGATGCGTTCAATGTCGTTGATCTCGCGCAGCGTTTCGCGGATCCGCCGCAAGCGGTCGGGCTGTCCCAGCAGAGCGCTGATGGCATCTTGGCGAGTGACGATCTCGCCGACGTGTGACAACGGATAGCAGAGCCACTCGCGGAGCCTCCTGCTGCCCATGGGATTCGTGGTCAGGTCCACCGCGGCGAGCAGGGAGCCTGCTGTTCCCCCATCGCGAAGCGTGCGTTCAATCTCCAGCGACCGCAGGGTGGTCTGGTCGATATGCACCCGGTCTTGTGCGGTCCTGGGTTGGAGCCGAGTCAGATGCGCCAGGGAGGAGCGTTGAGTCTCCCGGAGGTAGTCGAGAATGGCCCCCGCGCTGCACAGGGACAGGTCGAAGGTCTCGAAGCCGAACCCCGCCAGGGTGGCGACGCGGAAATGCTCGCGTAGCGCCCGTTCGGCCAGGTGCGCGTCAAACGCATGGGCCGGACGGGGCGTGATGACCGCGTCGATTGACTCCCGGATGCTCTTCAAGAGCAACGGTTCTTCAGCAATCCCCTGGTCCGGCGTGAGCAGTTCAGCCGGCCGCAGGCGGGCCAATTCGTCGATCAGGCCATCGCTGGTAAGCACCTGGGCCTCGAACCGGCCGCCCGCCAGTTCGACCAGGGCGAGGCCGATCGGCCCCGCGGCCCAGTCCGATGGACGGGCCGGGCACAAGGCCGCCAGGGTGTTGTTCCGCCGTTCGTCCAGCAGTTGGTCGTCGGTCAGGGTGCCGGGCGTGATGATCCGGTCGATGGATCGGCGAACCAGGCCCTTCGCCAGCCGCGGATCCTCCACCTGCTCGCTGATGGCCACCTTGTAGCCGGCTCGAACCAGACGAGCGATGTATCCGTCCGCGGCATGGTAGGGGACGCCGGCGAGGGGAATGGGATCGCTGCTCTCTTTGTTGCGGGCGGTCAGCGTCAGGCCAAGGGTGCGGGCGATCGTCTTGGCGTCATCAAAGAACGTCTCGTAGAAATCGCCCATGCGGAACAGGAGGATGGCGTCGCCGACCTCCGCCTTCTGTTCAAGGTACTGCCGCATGGCCGGTGTGAGGTGTGACTTCGCGATCGCCTCCGGGGCGGGAGGGCGAAGGGCCGGCGGGCGATTCCCCGTCGCCAGCGGTGACGCGTCGTCCACGGGGAGGGAAGCCATCTCGGTATCGGCGGTCGGTTCAGGCATCGCCCTCATTGTACGGCCGTTGCGGTGAACCGGAAGCCGGGCATGATTCATGCCCGGCTTCCGGTTCACCGCAACGGCCGTACAATGAGGGCGA
>Ga0129299_1000339_pt1 | contig 29276 bp, 16 predicted proteins | sample ConPoolayeCmetaG_FD_94477 | JGI IMG/M metagenome (GOLD analysis project Ga0129299, IMG submission 94477) | Hot spring microbial mat communities from California, USA to study Microbial Dark Matter (Phase II) - Cone Pool mat layer C metaG ...
ATGCGTTCACCATCCGTATCCGTTCGAGCGCAAAATCCTTGCGGTCCCACTTTTCCGCAAGCCGCATCGCCTCCTCTTCGGTCACGCCGATATCAAACAGCGGCCGCATGTGTTCGTTTGTCATCCCGGCGCGGATGGCGGCGGCATACCAGCGTTTCAATTCATCGTGGGGCGTTATGCAATTGGCCGCGAGCAGGTCGCTCAGAACCGACCATCGTCTGCCCCCAAGCGCGGAATTGTAGCGAAGCACGGATGCGAGTGTGAACGGATTGCCCTCAACGGCTATTTCAGCGGGATTACGATTGTAAAGATGCGGATTGACAGGGAAGCGGCACAGGGCGTTTTCGGCCGGCCCGCCTTCAACGCCTTTTTTCAGTATCCACAGCTTCTGGCCGTCGCCAAGCACGTATTCCATGAACATCCGGGCAACATCCGGCGACGGAGCGTTTTTAAGGATCGCAATGCCGTCGGCGCTTACCACTGTTTCGCCTTCGGGCATCACGAATCCCAGCCGATTGGCGCCATAGCGCTCGATTTCGATGAATGCGTAGAAATCGATGGCAAGACCGAACGCGGCCTGGCCAATGGACACAGCCTTTGCCGCCGAGGCCGCTCCTTTGGAGAACGTTTGTGCATTGGCGGCCATGCGGCAGATCACCTCCCAGCCCTTTTCCCATCCGTATGCCTGCAGCAGTATTTCATACATCATGTGTATACTGCCGCTGTAACGCGGATCGCCCGTGGCAACCCAGCCCCGGCACTCGGGCCGGGCAAGGTCTTCCCACCGCGACGGTATCGGGAGGCGGTTGCGGCGGCAGATTTCCTTGTTGTAGATAATGCCGAATCCTGAGACTGCCGCGCCATACCACAGCGAACCTTGGCCGCGTATCGGCGCGCCGTTGATATCCGCGGGGATAACGGCCAGGATGGAGTCGGGCGGCTCGTATGGAATAAGCAACCCGTCGCCGGCAAGTTTGATATAGGGGAAATCGCCGCCGCCGAAAAATATATCGACGCCGCCGGCCTGGCGTTTCTCTGCGTTTCGCGACCGAATATAGGCAATCACCTCTCCGGTGCCGCCGATATCAAGCCATTTGAGCGACACTGTCCTGCCGGTGCGGCCGGCATACCAGACCGAAAAGCCGCGGGAGAATTCGTTTCTGATTTCAGGAGAATGAGGAGAAATAATTACCAGCTCTTCATCGGCGCTTTTCCGGCATCCGGTGAAGACCGCGCATATACATACCGTCGCAAGAAATGATGGAAACAGACGATTCATGCCCATTGCCATGCATGGTTCCCAAAAGCCGCGAGGATTGACGACATTATAAAATACATCAACCGATTGCGCGTTTTTGCCGGCAAACCGTAAATTATAGAGTGATGGATTCAACCTCCTTTTAGTAATATCCTGCCATTATGGAAAGCGCACATGATTAGAAATATACGCATGACGGTTTATTCCGCCGCAATTATGGCAATGATGCGCGCGGCGGCGCACGGCCAACCCGCGTGTATCGTTCGTGACACTGCGGCGTATACAAACGACATCTACGCGGGCCGTCTGGCATGCCTGTATTGCGCAGATACGCTTGTCGACAGCATCGAGACGGCATTCGGATTGCCCGCGGTGGGCGCGGACTCGGTTGTATATCTCAAAGTGGAGACGCTCAACAGGGGAATGCTTCGGGGAACCTATTTCACCAAACTCATTCTGTTTTGCCGCGGTCAGGTATCAGTTCTCAGCGACTCCCTTCCATTATATAATGAGCATTTTTCAAGCCCTGCCGTTGTCGATTCGTCATTGTACTACTGGGGACTGGGAGCCGAGAATATATATGCCATGCGGTTCAATGTGCGAAAGGCGCGGCTGGACTCAATCAGGTTGAATATACAGGGGAGCGTGATCACCGATGCCCCGGATTATTTCGGCCGTCCAAAGGAGCATAGCGGCGGCATCCTCTTTGCCGTCAAGGACGGACAGAAGTTTGTGGTAAGCCGGGATTGGCGGAAGGTGAGGGAGATCGGTGGAACGGTTGATCGGTGAATCGGTGAATCGGTGGATCGGTGAATCGGTGGATCGGTTGAGCGGTTGAGCGGTATTCCCTGAACCCTTATGAAAAAGTGGATACTCATTATTGCCGTGATTGCGGCGGCGGCCGCGCTCGTCCGCCTGCTCATGCCCGGCGATCGCGCGCGCATCATGACGGCGGTTACAAAGGGGAAAACAGCCATAGAGCGCGAAAACATCGATAAGGTGATGTCGGTCGTATCGATCGGGTACCGCGATGAATATGGATTTACCTATGCTGCACTGCGCAAAACCTTTGCCGATATGTTCGGCAGGCTCGACAACATTTCGCTCGGCTGTGATATCGGCGACGCGACAATACGCGGCGATACGGCCGATGTGGCACTCGATGTTTCGTTGAGCGGCACGATTAACGGAGAACGATATCGCATTATTGGCGACGGCACTCCTGAGCCGATCACGGTGCGGTTTGCGCGCGATGGATTGGCGTGGAAGGCCGTGGGTTCGCGCTGGGAAAACTTCCCCTCGGTGGAGGCGCTTCTTGGGGAGGGGGCGAAATATTTCGATCGATTAGGAAATCATCTGCAGCGGGCGGTAGAATCCGTGATAACGCCCTGAGCCTGCCGCAATATCCTGTGTAAAAAATTTTGATATATTGGCCCAACCGCGGACATAGGCGTTGTTGCGGATCAGGTCAAAATCATCGCGAATATACTGGCCACGCAGGGATGGCCAATATGCGATACAACCGATTCCGGCGATAAGGAGCAGGCCTGCAAGGCGCAGGCGATTGGAGGATATGATAAAGGCTGGAAAGGCGCCGCTCATGCACGTAATATAGTATTCGATCCCCATGCGCCGGACGCATGCTCATGAACGCAGGCAATTCATAACAACAAAATGAGCAGCATCGGTTAAGCCGGCCGTTTTTTCTTGCATTATCGCATTTGACTGATTATTTCCGGAAATTCAATACTACACGAAGGTGGACACGACCGTATCGTGTCGTACCCTGCCTGTGATTTTGTTGTATCTTCTGAATAAATAGTAATATTTCCCTATTCATTTACAATAATAAATAAATACTTTTGTAAGCCATTCTATTCCAGCCTATACTATTGATGATTTTTTGGCGGGCGGCTATGCGTATGCCCACAAACTCCAAGCGACGTCTGGAATGCCAAAGGCTACCATTGCGGCACTGACATGCCGCCTTTCAGAATCGTCCTGATGAAAATATCAGACATCTTCTGAAAGCCACTAGATTTGTGGATGGTTACTCCCGCCACTGACTTCATTCATGGAGGCTGTCACCATGCTTACACGCCTTTTTTCCCCGGCGTTGCTCTTCGCTCTGATTGTGGTTGCCGATATCTCCGGCGCCTGCCCGGACGGTTTCGCTGTGTACAGCAAGGGCGACAATATCAACCGCACACTTTACAAAGTCAGCCTGTCGTCAATAACCGGTGTTGGGCAGGAAGTGAAAATCTGCGAGAAAGGTGCTGCCGGCGGCGATATCCAGGGACAGATATCATTTGACGGAACAATGGTCGCATTTGCCCGCAGCCTTGGCGGCAATCCCGGCGATTACGGCGGCGACGATTACCATGCATTCGGCGGATGGGACATCTATGTCGTCAAAATTGACGGCGCGCTTCCCGCAACTCCGGTGCGCGTCGCTCACGGCTATTATCCCAGTTGGGGCGCCAATTCATCGGAAGATGTCAAAACCCTCTATTATTCCGTTCACGAGATGGGTCAGATATGGAAAGCGACAATCAACAGCAACGGGTCGGTGAGCGATACATCGTTTCATGCGACTGCGGGCGGCTCGTTTATGATGTGCTCGCCGGATGGTCAAAACTACGCTTTTCGCTCGGGAACGAACATGTATATAAAAAATTTCCAGACCGGCAACTCGTTCCTTGCCGGCGGCGGCTGTCACCCGCACTGGACTGCCGACGGCAAATGGATGGTGCACGCAAGCGGGCATGCGGTCAGAAACGACGGCTCGCGGGACGTGTGGATCCACACCATTGTCGGACCCTACCACTACGGCTCGTCGCAGGACATGGCATGGTTTATCAACACCACCAATGCGACCGCGGGAACACAGAATAACGGCGGGACGCTTTACCTCTACACCCTCGACGCCGCGGATGACCGTTTCAACCTTTCCCGGCAGAACGAACTGATTACCGCCGATGGCTCATGGCCGGATATACATGCCGGCAGAGTGGATCAGACGCCGGTCAACACGAGCCGCGCGGCAGACGGTTCCCCATCCTGCAACCATCGCGCCTACCGCACACCGTTTGTGAATGTGCGCGGCAATTCAGTCGTGCTCACCCCGCCATTCGCGGGGGCATATAGGGCAGAGGTGCTCAACCTCCGTGGACAGGTTATGGCGCGGCTTGCGGGCAGCGCTTCGTCACCATAACGGTATGGATCGCAGGGACACATTCGGACATGGTTGCGCTTGAAATGACCGCCGGCATCCAAAAAACCTTTTTGTATTCATAACGATTGGCGTACACTCCATATCAAGGGGAGCGCAAAAAAAATCGGGCATGCCCCACCGTCCCGCATCATTTCCCAACCCCTTCGGGGGAGAAACGCCCTCTGTGTACAGAATAAAAATTACCGGTTGATCTCGATCAACCGGGCGGCTCCTTATCCACCGCACACCAGGTATTTTACTTAAGCGGCGTGATTCGCGCAGTCTGTATCCGGCCATCCACGCTCTTAAACACCACGGCCAGAACGCCTTTCGTTAAAAATGAGCCGCTGAGGACTTTGGGGGAGCCTGCACGCAGGCTGACACTGTGAAGAATTCTGCCGGAGAGGTTATATACCGTGACAACTCCATCAACCTGGGCTGAGAATATGAGATTGCCATCCGCAGCCTTTTCGCCGCAGAATGGTTCGTTGATAAAATACCGTCGAGTGGAGGTTGTCAAAACACCGACGTGAATGGGCGAACTGCCGCCGAATTCAAGCCAGTCGACACGGCACAATTCAGCAGTTTCAGACCCGCCCCGGAAAACCAGCGCAATACCTCGTATTCCCTCCAATCCGCCAATCGAAGAAGCGGTATGGTCGGCAAAGGCGCTCAGACCGCCGGTCGGCGAGAGAGGAATTGTCCCGACAAGCCAGCCGGACGGCCCATCCAGCCGTACGTCCACGCGTACCCCACCGGTCGGAACCGAAGCGCGGATTGTGATTGCGTTCTTGCCGGCGCCGAAATCGATGTTGGGGTAGACCAGATACGCCCCGTCGGTGATGCCGGTCATGACATAATCACCTTCACCCTGCCGATACGATACGCCGGAACTTTTTTCAAAGTAGTTCTCCGCCGGTATGCGTTCGTTTCCATAATACTTGCCAACCCCCAAGGCAGTTGGATACACCTGTGGAATCGTCCCATCGTCATTAAAGTGGATATATTCAAAACACGTCTGACGATACTTGTCCGACTGCTCAAAGGCATGATAGGCCACATACCATTGCCCCTTGTAGGTAAAGACGGAGCCGTGTTCGTTTCCCTGCTTTCCGTGTCCAATAATGGCGCCGTGATATTGGTAGGGCCCATAAATATTCTTCGACATGGCATAGTCAATGTGATCAAAACCGGCCGATCCCAGCCGGGAATACGTCATGTAGTAGTATTCGCCCCGTTTGAAGAGAAATGGCCCTTCAAATATGCCGATATTTCCTTGTATCTCAACAACTGTCGGCGCGCTCGCAAACGAAATCATGTCGGTGTTGAGTTGAGCGATGGCCATTCCCTGCTGTCCCCATATAAGATAAGGCGTTCCATCGTCGTCGATAAAGGCGGCGGGATCGATGCCGACCACCGTTGAAAGCCCCCGTGGAACGAGCGGCCTGTCGAGGGGCAGGGTATAGGGACCGGTCGGATGATCGGCAACCGCAACACCGATTTGGGCGTCCCATCCAATAGGGAAGTAAAAGTAGTATTTCCCCTTAAATGCCGCGGCATCGGGCGCCCAGCACCTGTTAATCCAGTCTCCCTTCCAGAGTACGTCATTGTCATCGACGATAACACCGTGGTCAATAATGGTGTTGAGATCAACCGTTGAATACACTTTCCAGTTGTTCATATACCAGTCGGTTGGATGGGGGGGGTAGTTATCGTGCGACGGAAATATATACACCGTATCGTTGAATACCTTGACCGACGGATCGGCGCTCCCCTCGTTGATGACCGGATTGAGATTGAATCCTACCCCCACATACCGGATGGTATCGGGCGAGGCGGGTACCACCACATGGATATTATCAATCCAGAATCTTTTTCCTTCGGTCCAGCTATACAGCTTCATTGCGCCGAATTCTTCAATGACGCCGGTCAGCGGCACTTCATACATGGTCCACTCGGTCGGCGCGGGATTGGCCTGCCAGTTCCCGCCGTTTTGCGCCCACGATTTCGGCAGTATGTCGAAAAAAAGATGCGTGCCCGCTTCCGCGCGCACCCAAAAACGCAAAACGCCGCCGGGAAAGCGTCCGCACGATTCGTTGTCGGTTCTGCCGATGAGCTGAACGCCCGTGCTTATCTGCAGCGCGTGCGCTTCATCGCCGGGAGCGCCGTTGCCGTTTGTTTCGAGATCGGCGAGGGGACGCCATTGGTTGTTGATATGGGCATACATCCGCAGCGGCAACGCCGGCGTATAGGTATCGCTGTAGACGGATAGAACTTTGGTATCGTTTCCGGCGACATGGACAGCGCTCAAAAGCGACATTGCCGCTACGCACGCCCACACCTGTCGAATCACGGTACGGTTGCTACACATGGCAATCTTCCCTTCTGATGAGACAGCCGTATATATATCAAGAACGGTTTCCGGATTATTCACCGTAATCCCCACAATTCTTGTCTTCGTATTGCCGCCATTGTCGGTTATGGTGGCAATTACCGATTTTGCTCCCGCGGATGTACTGGCGGGAATGGTATAGATGAAGGTAAAATTGGGTTCACTGCCGTCATGAAAAATCCAAAATCCAGTCAATAGTGATATGGTACGCCTCGCCGCCTGAATTCCCCCGCATGTCGAATTCCGTACAACTGCAGGTTACAACAAATGCCCGAAATCGCCTGTGTTTCATATCTCCCCTCCGGGTAAATGTTTCCCTGCTGCACTTTTTCATTTTTAATATAGTCCCACCGCTGTTGGTTGATTTAATATATTATGCCATAAATTGCATTTTATTTAGCTGCCTGTTATAACGAAAGTACCGATGTATGCCAAAAGCACACCCCGCAGTTCAACGCGCATGCGAGTATCTTCTTCGCGGAATCCAGGGCGGGCTATGGCAATCGAGCGGCAAACTTCCATCGTTGGCGAATCTTGCCCGGGCATGCGGCGTATCACGCGACAGCATGCACAAGGCCGTGGTCCGGCTGAAAAAAGAAGGTATTCTCTCTGTTATCGAGCGCGGCGGCATTCACCTTGGAGGTTTTACTGCCACGCAGGCGGTCGTTCAGCCGACGCTTTTGTGGCAGCGCCAGCGTATACGCATCGAACGTGATATCAACGCCGGCGTGTATCCGCCGGGGTCCCGCCTACCTTCCTCCGGCGAGCTTCAGTCGCGCTACCAGGTTTCGTTTCGCACGCTGCGCAAAATACTTGAAGCTCTCAACCGCGACGGCATGCTGGAGCATAAAAACCGCTCCTATGTGGTCGCCCAGCCGGAGCGAAAAAGTCATCAGTCGCGCGTGCTTTTCATCTGCGGCGATCGGCCAGCCATTGAAGATGCATCGCCGATGAACCAGCGGTTGGTGCGATTCATCGATACGGTCGAGCGCGAATGCGCCCGCCAGAAAATTTCTCTCGGCATGATGTATGTAGATTGGAAGAACGACGATCCCGGCCAGATCGCCCAGCGCATCGCTTCATACCACGAGCCGCTGCTCGGATTTATCTTCAATGTGCATTGGTATGAAAACCTTCACCCTGAAAAATTCAATTTGCTTTTGCGCGCGGCGGCGCGGATGCGTCTGCCGGTGGCTGTGGTCGATCAGGTGGGCGAATACCGACTTCCGCACGAATTCCACATAAACCCCCGCGTGCGCATGTACCGTATCCCCGCCGCGTCTGCCGGCGCTGCTCTTGCGCGGCACCTTCTGGCGCTCAATCACACGCGTATCGCCTATATCTCCAACGTTCATCAGTACCTCTGGTCGCAGCAGCGTCTTGCCGGCGTTCAGCAGCGATACGCCGATGCGGGGTTTGCCGGCGCCGTAGAACCGTTTGTTTCGATGCAGGCGGGAGGATATTTTTCCCGTATTTTCGCGATGAGCGGACTTGATAAGAAGACATTCGGCGGAATCGTCTCCGGTCACCCCTTCGAACCGATCTTCAGGGCGGTGCTTGACGGCGACGATCCGGTGTGGCCCGAAGAAGTATTTGCCGGCGCCCCCCGCCGGCTCGTCGACGAGATTCACGCCGACTTCAGTCATCTCGCTCGGCATTTTGCCGGCGGAGGCGTTTCATCACATGCATTCAGTCTGGCGCGGGATGCCGTATTCACCAGTTCATTTCAACGCCTGGAAACGGCGGAATTGACCATTTTATTCGATCGGGCGTCAGCGTGCCCCGATATATCCGCATGGATTCTGGGCAGCGACACCATGGCAATAACCGCACTGCGGTATCTGCAAAGCAAAAAAATCTGCGTGCCCCAGCACCTCAGTATCGCTTCATTCGACAATTTGCCGCTATCTCTTGAGCACCGTCTTACCACCTATGACTTCAACATGTCACAGGCAATCCACGTACTGACCTTTCTCACCGAACACCTGCACGACACTGGTGTTGTGAAACAGGCGCTGGTTGAGGTGCCCGGCCTTCTGATTGTGCGCGAAAGCACCGCCATGCACACTCCGGCATAAAAGAGAAACATTGCATCTCCGCTCTGTCGATTCTCCTTTCTCGGCTCGCGCACTTTCCTGCGTTTGCGTATCCCTTCCGTATGATGAATTCAACCGTGCCGCCCTTATTCTCCGGCCGTTCGTTATCCGTGTTTATTTCGCGGCCTGTACGTGTAGGGCAATGCCGATGAATATCAGGACAGATATAAAAAATAACGCAATTGCACACGGAAATAGTAACGGTGTACGCAAAGATATGCACCTATTATTATAAAGGCATAATGATTTATTTTTTCAAGATGATGGAGTTGTAATTAAGGTGGTGATAACCACTCACTCTCTTACAGAAGGATGGTCCCCATGAGTCGTATGAAAATGAAAAAACACGAATGCGTCGTTACACTTTTAATCACGCTTATCAGCGTATATGTGCAGGCACAGACAACCGGCGGATGGGCGGGATTGACGTATAAAGACACGAAGATGAAATACGGCAAATGGGAGATGCGCATGCGGCTTATTGAAGGCGGCAACATGGTTAACGCTTTTTATCTTATTCAGTACAAACCGGTGTGGCATGAAATTGATGTTGAAATACGCGGCAATGCCACACGTCATATCGAAACGTGCATCCATATTTACGATAACCAGACATGGCTCCACTCACCATGGAGGTATGGGCATCATCCTTTTCCATTCAGCCTTACCGAAGATTACCATACGTACGGTATAGAGTGGACGCCCAATTATATAAGCTGGCAGTTCGACGGCAATGAATACCGCCGGGCAGAGACGCAACCGGACGGCTCTCTGCGCGACAGAACCTTCAACACCGGCGGCGTATACGAAGACTGGAGAGGCGTTGTTGAATATGTGCGTGACACAATTATCTCGGCCGCTGATAATTATGTGACTGAAATGCAAAATGCCGAGATGCAGCTTGATTTCAATATATGGATGGGGTGCGACACTCTGTGGTGCGGTAAGTGGACAACACAGAACTGCGGTAAAGCGGTGTTTTTAAGCTGGTTTCGGTATTTCAAATACCGGCCCGGAGAAGGCGCTAACGGTTCTGACTTTGTGCTTGAGTACGCCGATAATTTTGACAGCCCCACGTGGGATGACAACCGCTGGATTAATCTCAATTCCGGCGACATGCAGCGTAATATTAACGGCAAGGCGGTCGCCACCATGAATTGCAGAGAATTAGGCACGCTGGAAACCGGCTTTAATGGAACCCCACCGTATGACGCCGGTGACACCGGTGATCTAAGCACGGGCGCGCGAAATTCATCGCTGCGGATTACCTCTGTTCTCAGGGATATGTCCGCAGATAATGGCGCTATCCTTTTTAACATTCAGGGCCGGAAAGTGTTTACGCTCAGCGGTGACGACGCTTCTACATCAAGCCGCAGTGCGGGCATTCTGCCCGGCGCCTATATTCTGCGCAGCGCTTCGCCGTCAGCATCGGCCGTATCAAAGCGGATATTTATCAACGGCCTCAACCGCTGACACATGTGGATCGGCGCGCAGGATTTTGTTTAAGGAAAAACCATACATATCACATGTGATGGCCACACACAGCTTCAAAATCACGGAAAAGGTTATGATGAACATTTTTCTCAGATGCGGCACTGTGGACAACACGGAGAAAGGATGAACTACTGTATGAAACGATCCATCATTCTCACTACTTTTGTAGCTGTAGCTTGTGCATTCCCATGCATACTTTTCGCCGAACAATTTGTCCTTTTCGATGGCGAACTGACCTTCTCCACCGCGACGGGCGGTCGTATCTGCAGTAACTACGATGGTCCACACAACTGGACATCGCCAACCAACTACGCCGGCGGCACTATTTATCGGCGTGCTAAAGTTCTGAGCAAACCCACCGACCTGCAAGTTACCATTCAGCAGTGCAAATGGAGCAACGGCGAGATGTGCGAAGTATGCGGCATTACCTTTTCAACTCCGGGTGAATACTTCGCCAAGGAGTGTCCCTCAACCGACTGGTGGGCGCTTTCAAACCGTGATTTTTCTTACATTGATAATATCTGGATCGTGCTCAAGCGGCAGCACTGCGGAGATAAGTGGCTCGATCCATGCGGCGGTTCTTGGTGCGTAGGCGCGGAAGCAACCCAGCATCTTCCCATAACAATGCACTACACGGCGATCATCGTCTCTGCAGGCGATCAACTTGATCTTCCGGATGAGTACGACTGGGAGTGCCCCGCAGACTGGAACTGTCGCTCTTCCACGGTAATTGCCCATGACGTGGCGCAAGGGGGGAAAAATGGACGGCTGCCGCCACGACACATGGCGCCAACAGCGGCGATCTGCTACGATATGTGCGGTCGCCGGATGCCCCTTTCACAATTAAACAAACGGGGTGTACGCATTCTCAGTTTTTCTGACGCCGTTACGGAAAGCTATATTGTCAGAACAGTTTCCTGGTGAGACAGTCCCCGTAGTAATACTTTCCTCGGTAGTGTCCGGTCACGGTAATATACGCGAGAGTTCTTCAAGGAGAAAGGATGAAAAAAGTGCGCGAACTGCCCGCGCTTTTTCTGGTTTCATGTATAATGCCGCTGTTTGGGCTTTCAATTCAGCGTAATGTCAATATTGATGGCATCCAGTGCGATGTGGTTACGTGGACCGACAGCCGTGGCGGCGAGCGGAGTGCCGCTTTGGTTGTAGGGCAGTCGACATGCGGCGGCGAATACTCGGCTTCGCACGGCGGATACCTGCATCGATTTACGTGGCATGACGGTTCCACCGTTCGTATATGCAATCCCGCAACCACCGATGCGCTCGGCGGCTTCGGCATCGGCATTCACCATGGCCCGTGGGGTTGTACCGAGCCGTGGATCAATTCGCGCAAATCCGGATCAGGCGCACAGACGCGCTTTGTGGTCGAAGGTGAGCATCATGCAATATGGGAGCATGCGTCAAATATAAGCTTTGGCTGCTGCGGCCAGTCTCCTTTTATCCGTCAGACCAACTGGTATATCTTTCGAGACGGAGAAGATCAGTGGCAGCATGCACGTACATCCGATGTGCGTCACGTACCTATTGCTGATTTCCCATCGGGAAGCGATACGCGGTCACCCTATAATCCCATCCGGTGGTGGAGCGCGGATGATTTTCCCCGCTTTCCGTTCGGCTACGGCACAACACACCGGGGGACCGCAAATCCACCTTCGTCATACGATTTCACGGCACCGTATAACCTATGCCCCTATCTCGAATCATGGTCCACAACGCACGATGCAGAGATCGGTCTGGTACAGACGCGGCTTCAGACCCGCCACCGTGCTGGCCGCAACCGCGGCGTTGGAACGAGCGGTTCGAATTTTGTGGCCGACATGTTCGAATTTCAGTTTGCCGACTATCAGGACTGGTACGGCGGCCGTACCGCGTGGCAAGCGGCGCCGGCCAACGGAGAAAATCAGATCGGCATAACTCCCGGCGCCGAAAATTTTTCCCTCACCTGCGTTATCGGACGGCGCAGCAACGGAACAGTTGAGCGGCTTATCTCCGAGAGCAATACGGCCCAGCATGCGCAGACACAACTGACGGCTCACGGTGGCACTGTGGTGACTGAAGGGCTGGAAGCCGCGGGATTAGGAACGACTATAGTATTTGACAAGCCCGGATTCGACCAATTGCGCCGCGCCTGGGTTCTGCGCGCCGACAACAACAAGGCCGACGCCACCCTCTCGCTCGGGGGAGGAGGGAGCATTCAGAATCCAACGTTTATTCTATCCGGCTATACCGCATCGTCCGCGCCCTCAACGGTGACAATTAACGGATCGCCGACCGACCACTATTCATCCGTTGACGGAGAAAACCTCGAACTGTGGGTGACGCTTCGCGCCACGCTCAGCGGCGCCAGCCGCGTCGTGATTCAGGGGCCTGCCGACAATACGGGCATAACATTCTCAAGCCTGTCGGTATCGCCTGACAAGGTAGCGCTGGGATCGCAGCAATCGGTGACCTTTGCGGTCGCGGCAACCGGGGCGTCAACAGTTACCCTTGATCTTACTCCGCTCGGCGGCGGCGCCACGGCGGCAATGAACGGTTCCGGCAGCACATTTTCGCTTGCCTATTCGCTCCCCGGATCGGTTCCGGAGGGCGCTCACCGCATTGCCGCAACGGCCGCAAACGGTTCAGGAGGCAGGAAACGTGCATACATTACCCTGCATGTGAGGCGCCCCGATCTCATTTTCTACAACGACGATAATAGCGCGGGCGTTGGCTGGACCAATAACGGCACGCTATCTGAACAAACGGGGGGCGCCTTTGAGGGAACAAAACATTACGCATTTGTCCATAACGGTTTGGGCTCTCTTACCCGTATGACCTTTAACGGTAAAGACGTACGGGGGTACCAGTATATCACCTTTGCCGCACGCAGCAGCGTTGCGGGCCAAGGATTCGCCGTTCAGATGCGCAGCGGCAACATGGGGAGCGACGGCGCAGCGCGGCTCTTTACCACAGACTATGCCCGCTATGCCATTTCGATGGCCGAATTTCTGGTCAGTCCCGGCGTCACCTACAACAACGCCGACGTAACCGAAATCCAGTTCACCGTCACCGGCAGCGGTGGAAATGGAACAATATATATCGACGATATTCGCGCGACCAGCTACCCGGAGGACTTTGAAGAACTGCCGGTAGTACAGCGGGTGACGTCTCTCCCGCATGTTACACGCACACCGTCGGTATCGGTGCTCAAGACGGCGCCCGGAGCCAAACTTATCCTCCACGTCAACATGCCTGGCCGCGTCAGCGTGTATTCGTCCACAGGACGTCATATCCTCTCCCGTGACATATCTAATCTGTCCGGCGCTGACGCTGTCCTGCCGCTCACCTCACGGGGGTATTACATGGTCAATTTTTCGACTGCTGCCGGTGAACGGCGGATCCGCATCGCGGTTCCCTGAAAACAGAATGAGGACCCACCATGCAAAAAGGACGGGGATTTTTGCGTCAATACCGCGCGGCGTATGTGTATGCCGTCGTAATGAACGCGGTGGCGCCGCCCCCTGCATCCACCGCCGAGCTGGTCGTCTATGACGAAGGTCTGGCAAACGGCTTCCATTTCCATTACTGGAGCGCTCCTGCAGGAGAGTGGATCGATTTTCAGTATAATGGAGACGCATACACAGGGAACTATTCGATGCGGCTTGCCTTATCGGGGTGGGCAACGGCAATGCTTACCTATGAACGCGGAGAAGAGGAACGCTTTTTTACTCCGCAGCAGTACAATACCCTGCAATTCTACGTCAAAGGACTTCAACCCGCGGGCAAACCATTTAACATTTCGCTGATGTCCAATCACTATACCGTGCTTGCGACGATCAGTACTGCGCCGTGGCTGCCGGCAGGGGCTCCGCCGAAATGGACCCGCGTCACCATTCCATTAACGGCATTTGAAACCGTGTTGCCCCAGCAGCCGTTATCCGGCATTATGATCGACGACCGTCCCCCACATGACGGGTATGGCGACCTGTTGTTTGACGATATTCGTTTTTGTTGGCTGCCTGATACCGTGGGACCCTCTGTTCTTTCCGCTCGCAACGTCGGCTTAACGGAAGTGCGGATACAATTTGACGAACGGCTGGCGGAAAAAAGCGTTGTTCCGTCCGCATTTTCTCTTACGTCGGCAACCGATCCCCGCTATCTCTCTTCGCGGGCGCCAAACAAGGTGACCGTTGTTCCCCAGAGTCTTGGACGAACTGTCGCTCTCACAGTTCCCGATTCTCTGGTGACTGGGGCGGTGTACAGAATAGCAATCACAGGCCTTACCGATACGTTGGGTAATGAGGCTGCCGGCGGAACGGCGGCGGTTGTGACGGTTACGCAAAAACGTGTTACCTGTACCATCGACGCCGCTACCGATGTTCGTCCGTTCAAACCGGGAATACGGGGCGGGGGATTTGGCAGTTGGACGTTTGGCTGGGAACGGCCATATCTCAACCAGCTTCCCGGCCTTATCAAACTGGCCAAAGCAATAAAACCCGGCGTCCTGAGGTTTGCGGGAGGGCTTGCCGTCAACCAGATGGAGTGGTCTCGCGATAACGGCCGGCGCGTTACCGAACATCTTTATCGCGCCGACGAGATTGACGGCCTCGCCGCGTTTGCCGACAGTGTCGGCGCCGAGGTGATGATACAGGTGAATCTCGCCGACAACAATCCGTCGCAATGGGCCGACATGGTACGATACTGCAACGTTGAAAAAGGGCATCATTTCAAGTACTGGGAGTTTGGCAACGAATGGGATTTGCTGGGGGCGAGTGCGCCCGGCACCCCGGAACAGTACGCGCAGTGGTTCGTGCAGTATCGTCGTGCTATGCTGAGCGTCGATTCAACCATACGCTTTTGCGGTCCTGTCACGGCTAATTTCGGCGCATCTCGTCACGAACGGCCATGGTATAAACCCCTTATTGACGCATGCGCAGCCGACGGAAAGCCGCTTGACGTATTAACCTGGCACTGGTATCAGACGTTTGGCGGCGCCGACATCAACATGGGGACGCTTCCCGACGTGCTTTTCAACTATTCCACCGCGCTGCAGACCTACGATGACCACATGGGACATTATCCGCGCGGCAGTTGGGTCCCCGACGGCAGCTGGCTTCTGAAGCACCGCCGCCGTTTTGTCGAATATTCGCTGAACGTGGTGGAAAATGAGATTCTTCCAAACAACTCCACCACGCTGCGCGCCATAACCGAAATCGGCACCTATGCGGGCGGCAGCGGCGACAATGTTCCCATGCGTACCAACTTTGTCGCAGCCTTGTGGGCAGGCGACATCCTGGGCCGCTGTGCCTACCATGGACTCGACATGGCCTGTTTTTGGCTGTTGTACGAAGAAATGGCCGGCGAGTGGTCGGGATACGGCGTCATTCAACCCGATAATGTGTACGAGCCATCGCGATTTATCATTTCGCCCGTATACTACACCTATTTTATGTATGCCCAATATTTCGGTGATATGATGGTGCAGGCGTCCAGTTCCGATTACCCCCTTCCGTATACGAACGACGCGACAAAACCGGCATTGGTTTCCGTGTGGGCGTCACGCCATAGCGGAAACCCCGAAAAATTAAGCCTGATATGCCCCAATCTTTCGGCCGACTACTGTACTGTTGAATTCGATGTTTCGGGATTTTCTCCGGCGGCGGGCGAGTATTACGAGCTGACCAATCCGACGCCGCTTTCCTCCGGTGAACAATACAATGCATATACCGAAATAAACGGCCGTTCCATCAGCGGTATTCCGTCGCAGATCGAACAGTCTATTGCCGCAATTCGGCCGCGCTCGCTGGCCGTTGGCAGATCGTTTTCGCACCTCCTGCCCCCCCACTCGATCACGGCAATCACGCTGCATACGGCAAAAGGGAACGCCGGCGTGCGTTCCTCTCCTTCGCCGGCAGGGGCGGCTCCTCTCGTGCGCCTCGGATTGCCGCCGGCAGGATCGCGTCGCCCCGTTCGTATAACTGTCGAGGGCGGAGAAAGAGGGTACATCGACATTTTTTCCGCTTCAGGCAGACGGGTATTCGGCGTAGCGGTGGATTCAGATGTTCAGTCGGTACAATGGCGGGGCGAAAGCGGCATGTTTGTCGTTCGTTTCAAAACCGCTGACGGCCGTCGGTCGATGGCTCGCGCCGTGACGATACGGTAAGGTTCTTTCGCTGAAGGAGGACATGCATGCATGTGCGGTTGTCAATAGTGCGTGCGGTGGTATGCGTTACCGCGGGAGTGTGGCACCAAGCGCAGGCTGCCTATACCGCCGGAATCTTTTCCGATACGTATGGGAGGTATCCCAACTTGGTTGTGGTGAACGGCGTCCGTGAAGATCCTCTCGAATGGCTTGTGGTCGATGGAGCGGGGGCGCCGGGCGACGAAGCGCACGGTCTGCGGGTGGATCTGGAAGGCCGTAAGGGATTCTATATTGCAAACTACTACGATAAGCCCATTGACAATTTTACGGGAGGAACGCTTCGGTTTTCCCTCAAAACCAGTGTCGCCGTGTGGGGCGTGTGCATGGTGACGGAATATACGTGGGGTGGGAAAGATGTATTTCTTGATTTGGGAACAACGTCAACAACCGCGTGGCAAGACTACAGCATGCCGCTTCAAAGCGGTTCGTTTAATGCCGCAGAGTTTCTCGCTCTTCGCTTTGAACAGTGGAGTAATACGCCGGTAGTGTTTTATCTCGATAATATTCGCGTTGAGAAACCTGACGACAGCGGCATCGGCGACTGGCCCGATCCCGATATTTCAAACAATGAGATGCATTTCAACCTCAACCCAGTCATTCACGAGGGAAGCGCCGATCCCTCTGTGCGGGTTTTCGATGGCGTGGTGTACGTGTATCCGTCGCATGATCTCAAACCTGAGAACACCACGTGGACCATGAAGGACTGGAAAGTTTACTCCACCACCGATTTGAATCGTTTTACCGATCACGGTGTTATCTTCGATGATAACTGGGTGACATGGATCAGCCGCAAGGATGCGTGCTGGGCGCCCGATGCGGTGCGTTTCAATAACCGGTATTATTTCTATTTTTGTTCCGGCGGTGCAGGGGCAATAGGAGTGGCGGTTGCCGACAAAGCCGAGGGACCATTTACCGATGCTCTGGGACGTGCGTTGATTCCCCAGGCCGAAGCGCCCAATTATCTGCGCAATATCGATCCCGGCGCCTTTATCGACGACGACGGCACGCCGTATCTTTTCTGGGGCAACGGCGGCTGTTTCGGCGGCAGGCTGAATAGCGACATGACGTCGTTTGCCGCGGGGCCGCAGCAGATTGCCGTACAGAACAACATTGGCTATGCCGAAGGCCCCTTCGTATTCAAACGCAACGGAATATATTATCTCACCTATTCACGCAGCGGCAGCTCCGGCTACGACCATATCGACTACGCCACCGCGCAGGCGCCGCTTGGCCCGTATACGTTTCGCGGCGCCATTATCGGCCACGGCAAAAAGGGAAATATCCATGGCTCCGTATTTGAATACCGCGGCCAGTGGTATGTGGCATATCATGATTTTGAAGAACACGACAAATACCGTAAAACCTGTTTTGAATATATTCATTTTAATGATGATGGAACCATCGACGAAGTTTCACCCACCAAACGTGGCGTTGCAAAGTTTGACGGCGCCCAAAGGATACCGGCCGAAAATTACTTCGATAAAAGCCCGGAAATTTCCTATCGACAGGGCGAAGAAGATTTTGTCGTGACAGGACTTGCCCACGGACGTTTTCTGGTGTATCCAAAGATCGATTTCGGCGCCGGAATGGACGGCGTTACGCTTCGCGCCTCGTGCGGAGCGCCGGGAAGCGCCGTGGAACTGCGGCTCAACACCGCCGACGGCGATCTGCTTGGAACGGTTCCTCTGACGCACACCGGCGGGCTGGACATTTTTACTTCGCATACGGCCTCAATTGGAGGGTTGTCGTCAATCCGTGACGTCGTCCTGCGCTTTACAGGGCCGGCCGGCACAGAGATCGGAAGATTCGACTGGATGGAATTCAGCGGCGGCTCCGGCAGCACACGTTTTACCGTTCGCAGCCTGCCTGCCACAAACGGCACACTTTCTTCCGTCATGGCCTTACCGGGAGGCAAAATATTGATTTCTTCGCGGGCGGCCGACGAACGAATACGACAGGCGCACATGTATAGCCTCGCCGGCGCACTGCTGCGCCGGGCAGAACTCGCCGTACCGCATGCTTCCGTGACGTTCGAGGGTGTTCGGCCGGGAAGCTACATGGTTATGGTGGAAACGGAGAGTGGACGTTGTGCTGCACGACGTCTGATGGTGAGGTAATTCCGGTCCTGATCCTGCCAAGAAAGTTACTAAAGGCGGTCGAGCACAGTGGTTCGGCCTGGCGCGCCGCGGTGAGTATGGTAATACGCTGGAGCCGCTCTTTATTCACCGCGGAGTACTACCGATAATTTTTATTTTGTTGAACCCAATCGGTTCGTCCTATTGCACGGTAAAAAAAGGAGGGAGAGAAATATCATGGCGTTATCGTTATTGAAAAGCTGGAGGATGTCTGAAAACGAGATAATCGCAGTCACCGACAATGGAGTGCTGGGCATATCGTTTGCTGCGGATGATATTATTCGTATTCGTATAGACAGGCAAGAGCCGATTAAAACCGAGGAAACGTTTATTGTCGATCCCCTTCCTGCGGCGCAGCGATTTGCGACGATTGAGAATGCCGCCGCCGTGACGCTGCGGTCCGGTACGGTGACTGTCGATGTTATGAAATCGCCGGTCGGGTTTGTTGTTCGAAAAAATAATGTTCCTTTATGCGCGACGCCGGCGTCAAATTTCCTGTCGTTCGAGGGGAGCACCACAACACTTCGTATCGGCCTTACACCAGACGAACGCATCGTCGGTCTGGGACAGGACCCCATGGCACGCATTAATCAACGAGGATGTGAGCGGTGGATGTGGAACGAGTGGGGCGGTTGGCGCCGCAGCGGCAACATGGGCGTGCCGTTTTACATCTCAAGCCGAGGCTATGCGCTCTTGCTGAACAGTTCATGGGCGTCGCGTTTTGCCTGCGGCGGAGGAGCCATTGCGGAGAAGGCTCCCGAATGGTCGTGTGTGTGGGCGCCGCCGCCATGGCCCCGCGACGCCAATTGCGGCGAAACCAATCCGGATGTCTTGTCGATTGTGCTTGAAAACGGCATTATGGATGTGTGTATCATCTGCAGGGAATCGGTTGACGCCGCCTTGGAGGCGTATGCCGACCTGACCGGACACGCACCGATGCCGCCCAAATGGGCACTGGGTTTTATACAATGCAAAAATCGGTATCGTTCGCAAGCGGAACTGCTCGCCATCGCGCGTGAATACCGCCGGAGAAAGATTCCCTGCGACGTGCTCGTTATCGACTGGCTGTGGTTCAGGCACTTCGGCGATCTGGCGTGGTTCAAAAACGACTGGCCTGATCCCAAAGGCATGTGCGAGGAACTTGCCTCTATGGGTATCACGGTCATGCAGGCACAGCACCCTTTCATCGACAAAAAATCGCTCCTCTACGAACGGTTCAAGAAACAGGGATTTGTTTTTGACATCTCCGCCGAACGGGCCGCATTTGACCATTCCTCGGCCGCAGCACGTGATGCGTGGTGGGCGGAAGTCCGGCGGCTGTATCAAGACGGTATTCGCGGATACTGGACCGATATGGGAGAGCTTGAAAATGATCCCCCGGGCGGCACAACAAGTATCGGCCCGCGCGAACGTGCGCACAATCTGTACACAACGCTCTGGACAAAGGGTCTTTATGAGCACCAGCGCGCGGAGTTCGGAACACGTGTGTTTTCGCTCGCCCGCTCCGGTTTTGCCGGTACGCCGCGCTGGGGGGCGGCGTTGTGGTCCAACGACATTGATGCGTCATGGGAAGTATTGGCCGATCAGGTGAAAATCGGCCAAGGCGTTGCGCTCTCCGGCCAGCAATACTGGTGCACCGACATCGGCGGCTTTTCCACCAATCACCGGTTCAGCGCCGAGCTCTATCTTCGCTGGTTCCAATGGGGAACATTCTGTCCTATATTCCGCACCCACGGCACCAGACCGTTGAACGAAGCATGGACGCTGGGAACGGAATGCGAAAGTATCATCCGTCAATTCATCGAGCTGCGTTACCGCCTCTTGCCGTATATTTATTCCTGTTGCCGTAGAGTGACCGAAAAGGGAACACCCATCATGCGGGCAATGCTTGTTGATTTTCCGGACGATCCGGCCGCCGTTGCGGCGGAAGATCAGTTTATGTTCGGCCCTGCGTTCCTTGTTGCGCCGGTGACCGAACGGGGCAAACGGATACGAACGGTGTACCTTCCCAAGGGCATATGGTACGATTTCTGGACGGAGAGGAAATTCATAGGACCGTGCAATATCGAGGCTGCGGCACCGCTGTCACGTATTCCGCTCTTTGTACGCGGCGGAAGCATTATCCCCATGGAGCCGACGGCACGCCTGCATACCGGTGAAAAATTAGCCGGGCCGGTTGACGTGCATGTGTATCCGGGGTGCGAAGGATCGTTTGAGCTGTATGACGATGATGGGGTGTCCTTCAAGTATGAAACGGGGGAGTTCTTAAAAACCAAATTTGTGCTCGACGCCGACGGAACTGTTGCCATCGAGGACGGAACGTCGCTCAAGCCGGTTCCTTCACACTATAACGTTATCAGGCACGATGGCCAAGGCGGCCGGACGCCCCACCCCCGGATAACCGTTGATTGCGATCTTGCTTCCGACGGGTGGCTGACCGTACATGCCCTGCTCATCAATGAAAGCGATGAAGAGCTTGCCGTACGCAGCCGGCTGCAGCTGCCGAGCTCGTGGCGCATCAAGGACTATACGCAGGCAAACTATGACGTGACCGTACGCCAAATGAAAGTTCTTACCTGGGAGGCTCAGCCGATTGCCGATGCGCTGCCGCTACGCTTTGAAGCGCCGCTGGAATTTGCGCTGGGACCGAAGGAAAAAGAGGAACGTATCGTACATACCGTACAATGGGGAAGCGGCTGGTCCACCCGCTGGATGGTGGCCGGATGTTTTGACAATAGCGACGGTACGGGAATCGGCCGCCCGACGCCGGTTGAAAACGATATGCACGCGCCCTCCTACGTTGAAAACGGTCACACAATCCAGTGGCTCCGAAACAAGCTGTACGATTTCAACAGTTGGGGCTATGTTGACTGCCGCTGGAGTTTATCATATGATAGCGTTGGTGAAAAATCGCAGGGCATTGCGTATGCAAAGTGCCGGCTGTGGTCGCCGGATAACCGAAAGGTAAAAGCGGAAGTCGCCGGCGACAGAAGCATCAGAGTAATGGTCAACGGCGACATCATTTTTGAGTCAAACGAAATTATTATTCTGCCGGTGCTCACCCCAATGTTTGAGCTTCGAAAAGGATGGAATGATGTTTTGATAAAAGTTGCATTGAAGATTGACGTCCACGCCTATACCGGCCGTGAGCTGGGCTTCATGTTCAGGGTCGTCAATGAAAACAATGCTGAAATGAACGACGTGCTCTATGCGCCGTAAGGTGCGCTTTGTGCGTTTCGGTATATTAATTATAGAAACACGGTTAATGACACAAAAAAATAGCTGGTTATTTAGTACGAGAGGGCTCTATTGTGCGGAGTAAAAGGTGGACACGGCCGTTCGTGGTGCATATGAATGTATAATCCACTGTCTGCAACAGCATCGCTGGCGTGAGGGTGACGTCCTGCCGCCGCTGTCTGCCCTTGCCCATGAAGCAGGCGTTTCGCGCAGCAGTATGTGGAAAGCGCTGCAGACGCTGAAAAGGGAAAAGCGCCTCTCGGTGAAGGAAGGCGGTAAAATCCGCGTGGGCGTTTCGATACCCCATACACCGTCCCCCACCACCCTCGCCGCACGGATCACGTCCGACCTGCTGAAAAAAATCAACGAGGGCGCATACCGCCGCACGGGCCTGCTTCCCTCTGCCGGCGAGCTTTGCACGATATATCACACCGGTTATGCCACCATAAGAAAAGTCATCGCTCACCTGACCGCAGAGGGGGTGATTTTCCCCCATGGACGCCGTTTCCACATCGGCCGGACGTCGCATTACTCGTTTCGCCTCAACCTTGTTCTGATCACTGCCGGCGACGAAAACGGCATTACGAACCTTTCCATCGACCGCATGACCGCAATCATCAGTTCTTTCGAACAGGAATGCTATCGGATGGGAATAAATCCCGTGATCCTGCGCTATAACATTGCCGATCCGGCAATGAACCGCACGGTGCATACCGTTATATCGAAGGTCGCCTCTCTGGGGGGTATCCTCGTCAATAAATGGTGGATTGAATTACCACAGGTGCGGAAGATGTTTGAAGAATTGCTTGAGGAGCTGCAGCGTTATCATGTACCGCTGGCGCTGTTTGATGATACCGCCGACACCGAATTGCCACCCGCTGTGGCGAATAAACCAAATTTCAGGACTTTCACCATCAGCGATCATAAAGCCGGCGAATGTATCGGCGACTACCTCATGAAACATGGGCACCGCTCAGCAGCATTTATTTCGCAGTTTCACCGCCGATTGTGGTCGGTAAGACGGTTGCGCGGTCTTGAAGAGCGGCTGCATGCCTGCGGCGCCAGCGTCAAACCGTATACCATTGATGAATTAGATGATTTTATTGACATCACGTTCCGTTTCAACGATGATGATCGAGAGACGCTGCGGCGGTTATATGCGCGCGAGCTCAGCCCGGAACTTTCCACAGAACTTGATACGATGATGAAAGCCGCGGTAGCCGCCCATCCACCCGATGCGCGAATTGGCGCGCGGATCAGGCCGGTCATGCAGATGCTGAAAATTCTTACCGATGCGGATATTCCAAAAGCAGATTTCATCCGATTAATGGAATTGCTGCTTGCTTCTATGCAACAGATTGCGGAAGAGATTTTGCTCCGGCCGCTCTTCGACAAATGCCTTGCCGATGAATCCATAACCGCCTGGGTCTGCTCAAACGACGGTACTGCCCTGCATGCGCTCAATTACCTGCACGAAAAGAGGATCGAGGTGCCCCGGCGTATTTCGGTAGTGGGGTTTGACAATACATTAAAGGCGCTCGACCGCGGCCTCACCAGTGTCGATTTTAACTTCCCCCGCTTGGTTTCTTCGATGATTGATTTCTGCCTGGGCAGGAAAGAGTATTCCAGTTGGTCCCAAGGCGCATCCGTCGAAATTCCCTGCTACTGTGTTGAACGGACCTCGACAATACGATCGCATTAATTCCCACTCCTCCTGCTAAACTTAAGCACATACCAACCCCCCATAGATCGCCCCAGGATTGTTTGATGAGCGCTCGGTTACCACGCTTACAACGCTTTGGTTTAAAATAAAAAAATAATAGTGGTAACTTTTCCCCCAAGATTATTATAGTTATGAATAAAAGAAGAAGTGGAACCGTAACTAATAGAGAGGATGGAATATGAAACGTACGCTTGTACTAGTTCTTCTCGCAGGTATAACGGCATGCAGTTATGCCCGGAATCCAGGCTGGGCGGGCCTTTTTTTAAAAAATAGAAATTTGCTCTACGGCAAATATGAGATGAGAATGCAGATAACCGATGGTCCAAGCCTGGTTAGTTGCTTTTTTCTTGCCTGTCCTGAGTACTTCAAAGGGAAGGATTCCGTGCCGGCAGGACAGTGGCGGGAGATTGATATCGAAATAGTAGGAATACGGCCTGATTCGATTGAAACGGTCGTTCATATTGGGGATAACGAAACGTGGTGGAAAGCCCCCTATCGCTATGGCCATCATTCGTGGCCGTTCGGGCGGCTTGACCATGGCTATCATACGTATGGTATCGAATGGACACCCAATGAAATCGTATGGTCTCTTGACGGTGAACCATTCCGCCGCGCAATTTCTCTTGAAGATGGAAGGATGCATGAGATTTATTATTCAACAGGTACTGAACACACTGAATTGAGGGATACAATATTCGGCGCCGGTGATAATTATGTGGACGTAATAAAAGACAAACCGCTTGCGCTTGAATTTTCGGTTTGGAGTTACAGTTCGGAATGGGCGGGAGAGTGGACCGACGACAACTGCGGCAAGAGGATTTTCTGCAGCTGGTTCAAGCAGTATGATTATACGCCGGGAGGGGGAGATGACGGTTCTGATTTTACCCTGGTTGCTTTTGACGATTTCAACACGCCTCAGTGGGACACGGCGATGTGGATCAACCTTAATCCCGCAGATATGTTGAGAAATATGAACGGCAAGGCGATCGCGGTAATGAATTGTGATACCGACGACGGTTACACCGGCGAGATTCCGGACGATCCGGAAGACGACGGCACGTGGACGAAGCGTGTGTCGCGGCACATGCAAAAAGCTGACGCTGCGGCGCACCTTATCGGCGGAAAGGCTGTTATAAATATGCCGATCGGCTGCCATGTCGATGCGGCACTCTATGACATGCATGGCCGTATTGTGAAGCAAATACTGAAGGGGTATGCGGCCGCAGGCAACCACACGATAGATATAGGTCTTGCTGAAATGCCTACTGCCTCATACGTCCTGAGAGTGAAAGGTCAGGGCTTCTCGCATTCTATCCCCGTAATTGCATACGGGAAATAATCAAGCATATCGGTGGCTCCGCGTTGAAAAGGGGAAAAGAACTGATGAAGAAAAAAGCAGTTACCATGTGGACAGCTTTCAGCGTTGGACTGGCGGCGTCATGTTCCTATGCTTTCGATAACGGCCTTGTCGGCCGCATCGGCCGGGGCATGAATATCGGCAATGCGCTGGAAGCACCCTCTGAAGGCGCATGGGGCGTGGTAATTCAAGAGGAATATTTTACGACGATTGCTGACGCCGGTTTCAATTCGGTGCGCATTCCTATCGCGTGGCACTATCACGCTTCAACCAGCGAACCGTATTCAATTGATGAAACTTTTTTCTCCAGAATCGATTGGGTGATTGAGAAAGCCCTTGCAAATCATCTGGCAATTGTTATTGATATGCATCATTACGAAGAACTGAATCAAACTCCTACCGCCCAGAAACCCCGCTTTTTCTCAATGTGGCGCCAGATTGCCGAGCGTTATACGGCTATTTCCGATAGTCTCATTTTCGAGCTTATCAATGAACCAAACACCAATCTCGGCGCCGATACGCTCAACCGGTATCAAGCGGAATTAGTGCCGATGATCCGTGAAATCAGCCCGTCGCGGCCTCTCATTCTGACCACAACCGGCTACAGTGACCTCTATAACCTCGACGATGTGCGGCTTCCTGCCGATACTTTTAACATCGCCGTTGCGGTCCATTATTACACACCTTTCGAATTTACGCACCAGGGGGCATCGTGGATACGCGGGTCGCGTCAGTGGCTCGGCACACAGTGGAATGGAACTACCGAAGAAAAAGAGCGGATTGCCGGCGATCTCGACAGCGCCGCCGCGTGGTCGTCTGCGCATGGTATCCCGATCTACGTCAGCGAATTCGGCGCCATTACCCGTGCCGACGCTGCAAGCCGCGAACGCTGGATTGCCTTTGTGGTGCAGTCATGCGAAGAGCGCGGTTTTTGTTGGGCATATTGGGATTTCTGCACAAATTTCGGCGTATATAACCGTACAACTTCTGCATGGAATACCGCCCTTCTTGCCGCCCTTACACCCGCCACGACCGGTGCTTCATTTGTTCACTTACCGGCGTCGACGCCGATACATCGGCAGGCCAAAGGATGGTATACTCCGCTGACGGTGGTTGACATGGCAGGACGGAAGTTGTCCGTTCACTATTATCTCAACGGCGGCAAGACGGCATCCGGTATATATGTAACACCGCCCTTACCAGGGCGCCACATGCTGCCCATGTCTGTGCGATGACAACGTGGCGCTTAAACTGTGCATCTGACGTATATACGTTTTTTTGCGCAGATATCTCTCGTACATGTGATGGTTATTTGCGGGGTTGAGGGGTTGGGAGACTTGGGGGAAAGCGGTTTTCGAGTTTTGGATAGTTCGACAAGCTCGCGAGAGGTTTTGAGTTTTGAATTTCCGGTTCGGCCGGTGGACAGAGAAATCGGATTTTGGAAAGGTGGGGGAAGGGAATGAAGTATTCACTGATGTCAATGATGGCGGTAGCGTGGGAAGTTTTTGCCACTGATTATTTCGTAGTCCATTCAATCGATGAACTGGGGAAAATGCCCTCTGCAGCGGCAGGCAGGCAGAAAAGTATAAGCATAAACGATGTAGCTACAGTCGATCTGATGCCGGGAGACAGGCTTCTGTTCAAAAGAGAAGAACGATACACGGGAGACCTGTATATCCGCTCGAGTGGTACGGCGCGGCAACCTATCGAAATACGTGCGTATGGCGTTGGTACAAAACCGGTTATCGAGGGGTATATTACCATCACTCATGCCAAGAACGTGCACATATCAAACCTTACAATTATTCCGCCGTTGCAACTGGCAAAAACGATGTCTGCCGCTTCCCGTGCGGCAATTGATGCAACCGATGCCGACTCGACCGTCATCAGCGATATCACCACCACCAATACCATTCGGCTGCTGCACTCAAGCTACTGTACTGTTGAACGATGCACTGTTACCATTGCGAATAACCAATCATTCGGTATCATTGTGGGATTCTGGTGGGGACCGTCGGACACAACTACTATGGAAGCGCCGCATCATCTTGTGATACGGGATAATGTTATCAGTGGAGCGGTGTGGGCAGGTATTGAGGCGTACGGCCAGAACTATCTCAACCGGCTGCACCATCTCTCGATCTACGGGAACCGAGTCTCGAAGTGCGGCTGCGGCATATACCTCCATTATTGCCGGGAATCTGACGTATATGAGAATATGTGCCGCGATGATACATTGTATGTGACCTCACGGCAAGACAAGGGTGAAGGCTATGGCCTTGGGCTTCAGACAAGCTCACGAAATTTCATTCATCATAATTATTTTGAAAATAACCGAACCTCGGCCATGGAGATCTGGGGCGGCGAACCAGCGTCGGGGCCAAAAAACACCTACGGCCCATCCGATTCGAATGAAATCTATGGAAACACATTCTACCGCAACGGACGGCTCAACGCCCAGTCCCAGACAGGAGGCGGGAAATACGGTATATACCTTACGGGCTTTGCTACACATCAAGACATACATCATAATCTCTTCATATCAAACGAAGGGGCCGGGGTGCTCGTTACTACACAGACCGACGCCCGCATCAACAATAATACATTCATCGACGATCACGTGCAATTTTTGGCAACCGCACGGAGAATAGAGGTGAAGAACAATATTTTTGCTTCGGGCAGCAGGCTGCTGGGATATCCTGACTCGAACCAAAATGTCATGTCCCATAATCTGTTCGATGTCGCCGATAACGACAGAATGGGCAGCAGCAACCGTCGTGTAACCGACCCGCTTTTTGTCAACAGTGCAGCGATGGACTATCACCTCCAATCGATTTCTCCCGCAATCGATGCCGGCTGCGTGGTTGGATATCCTGCCGACTGCGAATCGCATCCCATCGATGACGCTCCTGATATCGGCGCTTATGAATATCAACATCCGACGAAGGTACGCTGGGACCACATATATTTTATAAAGGCGTTTCAAGGTCAAAAGAAGGATAATATCTCTGTATACTATACCCTTGCCGGTAGAAAAATAAACAGGACGGGACACGTCGTCATGATGTCAAAAATGCGGAGGATTATCCACCTGATAGAAGGGAAATAGTCATCGTATGGCCGATAGGACACACCCGTTCTCTCCCGCAACAATCGTTAGTGGTATGCCTATGTACGTTGAATTACAAATAGGTGTGCCGTCGTGTTATCTGCGGTTATGATTTCAGAAGTCGATACGTCGGGCGTAACATTACCAGAATGATGTGGCCCATGTAGCCACAAAAAAATATTTCTTTATATTGCATATTAATTTATATTAATTCACGCGCGATGTTGAAATATAATTGCATATTTTAACTGATTAAATTTCCAACACACCATATTCAGTACAGAAATGCATTTTCACACACAAAGATCGTGCGGCAGACAGAACGCGTCATGTAACGTGCCGCTAAATTATTGGTTCAATGATTCGGATATCCGGCGCCGTCGCCTTATTGCACGTATGAAAACAAGCATGACTGCCTTCCTCCATCATATCCGCAGGTGCCGGTATACTGCCAGTGCGTTTCTTGCCGTTCTTGCCTCCTCCCACACATTCGCGGCAACACCGGTACGCGTCACCGTTTTACGCGGTGAGCGTCAGATCTTTGAGGGCTTCGGGGCAAACGGCGGCGGTTTCGATTTTCAGTTCGGCATCGGCGGAGACACCCATGATGAGTGGATCGAACCCGATATCAAGGACTCGATCAGCAAACTGTTGTGGGATAAAAACGAAATGAATCTCCAGGTGTTTCGGTGGGGGCATTGTTGGGTTACGGGCTGGACCAACGCGACCATTGTCAACAGCAGCCGTGACGCGCTGAAGCACCGTTTGAAATACAATCCGGAAGCAAAACTGTTGTTCAACCCCGCCGGTACGGTCAACGATCCCTATTCCTGGGCGGAACGGGTAGCGGAAGTCATCGACACGCTCGAACGCGCCATCGTTATCAACGGCCGGAATATCCGTATTGAGTATACGGGTATCGGCAATGAGCCCAACCAGCATTACGCCGGTTACGCCGCGCCGATGTCGTCCGGTACCGTGCCGGAGGTCATTAAGGCGCTGCGAAATGTTCTTGACATGAGGGGGCTTTCGCACGTCAATATCATTGCGCCCGGCCCGTCCAAT
>Ga0129299_1000340_pt1 | contig 29251 bp, 20 predicted proteins | sample ConPoolayeCmetaG_FD_94477 | JGI IMG/M metagenome (GOLD analysis project Ga0129299, IMG submission 94477) | Hot spring microbial mat communities from California, USA to study Microbial Dark Matter (Phase II) - Cone Pool mat layer C metaG ...
GATTATATCTGCGATATGTTTTCATTGCAATTGTAATACGGGGAATGACAGGAGAACTGCCTCCCATTCGTGAAACGGCAGGCAGTTCTCCTGAAACCGGATAGAATGTAGCCCGAAAGATAGGTGCTATTTGTTCTTGGCGAGCCGTGCGGCGGTCCAATTCACGCCAAAGGCGATCAAGCCACCAGCCACGGCAGTCAGGGCCTGGGGCCAGCTCATCATGTTCACCATCGCGTCAGGCACGACGACAGCCTGAGCCTGGCCGGCAATCATGAGGCTGAGCGGTCGGACTACCAGCAGCGTCACTGCGCCGTAGAGGAAGGTGGCTTTGACCAATGCCCCAACGCCCAGCGCCAGCCAGCGGTTCTTCTGGTACAGCCCACCGAACAGGCTGACGAAAAGCGCGTTGCCTAGAGCGATGAAGGGGATCATGACGAGCAGTGGCAAGGGCAGGATGCCGCTCATCGCTGCACCCAAAGGTGTGACCATGCCGACAAAGATGGCCTGGCTTACGCCTCCCCACAACACTGTCAGGATCAAGAGCGCGTTTACCAGGGGGCCGGTAATCCATTGCGGCATTCCCAGGTTGGTGATAAGCAGCCCTGCTCCCATAAGTGCCGCCAGACGCGCCAGACTGGCCCATTCGACGTTGCGCGACCAAGTGATTTCTCGTGTATTCATTTTGCGTGAACCTCCTAAACTGAAAAATTTGCTACGAAACAACCGGAATTATTGTACAACATATTGTACAACATTACAACACGAATGTTTCCTCTGCTAAATTCGTTCGACGGTCACCTGCTTGGTGCGGCGTTTCAATTCCCTCACCAATTGTTTAATGTACACCATGCGCATTGGTTCGCCGCGTATCAAATCGGCTACCTGGTTGGGATTGATGGCCGTCCCCACGATCAAATGGATGTCATCAGCCGAGAGCAGGATGCGCGCCAGCCGGGTTGCCGCGTCATCGTCGGCTGGCAGGTCGTGAATGGTTTGGGCCTGCTCCAGCAAGGTGACCGCCTGGCCGAGTGTTAGAATCCCTTCAGTCACCAGATCAACGCCTTTGAGTTTGGCCGTGGGCGGCGAGCCTTTCTTGCGACCCGGATCTCCATGCCTGCGACTGGGCGGGACCCATTCTACCTGCAATTCCTCGCCCAAGACGCGGGCGGCCATCTGCGCAGTAGTCCCTCCGCAGATCACTTTGATGCCCTCGGAGTGCATCAGCCTGAACACGGCTGCCGCGTCGTCATCTTTGTTTGCGGGCGGGCCCGTCAGGATGGTCGCCGACACGGCCGGGCGAACCCTCATGCAGACCACCGTCGAATCATCGCCCGGCTTGTTGTTATAGAGCTTGAGAGCCGTCTTCGATAACGCTCGTGTCAACTGGTAAGCATCACCGCCCGTTTCGACCCAACGGCGGACCGAAGTAGCGATGTTTTTCCAGCCCCATCCCAGACGATAGAGGCCGCCTACACCGGCGTGTTCATACCCATCGCTGATCAGCACCATGTAGTCGTTGTTTTGCAAGGTGAAATGGGCCTCTCGCACCTTGCGGCCTTTGATTTCCTTCACCTTAGTCGGCAGCTCAACCACAGTGCCCTGACGAACCAGGATAAGCGGCGGGCTATCGTATTCGACCAGATACGCTTCGCGGCCATGCCACACCCTGAGCATGGCAAACGTGGCATAGGCCAACTTGCGCACCTGACATTCCGGCAGCGTCTCTATCAGCGTCTCCATCACCTCTTCGACGGCCGCGCCGTGTTCAAACATCTCGCTGGCGATTTCGCTGGTCAGAGTCGCCATGATATTCGCTTTGACGCCGCTGCCCAGGCCATCCGAGAGAACCACCAGGAACGAAGTTGGCGTGGCGGTGATCACCACAGAATCGCCGCACAACTCCTCGCCGTACTTATTCAGGCTTTCCCAGGCAACCTCGACAACCTGCCTCACTTACCGTTTCCCTCTTCGAGCAGTTTCGCCAGTCTGGAGAGCATCATTTTGCTCTCTGCTGTCGTTTCGCCGAGCAGTTGGGCGATTTCATGGGCCACGCGCATCTGCTTGTTGACCACTTCCTGGGTTCGCTGCAAGGTTTCGGTGCGGATGCGATTCAGGTGCTCCAACTGATGCTCGCGTTCGGTGACGTCGCGCAAGATGCCCACCAACAGATTCTCATCCGGGACTCGCACGATGGTTTGTTCAGTGATAAGGTCATCGCGGATGTGTAGTGTCTTGCCTGCGATGGGCAAGCCAGTGTCTCGCACCTGAATGAAATCATCCGGATGCTGGATAATGGTCTCCAGCGGTTTGCCGACCACGCCTGGCAGACGGCAGTTGAACATCCGCTCGGCTGATGGGGACATGTCCTGGATATTCAGGTTGGTGTCCACGATGACGATGGCATTGGGCGTGACATCCATGACCACTTGCCGCAGCGATTCAGCACGTCGGCGCATGTAGGGGATACACATGGTGGCCTCAGCCATGTTGCGCAGTGTGGCAATCGCTTTGTCTCGACAAGTGGGATAGCCGCATGCCCCACAATTGAGCTCGTCTTCAGGCGAATATTTCTCAACGCGGTGCAAGACTTCCTGAATCTGCTCTTCGGTAAACTCCGGCACCGGAGTCCTCTTGTCCTGGTAGGCCCGCGCCAGAGAGGGCCATTCCTCGCGGGTGGGCAACGGTTTCGGCTGGCGGCGCGCCGCATAATCTATTACGCGCTGACGCGCTACAAAAGCCCCTCCTTCGATGTCACCCATCGCCGGGCCGTTGATGCACCCGCCCTCGCAGGCCATCAACTCGACCAGACATGCGCCGAGTTTGCCCGAACGGATGCCATTGAGCACATCTTCGCAGGCCTCCAGGCCGGAGGCGACCACAATGTGGCTGGTCAGCATGTCGGTATTCATGTTGGCCGTGCCGACCAACCCGCCTTCCACCGGGAACAGTCGCGCCGCTGTCGCAGGAATGTGCTCGCGTTCGCCCGCGACGGGCGCGAACGTCACATGCTCATCGGCCATCCACTCTTCCAGTTCCTTGAAGGTCAGTGCAGCATCCACTGCGCCGGCGACAGCTTCTTCTCGGATTTCACCTTTCTTGGCGATGCACGGGCCAATGAAGACGATGAGCGCATCATCGCCGTACTTCTCCCGCATCCACCGGCCATGGGCGATCATCGGGGAGACGATGGGCGCCAAATGGGGCAACAGGTCAGGATGGTACTTTTCGATTAAATCCACCACTACCGGACAGGATGACGTGATCAGCGGCCACAGGTCGGGATGCTGCTCAACATAATCCCTATGGGCGTGGCCAACCATCTCTGCCCCAAAGGCGGTTTCATCTGCGGCCGCGAAACCCAGCGATTTCAGGGCCTCTTCCATTTGTGAGAACACGGTCAGGCCAAAGTACGCCGGCGCTGAAGGAGCCACACTGGCGACTACCTTGCGCCCCTCCCTGATCGCCTGCTGGACATCTGGACGATCATCCCGAACGGTCTTGGCGCCCTGAGGGCAGGCGAGTACACAATCTCCGCAGGCGATGCACAGTTCGGGCACCACCTGAGCCTGTCCATCCTGGACACGTATCGCCTTGACCGCACAGGTCCGCACGCAGCGATAGCAATCGCGGCACCGCGCGGGAATGGTTCGAATGACTGAACTGCTCATGCTCAACCTTCACTTTTCACTAAGGGCATGATCTCTGTATAGAAAAATTTCTCGGCGTCTTCCGGGCGTACTTCCTTATATGCGCGGTCGTTCACTTTGACCGAGACGCCCATAGAACACATCTCCATACAGAAAGCCCCGACCAACTCAATCTTGTTGGTCAATTTTTCCTTTTCAATCAACCTCTCAAGTTCTGCGGCCAACTCGTCCGAGCCACGCACACTGCAAGAGCTGCCTACACATACGGTCACTGTCAACATGTCCTCTCCCTATGGCCGCCAACTTCGGGCGGTTTCTCCTGACTTGGGCGATTGTACGGCTCCCGTCGCTGCGAGCGAAGCGAAGCAATCTCCGACTGCCCGCTTGAGATTGCTTCGTCGCTCTGCAGTCTCCTCGCAACGAGAAATAGCGTCGGCTTAGCCGGTTGCCGGTTCCTTGATCGCTTCCAGGGCCGGCAGCAAATGTTGCTCGATAAACTCGTTCACTCCGTCAGTCTCCACGTGGATGACCTGATGCTGTCCCAGCGTCACCGACGGCCCGTTGTTGCAATTATTGGTGCAGAACCGCGCGCGGACGCGGAAGCGGTCGGTGAGACCCCGTTTGCGCAGCTCCGCCGCGAGCTCCTCCAGAATTCGCCAGGAACCTTTCAAATAACAACTGGTGCTCACGCAGACGCCGATGTCAATGACCGGCTGTGTTTCGAGCATCTTTTCCAGTGGCTCTTCCACTCGCATCGAACGCCGGCCATACGTGGTATGCAGGACATGGTGCGACTTCTCGCTGACAGGCTCACCCAGCCAATTGCTGTAAATGGCCTGGACAGCCGGGTTGTCCTGGCTCTTTTTGATAGGCGCCATTTCGTCCAGCCGATACAGCACCTCGATTCGGTCCGCCGGATCGGAGACCAGTTTGGGCGCCGGATTGCCCGAACCGTTAATGCACCCACCAGGGCAGGCCATGACCTCAATCAGATCATAGGGCGCATCGCCGGCGCGAATGCGGTCAATCAACTGCTGGGCATTCTGCAATCCGCTGACCACGGCCAGACGAACTGTGGCCTCCCCGATTTGAATGGTGGCTTCTTTGATCCCTTTCAGGCCGCGGACGGCGCGGTATTCGACGTTCTCCAGTCTCTTTTCGGTGATGCGCTCCGCCGCCAGGCGCAAGGCTGCTTCGGCCACGCCGCCGCTGGCGCCGAAGATGATGCCCGCTCCGCTGACATTTCCAAACGGCGTGTCGAGGTCGGCGGGCTTGATGGTGCGTGGGTTGATACCTCGCTCCTCGAATATCTCAATGACCTCGTTGGTGGTGAGCACGGCATCAACATCGGGCACTCCGTCATGGCTGAATTCTGGGCGTCGAGCTTCGTACTTCTTTGCGTTGCAGGGCATGATAGAGACGAAATAGAGCAGCTCCGGTTTCACGCCGATTTGCTTGGCGAAATAGTCCTTCATCACCGCGCCAAACATCTGCTGCGGCGATTTGCACGACGACAGGTGATCCAACAGGTCTGGCGCCATCTTTTCGCAATAGTTCACCCACGCCGGGCAGCAAGAGGTGAACTGCGGCAGCACTCCACCCTGACTGAAGCGGGTCAAGAACTCGGTGCCTTCTTCCATGATGGTCAGGTCAGCGGCCCAACAGGTATCGAACACATATTTGAAGCCCAATTGCTTGAGCCCGGCGGCCATCACGCGCATAGCCTGATCGCCGCTCATGCCGTACTTCTGGGCGAAAGCCGCTCGCACAGCCGGAGCAATCTGAGCCACGACAATCATGTCGGGGTTGTTCAAAGCACGGTACACGTTGGGAATGACCGGCTTAAAAGTCAACGCACCGGTCGGACACACTGTGACGCAGTGGCCGCAGGCCACACAACTGGTCTTGTCCAACGGGCGACGGTCGTTCGGGCCGATGGTTAACACATTGTTGACTTCGTAAAGCGATAGCGCCGATGTCCCTTCCATCTCACGACAGACCTTCAGACACAGACCGCACAGTATGCACTTGCCCGGGTCTCGCACCAGAGTCGGGTGGTTGTCGTCAATCGGCAACGGCCGGGCGGGATGGGTATCGGCGTTGAAGACGATGCCATACTCGGTGGCATATTGACGCAGAATGCAGTCGTACCGCTCGGTGCACCCGCAGCTCAGGCAGCGCGCTGCCTCGCGCATGGCCGTTGCGGCGTCCCAGGTCCTGCTCGACTCGGCGAATGTCTTCTTGCGGGCCTCTGCTTCTACCACTGGGATGCTGTTGCGCTCAGATGGCTGGACATTTTTGAACTCTTCTTCGGGCACCTCGTTCCAACGGCCTTTGCTGCACGAATACTCCTTCTTCTTGGGCGTCACCTGGCCGGTAGTCAGATACTCATCAATGGCAAATGCCGCACGCTGCCCAGCGCCGATGGCCTCGATGGCGATGTCAGGGCCGGTGACGCAGTCTCCGCCAGCGAATACGCCCGCCACGGGCGTCTGCATCGTCTCAGGGTCTACTTTGATGTTCCCCCACGGATCGAGAAGACCATCGGCGCCAACGCACGCCCCGTCTACTTTCTGGCCGATGGCGGCGATGATGGTGCTGCAGGGGATGACGAACTCGCTGCCGGCCACTGGCACAGGACGGCGTCGCCCACTCGCGTCCGGTTCGCCAAGCTCCATCCGAATACAGTGCAGGTCCAGCCCCGCTCCATTCGACTTGATGGCCGTCGGTGCAGCCAGAAACTCCATTTTGACGCCTTCTTCGATGGCCTCTTCGACCTCTGTCTCTTCGGCGGGCATCTCTTTCCTGGTGCGCCGGTAGACAATCATGACTTCAGATGCGCCCAGTCGCACAGCCGTGCGCGCCGCGTCCATCGCCGTGTTGCCACCACCCAGTACCACCACTCGACTGCCAAGATTGGGTCGCTCACCGCGAGCAACCCGCCCCAGCAAATCGAGGCCGGACATCACGCCTGGCAGATCCTCACCTTCGACCCGGATCGCTGATGAATTCTGCGCACCCAGGCCGAGGAAGATGGCTTCGTAGCCTTCCTCTTTCAGCGACTGAATGGTGAAATCCCGCCCCAGTTTCTTATTATACTCGATGTCTACGCCCAAATCGAGAATCGCCTGTATTTCCGCGTCCAACACCTCCTCAGGTAGACGGTAATATGGAATGCCCCAACGCAGCATTCCCCCGGCCGCCTCCTGCATTTCCAGGATCTTGACCGCGTGGCCTTTCTGTCGCAAGAAATAGGCTGCTGTCAGCCCAGCCGGGCCGGCGCCCACGATGGCGACTTTGTGACCTGAATGCGGGGCAACTTCTGGCCTGAATGGCACGAGCTGATAGCTGTCCCAATCGGCCACAAAACGCTTCACCGCATTGATGTTCACCGCGCCGTCCACCGCGTTGCGACGGCATTCCGCCTCGCACGGGTGGGGACATACACGCCCACAGACCGAGGGCAACGGGTTGCTGGCCTTAATGACCTGCAACGCTTCGCGGAAGTTGCCGGCTGCAACATGGTACAGGTATTTCTGTATGTCAATATGCGCTGGACATCGCTGTACACACGGCGCTACACAGTCGCCGTAATGGTTCCTCAACAGCGACTGGAGATATATCGCACGAAAACTGGTGAGGGCCGGAGACTCGGTGCGGATGACCATGCCGTCCTTGACAATGGTGGAGGTAGCCGAAACAAACTGAGCGCCCTTACCGTTGACCAATTCAACTATTGAAACTTCTACGCCGCTGGGCGGGCTGACACGCGGGTCGTAACCCAGCGCCGGAATGTCTATCCCATGCTCGCGCGCGGCTTCGATAATTGTGACGCCTTCTTTCACTGTAACTTCGCGTTCGTTTATCTTGATGGTAACCATACGTTCCTTCCTTTGCTGCTATGGCTGCTTCAAAGATGTTCTTGTGATATTTCACACGAATTATAACACGGTCTTGGCCTGTTGTCAAGTCCATTCGTGAAATAATGCACCATTTTTAAGGTTGGCAGCAGCATTTGACCAAATCCTGTTTTGGTGCTAGAATAGCCTGCCTTTGTACAGCACTGGCTGTGCATTCTACACCGTCTGAATTTCCAAGTCTGCCTGTTGGGCAATGCACAAAGTTGAGGAGATTGCCAATTGAAAGCAGTCGTCATTTATGGCCCCCACGATCTGAGAGTGGAGGAAGTCTCGAAGCCTGATCCTGGTCCTGGCGAGGTTGTTTGTAAGGTAGCTGCTGTCGGCATCTGTGGCACGGACACCGAAATTCTCGATGGAACGATGGTCTACCTGCACATGGGCATGCTTAGCTACCCGTGGACTCCAGGGCATGAGTGGTCGGGTGTAGTTGAAAGCGTCGGCGCAGGAGTAACCAGCCTCAAGCCCGGCGACCGTGTGACGGGTGAATGCAGCATCCCCTGCGGCGTGTGCGAGGGCTGTCGCCGCGGAGACTATCACCTATGCGAGACCCGAACCGAAGTTGGTCTGACGGGCCGGTATCGGGGCGCCTTCGCTGAGTACATTTTGATGCCTGCCTCAGCGTGCATCAAGGTGCCGGACGGCGTGTCGTTGCGCGAGGCGGCTATGACCGAACCCGCTGGCGTAAGCGTACATGCAATTGATTTGGCCAACGTGCGCCCTGGCGAGAAAGTGGCGGTTTTGGGTGATGGGACGATTGGACAATTGGCTGCCCAGGTGGCCAGGGCGGCTGGCGCAGCGCCGGTGGTCATGCTCGGCTCTCGGGAACACAGGATGAACATAGCGAAAAGAGTGGGGCTCGAACGTGTTGTCAATTACCATGACACTAATCCTGTCGAGCAGATGCTGAGTGCGCTGGGCGGAAAAGCAGACCACGTCATCGAAGCAACGGGTAACCCGGCGGTTATGGATTTCATACCAAACGTGGTGCGGATGGGTGGTCATGTGGTGGTGGTCAGCTTCTTCCCGTCCAATCAGGTGACTTTCAATTTTAACAATTTTATTGCCAACGAAATACAGGTTTTGACGATGATTGCTGGCGTCAATCGGTTCCCGCGTGTGCTCAGCCTGATGAACGCCAAGTTGCTCAACGTTTTGCCTCTGCAAAGTGAGTATTACACGCTTGAACAAGCAAAGCAGGCATTTGAAGACACAGCCAATCGCAGGACTTCGGGCGTGAAGACGTTGATCGTCAACAAGGATGTGCTGGACTGAACATGCAGTCCACCTTAAGGCCGAGCGGTGGTAAATTCCCGCTGCCAGTATTGACCGTATTGTCATCGTGCCACATAGTGTCCAGCAGACGGCCAGAGTTGCTGACAGAGCAGCCTTCTTCCTGGCCGGCGAACTGATTGAGTACGGGACGGGCAAGGAGGTCTTCACGCGCCCCAGAGACCAGCGAACCGACGACTATATCACGGTTCGGTTCGGGTAAATCCAAAGAACTGGGCCACAGGGAAAAGCCGCCTCACACTCAGGCGGCTTTCGGGGCGGCGGATACGATCCGCACAGTTCAGATTGCCTTGTTGGTCAGCGTGTACACCTGTCCCAACCGGTTCCGCAGCCAGGATAGTAAGGATACTCCCACCAGTAGTATGCCGGGACATAGGGCTGATAGCCAGTATAGGCACAGTAGGTGTACCGGTAATACCAGGCTGACGAGCGGCCGCTGTACAGACCCTGATAGGGGAAGTAGGCGGGATACGGGTAGTAGCCATACCCGCCGAGTCCACAACTTGGGCCTGGGCGTTGCGCTGCCGGAGCAGCGGCTGCTGTCATCGTCCCGATGAGCAGTTGCGCGATGAGCAATCCTGAGACTAGAAATATGAGTTTCTTCATGGCTTCATCCTTCACTTTCATCCGGGACTCTTACAAAGAGTCAGACTTGATACGTCCATTTGACCAACACTTAGAAATTGATGCCCATGGGCATCCCGCCGCCCATGCCGCCCATTGGCATTGGGTTGCCCCAGACCCCACCATCGTTCATGAGCAAAGGCATTTGCTGCGGCATCTGCTGAGGCATCTGGTAAGGATAGCAGCCTCCCCAGTACGGGAAGTAGGGATACGTACCCCAACCCATCGAACCGCCCCAACCAGCACACCCACCACCGTAACCGGGGAACATGCCAGGATAAGCGCCGGGGAACGGGCCAGGCCGGCGGACCGGGATGAACAGCACCTGGCCGACGAAGATGAGGTTTGGGTTCCAGATGCCATTGGCTCGGGCGATTTCCCAGAAGCTTACGCCGTACTTCAGAGCGATGGCGCTCAACGTGTCACCTCGGCGGACGACATACCACAACCCACCCATCGGTGGCATACCCATTTGCGAGCCACCCATCTGCGGCATACCCATCTGTAGGCCACCCATCTGCGGGCCGCCCATCGGACCTTGCGCACCGACGGAAGTTGCACCGACGGCCAGTGTCAGTGCTACGACTGCGAGAACAGCCAGTATGCGTTTCATTTTGTCACACTCCTTCTTTAGTAGTACTATGTAGTACTATGGTTCGGTTAGACAACACTCACAACGTTCGTTTCAGGTACTCGTCAGGCGGTGGGGCGACTCTTCGTTCGAAGAGCCGCCCCAGCAGCCACACTACAGGACAAAAAACGGTTCTGGAGCCGGGATACACAGAACCTGTCCAGCAAAGATGATGTTCGGATTGAACAGGCCGTTGGCTCGGGCAATGGCCCACATATTGACCCCGTATAGCCTGGAGATGGCAGACAGCGTCTCACCATACCGCACGATATGCAGAGTCATGCAAGTTCCCGGCGTGGGCCACGGTCCTATCGGGCTTGGCCCTGGTGGGCAGGGGCCTGGCCACGGCCCTACCGGTCCTGGGACGAAAGGCCCGGGACCCGGGCCGTATGCGAAGATGCGCAGTACTTGCCCGACATAGATGAGATTGGGGTTAAGGATTCCGTTGGTCTGCGCTATGTACCAGGGACTGACACCGTAAAGCCTGCCAATCGAGAACAGTGTTTCTCCAGGGCGAACCACGTGGTAGATTGGCGCAGGCATCCCAGGCATTCCGGGCATCATCGCCTGGGCGGCCGGCGCGGCATTTGCCACTGTAAGGCCCACTAGCTGGAGGAGCAGCACCGTGACCAATAGAATCCCAACCCGGCGATAGAGCGATAGTCTCATGTTGTGTAGTCCTCCTTTCTTTGTGATAGGTTGTTTGGTTTTGATCTCAAAAGGGAGTCCCGGCTCTCCCTGTGAGTCACGCTCTTGTTGTTGAATCAAAATGCCAGACTCTGAAACTTTTGATTACCGCTGGAAACGTCCTGTATATTCGTTCATTTGTAACACTATGTTACCATAGACTTTGGGTAAACGGGGTTGAGAGATGGTAAAGGAACGGTAAAGGAATAGTAAAGGAGAGGCCGGATAATTACTAGAAATTAATCCTGATTTTACTTTGTTCGGGGGATAAATGGCCAATTGAAGGGGTTTTTGAGACAGTTTGGCGGCTACAATGTGGAGAAATGGTAGAGAAATGGTGAAGAAACGGTGGATTCCGATTGCAGTGCTGTTTCTCGGATTCCTGTTACGGCTTGTGCGACTGGGGAGCGGGAGCATCTGGTATGATGAAGGAGTGAGCCTTTTCCTGGCGCAGCAGTCGCCGGAACAGCTCGTCCGACATACGGCCGGGGACATACATCCGCCTCTCTACTACTTGTCACTTCATTGCTGGGTATCTGTGGTGGGCAACTCTGAATTTGCGGTGGCTTTCTTTTCGGTCGCTTTTGGGATGCTGATCATAGCCGCTGTTTATCGTCTGGCTTCTTCCCTTTTCAATGAGGAAACAACGGGTTGGGCCGCAGCCTTGGCCGTTGCTCTGTCACCTTACAACATCTGGTATTCGCAGGAAATCAGGATGTACACACTTGGCGCATTTCTGGGACTGGTATCATTTTGGGCCGCATGGCAAATCTTTGATCGGCAGGGCTGGTCTCAGCCACGTGCCAGGCGCTACGTGATGTTGCTTTATGTGTTTTCATCTGCTCTGGGGCTGTACACTTTGTATTACTTTGCTTTTCTTCTGATTGCTGTGAACTTGTGGGCTTGCATAGTGGCATTCTCCAGTTGGCGGCTTGGGCATCCCGTGCGTGAGATGGTCAGACGATGGGGTCTCCTTCAGTTGGCGGTGCTCGTGCTTTACACGCCGTGGCTGGGCGTGGCTATACGGCAGGCAACCGACCCGCCGGTGCCCCCGTGGCGTTCTCTGATCCCGCTGTGGCAGATCATTCTGGAGTCGTGGAACGCGTTGACTTTCGGGCAATCGTTGATTGCTGCACACATGGGCTACGTGCTTGTCCCGGTCGCCATCGTCTACGCGCTAGGCGTGACTGTTGCCATCCGATTCAACAGGCGGCTTGGGCTTGGCCTGGTCATGTACACCTTTTGCCCGGTCGCCATTATTGGTCTGGTTTCGCTGCACATACCTCTGTTTCATTCGCGCTATGTTTTTACTTATTCGCCAGCATTCTACGTGGTTTTGGCAGTGGGTTTTGTTGGGTTAGTCCGAAGGCAGGCTGCCTTGGGGGCCATCGCTGCGGCTATATGGATTGGGGCCAGCGGCTATTCACTTTATGCGTTCCAGCATGATCCGCTTTACTATCGGGATGATTTCCGAGCCGCGACCCGCTACATTGCAGAGAACGTGCGGCCGGGCGATGTTGTTCTGATCAATGCTGGCTACGCATATCCTGCGTTCGTCTACTACTACCCAGACCGCATTGCCTGGCGTGGTCGCCTGGTGGATTACGGGCCGGATTCTGGCGATTTTGATCGGGGCGAAGCATCCGCTGCCCTTGATGGCTCTGACGGCGTCATAGTTTTACAGACAGGGTCGATCAATGGGTCGCCCAGTTTGGGTTGGGGCCTCCCTGAATCAGACTTCTACGCCACAAACGAACGTGAAACAGCCCGGGCTTTGGAACGGGTGTTTGCCGCCCACCCCAGGATGTGGCTTCTTCGAGTTTATGATACGGTGGTTGACCCGCAAGGGTTTATACGCTCCTGGCTTGAGCAGAATGGCTTTCTCTTCGATGACCGACTCTTTGCCGGCCCAAGTTATCTTCGCGTGCAGGGTTATCTCACTCAAAAGCAGCCGACCTGGCCGTTGCCATCGAACCTCAAGCCCTGTGACGCTGTTTTCGATGATTCACTTAAGCTTATTGGGTATCAGGTGGCGGAAGAAAGCATTCACCTTGAGACGTCCGGAGCTCTGGACATCGCCTTGTACTGGGAGGCCCTCCGACGCCTTCCGGCTGATTACCGGGTGGTCGTGGAATTGGCTGACGTACAGGAACAAACCTGGGCCAGGTCTGATGAAATGCCCTTGGGCGCATCCTATCCCACATCACGCTGGCAACCGCATCAGGTGCTTCGTCACCCGGCCAGGGTCTCTCTGCCCAAACTGGCACCACCTGGCAGCTACGAGGTTCGAGTCATGGTATACGACCCGAAACGACAGGTGGTGTTGGGCGCAATTGCCCCTTCCTGTCAAACCAGGCAAGGAAGGGTGGTCATTGGAAGTGTGACAGTCGAGATTTGAGTGAGACGCCTCAAAAGTCCTGCCACTAAGCCTAAAGCTATTCGACAGTGATTTCTGTCAGTGGGATGAAATCTCCTAGTGGGGTGTCATTGCCGGCGGCGGCCGTCAACCGTTTTCCCGTTTCCAACTGGTACATCCCTGTAATCAAACGATAGTTGCCTGGTGGCGCATCTGCTGGAACGATCAGGATGTGTTCGTCAGGGATAATTTCGTTCTGCATCCAGCCGGTAGTGGGCCATTGCCCCCCATGGGGAATGTTGTCCTGTTGCGCCCAAATGCGGCCATCCCGGTCGATCAGGTGCACAAATACCGTGTAGGAAACGTCCATTTCAGCGCGAGTGCGCCAGTAAAGGTTCAGCCTGATCTCTTCCCCGGGTTCGTAGGCACGCTTGTCCAGGTCGAAGCCCAAGAGGACTATGCGGCGGTCCAGCACTGCGCCAACCTGCGTGTCCATAGACGGCATTTCGAAAACACGTTCTCGCCCTTTCACCGTAATTTTGCCCAGCAACAGGCCCGGCTTGGCACCAGTCTGTGCTTCCGCCTCGGTGGCATAACCGGCCAGATACAGCGGATGCGTACCATCGGGGACTCGCGCCGTAAGGGGGAACTCGACCCATTGTCGGAGCAAGAAGGCACCAATTGGCCGGGGTTCGGCTTCGGGTGGCAGAATCGGAATCGGCAGGACCTGCCAGGCTTCCACTCCCCCCAGCCACAGGCGAAAGACGCCGTATTTGCCGATACCATCGTTCAGTTTCCACAGGAGATTGAGTGGTACGCGGTCTCCTTGTTCAAACACCACGCTACCTTCAGGCAGATTATATCCCAATAGTTCTACGCGGTCCAATATGGGGGTGCGTAGGACATGATTGACCCCCAGTTTGTCCAACGGTGGTTCACTCAGGGAGCCGCGGCTCTCGATTGTCCCTAACTCGGTGCGCGCAACTTCCTGGCCATTTTCGGGGCGGTATAGGATCAACAGCAGCTTACCCTGTCCGGGCGGACTGCCCGGAATAATCCGAATGTCATAGACATCGCGCACCACTTCTCCGAGTTCCCAGGCAGTGGTGGGATAGGCGTCGTGCACAGGGAAAGCATCGGTTTGGCCGATCAACTGGCCCGTCGTGTTGTAAATACGGGCCGAAATTTTATAGCTGGCATCTATCGGAGCAGTCACTTCCCAAAAGAGCGTCACCCGTATGATAGTCTGCCATTCCCGTTCCAGAGTGGATAGGTTATAGCCAAGCAGATGGAATGCTTTGGTTAAGTAGATGTCGGCCGGGAACTCCGGCACGACGTCTATGATGCCGGGGCGTTTTTGAACGTGGATGAGCGGACCTATGGCTGAGAGGTCGTATTCGCCTGTGATGCCATTTAGCGGTCGCGTCAGGTATACGGCCTTCCCTTCTTCTATCTTCTCCCGCACAACTTTGCGCCGTTCAGTCTCGCGGTCGGCAGCTATGGTTTCCACGTCAGGCCTGAGTCCTTCGACTGCCTGAACGTAGCGCAGCAAGGTCATTTCGCCTAAAATGCCGACAATAGCCGACCGTTTTTCTAAAGGTTGACTGAGGATGTCCAGCGCATAGTAATGCACGTCCCAGTCTCGACTGCGGTCCTGATAGGGGTAGTTGGCCTGTACGGAGGGCCACACCACCAGACCCAGGAAGGCAAGTGGGACAAGCTGGGCCAGGATGTTCCCGGCTAACTGAGGCGATGGCCGCCAGACCTCGCGCGGTTGCGACCCTGGTGCTACCACGACGTCCTCCTCAACCGCGTTGGCGGGGCGCACAAAGACCCAATCGAGTAATCGCACCAGGAGGTCCATCAACAGGGCCAACCCAAAGCCCAACCAGAGGGCGACAAACAAGAATGACGGGATGAAAAAGACCTCGACATCTGCTACCTTGTAGGTCAGCGCGAATGCGGTGTACGTTGCGAAGGCAATTGCAGTGAGCACCCACAGCTTGCGCCATTCCCGCAGCATACACATATAAACGAAGCCGAGTGCAGCGAGGGCCAATGCCACTATCCCAAATTGCTCGCGGAACAAAGCCAAATAGTCCGTCAGCGCGCGCGATTGTTCCAGTGGGTTGCCGACCAGAAACACGTTGTAGCCAGCGCCGGTTACGTGTCGCAAGAATCCAGAGAGGGTGTTCTGGTAACTGCCGTCAAGTGAAGAGATGTGAATGCCTCTTAAAGGGATGTACAGATAGAGACATTGAGGGAGTATGACAAGGAGCAGGGCCTTAAACAACACGTTCTTCTTGCGCCAAAAGTGGGGACTGACCAGGAAAATGAAAACCAACAGGGCCGGAAGCAACAATACCATGGAGCGATGGTGAGTCAGGCTCAATCCAAAGACCAAAGCCACCAACCACAATCCTGTCCGGTTCTGAGTTGGAACGGACCGGCTGGTGGTTTCGCCGTCCTGCCACATCGTTGCACTCAGAAGGACAAGCACGACAAACAAACTGTTAAGAGTGTAAACCTCGGCGATGGTTGATTGTGACCAGAAAACTGGTGAAACTGCCAGAGCCACGCCAGCCGCCAAACCGGCCAGATGTCGGCCGGTTGTCTTGGTCAGAATCAGGCTGATTCCCGTCGCCGTGAGCGCCCCGCACAGGGCAGATAGCAAATTGACCCGATAGGCTGCATTGCCAATGGGCAAGAGGGTCATAAACTTGCCCAATAGAGTGTACAATGGATAGCCTGTCGGGTGGGCGATGCCCAACTGGTAACAGACGAGCTGGAGTTCCAGGCTGTCGTCGAAAATCGTGCTTACGGATGGCGCCAGGGTTTGGACGTAGATTGCCAGACTGACCAGAAAGGTTATTGTTGCAAGGATAACGTACCTTCTGTCAGTGCGGGGTTCTCCCACACATACCATTCGCTTTTTCTCCTGAGTCGAGACAATCGCGGTTATAATACCATACACCTCACTTGTTGACAAACAAGCGACTGCCCAGGCAATTCCTCAAGATTTTCGCAAAGCGTCTTAATGTGGTAAAATAGAAGCAGTCGAAGAAAGGAGTTGTTCTGTTGAGTATTATTGATGCCCTGACGGCGGGGTTTAATCTGGTGATGCGTCGCCTGTGGTTGATCGTGATCCCGGTTGTATTAGACCTGTTCGTTTGGTTGGGGCCCAAGATATCGATTGCCCGCCTGGTGCGCAGGCTGGAGCCTCTTCTGACTCCACAGGCCTCGCTCAATCTGTCCAGGTCGGATGCCTACAATTTGGCAATGAGCCGTGACGCGCTGATCAAGATGGGAGAGAATTTCAATCTGTTCTCGTTGTTGTCCAACACATTCCTGGGCGTACCCAATTTCATGGCGGTCAACGCATCTGAACTGGGCACCAATCAACCCTCGTTGGGTGAAGTAGCTAACGGTTGGATAGGGCTGGTGCTGGTCGTCGTGCTGGTTTTGCTCAGCGTTGTGATCGCCTGCTTGTATTTGGAATTGATAGCCCAGGTGGTCAGGGGCAATCATGTCAATCTGCAGTACTTGCCGCGGCGTGTGTTCAGCGTGGCCGGGCGCATCATCATGTTGGGGTTCATTTTGTTGCTGCTGATCGCCGTGCTGATCTTGCCGATTTCAATTTTCCTGACGTTGGTTGCGTTTGTCAGCCAGGGCCTGGCCGTCATGTTGATAGGTCTGTTCAGCCTGATGACGTTTTGGGCAAGCATCATTGTCATGATTTACCTGTTCTATTTCGTTGATGACCTGTTGATCAATGAGACCGGCCTGCTCCAGGCAGTCTGGAATAGCATGTTGATGGTGCGACGAAATTTCTGGGCGACAGTGGGTCTGATTCTGTTGACCAATGTGCTAGGCGGGGGCCTTATGCTGGTCTGGCAGCGGCTGGCTTTTGCCCCATGGGGCGTCTTCATCGCCATTCTCGGCAATGCGTTTATTGGGACTGGCCTGGTAGCCGCTATCATGGTCTTCTATCAACACAGGTATCGTCGTTGGCAGGAAGAACTGGGCGCAGTGCCCCAAACGGTATAGGTCTCGTGAAAGTTTTCGGCTAACCGTGAGCAACTGATGGTTAGAGGAGGAACAAAGTAAGTTGACAGAAGACGTTTTGAAAAAGATACGCGATTATACTGCTTCAGATATTCAGGTGTTGGAGGGACTGGAGGCTGTGCGCCGCCGACCGGGCATGTACATCGGCAGCACGGATATCCGTGGCCTTCACCACCTGGTTTACGAAGTCGTTGACAATTCCATTGATGAGGCGTTGGCCGGCGCGTGCACCTGCATCAACATCACCATTCACCGCGATAACAGCGTCACTGTTGAAGACAACGGACGCGGCATCCCGGTTGATATCCATCCCGGCACAGGGCTGCCCGCCCTGCAAGTGGTGATGACCATCCTTCACGCTGGCGGCAAGTTTGGCGGGGAGGGCTACAAGGTCGCTTCTGGCTTGCATGGCGTAGGCGTATCGGCCGTGAATGCCTTGTCAAGATGGTTGGAAGTGCAGGTCAAACGCGGCGGCAAGCTCTACCGACAACGCTATGAGCGTGGCGTCCCGGTCACGCCCGTCGAAGTCATTGGCCAGGCGACCGATACGGGCACGAAGACCACCTTTATGGCCGACGAGTCGATCTTCAAGACGATTGATTTCAAATTCGACACGTTGATCCAGCGTTTTCGGGAAATGGCTTTCCTGACCAGAGGGCTGACCATACGGTTCATGGACGAGCGTGAGGGGCGGCGTATGTCGTTCTACTTTGAAGGGGGCATTGCCTCCTTCGTGCGCTACCTCAATAAGAACCGCACTGTGTTGCATGAGCCTTTTCACATTGAGCGTCAGGTCAACGGCACCCTGGTGGAGACGGCAGTGCAGTATACCGACGGTTTTGCCGACTCGGTATACTCGTTCGCCAACAATATCAATACGGTCGATGGGGGCACGCATTTGACCGGCTTCCGGGCCGCGCTGACCCGCACCATCAACAACTACGCGCGCAAGGCTGGTCTGCTGAAAGACAACGAGAGCAATTTCACCGCCGATGACGTGCGTGAAGGGCTGACCGCCATCGTCAGCGTCAAGCTGCAAGAGCCTCAGTTCGAGAGCCAGACCAAAGGCAAGCTGGGCAACGCTGAGGTCAAAGGGCATGTCGAGTCCGTAGTGACCGAGGCTTTTTCTGCTTTCTTAGAGGAGAACCCCAAAGCCGCCAAAGCTATCGTCGAGAAATGCTTGACTTCTTCGCGGGCCAGGGAGGCCGCGCGTCAGGCTCGCGACCTGGTGATCCGCAAAAGCGCGCTGGAGAGCATGACTCTGCCCGGCAAGCTGGCCGACTGCTCTTCCCGTGACCCGGCAGAGAGCGAGCTCTACATCGTCGAAGGCGACTCGGCCGGTGGTTCGGCCAAGCAAGGCCGTGACCGGCGGTTCCAGGCTATCCTGCCCCTACGCGGCAAGATTCTGAATGTCGAGAAGTCTCGCCTGGACCGCATTCTGGGTAACAACGAGGTGCGCGCGCTCATCACCGCCTTGGGCACGGGCGTGGGCGATCAGTTCGACCTGTCTGGGCTGCGTTATCACCGCATCGTCATCATGACTGATGCCGATGTGGACGGCGCACATATCCGCACGCTGTTGCTGACCTTTTTCTTCCGCTACATGTTGCCTTTGGTGGAGAACGGCCATCTGTTCATCGCTCAACCGCCGCTGTACCGCATCGAACACAAGAAGCAGGTTCACTATGTCTACTCTGATGCAGAGAAGGACGAGCTTCTAAAGTCCATCAATGGCGACAATGTGACCATTCAGCGATACAAGGGTCTGGGCGAGATGAACCCGGAGCAGTTGTGGGAGACGACGATGAACCCCGAAAACCGCACCATCCTGCAGGTGACCATCGAGGATGCTGCCGCTGCCGACCGCACCTTCGATATGCTGATGGGTTCGAGCGTCCCGCCGCGCAAGCGGTTCATCCAGACCCATGCGAAGAACGTGCAGAACCTGGATGTGTGAAACAGGATTGAAAATGAACCGGTCATGTCTTAACGGCTGATGCTACGAGAAGCATGATGAAGCAGTTGCCTCTGTTTTTCGATGTAAAAGACAATGGATATTCGCTAAAGGATGACATCGAAGACTCCAATCACAATCTTTCGCCTGATACATACAAAGGTATTTATGCTATGCATAAATACTGGTCCAAGAAGCCACACAATTTGGTGGCGAACTATATTTCTCGTTATTCCAGCAAGGGCGAAATTGTGCTTGACCCTTTTTGTGGTTCTGGCGTTAGTATCATCGAGAGCCTCAAGTTGGGCCGCCGGGCGATAGGGATTGATATCAATCCCATAGCAGTATTCTCTACTTTGATGGCTTTGCAGCATGTTGATATCAGAGTGCTCAAGAGCCATTTTGACATACTCCAACAGGAGATTCAGCCTGAAATAGATAAGCTGTACCATACAGAATGTCCAAAATGTGGTTATTCCCAAGCTGTCACTACGCATACAATTTGGGAGCATAACAGTCCTAGAGAGTTATGGGTAGCATGTCCTGCCTGTCAAACTGCAAAAGCGATCAAATCCCCTTCCCGAAAAGACCTTGAGACATCCCAAAACCCATTGGAGAAACCGCGTTGGTTCCCAACCAATGAGTTAATAGAGAACCACAGGATAAACGCTAGAGCCGGAACCAGAGTTTGTGACTTATTTACAAAACGCGCGCTTGTTGCCTTGTCTTTATTATTGGCGAGAATTCGTCAGATTCCAGACGAGAAAATTCGGGCAATTATGGAGTTTTGTTTCAGTGCATCGCTTCCTCAGGCTAGTAATATGGTATTTGTCATTCGTCGTCGTGGGAAAATAGGTGGAGATGAGACAAACGCTAGGGTTGAGGTGGGCAGTTGGGTTATTGGTTACTGGACTCCTCCCGAGCATTTCGAAATTCATGTTTGGCGATGTTTTCAAAACCGCTTTGCCCGCATCGTCAAAGGCAAACAAGAGGCGAACTCCATAATTCCTTCAACTGCCGAGCCCCTTTTCTCTTTCACTGAACTAAGCCAGTCCTCATTGGGATACTGGGTTTTTAGAGGGACAGCTACCCAGTTACCCATTCCATCCGAATCTGTCGACTATATTTTTACCGACCCGCCACATGGAAACAGAATACCTTATTTGGAGCTTAGCCTGATGTGGAATGCATGGTTGGGCTTTGAATTTGATTGGGAAGACGAGATAGTCATTTCAGAGGCTCAAAGCCGCAGGAAAGGTGCCAACGATTACTACCGCCGATTGCAACAAGCTTTTGGCGAAATGTGGCGTGTACTCAAACCTGATAGATACATTTCCATCGCGTTCAACAGTTTAAATGATGAAACCTGGTTGTCTTTGCTCAACGGGCTGGTGACAGCAGGCTTTGAAGTTCTAGAGGTGGCCCCGTTGGAATACTCGGCGCGTTCTGTCGTCCAAGACTCTCGAAAGAATGGCTTGAAAACCGATTTTGTCCTCACTGGCCGGAAGAATATAAAGACAAATAGGTCCGAATTTTTCGTGAACGAATCTCGCTCACAACTCGAAGAGGCAATGCTCCGATATTTCGCCAGCCGTACAAACGGTGCTGAGACTCACGAGGTGATAACAGGCCTGTTAACTCCCGCTATCCCTTTGGGGACAGTCTACAAGGTCTCACAAATCATGCAGAGTTTGGAAAAAATGTGCATCTACCAAAACGGTTGGCAACTTAAACCCTCGTAGGGAGAATGCAATGCCAACACCTTTTGACGTACTGCAAAGATATTATGATCAAAATCGGTTTGTTGACCTTGTACGAGACGCTGATGGAATATATTGGCTCAAACTGCGTTCAATTTCACGTTCAGAGCAGCTGCGTCGGTTCTGTCAGTTTATTGGGCTGGATTGTGATCGTATCTCTGGCCGCCAATTATTGGCTTATGTCTACGACCACCGGCCGCCTGTTGTCCTTCTAGAGCATTTTATTCGGTGGTTATATCGAGAAGCAAGGGCTGAACGCGAAGCTCACGAGGATGAACTTATCTCCCAGTTATATCAGATGCGGGCCTTTGATTGGGGAGGATTATATCAAAATAGTCTTGAACAGACCATTGTGGATCACTATGTAAAACGAATACGATCTTGGAATGAGCTCAATTCGGCAATCGACAGCGAACTTCATGATAGCCTGAGAAGCTATGTGCAATGTTCTTGGTACAACCATTGGTCATCAGTCATTATCCAGGACATTTTTAACGACCACCCGTCGGTTTTGCCGGTGATCGGCTTGGTCAAGAAAGTCGACTTCTTTATCCATGATTTCCCTTTTGATTTGAAAGTGACCTATTTCCCCGACGGTTATCTTCAATTACTCCGCCGGCGCGAAGGATTAAGGCCAGAGTTGGCTGAACTGAAAACTTTTTGTCGAAGTGCCAATATCTGGTTTGACAACAGCACACCACCGAGCACTCTCTTCATGGAACTTATAGCGAAGATAGCAGAACATCCATCTGATAACGCCAGAGATTTCATAACAGAGTTTCGTGCGACTCGCCTGCGGCTTATTCAGCAGACCATACAGGATCCGACCGACCTAAAAGTCTGGCTATATGAGAATCAAGGAGTGCGGCGTTTCGATGCATCGAACCGTTTCTTCTTGATCCTCGTGGACTTGAAACATGTGGAGGACAGCTGGAAACTGAAACGGAACAAAGTGTTGTTGGTAGAGGACATCAACAATCATCTGAATGCTATGCGGCCCGATGTAATGGAGAGCTTGAAGCTCAGCTTCAAATGGCGAGATGAAACGTTCGAAGCATATTCAGATATCCTCTTTGTACTCGCCGATTAGGTCAGGAAAGGAGTATGTTGTGCGCAATACGTTTTTCATTTTTCTGGCTCTACTTCTTGCGTTCTTCACTTTATTTTCCGTCGTACCTGCCGAAGCAGGGACGCCGCCCGACGACGAACCTGAGCCTCCAGAGTTCATCTCTGGCGGTGGTTTCCCCGATACACTCGGCGTGAGTTACGGGTATGACCAGAGCACTGCTCCCAATGCGCCGATCCTGCTCCGTCAGGCGCCGTTCGTGCCTTATGATGGGCGTGAAATGGGCGCATGGGGCAATGTACAGCATCGCCGGGTCGGCGCGGATGAAGTCATCCGCCTGACGCCCAATTTCAGGCTCATTCAAAAGGGGCCGGCGGTGCTGGCTTTCACCGCTTCGGCCATTCCGAGAGAGGCCGAAATCGCCGCGGCGGTGAAACTCGACTTGCAGTCGGCGGCAGGGGCACAAGAGTATCGCCTGCCCGCCGACCTGAACTTCAACGCCGTGGCCGTCTATGACCAAAAGACGGAGGCGGTGTTGGCTATCGCCCGCCTGGAACCTGAGCCGCTGTGCGACCAGATTCCTTCGCGTTCTGCTCTGTCGGTGAAACAGCCAGGCAGCGCGCCCAAGACCTGCCTCGCCATTGATCCAACGACCGCTTTGAACAAGACCGGCACTCCGCCCACCGAAGTCAACATAGACGACTATCGGCTGCTCGTAGATGGCTTCGTGGAGAACCCGCTGGAGCTGACCTTCGAACAACTGAAGCAATACCCGTCAACTTCAGAGGTCGTGCTCCTGATTTGCAGCGGTTTCTTTGCCGATAACGTGGAATGGACCGGAACGCCGGTTTCAGCCATTTTGGAAGCGGCGAGGCCCAAACCGGATTTCAAGGCCTTGCGGATTACTTCGGGCAGCGACGGCTATTGGGTCAACCTCGAACGGGAAGATTATGACTTTGAGCAGGTCATTCTGGCGTATCAGGTTAATGGCGAAGGCATCCCTCTGGAGCACGGTTATCCCGTCCGGCTGGTGATTAAGGACGAATACGGCGCCAAATGGGTCAAATGGGTCAAACATATCGAGGTGCTGGAGAAGTAAGAGAGCTGGCTGTGGGCGGCAACTGCTTCCGTGCAGAATAGGGGGAATCAGCTTGCTAACATGGCAAGATAGACATCACGGGTCTCTTTGGCAATCTGGGCCTGCGTGTAGTGAGCAAGCACCCGAGCGCGGCCAGCGCGAGCCAGGTCCTGCCTGAGTGCATCGTCGCGAAGGCTTTCGAGCGCGTTCCGCAGCGCATCGGCATCGTTTTCGGGGAAGACCAGCCCGGCGTCGCCGATAACAAAGGGAATCTCACCCGAGCTCGACCCGACCACCGAGACACCGCAGGCCATCGCTTCGACTATCACCCGGCCGAACTGTTCCTTCCAGTTCGGTCGGGTGCGTGAGGGCAACACCAGCACGTCCAGATCTCGCATGAACTGAGGTACCTCGGTCGAGGGGAGCGGGGGCTGTATCTGAACCTGCGATGCGATCCCCAGTCGTTTCGCCAACGCTTCCAACGTCGTTCGAAACGGCCCGCTGCCCACAATGCGGACCTGCCAGCCGCCCGGCAATTGCGCCGCAGCTTGCAGGAGCAGGTCAATGCCCTTTTCTGCGACCAACCGGCCCACGTAACCGATGACGAACGGCCTGTCGCCGAGCGGCTGCGGCTCTCGATAGGGGTACAAGTTTGGGTCAACGCCAAACTGTGGGATCACCGTGATCGGGCCGCGGTAATGCTTGTCGCGCCAGACTCTGGCCGCTTCGCGGTTGCCGGCGATGGCGTGGTTGGCCGATGCCAGAACGTAGCGCTCCATCCAACTGAACGGCGGCGGGTAGTCGCGGCGCAAATTTTGCCAGGTGAAGAAGACGCTGCGCGTTCCGGCTGAGCGGGCAGCACGCACCGCCTGCCAGGTTGACAGGTTGTACGGCTCCTCGTCTATGTGCAGGATGTCCGGACGCAGTTGCTGCACAAATTGGCCGAGGCCCGGGAAGAAATGCAGGTGGAAGTGGCCGTTCAGAGCCAACGGTCTGACGACCAGTCTGTAACCGGCGGTGTAGGCACGTTCCAGATGGACAATCCCCCGTTCGTCTTTCCAAAACGGAGGGACGACTACAGTCAGGTCCACGTCCGAGAAAGAGGCCAATTCTTCCAGTTTCTTCTGATAGGCCCCTACCACGCAGGCTTTGGAAACCATCAGGACCTTCACAATCGGTTATCCTCTGGCCCGCTGACACTCATCGGCGTACAGGGTCATCATCTGCTCGACGGCACGCTTCCAGGTGAACAGCGCGGCCTGGGCCAGGGCCTTCTCGCGCAGGAGCTCGCGAAAATCGCGGTCCTGGGCGATACGTGCCATCGCGTGGGTCAGGCCCATGAGGTTGCCGACCTGCACCCGTAAGCCGGCTTCGCCGACGATTTCAGGCAATGAGCCAGCCTCGGTCACCACTGCTGGCGTGCCGCAACTGATGGCTTCCAGAACTGGTAGCCCGAAACCTTCATAATCCGACGGAAAGACGAAGACATCTGCGCCCGTGTACAAGGCCGGTTTGTCCTCTTCGTCAACCCAACCGATCAGCGCGACTTTGCCCTGCAGGCCAAGTCTATCAATCCACAGCCTGGGATCGGGAAAGAATTCGCTGGATTCTTCCGGCAAACGGCCGGCGAGAACCAGATGGGGCGACTGAGGCCACTCTTGCACCAGGTGGGCATAGGCCTGTAGAAGAAAGGCGACATTCTTGCGGGCGTCGAAGCCGCCCAGATAGAGTATATACCGCTCGGGCAGGTGGTATTTGGCCTGCACGTGTGCGAGTACGCCTCGGTCTGTCACCGGCCTGAAATTCTCGTCCGCCGCCAGATAGACTACCTTCACCTTGTCGGGTGCGACCTTCAAGATGTTGATGATGTCTTGGCGCGAGGCCTGCGAGTCGGTCACAATGTGGGCCGCGCGTCGAGCCGACCTGGAGACCAGCGCAGAGTATGCGCGCACCAGCAGGTTGCCGCGATACAGCGAAAACATGAGCGGAATCAGGTCGTGGATGGTCACCACTGTCGGGACGGTTGAACAAAGTGGCGAGCCCCAATAGGGCACATGGGCCACATCGGCCCGCTGTTGCCGACAGAAGCGGGGGAAGGTCACCTGCTCGAACCACAGTTTGGCCCAGTTCTCCCCCAATCGGTCGGCAGGCGTGGACAGAAGAAACCGACCCAGCTCCGGCAAGGATTCATCCTCCCCCGTCCGTTTGGAAGAATATTCTCGTTGATGCAAAGCCAGGAGATAGCGGTTTTCAGGGTAGCAGTGCAGCAGAGTGCGAACCAGTTTCATTACGTATTGGCCGCTGCCTGTCGTGCTTCGTCCCCAGAACAGGCCGTTGAAAGCCACACGCAAGTCCTTCAGCGCTTCGATCATGTTTCTCCAACGTGTCTTCCAGCTTTTGCAGGTTGGTCAGATGCATTAGCGGACCACAGCGAACCGGTCGGCTCCTTCTGTCTGCGGCAATTTGATCCCAGGTGTGGCGCCGCTGGCGTCCGCTTTCCACAACGCGGAGCCTGTGTTGTCCCACATGCAGCAGTAGATGTACATGCCGTCCGGCGACCATTGCGGCGAGTTGCGGCCGACAAAACCCTCAACTGGAATTTGACGGCGCCCGGAACCATCGCTGTTCATGACCCATAGCTCATAGGTAATCGGCCCTGATTGCGGCGGGCAGAATGGTCCGATGGTCGGCATGGAAAGGAAAGCGATGCGACTGCCGTCGGGTGAAATCTGCCCCATGATGTCCGAACGGCAAGCTGGGGTGAGCACCTTTGGCGTCGCCCCATCTACGGGGACGCGCATCAACACGTTGAAGCTGTGCTCCTGCCGGCCTTCGGGCCAGTTCTTGGTGAACCCGTCGCCTAACAGCCATGACCCGTCTGGGGCGACATCGTACAGGGTGCCCTTCAGGGGCAAAGCCTGGGGACTCCCGCTGTCCAGCGCCACCACAAACCACTCAGGCAACAACGCACCAGGCAGATTCGGCAGGGCGTAGATCAGCTCGTTTCGGAAGGGATGCCAGCCGGCCAGCAGAATCCTTTGGTTGGCCCAACCTACGCGATCAACGACTTGCTTGATGTTGCTTCCGTCCGGCGCCGAGGTCCACAGTCCTGCGCCCGGCGGCGAAACCCACGGCGCGCTGTCCGCGCCTGCCACAAAAGCCAGCAGCGTCCCATCTGGCGACCAGGCTGGGAAGCGATAGCACCACCACGCATATTTGGGCTTGATTTCCCGCTGTTCGCCGGTCGTCGTGTTGACCTGCCGAATGCCGGAGCTATCAATGGTGGTGTAAGCCAGCCAGTCGCCGCGCGGAGACACGTTGAATTCCAGCACGCGGCTGATATAGTTCTTGTCACCGAACAGCGAATAGGAAACGCCGCCCCGCCACCCCATTACTTTGCTGCGCGGCCAGCCAGGCTCATCATCAATCCAAATGATCTCAGGCGCGGTGCCGGCGACGGCGCCACCTGTTTCGGGCACGGGCGGGCTCGCTGTAACCAGCGGAACAACCGGGCTGGGCGCTGGCGAGATGATAATGGGAATTGGTGTCGCAGTGGGAGGCGGCGCGGGCAAGGTGATAACCACTGGCCCGCTGTCGGCAGAAGTGGGCGGTAATCCCGCGGTTGGCTGGGGCAACAGGGCCGTCGGCATGACCTCTACCATGGGAGTAGGTGTGTTGAAGCGGATAATCAAGGTAGGTGCCGGAGTAGAGTCAACGCCTGCCGGCAACATCAGCCATTCGATGGTGGGCGTCGCCGTCTGGTTCGATTCATCCACCTGAGTCATGGCTCCGCGGGCCTCGGCGGCAGGCGTCGAATTGAAACGCACCGGCGAAACGACCGGTTGCGTCGTTTCGGCTTCTTGGTTGAGGGCGACTGAAGTCGTATTATCCGGGATGGCCGTTCCAATCGCGCGCGGTCCGCGTTGCAAAAAAGGGATGCGCGAGGCGGTGTCAGCAAACGAACTGCAGGCCAGGGCGGAGAACAACAACACGCCTGCTATCCCGACGAAAACAAGTCGTCTTAACATAGTCAGACCTCCTTCGTCCAAACTGAGCTATTCTTCCTCCAGACTCAACACCGACATAAAGGCTTCCTGCGGAATGTCCACATTGCCGACCCGCTTCATCCGCTTCTTACCTTCCTTCTGTTTTTCCAGCAATTTGCGTTTGCGAGTGACATCGCCACCGTAACATTTTGCCAGCACGTTCTTTCGCAGCGCTTTCACATTGGCGCGGGAAATGACCCGCTTGCCGACGGCTGCCTGAATGGCCACGTCGAACAACTGGCGTGGTATGACTTCCTTCATCTTGCTGACCAGGGTTTGCCCTTTGTGATAGGCCTGGTCACGATGGACAATGATGGACAGCGCGTCCACGGGCGTCCCGCCGACCAATACATCTAACTTGACCATGTCGCTTGGCCGATATTGCGAAAAGGAGTAATCCAGAGAGGCGTAGCCGCGCGAGCGTGACTTCAATTGGTCGTAGAAGTCAACCAGGATCTCGCTCAACGGGACCTGAAATGTGAGCACCACCCGCTTTTCGTCCAGGTAGTCCATCTTCTCAAACTCCCCCCGTCGCTTAGTGACCAGGTCCATGATAGGGCCAATGTAGTCTTTGGGTGTGAAGACCTGGATTTTCATCCACGGCTCCAGGATTTCTTCGATGTTTTCTTCGGGAGGTAAATCGGCAGGGCTGTCAATGGTCAGTACTTCGCCGGCACGGGTGAGAACTTGATACTCCACGCTGGGGGCAGTAGCTACCAGGTTCAGGCCATACTCACGTTCCAAACGTTCCTGGATGATGTCCATGTGAAACAGGCCCAGGAAGCCGCAGCGGAAACCAAAGCCCAGCGCTTGCGACGTTTCCGGAACGAATGTCAATGAGGCGTCGTTGAGCTGGAGCTTCTCCAGGGCATCCCGCAACAGCTTATAGTCCTCACTCTCGGCAGGATAGAAGCCGGCGAATACCATCGGCTTGATGGGACGATAGCCGGGCAATGGGAGCTCGGCAGGGTTGGCGGCCAGCGTGATGGTGTCGCCGACCGAACATTCGGAGACATCTTTCAGCCCGGTGGCGACGTAGCCGACTTCACCGACGGCCAAACGGTCGACCGGCTTCATGCCTGGCGTGAAGACCCCCAGCTCCAGGGGTTCAATTTCGTGTTTTCTCGCCATGAGATAGATACGGTCGTTTTTCTTCAACTCGCCTTCGACGATTCGGACGTAAGCGATGACGCCCTTGTAAGAATCGTAATGCGAATCGAATATCAAGGCGCGCAGCGGCTTGTTGTGCAGGTCAGGCGGCGGAGGGATGCGCTCGATAATGGCCTCCAGCACCTCTGCGACGCCCCGGCCTTCCTTGGCGGAGACATACAGGGCTTCGGTTGCGTCTATGCCGGTCAGGTCTTCGATTTCCTGCGCCACCGCCTCCGGATTCGCCGAAGCCAGGTCAATCTTGTTGATCACCGGCACAATCGTGAGGTTATAATCCAGCGCCAGGTACAGGTTGCCCAGCGTTTGGGCTTCCACTCCTTGCGTGGCATCAACGACCAGCAAAGCTCCTTCGCAAGCCGCCAGTGAACGCGAGACTTCGTAAGTGAAATCCACGTGGCCGGGAGTATCTATCAAGTTCAGTTCGTAATCCTGCCCATTCTGTGCATGATAGAGCATCCGCACGGGCGACGCCTTGATCGTCACCCCTCGCTCGCGTTCCAGGTCCATGCTGTCCAGCACCTGATCCGCCATGTCTCGCTTGTCAACGGTACCGGTCATCTCCAGGAAACGGTCGGCCAGGGTGGACTTGCCGTGATCAATATGGGCGATGATACAGAAATTCCGAATGTGTTGAGCGTCCATGAACAACCTGTTGAATAATGGAATTACTTAGGGAAATTATACATCAGACCGTCGGGAAATCGAAAATTTGGAGAATTGCCCCCTTTACATTTTTGAAAAAAGGGTGTATAATTACCTTAGATTAACTTTTGGTTTACATTTAAGTTACCTATCAGGCTCGAACCTTAAAAATTTCATAAAGGGCTAGACAAGTCGCTCAGCTTGGTGTATAATAGTGTTGTGGGGATAAGTGGGGACATGTGGTGATCCCAGGTTATTGGGGGAAGATTCTCCCAACCGAAGGGGCAAAATGATGTTTCTCGGAGAGTATCGGCA
>Ga0129299_1000341_pt1 | contig 29235 bp, 23 predicted proteins | sample ConPoolayeCmetaG_FD_94477 | JGI IMG/M metagenome (GOLD analysis project Ga0129299, IMG submission 94477) | Hot spring microbial mat communities from California, USA to study Microbial Dark Matter (Phase II) - Cone Pool mat layer C metaG ...
GCCGGAGACGGCGGGCGGGCTGCGGGAGGGGCGGGTGGTCGCCTTGCGGGGTTTGTATGTTGACGTCGAGGAGGGCGAGCGGAGGTGGTCCTGCACGATTCGACGGATGCTCCGCACCCGGTTGATCGCCGAGCGAGCGCCGCTGGCGGTGGGCGACATCGTGCGCTTCCGGGCGGTTGCCCGGGTCGACGAGCCGGATGCCGGCGCGACGGCGGCGTCGAAGGATCCGCCCGAAGGAGTCGTCGAGGAAGTCCAGCCGCGGCGGTCGGTGCTGACCCGCGAGTACGAGCGTCGCGTGCAGGTCGTCGCCGCCAACGTGGATCTCGCCGTGATCGTGGTCGCCGCGGACCAGCCGCCGCTGCGGCCGCACCTGATCGACCGCTACCTGGTGGCGATTCACCGGGGCGGTATCGAACCGCTGATCTGCATCAACAAGATGGATCTCGACGCGAGCGGCTTCGCGGCCTCCGTCGGGGCGGCCTACGAGAACATCGGCTATCGCGTGCTGCTGACCTGTGCCTGCCGCGAGTCGGGCGCCGCCACGCCGTCGGGCCTCGAAGCCCTGGGCGAGCTGCTTCGCGACCGCACGTCGGTGCTCTTCGGGCCGAGCGGCGTGGGCAAAAGCTCGCTGATCAACGCCCTGGATCCCGACCTGTGCCTCAAGGTCGGCACGCTCAGCGATCTCCAGCGGGGCCGCCATACGACGACCACCGCCCGCCTGCTCCGCTGGCGGTTCGGCGGCTACGTCGTGGATACGCCGGGCTTGCGGCAGTTCGAGCCGGCGGGGGTCGCGCCGGGCGAACTGGAGGCCTGCTTCCTCGAATTCGTCGACCTGATCCACCACTGCCGCTTTCCGAACTGCTCGCACACCCACGAACAGGATTGCGCCGTGAAGGCGGCGGTCGAGACTGGAAGCATCTCCATCGACCGCTATGAAAGCTACTGTAAGATGTACGCGGAAGCGGCCGCGAAGCCGAAGTACTGAACCCCGCCGCGGGCCCCCGGCACGGTCCGCGGCCGCGGCGCTGACGCTGCTGTCATGCCCGATGCCGCTAAACCATCCACGCCCGACGACCTGGCCCGCCTCAATCCCTTCCTTGTGCCGGTCGTGGCGGCAAGCGCCGTCGCGCTCGGCCTAAGCCGGCTGTCGCCGGTATCCCTCTGGATCATGCTGCGTGATGGATGGGCGGCCGCCGCGGTGGTGGCCTCGGCAACCGGCTACGGCCTGTGGCTGGTACGAGGACTCGGCCTGCACTCCGCGCCGCGGAGACACCAGATCCTCCTCGGCGTGGGGCTGGGACTGGGCGGACTGGCGTTGCTGATGCTCGCGGCCGGCCTGTTGGGCCTCCTGCACCGCTGGTTGTGGATCGCCATCGTCGTCGGTGGCGTGCTCAGCGGGCTGTGGCGGGCCGGCGGGGACAGAATCGCCGCTTCAGCGACGGCCGAATCGAGCACGCCGGAGAGCAACGAGCGGCCTGGGGAGGATCTCGGTCGCCTTCGCTGGGCGTGGTTGATCGTCGCCGGCCCGGCGATCCTGGCCCTGCTCGCCAGCACCCTCCCGCCGGGCATGCTCTGGCCGGAGGAAGGCAACGGCTACGACGTGCTGGAGTACCACCTGGGCGTTCCGCGGGAGTATTTCGAGGCGGGCCGCATCACCTACCTGCCGCACAACATTTACAGCAACTTCCCCTTCAACGTGGAGATGCTGTATCTCCTGACGATGGTGCTGCGGGGCGGCCCGATCGAAGCCGCCTTCACCGCCCAGTTGCTGCACGCGGTGCTCGGCGGGCTGGCCGTCGCCGCGATCTGGCTGGCGGGCCGCGAGTACGGTTCCGCGGCCGGACTGACAGCCGGCGTGGCCGCGGCATCGTGTCCGTTCATGCCCTACTTGAGCGGCCTCGCTTACGTCGAGAACGGCGTGATGCTGTTCGCGGCGCTGTCGCTGTCGGCGGTCTTGCGATTGCCCCGCATTCCGGAGAAGGACCGCGAACGATGGGCCTTGGTCGCCGGATTGACGGCTGGGCTGGCGTGCGGCTGCAAGTACACGGCGGCGCCCATGGTGTTTGTCCCGCTGGTCTGTGCCGTGTGGCTGTCACCCCACCGAATGACCTCGGCCGGCGGCTCGCCTCGCGGGGGCACACGATTCCGCCTGGCGGTGGTCTTCTGTCTCGGCTGGGCGGCGGCGTTCGGACCGTGGTTGGCCAGGAACGCAACCTGGACGGGCAACCCGGTTTTTCCCCTGGCACGAACAGTCATGCCGGAACGGGCGGGTATCTGGTCGGACGATCTGGCCGCCCGATGGCACGAAGGGCACCTGCCCGCGCCGGAGGATCGGCCCTGGCCGCGGCGTGTCCAGAGGCTAGGGAACGAGGTCATGGCCTCTCGCTGGTTCGGGGCGATGCCGGTGTTGGCCGTCGGGGGAAGCGTCGCCTGGGTAATGCGGCGTTTGCGGCAACGACCAAAGGCCCCCCCGGAGCCGCCCGGCCAGAGCAGCAACCTGCTGCAACAGACTCCGCTAACGCCCTGTTGGCTACTGCTCCTCGTGGGGATCGCCGTCTGGCTGACCTGGACGCACCTGGTGTGGCGTTTCGCGGTGGTCTGCGTGGTTCCCGCCGCAGTGATCGCCGGGGTTGGGGCGCAGACGATCCGCTCCGCCCCTGGACGAACCGGGGTTCTGACGGGACTACTGGGAGCGGCCGCACTCAATCTGGGCCTCGCCGCGGACACCTTCCGCGACGGCGGCGGCTTCAGCATCGCGGAAATCCGCAAAGAACAAGGAGGCGACGGCTTGGCGTGGTTCACACAGGGCCTGTGGCCGTGGCAGGCACATGTCCCTCGGCTCAACGCCTTGGCCGCAGAAGGCCGTCGCGTGCTGATGGTCGGCGATGCTCGCCGGTTCTATCTCAACCGGGGAATCGACTACAGCGTGGTCTTCAACCGCAATCCGTTCGCCGAGGCCGCGGCGGGTCAGACGCCGCAGGCGGTGGCGCAGTGGCTGCGGGACCGCGAATACGCGGCCGTCTATGTGGATTGGGGGGAAATCCGCCGACTCCGCCGGAGCCGCTACGGCTTCTGGGAATCGGTTGACGAGTCCTTGTTCGCGGATCTGGAGCGGGCCGGGACACTCCGCCGCATCGAGGAGTTTCGCATTGAACCGGGGCGGGCGGCGTATGGCACGCTTTATCTGGTGCCGCCCTGATGCTCAGAAGCACGGCGTCCGGCCGAGCATCAGGATGCCGAAGGCGATCATGGCGGTGAGCGTGCCCGCGATCGCGGTCAGGCCGGCGATGCCGGCGGTGCGGGCGGCCAACGGCATCGTGTTGGTCAGTCTGCCCTGCCGGCGAGCGATGTGAGCGGCCACGGCCACGCAGGCTACGGCGAGAAAGACGCCGTAAAGCTGACCCAGCAACGCCACCGCCATGCCCGGGCCGATCCGATCCAGATGCGAAGCGTTCCGAAGCGTCAGCATCAGTCCGATCATCGTGGCCAGAAATCCGCCGGCCAAGGAGAAGGCCGCCGCCAACTGAAAGAACGCCGCCGCCTGGCCGGCCGTGGATCCGCTCGCCTCGGGAGGCTCTCGCCCGATCCACCGGAAGGCGGCGATGATGCCTGACCAGCCGTATACGGCATACAGAACGGTTACCGGAGTCAGGAAGACCAGCACCGCCGAAGGCAGATCCACGAAGGTCTGCCAGGAATCCCCTGGACTTCCAAGGACCGTGCTGATTCCCCATACCGAGAAGAAGCCGACAATCCCGATCAGTACCGCGATGATGCTTCGATTGCGATGCAGCGGGGCCTCCGAACCACAGGACTCTCGCGGGATCGGCTGGACGGACATCGTTCCACGCTCCTGAACCGGCAACTGAGTGAGATGGGGAGCATATCGGTTTGCCGGCTCCCGGCGATTAGTAGTGAGCACGCCTGTGGAACCATCGCCAGAGAGATATGCTGTATCCGGCCCAAGCCGCCGAAGGCCTCAGCCAAAGGCGAGACGGCACAGCCTCGATGCGGACCACGGACTCAACCCGAGCACGGTCGCGACGAGGACGCCGCCGGGAGCGGTTCAAAGCGGCATTCCAGACCGTCGGGCGTTCGGCGGATGGTGAAGTGCCCATGGAACTCTCGATCGCGACGCTCCGGGAAGTCGCTGCGAAAGTGGACGCCGCGGGACTCCTGCCTCGCCAAAGCTGCTTCGGCCACGCAGCGGGCGACGGTCAGCATGTTCTGGGTCTCCCAGCCGGTGCGATCGTCCAGCACCTTGTCCATGACGTAACGATCCCAGAACCTGATAATCTCGATGGTCTCCTCCAGCCGATAGCCGATCCGCTCGATGCCGGTGTTTCGCCAGCACAGCGCTCGAAGGCTGTTGCGGACGTCCGGCAAGTCCAGCTCCGTTCGCAGGCTCGGCTCAACCTCGTGCCGTAGAGGCAAGGGGGCGGCGGGCCGGGAACTGGAAAGGGCCGACGCGGCGGCCAGGGCCCCCACCCGCTTGCCGAATACCAGACCCTCCAGCAGCGAGTTGCTGGCGAGTCGATTGGCCCCGTGAACGCCGGTGGAGGCCGCCTCCCCGCAGGCCAGGAGACCTTCCACCGAGGAACGCCCCTCCGCGTCCACGGCCACGCCGCCGATCATATAATGGGCCGCGGGCCGCACCGGGATCAGATCCTGGGCGGGATCGATATCGAACTCGCGACATAGCCGAGCGATATTGGGGAACCGGGCCTCGAAGCGGCCGGCCGGAAAGTGCCGCACGTCGAGATAAGCGCAGGTCGACCCCGTGGCGACGATGTGCCGCAGGATCGCGCGGCTGACGACGTCGCGGGGCGCGAGTTCCACGTCCGGGTGATAATCCTTCATGAACCGGTAGCCCTGGCGGTCGACCAGGTGCCCGCCTTCGCCGCGAACGGCCTCGCTGATCAAGGCCCGTGCGGCGCCGGCCAGATAGAGGGCGGTCGGGTGGAACTGGGTGAACTCCATATCACGGAGGACCGCCCCGGCGCGGAAGGCCATGGCGTGCCCGTCCGCCGTGGCCGCTGGCGGGTTGGTGGTCTCGCGAAAAAGGCAACCGCCGCCGCCGCTGGCCAGAACGACCTGCTTGGCCCAGATCACCTGATAGCCATACTTGGCATGGTGGCAAACCGCGCCGACGCAACGCCCCTCCGCCGTCACCAGGTCGATAACAAAGCAGTTCTCGAAGAGCCGCGTGTTGCGACCTGCCATCGCCCGCTGGGTGAGAGCGCGGCTCAGTTCCCGGCCGGTCGCGTCGCCCATCGCGTGAATCACCCGGCGAGCCGAGTGCCCGCCTTCCATGCCCCGGGCCACGGTTCCGTTTTCCTCGTCGAAGCGAGCACCCCACGACCGCAACTCGTCCAAGCAAACCGGCCCTTCGCGAGCCATCAGCTCGATCACCTCGCGGTGGCCCAGCCCGCCGCCGACGTGCAGGGTGTCGGCGACATGGGCCTCGATGGAGTCGGCGGCATCGGTGACAACGGCAACCCCACCCTGGGCGTAGGCGGTGCAGCAGTCGGGCACGGTGTCCTTGCAGACCACGATCACCGCGGCCTCCGCGGAGGCCTCGATCGCCGCCCGCAGACCGGCAACGCCGGCGCCGATAATCAGAACGTCGGTGAAGACCTGACCCAGGTGTCGGGTATCGTAGTTGATCAGGCAGGAACGGCTCAGACCGGAGGGGGCCATGACGGGGTATCATAGCGTCAATCGGACCTGTTGCCACGGAACGGCGGGATCTCGCCGACCCGCTTCAGCGATCAAAGCGTCCTGAAGATGTCGTGTCATTCAGGCCCGATAAGCACTGGGTTCTGCGAACACCAGAAAGATTCCCGTGGCATGCTAACGAAAGCCGGCGAAACGGCCGATGCATGAATCGAGGCTGTGGGTCTCCCGCCGCTTGGCGGGACAGCCTGGCTTGGAGGGTCCGAGTAACGGCGAGCTCGGATCCTCTTTTTTTTGCGCCTCGGCCTTCGGCGGAATCTGCGCTGCGGCCCGCGTCATCTGCGCGACGGCGACGGCCTTCGGCTCAGCGAGTGATCGGCAGTAGGATTCGGGAGGAGGCCATCAAAACGGGGCAGAGCGAGAGCGCCGAGCGGCCTCTCGCTGCACTTCCTTCACCAACGCCGCCACCTCCACAATCGACGCTCGACCCGGCACATTGTGCTCCAGACCCAGCAGTTGCAGGCCGAGTCCGATGCGGTCAGCGGCGATCATCGCACAATGACGATACTGGGCCTCGACCAGAAGCGGACGGCGGCCGGGATGCGGGGTGATCTCGAGGCCCACGATGTCGCCCACGCCGAGCCGCGGGTTCTGGTCGGCGCGAATGTCGACCAGCACGCCGCCGACGGAGATGTTGCGGATCCGCCCGGCGCAACTCGGCACGACCGGTTCGCCGTCCAGGGGGAGCCCGCCAGCGAACATTCGGGCGGCAATCAGCCAATCGGGCGGAACAATCGCTCGCTGATAGGCTCGCCGCTGAAGTTCCCGCATCTCCTCCGGCACGCGAAGCACCAGCGCTTCGTGCGGTTCGTCCGGGGCGTCCCCCGCCCGCTGACGCAGCACCACCGTGCTGACAAAGAGGCATTTCTTGTGGCCGCGGCGAAACGAAACGCCGACCTGTTCCCCCGGGGTCAGATCCACGCTTGGCGTTTCAGTCGTTGGCATGGGGTACGTCACCCGCAGCAGGTTGCCTTCCAACGCGAGCAACTGGGAGCGGTAGTTGTGCCAGGTTCCCCCGACGAGAATCGAGATCGTGGCCGGAATCCGCCGCTGAACCGCCCACAGCAGGATGGATCGCTGACTGCTTGGACCAATGAGGGTGCCCTGGTTCATACGCCGACTTCCGCCCCCGCCGCCGCCGTCAACGGCTGCCGCAGCAACCGATTCAACTCCGCCACCTCCGCGGAATGCTCAGGACCCGGCGTCAGGTGTAAGCCGAGAATGGTGTAACCCGGGCTGGCGGCGGTGCGATTGCACACCGTAGCGGGCAGGTCGAACCGATGACTGCCACCCGGCAGCGAAAAGCGGACACGAAGCGTAGTCTGCGGCTCCAGGAGCGAAGCAGCGGCCGATTCCAGTCGACAGGCCAAACCCTCGACGCTGACGTTCAGCATCACGGCCACATGCTGGTGGGCCTGGCCATCCCGCGTCCAATGCAGGACGACGCGACTGGAGGGCGCCAGGCGAGCCCGCTGGAACCGACGCCGCTCGACCAGACCGACCGCAGTCGGCCGATTGAGCGCCAGACTTAGTGTTTCGCCGACCTTGCGAACCGCCCGGATCTTCGCGGCGAAGGAATACCGCTTGTCCATGTACAGGCGGGCCTCGCCGCCGGCCTCGGTAAGCTGCCCGACGGGAAAGGGCAAGCGTCCCGTCACTTCCATCAGAATCGCCTGGTCATCGCCCGATACGATGAAGCCGTTAATCGTGGCACCCTTGAAGCCGACGAGTTCCAGGACCACCTGGGCCTGTGTTCGGATCGCCTGCTCCAACACCTCGTCTACCTTGTCCGGTTCGAGTCTGCTCACCCAGTTCATATCTCGGATGCCTCCGGCTCAACGGCACGGCCAGCCGCGTACTCTGCCGGACAGGCCGCAAACAAGGAGGATGGCCCGGGAACACCGCCGGGAGCCGCCAATCCCGATCCGGGCAGTCCATTCCCGCTTTGCTAATTCGGCCCGCGGGGAGCGGGTCTTGACCTCGTTCATATGCCTCGGTGGGGAAAAAAACCGGAAGAAATGCGAGGGCCTGCCGCCGACCGACCGGGTCGCCAGTCAGCCGCCGAGTTGCCGCCCACCCAATTCAGAAACGCGGGGCATCTCGGCACGAGGGATTCGCACGTCCAGAGCGAGGCAGCCTTCCTTGACGGATTGCCCGAGAATCTGCCCGTGCCGGCGAAGATAGGCCATCAGCCTCCCATTGGCCGGGTCGGCCTCGAGTTGTACTCGGACATAATGATTCCGGACGTGTTCAAGGACCCGTTGGGTCAGCCGATCCAGTCCGTCGCCCCGCACCGCGGAGACCTCCACCGCGTCGGGTTCGCCGGCTCGCAACAGATGAGCGGCGGACTCGTCGTGGAGGACGTCGATCTTGTTCAACACGGTGATGGCGGGAATCTGGCCGCAATCCATCTCGGACAACACCTGCCGAACCGCCCGCGTCTGCCCGACGGCATCCGGGCTGGAAGCGTCCACGACATGCAGCAGCAGGTCGGAATGGATCACTTCCTCCAGGGTGGCCCGAAAGGAGGCCACGAGCTGGTGGGGCAGGTTGCGAACGAAACCGACCGTATCGGAGAGCAGCGCCGTCTGGCCTCCACCCAGCTCCCAGCGGCGGGTTCTGGTGTCGAGCGTGGCGAAGAGCTGGTCGGCGACGTACGCACCGGCGTGCGTGAGGGCGTTCATCAGCGAGCTCTTGCCGGCGTTCGTGTATCCGACCAGCCCGATGGTGAAGAAATCGCGACGGGAATGTACTTCTCGCAGCCGCCGCCGGTCGATCTGGGCGATCTGCCGCCGCAGGAACGTCACCCTCTTCTGCACGATGCGGCGGTCGATCTCGATCTGCCGTTCACCCGGCCCGCGGGTGCCGATTCCGCCGACGGCGCCAGCCGCGGTGCCGCCGCCCGCTCCGGCGATACGCTCCAGGTGCGTCCACATACCGCGGAGGCGAGGGGCCGTGTACTCGAGCTGGGCCAGTTCGACCTGCAACCGGGCTTCGTTGGTGCGGGCCCGGCTGGCGAAGATGTCGAGAATCAGTTCCGTACGGTCGATGACATGGCGATGGAGAAGCTCTTCCAGATCGCGGATCTGCGAGGGCGTCAGCTCATTGTCGAAGATGACCAGGTCGGCCTGCTTGTCCTGCACATAGACGGCCAACTCCTGGGCTTTGCCGTGTCCTATGTAGGTGCCGGGGCAGATCCGCGTCCGCTTCTGGATCATGCGGCCGACGACCTCGGCGCCCGCAGCCCTGGCCAAGGCTGCCAGTTCCGCCAGCGGGTCGTAACGGGCGGCCGCACGGTCCTCGCCCGGAAGAAGAACCCCCACGAGAACGGCCCGCTCGGCCTGAACCTGGCTGGTGATGCGACGGCGGTCTTTCAACTCACTCCCGAACAGGATGCCCAACGGCCGCGAGCCGAGGGCCTGACGCATTGTAGGCGTCGAAATCCGCCGCGGTCAACCGCGCCCGGCGGACCAGGCGGGCCGCAGACACCAGCCCGCCGCAGGGGCCGCGGCACGTCGAGGCTCGCCGCCGCTCCGCAGGAGAAGGCGACGCCTTTCGCCCTTCGGCTAGAGGCTGCCATCCAGGGCCTCGATGACGGTGATGGCCGTGCCGTTGACCACGTCTTCGACGTCACAGGTCGGGTGCAGGATGTTGATGGGCCGCTCGAAACCCAGCGTGAGCGGGCCGATGGCCTCGGCGCCGCCGAGGTGCCGGACCAGCTTGCAAGCGATGTTGGCGGAGGCCAGGTTCGGGAAGATCAGCACGTTGGCGCGGCCCCGCAACTCGCAGAACGGGAAGTTCCGCTGCTGTATCTCGGGATTGACCGCCGTGTCCGCCTGCATCTCGCCGTCCACGCACAGGTTGGGGTCGCGGGCCCGGATCAGTTCCACCGCCTTCACCACGCGGCGGGTCTGCTCGCAGGGGGCCGTGCCGAAGTTGCTGAAGGAGAGCATCGCCACCTTGGGCGTGATATGGAAATAACGAGCGACCGCCGCGGTCATGAGGGCGATCTCGGCCAGTTCCTCGGCGCTGGGGTCGATCTGGGCGGTGCAATCCGCCATGAAGTACACGTTGTTCTTGGTCAGGACGATGTAAAGCCCGGCCATGCGCCGCACCCCGCGGCGAAGCTGGCAGGTCTGCAACAAGGCCTGCATCACGTATGGATAGCTGCGGCGAACGCCGGTGATGAGGCCGTCCACCTTGCCGGTTTCCAGCATCAGCCCGGCGAACCAGTCCGGGCGGCTCGAATAATACCAGGCATCCGCCCAGGTGACGCCCCGCCGCTGCCGACGCTGGTAAAAGTACTTGGCCAGCTCCTCGCGGTCCGGATGCCGCTTGGGATGCACGATCTCGATGCCCGACAGATCGACGCCGAACTCCTGCGCCCGCTCCTGAATCCGCTCGGGATCGCCGACCAGGACCGGGAGAGCGAACTCCTCCTCGAGAACGCGAACGGCGGCCCGGATGACGGTGGCGTGCTCGCCGTCGGCGAAGATGATTCGTTTGCGGCTGCCGCGGGCGCGATGGCGTATCTGGCCCATGAACTCGTGGGCCCGGGACAACGACGCCTCCAGCTTCATCTTGTAGGCATTCACATCCGGCAGCGGGAGACGGGCCACCCCCGACTCCACGGCGGCGCGAGCCACCGCCGCGGACTCCCAGGTCAGCACCCGCCGATCGAAGGGTTTGGGAATGATGTACTCCGGGCCGAACTGCAACCGTTTGAGGCCGTAGGCGCGGAGCACCTCGTCCGGCACATCCTCGCGAGCCAGGTCGGCGAGGGCCCGACAGGCGGCCAGCTTCATCTCCTCGTTGATCTTCCGCGCCCGCACATCCAAGGCCCCGCGGAAGATAAAGGGGAAACCCAACACGTTGTTGACCTGGTTCGGATAGTCGCTCCGCCCGGTGGCGATGATGGCATCCGGTCGGACAGCGCGGGCCACTTCCGGCAGGATCTCCGGCGTGGGATTGGCCATCGCGAAGATGATGGGGTTTTTGGCCATCTTCTTGATCATTTCACCGCTGACGATGCCGCCCTGGGACACTCCGGAAAAGACGTCCGCGCCCTCCAGGGCCTCGGCCAGGGTGCGGGCCGGCGTGTCCACGGCGAATTCGGCCTTGACGGGGTTCATGCCCTCCTCACGCCCCTTGTAAATGACGCCCTTGGTGTCAACGAGCATGAGGTTCTCCGGCTTGACGCCGAGGGCGATGTAGAACTTGCCGCAGGCGATCCCGGCGGCCCCCGCGCCGCTCATGACCACGCGGATCTGGTCGAGCCGCTTGCCGATCAACTGACAGGCATTGAGGAGCGCGGCCCCGGAGATGATGGCCGTGCCGTGCTGGTCGTCATGGAAGATCGGGATGTCCATCGAAGCCTGGAGTTCCTGTTCGATGCGAAAACACTCCGGCGCCTTGATGTCCTCCAGGTTGATGCCGCCGAAGGTGGGCTCCAGAGAACGGACGATCTCGATGAAACGATCGGGATCCAGCTCGTTGATTTCCAGGTCGAACACGTTGATGCCGGCGAAACGCTTGAAGAGCACGCCCTTGCCCTCCATGACCGGTTTGCCGGCCAGCGCGCCGATGTTCCCCAAGCCGAGCACGGCCGTGCCGTTGGAGATCACCGCGACCAGATTGCCCCGGGAGGTGAAGTCATAGGCCTTCTCGGGGTCGGCCTCGATCGCCAGGCAAGGCTCCGCCACACCGGGCGTGTAGGCGAGGGACAGATCGCGCTGGGTTGCGCAGGGTTTGGTGGGAACCGTCTCCACCTTGCCGGGAAACGGCTTGGAATGATATTCAAACGCCTGGGTCTTCAAGTCCATCGTCTTTGCTCCACATCCGGATGCGGAAACCGCCGGATGATGCGGCCCCCTGGTGACCTTCGCCCCGATCGCACCCGTGACCCGCGATCGGGCCATCACCAGACCGGTAGAGTAGGCAATCAACGTGCCGAAAGGGCTACACAAGACCCGACGGCTGGGGAATCAATCCCTTTTGCTTCGCGGCGGTAAGGATCAGTTCGCCGGTGGCCTCGACGGGGAACCGCTCCATGTTGATCACCAGGTCGTAGTGAGTGGGATTTTCCCAATCGAGATGGAAATGGTTCTTAACAAAACGAGCCCGTTCGTCTTCTATGGCCGTTACCTCGCGAGTCGCCGCGTCAATCGTCAGTTCTTTCTGGCTGGCGTAGCTTTCCACGCAGAACTCTCGCGGAGCGGTCAGCCGCACCGCCAGACCGGTATCCCTGGGCAGAATATGGGCGACCCCGCGACCGATAAAGATGGCGTGACCCTGGCGGGCGATGGAGAGGACCGTCTCGCTCAGGCGGCGAAAGTAGTCATCGCGGGTGTAGCGACTCTGCGTGAGCCCCCGCACGAACCCCTCCAGCCAACCCAGGTCGCGGCCATCCATGTGGGCGTAGAGGCGGCGGCGATAATCGTCGTCGCCGCTCATCACTTGCAGGATGTCGCGGTCGAAGATCGGCCATCCCAGCCGCTCGCTCAGCCACGTCGCCACCTTGAAGGCCGGCAACCCGACCGCGCGGGACAAGGCGATGTACGCGGCGACGGACGGCGGAGGCTGGTCGGGGGCCGCGGCCGGTTGCTGGGCCCTGGCCAGTTCCCAGTTTCGCATCTGGCGTTCGACGAGTTGGGCGAGTTCGCTGCTGCTCCATTTGCCGGGAGGACACATGGGATAGCTCCTCTCTGCCGAGGTCCCGCGCTCCCCCCCGCGGGTGCCGGATCAAACGTAGCTTTGGAGTGTGCGCATGTAATTGGCCCGCTCGAAAGCCGCCGGGTCGGCGCAGGATTTCTGGCTCATGCTGCCCTTCATCTGTTCAATCGAGACGTATTCGTGCTGCTCCATCCACTCGCGCATCTGCAATTCGATCTCCCCAAGCTGGCCGATGCCCTTGCGCAACAACACGGACAGCATTTGCGTGATGTCGGCGCCGGCCATGATCATCTTGATCACGTCTTCGGCGGTGGAGATGCCCCGGGCCGCGGCCAGACTCGCCTTCACATTGCCGTACAGGATGGCGATCCAGCGCAGCGGCAACCGCATCTCGAACGGAGTGCTCAGCACGACGTCGGGCACCACCGCCAGGTTCTCCAGGTCGAAGTCCGGCTGGTAGAACCGGTTGAACAGCACCAAAGCGTCGGCTCCCGCCTGATCCAGGCGGCGGGCCATCCACGCCATGGAACTGAAGAAAGGACCGATCTTGATCGCGACGGGGATCCGCACCGCCCGCTTGACGGCCTGCAAGACCTCCAGGTACCGCTCCTCGACCTGGGCGCCGGTCTCCGCGAAATCCGTGGCGATGAAGTAGACGTTCAACTCGAGGGCATCCGCGCCGGCCTGTTCGATCTTCTTGGCGTATTCGGTCCAGCCGCCGACGGAGACCCCGTTCAGGCTGCCGATGACCGGGATGCCCACGGCTTTCTTGGCGGCGGCGACATGTTCGAGGTACTCCTCCGGACCGAGCTTGTACTCGCCGGCCTCGGGGAAGTAGCTCAGCGCCTCGGCGTAGCTCTCGGCGCCATGCGACAGGTAATGGTCTAATTCATCCGCCTCGTGGCGAAGCTGCTCCTCGAAGAGGGAGTGCAGCACGACGGCGGACGCGCCGGCGTCCTCCAGATGGCGGATCTTGCCGAGGTCCGCGGTGAGCGGGCCGGCGGCGGCCACCAGAGGGTTCTTCAGCCTCATGCCCAGATAGGTTGTCGAAAGATCCATGATTGCTCTTTTCCGTCTTGGTTTGGGATTCGATCGCGGCCGCGGCGGCGGACGCTCCGGCGCGGGCCGCAGGGGCGAACGTCAGTGATCTCCCGCCCCGCCGTTGCCGCCGTGGCCATTGCCGTTGCCGCCGACGATGCGAATGGAAGCCAACTGCTCGTACATGTTCCACCGCTGCTCCACGTCGCGGCGGCCCAGCTCCAGCAATCGCTTGGCCTCCGCGGGGGCGCTCTTGGTCAGCATCTTGAAGCGGTTCTGATTGTACGCGAACTCCTCGTAGGGAATCGACGGCTTCTTGGAATCAAGCTGAAGCGGATTCTTGCCTTCGGCCGCCAGCGCCGGATTGAAGCGGAACAAGGGGAAATGCCCGCTCAACACGGCCTGCCGCTGCGTCTCCAGGCCGAGCCGCATGTTGATGCCGTGGGCGATGCAATGGCTGTAGGCGATGATCAGCGAGGGGCCGTTGTAATTCTCGGCCTCGATGAAGGCGCGGACCGTCTGGGCGTCGTTGGCGCCCATCGCCACGGTCGCCACGTAGATGGTGCCGTAGGTCATGGCCAGCATGGCCAGGTCCTTCTCCGCCTGCGGCTTGCCGCCGGCGGCGAACTTGGCGACGGCCCCGCGCGGGGTCGCCTTGGAGCACTGCCCGCCGGTGTTCGAGTATACCTCCGTATCCAGCACAAGCACGTTCACGTTGCGGCCGGAAGCCAGCACGTGGTCCAGCCCACCGTAGCCGATGTCGTAAGCCCAGCCGTCGCCGCCGATGATCCAGACGCTCTTGCGGACCAGGTAGTCGGCGAAGTGCGTCCGCAACCGCTCGGCATCGAGGCCCTCGACGCCGGCCAGCTTCTGCTTGAGTTGAGCGACCCGCTGCCGCTGCTCCTCGATGCCCCCCTCATCGGATTGGTCGGCGTTCAGGATCGACTCGACCAGGGAGACGCCCACCTGGTCGGCCACGCGCTTCAGCATCTCGCGGGCGTATTCGGCGTTCTTGTCCAAGGTCAGGCGGTAGCCGAAGCCGAACTCCGCGTTGTCCTCGAAGAGCGAATTGCACCAGGTCGGGCCGCGGCCCGCCGCGTTCACGGCGTACGGCGTGGTGGGCAGGTTGCCGCCGTAGATCGACGAACAGCCGGTGGCGTTGCTGAGGATCAGCCGATCGCCGAAGAGCTGGGTGAGCAGCTTGACGTAAGGGGTTTCGCCGCAACCGGCGCAGGCGCCCGAATACTCGAACAGCGGCTGAAGGAACTGCGAACCTTTGACCGTGTTGATCTTCACCTTGCGGCGGTCCAGCTCCGGCAGGGAGAGGAAGAAGTCGTAACACTCCCGCTCGCTTTCGCGGAGCGGCGGCTGGAAGGCCAGGTTGATCGCCTTGAGCCTGGTCTCCTTCTTGTTCTTCGCCGGGCACGCCTCCACGCACACGCCGCAGCCGGTGCAGTCCTCCGGCGCCACCTGCACGGTCATCACCAGCCCCTCGAACTCCTTGCCGCGGGCCTCCGCCGACTTGTAAGTCCGCGGCGCCTTGGCCAGCAAGGCCCGATCATAGGCCTTGAGCCGGATCGCCGCGTGCGGACAGACAATCGCGCACTTGCCGCACTGAATGCAGGTCTCCGGATCCCACACCGGGATCTCCAAGGCGATGTTCCGCTTCTCCCAGCGGGTGGTGTTCACCGGGAACACGCCGTCGTTGGGCAAGGCGCTGGTCGGCAGCAGGTCGCCGCGGCCGGCGATGATCTCGCCCAGGACCTCGCGCACGAACGGCGGCGCGGCCGCCGGCACGGGCGGCGGCTGCTCGATGGAACTGGTCGCACGGTCCGGGACGGGAATCTCGTACAGGTTCGCCAAGGTGCGGTCCACGGCGTCCCAATTCCGCTTGACGACGTCGTCGCCCTTGCGGCCGAATTCCTTCTTGATGGCGTTCTTGATGGCGGCGATGGCTTCCTCGCGCGGCAGCACGCCGGAGATCGCGAAGAAGCAGGTCTGCATGATGGTGTTCACACGGCCGCCCATGCCCGTCTCCTTGGCGACGTGGTAGGCGTCGATGGCGTACACCTTGATCTTCTTGTCGATGATCTGCTGCTGCACGTTGCGGGGGATCCGATCCCATGTCTCCGCCTGCGGATAGGGGCTATTCAGCAGAAAGGTGGCCCCGGGCGCCGCGTTGGCGAGCATGTCATACCGCTCCAGGAAGGTCCACGCGTGACAGGCGATGAAGTTCGCCGAAGTGATCAAATACGTCGAACGAATGGGACGCGGACCGAACCGCAGGTGGGAAACCGTGATGGAGCCGGCCTTCTTCGAATCATAGACGAAGAAGCCCTGGGCGAAGTTCGGCGTGTCGTCGCCGATGATCTTGATGGAGTTCTTGTTGGCCCCCACCGTGCCGTCCGAACCCAGCCCGTAGAACATCGCCCGCACCACGTCCGGACCCTCGGTCACGAACGCGGGGTCGTACTCCAGGCTGGTGTGGCTGACGTCGTCCTTGATGCCGACCGTGAAGTGATTCCGCGGCCGGGGCCGGGTCAACTCGTCAAACACCGCCTTGACCATCGCCGGCGTGAATTCCTTCGACGACAAGCCGTAGCGGCCGCCAATCACCCGCGGGGGCGAGGCCAGCGGCAGCCGGCCTTCGCTGTGGGCCTCGCCGATGGCCGTGACCACGTCTTTGTAGAGCGGTTCGCCTTCGGCCCCCGGCTCCTTGGTGCGATCCATCACGGCGATGCTCTTGACCGTCTTCGGCAACGCGGCCAGGAAGCGGCTGACATCCCAGGGGCGATACAGCCGAACCTTCACCAGGCCCACCCGCTCGCCGCGCTGGTTCAGGAAGTCCACCGTCTCATGCACCGTCTCCGCCCCGGAGCCCATGATGACGATCACTCGCTCGGCGTCGGGCACCCCGACATAATCAAACAGGTGATACTGGCGGCCGACGATGCCGGCCAGCCGGTCCATCGCCTTCTGCACGAGGTCCGGACACTTGGCATAAAACGGATTCGCCGTCTCGCGAGCCTGGAAGAAGACGTCGGGATTCTGGGAGGTCCCCCGCAGGATCGGGCGGTCGGGCGTCATGGCCCGTTCGCGATGCGCACGAACCAGTTCCTCGGGAATCATGGCCCGCATGTCGTCGAAGCTCAATTCCTCCATCTTCATGACTTCATGTGAGCTGCGGAATCCGTCGAAGAAGTGCAGGAAGGGAACTCGGGCCTCCAGCGTCGCGGCATGGGCCACCAGGGCCAAGTCCATGATCTCCTGCACGGAGCCGGAGGCCAGCAGCGCGTAGCCGGTCGATCGGCAGGCCATCACGTCGCTGTGGTCGCCGAAGATGCTGAGCGCGTGCGTTGCCACGGTCCGCGCGGACACGTGGAAGACGGTCGGAGTCAGCTCGCCGGCCATCTTGAACATGGTGGGAATCATCAGCAGGAGGCCCTGCGACGCGGTGAACGTCGTGGTCAGGGCGCCGGTGACGGCCGCGCCATGCACCGCGGCGACCGCACCGCCTTCGCTCTGCATCTCCACGACCGACGGAATGGTCCCCCAGATATTCGTGCGGCCTTCGGACGACCACTGATCGGCCCACTCTCCCATGGTCGACGAGGGAGTAATCGGGTAGATGGCAATGACTTCCGTCAACGCGTGAGCAACATGCGCGGCGGCCTGGTTGCCGTCGATCGTGACCATTTGACGCTTGTTCATGAATGAAGGTCTCCCATTTCGCTGTTCATCGCCGGTCGCCGAGGGCCACCGGTTCCTTGGAATGCCGGCTTGCCGGGTGGGACTTAACGGTCGGCGAAGGCTCGCAAACGAGCGGATTCCCCGCTGGGTTCCGCAGTCAGGCCCACGAGACTCGCGACGGGAAGCTCAAGGCAAACCACTTTACCGGCCAGCGTGACGCCGGCGGTCCTAAAGTACTGCGCCGCGTCTCATCCGGCAAGGGGTCGCGACGACCACGCCAGCCCCACCCAGGGCCGCCGCGGGACACCGGTGCTTCTCTATCGGCCACTTCGGCCCGGAACGGAAGTATTGATTTCGGACAGCGGGATGCAGACCTGAAGGCGGGGTGGCGGTAACGTGCCAGGAACAGCCTACGCCGGCCGGCGGCGGTGCGAAAGAATCCAGTCGGCCAAATCGCCAAAACCCTGCCCGGTGCGAAGGTCCGTGCGGAAGATCCGCCCCTCGGGGTTGAGACGGCGGAGATCCTCCGTCACCGCGGCGATGTCGAATCGGACGTGCGGCAGGAGATCGCATTTGGTCAGCAACACGGCGGAGACGTTCCGAAAAAGCAACGGATACTTGGAGGGTTTGTCGTCCCCCTCCGTGACGCTCAGCACACTGAGCCGCAGATGCTCGCCCAGGTCGAAATTGGCGGGGCAAATGGGGTTGCCTACGTTCTCGATCACCAGGATGTCGATATCGCCGAGGGGCAGCCGCTTGAGTCCCTGCTCCACCAGCGTCGCGTTCAGATGGCAGCCGCCCTCGGTCAGCAATTGCACCACCGGGACATCCAGGGCGGCGATGCGATCCGCATCGCGGGTCGTGGCCAAATCGCCCTCCATTACCCCCAGCCGAGCCTGGCGACGAAGAATCGGCAGCACCGCCTCCAGAACGGACGTCTTGCCCGCTCCGGCCCCGCCGAGAAGATTCACGCACAGAATGCCGCGTTCGTCGAAAGCACGCCGGTTGTTCTGAGCGGCGTGTTCGTTCTTGGCGAATACGTTTCGGAGGACTTCAACCTTCATCGGGCACCTCCGCCTCCAGCGAGATCAGCTCCAGCTCGTCCCCGCCGGCCGCATTCTCGCCGCGGCCGCCGCACGTCGGGCAATTCCACTGCCAGTCAATGATCGGAAAGGACGTGTGGCAGGCCGGGCAGTCCGCCTGGAGGTGGGTTCGTTCCACCGTCAATTCCGCGGTGCTACACACCGTGCCGTCGCGGGCCAGTTCGAACGCCTCGCGAAGCAGGTCGCCGTCAACCTGCCGCAAGGCCCCGATCCGGCAGTGCAGGCGGGTGATGCGGGTAGCGCCCACCCGGCGGGCCTCCCCCTCGGCCGCGGTCACCAACGCTTCCGCTATCGAGAATTCGTGCACGGGACCGGCCTGGCTGCCACCGCCAGGGCGGGCAAGGGCCGCCCGACCCGGGTGATCACTTCTTCAGCTTGGTCTTCAGCACCGTCAACAAGGTCTGGGGGTCGATGGGTTTCTGGAAAACACCGCTCAGGCCCAAGCTGGAATAATCGGTGCTGATGTTGAGGGAATTACCGACCGAGCTGAGCATGTAGACCGGCGCGGTGTTGCCCAGGGCTTTCAGCTCCTTGACAAAGCTGGTGCCGGCATCGACTTCCTCCATCATCAGGTCCACGATGATGAAGTCCGGCTGGTGTTCCTTGTATACTTTCAGCCCCTGTTCGGCGGTGAGGGCCTCGACCATGAGGTAGCCGTTCGGCTCCAGGATCATCCGCACGGCATCAAGGAAGTCCTGGTCGTCGTCGACGTACAGAATGACAAACTTACCGTCTTTCATGATACAACCCCGTTCACAGGTGCAGGTGCCTCAGCCGACGATCCCGAGAAGGCCTTCGCCGCATCGGCGAAGCCGCCTTCCCGCAAGAGCCGCTCCAGAAACCGCAGGGCTTCGCCCAGGTTGGCCTTGGCCGGCTCCGAGAGAGACTGTTCGAACTCATTGAACGCGTAGCCGCGGACGCCCAGCAGGTAGCCCTCCGTCGCCGCGCCGAACAACTCGTGCGCCAACCCCAGCACCGCGGCTGGCGACAGGCTGTGGCTGCTGAAGCTCACCTCCGCCCGCGGGGACAGACGCCGGAAGCGGAAGGGCGGCAAGCCGTCCACGGCGGCATCGGCGAAGATCACCACGTCATGCTCGGCCACGGCGGCCGAGTTCTCCACGGTGAGCTGGTAGTCCGTTTCGACGGTAACGTGGGGCAAACCCCACCCCTCGACCGCTTCGGCCAGAGCCGGACCGAGTCCGTCGTCGAGCCGGCCCGGATTGCCGTAGCCGATCAGCAGCACCCTGGGAATCGCCGTGCTCATCCCTTGCTCTTACGGTCCAGAAGGTTGCCTTGGTGATCCCGCAGCTCCACCGTCAGCGGCATCTGCCCCAACGCATGGGTGGCGCACGACAGGCACGGGTCATACGCCCGAATGGCTACCTCCACGTGGTTCAGCAGGCCCTCGGTGATCTCCGGCACGCCGGAAAGGTGATCCTTGGCGACCTTCTGCACGGCGCGGTTCATCGGCTCGTTGTTGTTGGTGGTGGACACGATCAGGTTGGCCATGACCACCTGGTCGTTCTTATTCACCTTGTAATGATGGAAGAGAGTGCCCCGCGGGGCCTCGATCAGGCCGACGCACTCGTCGCGGCGCTCACCCTTGACCACCAGGTCGTTGCCCTGCAAGTCCGGGTCGTGGAGCAGTTCCTTGATCTTCTCGATGGCATGGAGCAACTCGATGATCCTGGCCCAATGGTAGGCCATGGAGATGTTGTTCGGCCGACCGTGGGTGACGGCCATGAACTCCTTGCGCGCCGCCTCGGCCTCGGGCGTGTCGATGAAGTCCGCCGTGTTCAGCCGGGCCAGCGGGCCGACCCGATACCAGCCGTTCTCCGGACCGATGGACCTGATGAACGGGAACTTCATGTAGGACCACGGGCGGACTTCTTCGGCGATGTACTCCGTGTAGTTCTGATAGTCCACGTGGTCGAAGATCTTCTGGCCGTCGGCGGTGATGGCCCGCAGGCCCCCGTGGTATAGGTCCATCGCCCCATCCGCACGAATGAGCGAAAGGTGGTTGGACTCGAAGGAGCCGAAAGAAGCCAGCTTGTCGAGGTGCTCGACGGTGTAGTCCTTGGCGATCTTCAAAGCGCCGCGAGACCAGGCGAGCATCTGGTCGACATCCTTGAGCAGGAAATCCCGCTCGTCGATGGAGAGATTCTTGTTGATGCCGCCGGGAATCGCCCCGGTCCCGTGGATCTTCTTGCCGGCGGTGCGGAGGATGACCTCCTGGCCGTATTTCCGCATCATCACGCCCTGCACGGCCAGCTCAGGGAACTTCGCCGCGACGCCGATGACGTTGCGAATCGCCACGTCCGCCGCGAAACCCGAGAACGGATCGCCCGGCTTGCCGAACAGCAGGTCGGGCGAGACCAGATGGAAGAAATGCAGGGCGTGGGACTGGAAGAACTGGCCGTAGTGCATCAGCCGCCGCATCTTCTCGGCGGTCGGGGTCAGCTTTTCCCCGCCGACGATGCGGTCCATGGCCTTGGCCGCGGCCAGGTGGTGGCTGACCGGACAGATGCCGCAGAGCCGCTGCACCAGCACGGGCACCTCCCAGAAGGGCCGGCTCTGGATGAACCGCTCGAACCCGCGGAACTCCACGATGTGCAGCCGCGTCTGCTGGACCTGCCGGTTCTCGTCGAGCAGGATGGTGACCTTTCCGTGGCCTTCGACCCGAGTGACCGGTTCGATGACGATTCTGCGCTTTCCATTCAGGGCTACCACGTGCAACCTCCGCGAGGGATCAGTCGTACTTGATCAGTTCGTAGGGCAGATTCAGCGGCTGATTGGTCAGCAACGCCGTCAGGGCCTGCCAGATGGTGTCGGCCGAGGGCGGACACCCGGGCAGGTGATAATCGATCTTCACCACCTCGTGGCAGGGATAGACCTTGCCGAGCAGGAGGGGAATCTCCGGATCGTTGGGGATCCGCCGCGCGGGATTATGCACCGTCGGGCCGTGGAGATAGGCCTCCTCGAGGCATTCCTTCAGGGGAATCGTGTTGCGCATGGCCGGGATGCCGCCCATCGTGGCGCAGTCGCCCAGCGAGATGAGAATGTCGCAGTGCTTGCGGAAATCCTGTAGGACGCGGACGTTCTCCTCGTTGCAGCAGCCGCCCTCGATGAGCCCGACGGCGCAACGGCCGGTGAATTCCTTGATGTCGTCGATGGGCGACTTGTCGAAGTCCACCAGCTCGACCAGCTTCAGGATTCGGTCGTCAATGTCCAGGATGGACATGTGGCAGCCGAAGCAGCCGGCCAGGGACGTTGTCGCGACTTTCGGTTTGGCCATGATCGTGCTCCTTACTTCCCGGCCGCCGCGGCTTCCACCTCGGAGCCGATCGGCTGATGGTCGTACCGCCGCTTGCCCACGGGGATGGCGTAGCCCACCCGCTTGTGAAGGATGGCCCCGACCGGGCAAACCTCCACGGCCTTGTCGGTGACGGCGATGTTGGTCTCGGCCAGGAAGGCCTCGGCGTTGACGGCGACCCGCTTGTGCGGGCCGCGGCCGACGAATTGGAAGACATTCTTGCCGTCCACGTCGCGCGAGGCGCGAATGCACCGCGCGCACAGGATGCAACGGTTGTGGTCGATGAAGATGTCGGGATGCGAGGCGTCCACGTCCCGCTTGGGGAACTGGTAGGGGAACCGCGGAGCGGTGATGCCGAGCCGGTAGGCCATGGCCTGCAACTCGCAGTTGCCGCTCTTCTCGCAGAACATGCAGAAGTGATTGCCCTCGACGAAGAGCATCTCCACGATGATCCGCCGAACCTTCGTCACCGCCTCGGTGTTGTTTTCCACGATCATGCCGGGAGCGATGGGCTGCGTGCAGGCGGCCTGCGGCCGGCCGTTCACCAGCACGGTGCAGACTCGGCAACTGCCGTGCGGAACCAGCCCCCTGAGATAGCAGAGCCGCGGGATGTAGACCCCGGCCGCCTCCGCCGCCTCCATGATCGTCTGCCCGGGACGGCCCTTGATCTCAGCGCCGTCAATGACGAAGTTGATCGTTTCACTCATGGCAGGGTTCCTTCTCCGTCAAATGTGGACCGATTGCCGCCCCACGATGGCCTCGGCGTCGGCCACGGCCGCGCGGAGGTCGAAGGTCGGCTGAAGGCCGGTGGCGTTCTCGCGGACCAGGGCCATGTACGCCGGCCGGAAATTCTTGAGGGTCGTCAGCACGGGATTGGCCGAAGTCTGGCCCAGGCCGCACCGGCTGGCCATTTTCACCGCCTCGCCCAGTTCCTGAAGGTACTTCAAGTCGCCCGGCTCGCCGCGGCCCTCGATGATCTGCCCCAGCCGCTCCTTCAGCAGCACGTTGCCCACACGGCACGGAGTGCAGTAGCCGCAACTCTCCTCGATGAAGAAATCCATGAACCGCTTGGCGACCTTGAGGATGTTCCGCTCCGGGCCGAAGATCATGATCGACCCGCCAGTGGCCAGGTCGTCGAAGCAGATCGTCCGCGAGTAGCCCTCCGGGCCGACCATCTGCCCGCTCGCCCCGCCGACCTGCACGGCCATGGCGTCCTCGGCGCCGGCCATCTTCAGCACGTCGGCCAGCTTGATGCCCAGCTCCACCTCGTACACGCCGGGCCGCTTGCAGTCGCCGGAGATGCTCAACAACTTCGTCCCCGTACTGCCCGCCGAGCCATGCTCCGCGAAAGTGCCCGGCCCGTCCTCCAGGATCTTCGTCACGCAGCAGAGGGTCTCGACGTTGTTCACCACGGTCGGGCAGCCGAGATAGCCCTTCTGGGCCGGGAAGGGCGGGCGGTTCTTGGGATCGCCCCGCAAGCCTTCGCAGGAACTGAGCAGGGCGGTCTCCTCGCCGCACACATAGGCCCCGGCCCCCATCTGGATGCGGATGTCGAAGTGGAAGCCCTGTTTGCCGAGGATGTTGCGGCCCAGCAGCCCGTCGTCACGCCGCTTTTGCAGGACGTGCTCCAGAAACTCCCGTAGATAGGCATACTCGCCGCGGAGGTAGAGAATGCCCTCGTCGGAGCCGATGGCGTAACCGGCGATGGTCATGCCGGCGAAGACGCGGTCCGCCCGCTCGGTGAGGATGACACGATCCTTGAAGGTGCCCGGCTCGCCCTCGTCGGCGTTGCAGACGACGTACCGCTTCTCGCCGGGCGCGGCCCGCGTGAATTCCCACTTCATGCCGGTGGGGAAGCCCGCCCCGCCGCGGCCGCGGAGCCGGGCGGTCTTGACGGCGCGAATCACCTCCACCGGCGTCATGGCAATGGCCTTGCGAATGGCCTCGCCGCGATTGATCGGGCCGAAGATGATCGGGCCTTCCTTGCGAATGTTGTTCTTCACCATCGCATGCACCAGCTCGTGGGCGTTGTTGCCGTCGCCCAGGCGATGCACGAGACGATTGGGATCCATGTGGCTCCGCAGATCACGCACGATCTGCCGGGCCGCGTCGGTGGACAGCTCCGTGACCACGACCTCGTTGATCAGGGCCGCCGGGGCCTGGTCGCACATGCCGATGCAGGGGGTGTACTCCAGCGTGATCTTGCCGTCCAGCGTGGTCTCGTTGAACTGGATGCCCAGCTCCTCCGAGAAGGCCTTGGCGACCCGCTCGCTGCCGGCCATCTCGTCGATGATGTCGTTGCACAGCCGGATGACCACCTTGCCCTTGGGCCGCGCTGAGAGGAAGGCGTAAAAAGACACGACGCTCTCCACTTCCACCCGGTGGGTGCCGACCTGCCGGGCAATCAAAGTCATGGCTTCGCCGCTGACGCAGCCGAACTGCTGCTGGACGGCACGCACGATGTCCATCATCCGCCGGCGATCGTTACCAAAGGACTCACAGATCTGCTTGATGGCTGCCTGGGGACTTCCGCTCATAGGCACCTCAATGGTCGTTCAGGCCGATTTGCCCTGATCTCCACTCACACGGCCGCACACGATCGGCGCGACAAGGTCTCCTGACCTTGCTTGTAACCGACTGCCACGCACCCACTCCGGGGGCCGATGCAACAACGACTTCCCCGGCAAGCCGATCAGTCGACCCGCCCGCAAGACACGCTGGCCGCCCGCCCACGCTCACAAGTTCGGCAGCAAGCAATCTGCGGGCCATCCGCCTGCGCGGGATTCCGGATGCTAACCGAACCCACTACTCTTTTGCAAACCCGAGGCGGGTCCGGCGTCACCAGGGCGACTGCGGGGGCCAACGTGCGCGATTTCACCCACCGCCACGTCACCAGCCACGAGGCGGTCGGCTAAATCACTCTATTCGGACAACATTAAATGGTTTTTGCGACAGCCCTTCATCGCTCTGTGTGCCGAGGCCCGGTATGCGGATCGTGAAACGGGATCCCTCGCCTGGTCGAGATCGAACAACAATAGTTCCGCCGGACTGTTCCACAACCGCGCGCACGATGCTCAGGCCCAATCCGCTGCCCGTGATTCCGGCCTCCAGCGCCAAGCGGCCCCGACGATACGCATCGAACATCTCCTGCTGAGTCTCCACCGGCATGCCGAGACCTGTGTCCTCGACGGTCAGACAGACCTCGTCGGCCGGCCGCGTCGCAGTGACTCGGACCGTTCCGGGGGCTGGCGTATACTTGATGGCGTTGTCGATCAGATTCCCCATCGCGTCCGCCAGATCCAACGGCTCAACCGGCACCATCAGATCCTGCTCGGCCGCGATCTCCCTCACCAATTGCAGACCTTTGGCCAAAGCCAACGGGGCGAACCGCTCGCACAGATCGCCCAGCACCTTGCCCGCGTCCGCAGCCGAGCCGGACCGTCGTTGCGGATCCGCCTCTTGCAGCCGGGCGAAGGTGAGAAGATCCGTCACCTGGTCGATGGCCTCCCGGCAACGGCGGATGACCTTGTCGTAGTACAAGTCGAGGGATTCCTTCGGGACCAGGCCGTCGCGAATCAACCCGACCTGTGTTTGGATCACGGCGAGGGGGCTTTTCAACTGGTGCGCCGCCGTCCGCATGAACTGGGCCTTGCGACGCTGCAACTCCTGCAAGACCTCCTGCGACTGGCGAAGGGCTTGGTTGGTGGCCCGAAGCACCCGCTCCCGCTCGTCGAGCCGCGAGGCGATGCGCAGGGTGAAGTACAAGGTTCCGAAGATGCCGCAGCCCACCACGATCGCCGCCGCCCAGACGTAGGCCGACTCGGCATACAGCCCGAACCCGCTGCGGCTGGGCAGGAACTCGTAGTGCGGTCTCAGGACACCGTACAGTTCGCCCACGCCCATCCCCGCGTACAAAGCGAAGGCCCAGGCTCCCTGCAAGATGGCCTGCCAGGCCCTGAGCAGCAGTGAGGCGATGGCCATGTGGAAAAGGTAAAAAATGGCCATCGGGTTCTCGACGCCGCCCGTGTACCGCAGAATGGCCGTGAGCAGCAGGAGATCGACCGCGATCTGAGCGTTGGCCCAGGTGACCGCCGCCCGAAGGGCCCGGTGGTCGCCCTCTCCAACGCGGGCGATGTATCGTCGAAGCCCGACCGACACGCCGGTCCAGAGCACGTTCACGGTCGTCAACGCGACCAGGACCCAGGTCAACCCGGCCGGTCGGCTCACCGCCGGATTCAGGAGCTGCTCCACGGTGACGCAAAGCCAGGAGCACAGGATCATGATCCAGCGGAGGTTGATGAACCACCGCAACCGGATCAGCGAGATGAGGGCCTCCGCCCGGTAGCCCCGCCTGGCCAGCGACTCCTCCACCAGATCCGTCATCATGCTTCAGCTCGATTTCGCTCCGCCAGCCGACGCCTGCCGGACCGCCTGAAGAAGGGTGGCCGCATCGAAGGGTTTCTCCACGAACCCATCCGCGGCACCCAGCGAGAAGCCCGCTTCCTCCGCCTGCTCCCGCCAGGCGGCCTCGCCGATGGAGGAAATGAAAATCAGCGGAGTGTTCGCGTGCGACGGGCTGTTCCGCAGTGCTCTGGCGACAGCGAAGCCTTCCATCGGTGTGTCCAGCATGATGTCGAGGAGGATCGCCGCCGGCACCAAGCGGCGGGCGGCATCCAACCCGGCCGCCGCGGTTACCGCCCCCTCGACTGTGTAGCCATCCGCCTCCAGAACGAGGCGGACGGCGTCATGCACGTCGGGATCGTCATCGATCACCAGAATGGTCCGACCCGCGGCGTCCATGGTCCACCAGGATTCCCCTACGGTTCAACAGATCCGCGGCAGTTCCTCGCCGTAGGGCCGTTGGATGATCCGCTGCCCGCCGGCCCGCGTGTGCAACTCCACCAGCGGCGGGTTCAGGTCGGTCACTTCGCCGATGACGGCGGCGTTTCGGCCTTCCCGCCGCCGCCGCATGGCTTGCAGCACCCGATCGGCGTCGCCCGCCGCCACGAGGCACACGAGAAGTCCCTCGTTGGCCACCGTCACCGGATCCAGCCCCAGCATCTCCGCGGCATGACGGGCCGTGGGCGAAAGCGGGAGACGGTCCTCGTCAATCCGGATGCTCAGCCGGCACTGCTCACTGATATCCGCCAGGACTCCGGCCAGCCCGCCTCGCGTCGCATCGCGAATAAACCGAACGTCCGCCCCGGTGTCAAGCACGTCGGCCACCAGGTGGTTCAGCGGCACGGCGTCGCTGCGGAGGTCGGACTCGAAGGCGATGCCGTTGCGGACGGACATGATCGTCAGCCCATGCTCCGCCAGGCGGCCGTTGACGAGGATGACATCACCGGCCCGCACCCGGGAAACGTCGAGCCGCACGCCGGGCCGCAACCGCCCGACGCCGGCCGTATTGATGAACAAGCCGTCCCCGCCGCGGTGCTCGATGACCTTCGTGTCCCCGGTCACGACCTGCACGTCGGCCGCCCGGGCCGTCGCGGCGATGGACGCGACGATCCGCTTCAACACCGCGAAGGGCAAGCCCTCCTCGATGATGAGGCCCAGACTCAGCGCGACGGGCGTCGCCCCCATCACCGACAGGTCATTCACCGTCCCCGCCACCGCCAGCACGCCGATGTCCCCGCCGGGAAACTCCAGCGGCGTCACCACGAACGAGTCCGTCGTGAAGACCACCTCGCCGGCCTCCCACGGCAACACCGCGCTGTCCGTCAGCGGGGCCAACCGCTCATTGGTCAGGGCGGGCAGCACACACTCCTGAATGAGGCGGTTGGTCAGTTCCCCCCCGCCGCCGTGGGCCAGGACCACGCGATCATGCCCGCCAGGCAGTGTCTCCGTCGCGCACACGATGAAACCTCCCAACTCCGCTCAGGACCGCCCGACGGTTGCCATGCGGCGGTACTTGTGCCACGCCGCGCAGGTTCCCTCGCTGCTGACCATGCAGGGGCCGACCGGTTCGGCCGGCGTGCAGACCGTGCCGAAAAGGTTGCAGTCCGGCGGCGTGACCTTGCCCTGAATCACTTCCCCGCAACGGCAGGCAGGGTGATCATGGTCCTCGCCCAACTGGACCCCAAAACGCTCCAGGGCATCGAAACGCCGATAGTTGGCCGCCAGCTCCAGGCCGCTCCGCGGGATCACGCCCAAGGCCCGCCACGGCGTGTCCGCGGTCACGAAGCACTGCTCCAGCAACCGCTTCGCCGCCGGATTGCCCTCCTCCGACACCACGACGGGATAGACATTCTCCACTGCGGCGCGGCCCTCGACCACCTGCCGCAGCAGGGCCGCGAGGCCCGCCAGGATCTGCGGCGGCTCGAACCCTGCCACGACGCAGGGCTTGCCGAAATGGTTCACGATCGGCCGATAGGCGGCCGCCCCGATGATCACGCTGACATGCCCCGGGCACAGGAAACCCTCGAGCGGCACGTCCCCTCCCGCCAGCAGGGCCAGCATCGCGGGCACCACCAGCTTGTGGCACATCAACACCGAGAAGTTCTCCACGCCGTCCCGCTCCGCCTCCAGGACCGTCGCCGCCGTCGCCGGGGCCGTCGTCTCGAACCCCACCCCGAGGAAGACCACCTGCTCCGCCGGATGCGCGCGGGCCACGGCCAACGCCGTCCGCGCCGAGCCGACCACCTGCACGCGGGCCCCCTCGGCTCGCCGCTTCTCCAGGCTGCCCAGCCGGCCGGGCACGCGGACCATGTCGCCATAGGTGGTGAGGATCACGTCGCGGCCGGCCAGCTCGATGGCCGCGTCGATATGCCGTTGGGCGGTCACGCACACCGGGCACCCCGGCCCGCTCACCAGCCGCACGTTCGGCGGCAGGAGCGAATGCACCCCGCTCCGAAAGGCCGACACCGTGTGCGTCCCGCAGACCTCCATGATCTGCACCGGCCGCCCGATCCCTTCGGCCAAGCGGGCCACTTCCGCGCGGAGGGCATCGACGGAGAGGCTCAACTCATCCCCCCTTCCCGTCCAGGGCTGCGGGATCGTCGATCTGCAATTGCCGCAGGTAGTCCCACGTCTCGAGCGCCTCGCGCTCGTCCATCGTGGAGATGGCGAACCCGGCGTGAACCAGCACCCAGTCCCCCGCCGCAGCCTCCGGTGTGAGCACGCGGCTCACCCGAACGCGGTTGCCCTGGAAATCGACAAGGATCTCCTCATCTTCCGCTGCGAGCACTTTGCCGGGAACAGCCAGGCACATGGTCAAACCTCTTCGTTCCACGCCGCGGCAGCCGAGGCCTGCCCCAAAGCCAAGGCCGCGTCGCCGCAGGATGCCCGCTGCGACACGAGCACCCGCAGCCGCCGCCGCTCCAAACACTCGGTCAGCCGGGCCCGTAGCCGCCGGTTCGCCAGACAACCGCCCGACAGGGCCACCAGATCCGTGCCGCACTGCTCGGCAGCCAGCTCGGCGGCCGCGGCCAGCAGGACCGCCACGGCCTCATGGAATCCCGCCGCGATCTCGCCCACGTCGCGGCCCGCGCGGAGATCCCGCACCACGGCCCGCACCATCGGAGCCACTGACATCCTAATCGTCTGCGCCTCTGTCGGCAGCCCGCACGGGTACGGCTCCGCCGAAGCGTCGCCCGCCGCCGCCGCCAGGGCGATGGCCGCCTGGGCCTCGCGGACATTGCGGAGGCACAGCCCGACGAGGGCACTGATTCCGTCGACCCC
>Ga0129299_1000343_pt1 | contig 29139 bp, 24 predicted proteins | sample ConPoolayeCmetaG_FD_94477 | JGI IMG/M metagenome (GOLD analysis project Ga0129299, IMG submission 94477) | Hot spring microbial mat communities from California, USA to study Microbial Dark Matter (Phase II) - Cone Pool mat layer C metaG ...
CGTTGATTTTCTCGGCGGCGCTGCCCGCCGCACAAGCCGCCGCCGCGCAAGCCGCACTGGCGATTGTCCGGCGCGAGCCCGAACGCCGCGCGCGCCTCATGGCACATGCGCAGATGCTGCGTGACGGCCTGCGCGCGGCGGGGTTCGACACCGGCAATTCCTGCACACCGATTGTTCCACTGATTACCGGCGCGCGCGACGGTTGGCGCGCTATGGCGGGCGTTGTATCAAGAGGATATTTTCACCAGCCCGGTGGTCTCACCCGCAGTGCCGCGCGGCCGCGACATGTTGCGCCTGGCCGTCACGGCGGCGCACACACCCGCGCATCTCGAGCGGCTGATCGCCGCCTGTCACAGCGCCGCGCGCGCCCTCGGCATGATCTGATTCACAGGGCGCCCTCGAAGACGCGGTAGCGCCGCCGCGGCACCCCGCCGACAAAACCCATCATGCGCTGCGCCGCACGATTGTCGTCCAACACCCAGCCGAAGTGCAACTGCTGATAGTGCCGGCGCAGGAAGGCATCAGCCTCGCTATACAACAGCGCCACCAGGCCCAGATGCCGCACGTGTTCCTTGACACCAATCATCAAGGTGCGCGCGCGTTGCAGGCGCCGCCGCCGCGCCAGCAAATGCAGCATCCGCGCCGGTTCGCTCCAGCCGCGCGACGCCAGCAGCGCTTCGTTGATGTCGGACACGGCCAGATACATGCCCACGGGCTCGCCATCATAGTATGCCAGCAGGGAAGTTTCCGAATGGCCGAACACGCGCAGAAAGGTGGCGATCGAGTATGCTTCCTCGCGTGTCAACGGGGCAAAGCCCCAGTTGTCTGCCCAGCATTCATTGTACAAGTGGCGCGCGGTCTCCACATCCCGATGCAATGTGAACTGTGTGATGCGCCGCACGCGCACACGCGGATTGCGCTGTAACCGCGCAACGATGCGGCATCCCGTGGCCGGTGCAGGATTGCTCACGGGTTTGTCATATTCCAACAAATCCTTAATGCCTTTCAGACCGCACTGCGCCGCCATTTCAGGGTAATATGGCGGATTGTATGGCATCATGAACGCCGGCGGCGCTTCAAAAGCCGTCTACCAAGAACCCTGTTTCGCCATGCGTGCTGGGGCTGAGCGGCCCGCGCATGCAGCGCAGGCCGCGGGCGCGCAACCATGCGGCGGCCGCGGCAAACAGCGCCGCTGCAGTGGCGGCATTATCTTCGCATTCAAAAAAACCGAACGAACCTGTATCAGCAGGCCAGTGCGCGGCGCACACCCGGTCGTGCTGCGCACTGATGCGCCTCACAGGCTGCCCGTCGCGCCACGCGACAAACAACGCGCCGTCGGCATGGCGCCAAAACGGTTCGTGCTGCTGATCGAGCACGCGCCGCGCCAGCCACGCGAGCGGCGGCGGCCAATGCGGGTCGCCCGTGTACATGAGGCGCGGCACGTCCAGAAATGCGCGCATGCCCTGCGGCGTTGTTACCTGTTCAACAGAGACGGCCATGAGCGCTGCACGTGGTCAAACGACAAAAAGTGTTGACTGCAAACGACACAACATGTTGATTGAACTGCGCCGCCACGATGTATCACGCCCTGCACTGATGCGCGGGTGCGCTGACAGCCGCGTGCGGCGGTTGCTGCGCTTCATCCACTAACAACGTGGCGCGAGGCTGGCTGGGCTGTGCGCGGCTGGCCGCGACGGCTTCCTGCAGCCACTGCCGATGATTCACCACCGGGCAGGGCTTGCGCCAATCGCTGGCCGCGCCTTGGTGCGCCCGCACGCGCTGGAAAAACGATGAGCGCAAAACGTCAGCCAGCGATTTGTTGTTGATATTGTCAACGGTAAACGGATAAAACGCGCACGGTTCCACATCACCCTTGCACGTGATGAGCACATAGTAGCGCCCAGCGCAGATGCAGCCGCCCACGAGCGGGCCGTCATTCAGAAAATCAAAGACCGTAATGGTGTTGGCACAACACACCTCGGCCAGGCGCTGGCGGCGATGTTCACGCTGCTCATCCGTCGGAATCAACGCCCAATCAGGCGCGTCCCCCACAGGCGTATACTGATAATACCAGCCCACAAAGCAGCCCTGCTCGCGCATACAATTGATAAAGTCATCGCTGACAACCACATCACTATTCTGCCGTGTCACCGTGACAGAATAGCCGAAATGAACGCCATAGGCGCGGCACAGCGCCATGCTGTGCATGACGCGCGCAAACACGCCCGCGCCGCGCCGCGTAGGACTTATTGTGATGAAGCCGGGCCGCCAGAAGCCGTGGCGGCGCGTGCAGCGTCAGCGTTGCCATGGAATGATGAAAAGCGGCTGCGTGCCGTAATAGCGGCGGTGCGCCGCGCGCGTGGCAGGTGAGAATTGGCGCGCCGTGCGCAGACGCTCGAACATGCCGCACAGAAACGCCTGACCCTCCGGTGTAAAAACACACGGATGAAACACGCGCAACGCGACCACGCGCCGCACCACCCAGCGCACAATAATGTCCAGACGTGATTTTACCATGAGCCATTCCTGGCATCATTGTGCCATGCCATCTTTGCGCATGTCAAACGCCGCGGGCTTTCCCAGCTCCGGCGACTAGCTGTGGAGTGCGGCAGCACAGCTGCCGCTTTTTCGAGTGGAAGGGCCACGGCTAAAGCCGCGGCTACAGCTTCTGTAGCTGCGCCTTCAGGCGCGGCCACACATGCTGATGACTCGTCGCCGGATCCAGACGACGCACGATGACAACTGACAGGACCAGCATGACGGCCGCTGGCTCGGGGATGACGTTGGGCGCGCCGGGTGTCGGCGGCATGAACATTCCTGCATTGGTCGCGCCATCAGGATACCATCCATACGACACGTCATCCAATTGCGCACCGAACATCACCTGATGCAGAATAGTGGTAGTTGCGCCGCTAATATGAGAGAGAAATAATTGTTCGCCGTTTTTTGACAATTTGAATAATGCGTGCCAAACTCCCAAATTGGTTGCGCCGTCAGCCCATACAACAACGAAACCCGTTGGCGCAATCTGAGCCACGCTGGGCAAGGCGTATTCCGTGAGCGTGGTTGGCCGGTCAGTGAGAAACAGATTCGAGAGCGGCCAGGGGACGAGGCTGGGATTATACAGTTCTACCCAATCCGGCGTGTTGCCGTATTCATCGCGCACACTGCCGGTGTTGCTGGCCATAAACTCGTTAATCAGAAGCGGCGGGAAGGCTGGGGTCGTTGCCGTACAGACAATCTCAATACTGTTTGATGCCACGGGCACCCCGCGCGGGTTCATGCCCCACAGTACGACAAGATTAGTGCCTGGAACAAGCGTCACGTCAGCCTGCCAGTTGCTCAATGACAGCCAAGTTGCATCCAGCGCCGGCGCGTAGCCCTCCTGGCGCAGATGGTGTACGACAAAGCCGGCTGTGCCGGAGAGCTGCACGGTGCGGTTGCTGGTGGCGAATGGCGCGCCGTTGTTGGTCGTGATGCGGAAGGGCGCTTGGGCAGGGATGCGGCGCAGCGCGCACTCACGGCGGTCGTTGATAAAGGCAAGATCGCCTGCAAAACTGGCGGGCTGGTCATCCGTGAGACTGTAGAAATGACCGGCCCAGCGCGTCAGATAGTTCGTGTTGAAGCTGGTGTCAACAATGTCAAGCACATGGCTGTACAAGCGGCGCAGATTGCGGGGGAGCACGATAATTTTGCCCAGGTTGTAGGCATTGCCACTGTTGTTGCCGTACAGCGGGGCGTTGGTGCCGCGAATCCACACGTTAGGCTCGTATGCCCAGTCCATGTCAATCGGCAGAGCCAGCATGCGGCCGTCCGTAGGGCGCTGGTAGAACAGCATGTTGTGATGGCCGCCGAAGTTGTACGTGTCAAAGATGCAGTGCAAGGCATGCGAGGCGAAGAGCCGCATCCACTGGTCTTCGTCAATGATCTGCGGCGACATGACATCAAGTACGCTGCCGGTGGCGCTCATCAATTTACACAGGCTTATCAAACCGCGATAGTCATCATATTGCTGGCGGTTGCTCATCAAGAAATGCCAGCGATAATACTGCGGATCGTTGCCTAGATCGTGCAAATCAATTTGCAGGCGGTTTTGCAGATTCTTATCCGGAGCGATTTTGATGCTCTCGGGATTACCATCTACCGTGGTGCTTGAGTAGTAGATCAGCTCAAATTTGTGCAACGAGCCATCACTGCCATTGGGCCAGAGCGAATCAAAATACGCGCCTTGGTAGCGGCCCATCATCAGCAGCGCAGATGACGTGTAATCTGCGCGCGGCGCAATGCAGCGCACAATGTCGTCATATTGGCAGGGGATATTGCCGGCACGATTCATGGTTTGTTTGACGAGCAGCTCTTCAACGGAATGCACCATGCCGTAGGTCGTGCCTTGCAGGCGGCCGCCACGGTCGAGGCTGATGGCGGTGTGGAAGCCGCGGAACGGCTCGTCGGCATTGAATTTCACGGTGTAGCCCGTCAGCGATCCTTTGCGGGTTGAGACGCCTTTCAAGCGGATGCCGGCATCATAGAACGCGCGCTGCTCGTTGTAAAGCACGGTGCCGCGCTCCAACGCGTTGTTCATCACATTCGGATTGTCGTGCAGGCGGGTCACCTCGCTGGGCAACATGATCAAGCGCACATGGTGAACGGGCTTGAGCGAGGTTTGATTGTCTTGCACGACGTAGAGCGCACGCGAGGCCGCGCCGGCCGAAGGGTAATATGACGTGGCATTTGCGCCGTCCACCGCCTGCACATAGAATTGCACAATCTGCGCGGAGCTTTGGCCGGGAATCGTGCCAAGATACGCGGCGTTGGTATGTGTCATGAGTGCGGATTGCCACGCGCCTTCCTGCACGGACCACCACAGGCGGCAGGCCTGCACGCCATCCGGGTCTGATGCCGTAACGCGCACGCTGACAGGCTGGCCGGGATCGGGCACGGCAGGGGAGTGACGGAAGCCAGAGAACGTTGGTCCGAGATTAGCAACACGGCGCGAGTTGGGCGCGCCCGGTGTGCCGCTTAACGCATGCTGGTGCAGCACCGTGGTGCGCGGCACGCGGTTGAAATACAAACGCGTGTGCAGGAGTGGCGCGCCCGCCAGCCACTTGGCTTTGAAAGAAATTTCATATTCCACACCGGCGCTCACCACGGCATTCGACAGCGTCGCTTCAATGTGATTGTGCATGTATTCGGCCGGCCCAGTGGCAACCAGATGCAGCACGTGATTGCCGGGCGTGTCAGGATCAGCAATCACGGCGCTGCGCGCGTGGGTGCCGAGAAAGCGCCAATGATTGGAACCATGTTCAAACGAACCATTGCGCAGAATGTCACGCGGCGCCGTTGCGGGATTTTCGATGACGCGCACATTGTCCAGCAACGCTTCACCGGCTTCGAGCAACCCCAGCACAAGCTCCTGAAATTCTGACGGGCGCAGGGCGTTGTCAGCGACGTTGCGATAGGTGTAGGTGAACCAGCCATTGCGGGAGGATTCATCGCTGGCGGCCCAAGCGGCGGGATTGTTGTTGTCGGCACGCGGGTCGCACAATTCAAGACTGCTGCAGGCGCCATCAGCATAGTCCGGCCACGGGCGCGCATCGTAGTAGCGCACGCTGTCGGCCGGATTGCCAGCGGCATCGAGCGAGACAAGGCGCTCGCCCGCATTGGCCAGCCGCCCGCTGAAGTTGCCGATAATGCGCGCAGCGGGATGCAGTGCTTGCAACGCAGCGGTGTCGCGCGCCACGACCAGATATTCACCACCGGTCAGCACCGTGCCGGGAGGGAACGTGTAGGTGACAGCCTCTTGGAATTTCCAGCCAGAGAGGTCCACGGTGAGGCGGTAGGATTGTGTAGTTCAATCCATTCTTGTTCAACTTCTACGGCTGGCGCGCCGGTTGCCAGACACAGCTGGCTGAAGAGTTCCAAGCCAAATGCAAAATCAGTAAACCCGGAAAGATTCTGATGCACCTCCGCTGCGAGGATATTGACGCCGTTGACGAGATTGGTGAGCGGAATCGAGAACTGGCCGGAATACTGGCCGCTCGCGATGGAGCTGCTGGCATAGGTGCCGTGGCCGATGGCGCCATCCGGCATGTTGTAGCGGTGAATCTCACTGCCGTTCAGATACACCACCACGCCGTCATCAACGATGTGCTGGATATTCATCCAGGTGTCGGCCGGCGCGTTGGTGAACGTGAACGTTGTGCGGAAATAATACGTCGTGCGGCCGAGCGTCAGGAGCGTGTTTTTTGGCCCGGGCAGAGGCGAGGAGCCGAAATGAAACAGGCCTTGGCCCGCGGGCCATGCAGAGTCGTCATACGACGGCGCGCGCCACGCCGTGCCGAGATTGCCGCTTTGGCTGTATTTCCACACACTAGTCATCAAAATATGCGCGCCGATGCGGTAGTCGGGCGGTTGCGCGTAGACCGGGCGGTGATGATACATTAGTTCGTTGATGACCACGCCGGAGGAAAAGGCAAAGACATTCGTTGCGCCGGGCGTTTCCGCTGAAGGATAATACCATGCGCCGCTGCCGTTAGGATGGCGCCCGAGCAGGCGCGTGCCGGCGAGCTGAGCATCAAGAACTGTGACGGCATTGGAGTGTGCGAGAAAAAGCTTGTCGCCCGGGCGCGGCGTGAAGCCCAGCGTGGCAGCATTCAGCACATGCAGTGCGCCGGGGGCAAGCATCTGTGCCGGGAGCACACACACGACGTTCGTGCCGGAGGCCCAGATGCGCGTGCCGGCGAGTTGCAGCGGCGCGCCGCCGCAGTTGGCCAGCTCCAGCCAGAAATTAGTTGAACCTGCGGGCGCCAGTTCGTTGAACGACAAAAGCGACGGCGTGCGGGCGGCGGCATTGCTGGCGCCGGGCGTGCCGCCAGCCATGATGCTTGCGCCCCAGGACGACGGCTCGCTGCGCACACCGTCCTCGTCCATCATGGCCAGCGAGGCGCCAGAACCATCGGCGGCCACAGGCCAGTCGCCTTCGTCGCCATACGTCAGTTCTGACATAATCCGGCCGCTGTTGTCACGCAGTATCAGGGTTTCACCGCTATTCGCCAGGCGGCCATCAAAGGGGCCGAGAATGGCGCTGAGGCCGGTCTGCGCCGCGAGCGCCGCCGGATCGGCCGCAATGACGACATAGCCGCGCCCCGGCGCAACCGAGCCATCAGGGAACACAAAGTTCACGCCGTTGGAAATCGTCCAGCCCGAGAGATCAATGTCCACACTCATTTGATTGCGCAGCTCGATCCATTCGAGCGAAGCTTCATTGACGGGCGGATGATACATCAGCTCATTAAACACCACGACACTGTCGGCAGATGCGCTCAGAACATTCCACGCAGCTAGAACAAGTGTGATGCCCGCATAACGTGTCAGCAGAGAACGTTGAGATGTGTTCAGCACATCAGTGCATAGAATATGTGTCATACCCTATTATACCAAGTAAACCGTTTCTTAACACAAACAGACGGTGCGATGCATCCGTAGAAGACAGGCAACTGCACGCCCCAGACCGGCGGCTCGCTTTGAAGTGCGGGAGCGCAACCTCCGCTTTCTAAGCGAAAGCAGAGCTTCCGCGGCGTACACTTATTCCTTGCATCGGTGCGCGGAACAGCCACGCATCACGGTCACCGATAACGCCGCTGTGCAGCCGGCCCCGTGACATCGAAAACGCGCTGTAGATACCCTGCGATATGCATTGACACGAGGATACTTATGTTCTGGTTGTGCTCCGTTGTTGTACCCGCAAATCGGATGTTCAACGCCGCGGGTTGCGTCTGTGCACATGCATCAGATTAGTGCAGCGTTTTCCAGAACGTGTTTTTGACAGACGTGATATAGGCGTACAAATGTGTCAACTGCAAGGTTAGCTACGCTGCGGCCAGTGGATGCTGTACTGGGCGGTGGCACTTAGAGAAGGCGTATGGCACAGCGAGCTGGCATTCAGAGGCATTGTGGAGCGCAGCACGCGAGCAACGCTACGCTGCGGCGCGCGGCGCTTACTGCGGAAATTGAAGCACGATCTTCCCGCACGAGCCCGCGCGCATCAATTCAAATCCTTCTTCAAACCGCTCGAACGGTATCACATGAGTAACACATTGTTCGAGGCAATGCGCGTGCTTCAGCAGAAATTCGTCCACTTGGTACCATGTCTCGAACATGCGGCGGCCAGTGATACCATGAATAGTGATACCCTTAAACATGATGTCTTCTGCCCAGTCCACCTGCACGCCCCCAGCGGGAATGCCTAGCAGGCAGATTTCTCCGCCGTTGCTCAACAGGCGAAAGGCTTGTTGCATGGCGTTGGGATTGCCGCTCATCTCAAGAATGACTTCAGGGCCATAGCCGTCGGTAAGTTCCGCGACGCGCGCGGGAACGTCATCACTGGCCGGATCGAGCACAACATCCGCGCCCACGGCGGCCGCTAGATTACGTTTAAACTGATTCGGCTCCACCACAATCACAAACGATGCGCCGGCGAGTTTGACAATGCTCACGGCAAACAAGCCAATCGCGCCGGCGCCCATGATGAGTACTTTCTTCAGGGAAAGAGACGCCGTCATGGCCGTATGCATCGCGTTGCCCAGCGGGTCGTAAATTGCGGCAAATTTGTCCGGCACGCTGTCCGGCACGCGCCAGATGTTTTCTTCCGGCATCACGACATACTCGGCGAAGCAGCCATCACGGTCAACCCCGAGGCCTTTGACGCTACGGCAGATGTGGCCGCGGCCGGTGCGGCAGAATTTGCAGACGCCGCAGGTGACATGGCCTTCAGCCGAAACGCGCATACCGGGCTGGATGGTGCGCACGTGACTGCCGCACGCCACGACCTCGCCCACAAACTCGTGCCCGATGGTCAGCGGCGGCTTGATGCGTTGTTGCGACCACGCGTCCCATGAATAGATGTGGTAATCGGTGCCACAGATGCCCGCCGCGCGCACGCGGATCAGCACCTCGCGCGGCCCGGGCAGTGGCACGGGCACGCTGGTCAATTGCAGACCGGCGGCAGCAGTTGTTTTGCGCAGCACGCGCATGTTGGCGGGCGGTTTCATCGCTGCAATTATAGCACAAGGCCCGGTAAGTGTCAATAATGTGGAATGCTACTGTAACATAACGGGAATTGATTTGCAATCTCCCTCTTGAGTACGGACTAAGGGGTGCGTAGACCGTTCCATGCCACGCCCTGTACGGACGGCCCCACTATCGTGCGTGCGCACCGCAGGGACTGAATGCCCCCAGCATCGTATTGGCGGTCGAGTGGTACATGTCCCAAATGCGGCGACTAGCGAGGGCCGCCGGCCACGGCAGCCTTGTGCGCGCGGGGCACAAGGGCAGCCAGACCGCTGCCCCTCCACGCCTATGTCGCTCGTCGCCGCATCAAGGCATGTGCAATGGGTAGCATCTGCGCGGATAATATGATATAATAGTGCTATAGGACACGGTTATTACAAATAAACCACTATTGGTGATATGATGCAAATGATGAAACGATTCGTGGCAGCACTGCTGATGGCACTTCCACTCATGGCGGCGCCGGTGAATGATGATTTCTCGAACGCACTGCAGTTGACCACGAGCAACGCCTTGTTGCATGGTGCCAACACAACCGCCACGGCGGAGCCGGGCGAGCCTGCGCACAGCCCGATTGGCGCGCACCGTTCGCTGTGGTGGAAGCTTACGGTTGGCGGACACGGATTTCTCACCCTGCGCGCCGAGGGCAGTTCGTTTAATCATGTGATTGCCGTCTACACGGGCGCCACGCTGCACACGCTGGTGCAGCTGGGCGCGTCGCCTGGCACGGCGGAATGGTGCCGTGTGACGGTGCGGCCGGGTGTAACACATTTCATCGCGGTGGACAGCGTCGTGTCAGGCGTGACGGGCGTGGCACGTGTTGTCTGCATGTTCGACCAGTTTTTTGCGCATGACAACGACATCTCTGTAGGCTGGATCCGGCGCGAGCCGATGCTTCCGTTTGTCTGGGGCAGCACCAACGCCACGCGCGACGGCTGGCCGGCTGAAGGGCAGATTGTCACGTGGCGCGCCTTCGTCCGCAACTGGTATTCGGCCGCCTATGACAATGTAAGCTACCGCTGGCTGCTGGATGGCTCGAATGTCGCTGCGGGCACCGTATCCCTCGCCCCCAAAGCGCACACCCAGCTAACGTATGCATGGCCGTGGAAATTCGCGCGTCACGAACTGACGCTGATCATTGACGAGACCAACGCCATCCCCGAGTCGTCGGAATTGAACAACCGCCTCTCGGTCTATACCGACGCCATCAGCGTCGGATTCTGGGTTGAACGATCACTCTACAATTACTTTCATCAGTATCAACGCAACTTGAGCATTGGCGCAAACGGCTGGGAGGATTGGGCACAGCGCCATGTCACCCGGTGGAATCAAATGTTTGAAAACGCCGTCTATCCCGACACGCCCAGCGGCGTCTTCGACCGCATCCGTCTTGATCAGATTCATATCGTGCCCGACGGCGTGCTGCCCTTGAATGGTGGCTTGCCCAGCAACCATCCCGACTATACCAACCGTACCATTGATCTGCAGTGGGGCTTCCAAAACCAGTTGCAGAGCATGTACACTACGATTTCCACCGTCAGCGACAGCAATCCCTTTTATTTTGAAGATTCACTTATGCATGAATTGGGACATGCCCGCTATTTGATTGATACCTACGGCTTTAATTTCCACTCCAAACCCGAATGGAGCAACACGCTTATCACCGTCAACGGCGCGCTGGCGCTGGACACACCGTATTTGCCGCGCATCGGTGTGGATTCCGTCTATCGGCCGGATTTCTACAACGAACTGGGGTACGGCCTCATGTCCAGCCCCAAAAACATCGTAGACCCCTACAGCGCGGTGGCGCTCAATTTAATTGCCGGCCGCCGTGCGACGCATGGCAATATGAACAGTCCCGGCAATATTGGCGTGTTTCTGCAAAATCTGCCCAGCAATAATATTGTCACGATCTGTGACGGCTGGGGCACGCCGCTCTCAAACGCAACAGTTAAAATCTACCAGGCGCGCGCCACCGCGTCCTGGTACGGCAAAGCCTACATGGCAACGCCGGACATCGTTGCGTTCACCGATGAGGCCGGGCGCATCGATCTCGGCCGCTGCCCGTTTTCAGCAAGCGGGCTTATCAGTCACAACTATGGCATCTCAGAAGGTGTTGTAGTCGTGCAGGCTGAACACAACGATCGCATCGGCATTGATTTTCTGTGTGCCATGGACTTTAATATGGCCTACTGGCGCGGCCACACGCAGACGGCGGAGTACAAGCTGTGCGTCGGCATGATCAGCACGAGTGAGTATGGCATTGCCAAAATTTTTCCGCAAGACGGCTACACGCTGCCGCGCCCGCTGGTGCAGTGGCCGCATGTGCGCGTCGTGCTGAGCGGGCCGCAGAATGCTCAAAGCGTGAGCATCAACGGCCAGCCAGCCAGCTACTCCTGGGGCAAATGGGAGCGCCAAAATCTGGCCCTGAACCGCGGCACAAATGCCATCACGGTGATCGCCAACTGGCCGGGTGGCATCAGCGCTACGCAAACGATTTACTACTATCGCCTTGATACCAGGCCGCCAGAAATTGGGCGCGAGGCGCTGCTCTTTCCCGCGCCGGGCACTGAACTTATCACTGGCAATCAAATCTATGTACGCTGGATTCGATTGCGTTTGAATGATGACGGCGACGACAACAGCGTGACGATTACGCGCGCCAGCGTGGTAGAGCTGAGCACCACGCAGGAAGTCGCCGTGATCGGGCAAAACTTAAGCAACAACGGGACGCGCTTATGGAACGTGCCTGACTTGCCGGCGGGTACGCCTCTTGCGGTGAAATTTGTCGTGCGCGACGGCGCCAGTAACACTGCCGAGCGTGTGTTTACAGACAGCCCATTCACGGCGATTCCTGAAGCGAGTGCCGCCACAGTGCTCAGCGCGCTGGGTGCGGGATTGGCGTGCTTCAGGCGCGCGGAAAGATCAGCGTGATGCTGGCGCCGCGCCCCCCCGGCCCGCTGCTCACAAACACCTCGCCGCGGTGCGCGCGTACAACGTCTGCCACAATGGCCAGCCCCAGCCCCGTCCCGTCGGCTTGCTGCGCGCCGCTCCCGCGGTAGAAGCGTTCAAACACCCGCGGGCGCTCCGCCGGCGGAATGCCCGGGCCTTCATCCATGACACTGAGCAGTACGCGCTTATTGTCGGCCGTGTGGGTCACCTCCACACGCACACACCCGCCCGGCGGCGAAAATTTGATCGCATTGCCCAGCACGTTGTACACCGCGCGCAACAACCATTCCTCATGCCCGCGCACACGGGTATCTGGTTCTGCCTCGATCGTAATGACAATCTGCTTCTCTGCTGCAGTGGTCTGCAGTGAATCCACGGCATCCTGTACCACTTCCTCTAGATCAACCAGTGCCGTCGGAAATGCCTCGCCCGCGGCCGCGCGGTCAAGCCGTGCCAGCAGCAAGAGCTGGCCGCTGACCCGCGCCAGGCGCGCGGCTTCCGCGCGCAACTCGATCAAGTGACCGCGCACGTCCTCCGGCAGGTCTGTGCGCTGCAACAGTGTATCGAGCCGCGCCGTCAACCCCGCCATGGGCGAGCGCAGTTCGTGCGCCGCAGCCGACGTAAAGCTCCGCTCTGCCATCAACGCCGTGTCCAGCCGGTCAAACGCGGCATTCAGGCACTGCGCCAGCTCGCGCAATTCGTCCGGCAGTTCCTGCACGGGCAGGCGCGTGCGCGCATCTTCCGGCGTGATCAATTGCGCAATCCGTACCAGCCGTTTGACAGGCTTCAGCCCGCGCCGCGTCAAGACCAGACCCGACACCATAATCGCGACGATGATCGCTGCCACGGCAATGCTAGCACGGTATTTCTGGCGCCAAATGTAGCGTTCCATCGGCTCATACACATCGGCGCAGAGCACGTAGACGCGCAACGCGCTGGTGGTCGCTCCCACGCCGCCTAACACGCGCGGCAACGGCGCCACGTCCGTGCGCATCGCGCTGATGCGCATGTCGTCGCCGTGCGCGTTTAAGAACTGCATGTGATAGCGTTTGCCCGCTGCAATACGCTCCGCAAATTTCGTATAGTTAAGATGATTGGTGTGCCAGCGCACATAGTACCATGGCAGCGAGACCAGCAACGGCTCCCATGCCGGCGTGTAGACGGCAAAAAGGCTGTTTGACAGATCATGCACCGGCAGATGTGTCAGATCGAGCGTCCCGTTGTCGTCGTACAGCAGTGAAGCAATCCGGCTGGCGTGGCCGTCCAAATGCACATCAAACGGCACTCGCCGCCCGCGTTCGATTTCATCATACAGAATGGCCGTGTAGACAATCAGCACCGCGAGGGTGCACAGCGTGTACCAGCGGATGATCGTGCCGTAAAGCGTGCGGCGCAGGCGCATGGTCAGCGGTGCGCGCTCAACATGTACCCGACACCGCGCACGGTATGAATGAGCGGTTTTTCGCCCTCCACATCAATCTTGCTGCGCAGGCGGCTGACATACACATCCACGGTATTGCTCATGCCATCGTAATCCCAGTCATAGATGTGCTCCCACAGCATCGTGCGTGTGACGGGCGTGTCCAGATTGCGCGCCAGAAGTTCAAGCACGGCGTATTCTTTCGGCTTGAGTTCGATGCGGCGGCGGCCGCGCGTCACGTCCCGTGTGCGTGTGTTTATCTCGAGATTGCCGGCGCGGATGACCGGATCGGGCTGCTGATACCGGCGCCGCACCAGCGCGCGCACACGCGCCAGCAGTTCCGCGCCCTCAAACGGCTTCACCAGGTAATCATCCGCACCCAAATCAAGCCCGCCCACGCGGTCATGCACCCCGCCCAGCGCGCTCAAAATCAGCACCGGCACGGCTTTGCCCGTCGCGCGGAAGCGCTTCAGCACGTCCAGCCCCGAGCCGTCCGGCAGCATCAAATCCAGCACGACTGCGTCATAGTCGTTTTCTTTTAGCATGAATGCGCCATCTTCCGCTGTGCCTACCGCATCGCAGGCGTAGCCGTCGCTCTTCAGCAGCGCAGCGATGTGTTCGCGCACCGCCTGTTCGTCTTCGATAACCAACACTCTCATGACACGCTATTGTAGCAAAAGCGCGCAGCGCGTGCAATGCCGGCCATACCCTAATTCCGGCGACGAGCGACTTAGGCGTGGAGGGGCAGCGGCCTCGCTGCCCTCATGCTACGCGCGCACAAGGCCGCCGGGGCCGGCGGCCCTCCCTGGTCGCCGGACACAAGATAAGCCTCGCTGCACCTTACTTCTGCCTCTTTTCCCGCAGCTCGCGCAGCTGCCAGCGCAGCGTCCCCCGCAGCCAAAACCAAAAAATATGCGCCAGCCCCACCCGCTGGCACACCGGCCGGCAGCGGCCAGCACGCAGCGCCGCAATGACATGCTGCACACTCAGCTCCTCTACCTCGATCTCCGTCCAACTCTGCCCAATCTGCCAGAGATTGTGCGCGTCAGTGTTGCACACTAGTGGCAGCCCATACCGCGCCGCTACGCGCCGCGCGCGCGCGTTAAAGCCGTCCCACCACGGCAGGTAAAACGGCGATATCTCCACCGCGTCGAATACATCATGATGGCGTTCCAGCGCGCCGTGTACCGAATGTGTCAGCGGATAAAATGGATGCGGCGCAATTACACACCGCGCCGGCGTCCGATACGCCCGCACCTCATCGTACGTGCGCAGCGCTTCGGCCCGCGCGTCCGCGTTGAGAATGATCACATCCGCGTCTTCAATGCGCGCTTCGATGGCCGGAATAAGCAGCACCCCGCGTCCCCGTGCCGCCGCCGCCGCCGCTTCATCCCACGTGAACCGCAGGTGGTTGGTGATCGCCAGGCACTGCAGCCCCCGCGCTGCTCCCCGCGCGACAATCTGCTCCACCGTCTGCGGCAGATTGTCCAGCGGATCATCGCAGGAATGTATGTGAAAATCTGCCCGGATGATCATGCGCCATCACTGCTGCCCGCATGGCTTCCATCCGCGCATGCTGCCATACTTGCGCGCCACATCTGGTTAGTGCATACGCGCCGCGCGCCGGTACTCCCGCACGGTAATGCCCGCGTCCAGCAGCGTGTCAAATGTCCCCGTGTCCAGCCAAAAACCGTCGTACAGGCACACATCAAGCTGTTGTGCGCGCAGGTAGACATTATTCAAGTCCGTAATCTCCAGCTCGCCGCGCGCCGACGGCTTCAACCGCTCCGCGTGCTGCACCACGCTATTGTCATACACATACAGGCCCGTCACGGCAAACTTGCTTTTGGGCACGCGCGGCTTCTCCTCAATCGTCACAGCGCGCATCTGCGCGTCAAATTCCACCACGCCAAACCGCTCCGGGTCCGGCACTTCCTTGGCAAACACACGCGCGCCGCCTTTGAAACTCTTGATGGCATTCAGCAAGAAGGTTTCATTTCCAAGAAAAATATTGTCTCCCAAAATCATCGTCACATCATCAGTGCCGATGAATGTTTTGCCGATCAAGAATGCTTGTGCGAGGCCTTCGGGTTTGTCCTGAATTTCATAGGCAAACTTGGCGCCAAATTCCTTGCCGGAACCAAGCAGGCGCAGAAAGTCCCCCGCGCGCTCCGGTGCCACAATGATGAGAATCTCCCGAATCCCCGCATCCAGCAAGGTCTGCAGCGGATAGTAAATCATCGGCCGGTCATACACCGGCAGCAACTGTTTACTGGTGATTTTTGTCAACGGATGCAGGCGCGTGCCCGCGCCACCCGCCAGGATGATGCCTTTCATACGCGTTCTCCTGCCGTTACTCACCTATCCCGCTGTACACATACATATACTTCCACGCCGCACAACCCCTGCCAGCCCCTGCGTTAACCGAGTGCCGCATGCGTGGCCGCACTGTTGATTCTACTAGCCAAAATGCCGTTTAATGTATTCGCACGCATCCTCAAGTGTTGGCAGGATTTTCGTGCAATACTTCACCATCCACGGGCTGCAATCCGCAAAACTGAACGGCGAAAACGCTACAACAAATTTGCCCAGATTGTGCGACGCATGGAAAATTTCCATCGAGGTGCCGATGCTCGGTTTGTTGTAGTTCACCAAAATCAAATCCGCATCCTCCACATCCTGCAAATCAAAGCGCACAATTTCGTTCGCGCTATCCACTTCGCGGTCCTTGAAATTGCGCCGCATGGGATCAAGCAGAAAAAATTTGTCGCCCAACAGCCGTTTGGCCGCCTCGCGCCACTCGCGCGCCACGCCCTCGTGCTCGTCCATGATCGGCCCGCTCAAATAGATTTTTTTCACCATACCCTGCCTCCGTTGTTATTCCCATTCAATCGTACTAGGTGGTTTGGATGAAACATCATACACCACACGGTTAACGCCTTTAACTTCGTTGATGATGCGCGTGGCGGCATGCCCGAGCAGCGTATGCGGCAGATGCGCCCAATCGGCCGTCATGCCGTCCACCGACGTTACGGCGCGTAGCGCGATTACATTTTCATACGTGCGTTCATCGCCCATCACGCCTACGGTCTGCACAGGCAGCAGCACGGCAAACGCCTGCCACACGCGCTCGTACCAGCCGCGCCGCCGCAAAATGTCAATGAAAATCGCGTCCGCTTCGCGCAGAATCGCCAGCCGTGGCTCGGTGACCTCGCCCAGCACGCGCACCGCCAGGCCCGGCCCCGGGAACGGATGCCGCCCCACCAGGCTCTCCGGCAACCCCAGCTCGCGCCCCACCGCGCGCACTTCATCCTTGAACAAATCGCGCAGCGGCTCAATCAACTCAAATTTCAAATCTTTCGGCAAACCCCCGACATTGTGATGCGTTTTGATCGTCGCCGACGGGCCGCCAAACGCCGAGCGGCTTTCAATCACATCCGGATACAACGTCCCTTGCGCCAGAAATTCAACCGGGCCGCACGCCCGCGCCTCGCGCTCGAACGAGCGGATAAACTCACGCCCGATGATCTTGCGCTTGCGCTCCGGGTCGATCACCCCGCGCAGCGCCCGCAAAAACACCGCGCCATCCCGCGCCACACGCAGCGGAATATGATAATGGTCATGAAACATGCGCACGACGTCGTCAACTTCATTCTTGCGCAGCAATCCATTGTCCACAAAAATACACGTCAAGCGCTTGCCAACGGCCTTGTGCAGCAGACACGCCACCACCGACGAATCCACCCCACCCGACAACCCGCAAATCACATGCTTGTCTCCCACTTGCGCGCGTATCGCGCTGATCTGCTGGCGTACGAACGAACACATCGTCCAATCGCCTTTGCATCCGCACATGCCAAACAAAAAATTGTTCAGCAGCTGCGTGCCATACTGCGTATGAGCGACCTCCGGATGAAATTGTACACCATACATGCGCCGCGCGTCGTCGCCGATTATGGCGTATTCAGCGCCGCTGGAGCCCGCCAAGGCGCGGAAGCCCGGCGGAACGGCCGTTACTTTGTCACCGTGGCTCATCCACACCGTGCTGCGGCGCGGCACCCCCTTGCAGAAGGCACTGCGCGTGTGCACTTCCAGCCGCGCGCGCCCGTATTCACGCCGCGCTCCTGGGCTGACGCGCCCGCCCAGCATGTGCGCCAACAGTTGCATGCCGTAACAAATGCCCAACACCGGCACACCCAACTTCAGTATCTCCGGGTCAAGCTGGGGCGCGCCCGGCGCATACACACTGGCCGGCCCGCCCGATAAAATAATACCCTTCGGCTTGCGCATACGCAGCTCCGCTGCCGTAATCCCCGGCGGCTCGATCGTACAGTACACGTGCTGCTCGCGTACGCGCCGCGCAATCAATTGCACATACTGCGATCCAAAATCAATTATGACAATCCGTTCCGGCATAACTCTCGTGTAATAGTTGCTCATCCAAACACTGCATGGCAGGCAGCACGCCCGTTGCACCAACACAACGCGCCGCGCGGTGCACTACTGCCGTTATTCTATCATCATCCCGTCCGCATGTCAATGCAAGATTCATCTCTAGATTCAGCGACTAAGGAGGACCGCCGGCCCCGGCGGCCTAGTGCGCGCGGGGCACAAGGGCAGCGCGGCCGCAGCCCCTGCAATCCTGTGTTACAAGTCGCTGTATCCAGGATCTGCACAACTGCTCGCTTTTTCTCCTGCCACGCTGGGAGCGCCGGCATCGTTGCCAGAATCTCACGCACACGCCTGCACGTAAACAGTTTTCATTCGATATTTTATGTCGTTTGCATTCGCCGTGTTGGGAGCGCCGGCATCTTTGCCGGCATCTCACGCACACAACTGTACGTGAAACAGTTTTCATTCGACATTTTATGTCGTTTGCATCCGACATTTTTTGTCGTTTGAATTATGTCACTTCCGGACATGCGCTGCTACACTTCCAACTCAAACAGCGCGTCCGCCTTTGCCTTGATCTGTAGTGTTGCGCCCGTGTCCGTGCGTACCGTAAGTGTGCGTGCCGTGCCCAGCAGCTCGCGGCCATACACCGCCACGCCCGCCAAGTCTTTCTGCACCCGCTCCACGGCCACACCATTGATGCCAAACGCCTGCACGCGCCGCGTGTCAACATACACATCGCCATACGCCTGCCAAACCTCTTCCGCCGCGCACAATGCGCTCCACGGCCCAAACTGCCACAACGGCTGCCCCAGCGCCTCCACGTGCGGATGAGCAGGTTCAGTCACGACATACGCTGCTGGCAGCTCGCCGCGCGCCGCGCCGTTCATCAATGGCAGGAGCTCGTCACCTGCAGCGCCCAGCTGCGCCTCCATGCGCTCCACCACGCCATACTGCGCGCGCAACGCCGCCACCCCGCGCTGAAAATATTCCGTCAACCCGCACACGCGATAATAATCCATGAATGTTTTCGCGCACAACGCCTGCACCACACTGTTCCATTGTACATCAGTATTGGACGCCGCAAACCCGCCAAAGCTGGGCAACGGCATCCATGGCGCGTCCCATACTTGCTGATACAACGCCAATTCGTCCAGCACCCGCTCGCCCCAAGCACGATAGCGCGGCGTGCCCGTGACGAGGTGCAGCCGCAGCAACGCTTCCGCGCTCCACCACAACGCCAGCATATGCGCCGCAAACGTGCCTTGCCGTGGATCGGGGCGGCCGGGGCGCTTGGCCTTCCAAGCAGGCGAGACATGCCAAAACGTTTCCGTGCATTCCCAGCGGCCAGGCGCGGCGATGGCGCGTATGATGAAATTCACGGCGCGGCGCGCGGCGTGTTCCCAGCGCGCATCAGGCGCGAGTTCCTGCAACGCAGCGAGAAAAATGACATGCGCGGCTGTTTCTGCGCTGCGCACACACCAGCGCGCCGTGCGCCCGCTGTCCGCATGCACCCACGCGGGAACAAACCCACCGCGTTTCTGCATCACGCACAGCCGCTCCGCATACCGCGCGACAAACGCCGGAATACGGGCATCTTCGGCAATATCCTTGTGCCAGCGGCACAGCCAGTAGCACGTCCACGAACAATCAGCCAGCCGGCACAGCTGCTCGTGCCCCGGCGGGCCATACGTGGCCGGAAGCCGAAACAGCCCGTCGCGCTGCGGCATGTTGAGCACATCTGTTATCACACTGCGCGCGCGCTTAAATGCCGCGTCGTCATTGACGCGCCGCGCCGCCAGCGCCGCGGCATACGCATCGTGCGCTGTACGCGGGGCGAGTGTACGCACGGACGGGCGTGCTTCTTCGAACGGCCGTGTCTGTGGTGCGGCGTGCTGGGCGCGCGTGATGGCGTACAACTGCCATACGCGGTGCGCGGCGCGCCGCAACCCGTCGTCTGGCTTGCAATCATTCTGGTAATACAGAAAATATGAATACACCAACACGCCGCTCACATCCGCCGTATCGCTGTCATAATGCACACAGTACGTTTCGTGCGTCAAACGATACGGCACACAGCCAAAGGAGAAGATGCCGCGCGCCGCATCGCAGTCCAGCGCCGCAGGCACGCGGCGGTGCGATGCCAGCACGCGCGTGTTGGCAATGAGCGCAAAGCAGCTGCTGCCGCTTTGCGCACACAGCAGCGGGGTGTGAAAAGCCGCGTCGCCAACGACCATTTCCGGCAGCGGCGTCTGTAACGGCGCCCAGATGCGCGGCAGCGGCGCCGCCGCCAGCTGCACCACATCCCGCGCCAGTTCCAACCGCACCGGCCGCCGGAAACTGATGCGCGTTTCCACGCGCAACATGTCGTGTGAATGCACCGTAACGAGCGTCGTGAGCCGCACGCCGCCTTCCGTGCCGCGCGCGAGCACGCCGCCCTGTTTGCGCACCGCCGTCTGCCAGGTGAGCTTCGGCGCAAAGATGTCCAGATTGAGCGTGTCGCGTGCGCTAAAGCGCACCTCCGGGCGCAGATACCCCAGCACACGCCACGCCCGCCCCTCCTGCCGCCCCTCGATGGCCAGCATCGTCACACCGTTCTGGGTGTGCGGCGTGCAGCGCAGTAACTGATCTGGCATACGCTGTGATTCGGCAGTCGTTAGGCCGGCGCGCGCGCCAGCAAATACTCGATTTCCACCTGCTTGGTCAGCGGGATAATCCAGTTCTTGTACAGACGTATCACGTGCGCTGGGTCAAGTTTGTATACAACCGGGGCGTGCGCATCGCTGAGCTCCTGCGCATACGCCGCCGCCTTGCGCCCCACGCGCTCGAGCAGCTGCGCTTCTACTGCGGCGTCCGTGATGGCCGCCAGCAGCCCGGCCCGGTCGCCGCGCGCAATCAATCCACGATACTGCTCCTGCGCCTGCCGAAATTTGCTCTCCGCCACAAATTTGCCGTAGTGAATGCGCTTTGACAACGCCTGCAGGCACGCCACATCGCACACCGCCGTCGAGCCGTACTGTTCGTCATCGCCCGGCGCGCAGAACAGCGGAATGATCTCCCGTTCATACGCCGCCTTTATATCGGCGTTAATATTGATACGCGTCGGCACTATCGGCGCATCAAATGACAACGGCGGCAGCAGCGACGGCGGCAAATCAGCAAAAAACGGATGCTCATCCGGGCTGGTGTAGCGCCGCACGGTGGCATGCAGCTGTTCCGTACCGCGCAGCAGATAATCGAGAAAACTCCCGCTAAAATGGGGAATCTGAATCCCGCCCGGCTGGTACACGCGCGCGTTGATTTTGAACTGCGCCCGCTCTACCAGCGCAAAAATAATCGTCTCCTCCAGGCGTGTCAGCACCGCCCGTATGTTCTGCAAATCAAGGAGCGGATGCATGCTTCATCCGGCAAAAAATGTTGATTGCATCCGGCAAAAAACGCCGTCCGGCCTCCGCGTTCCGTGCGTCTCCACCCATCGTCTCCGCACGCGCGCCGCTCACATCTTCACAATCAGCATGAACACCAGTACGAATAGCGCAACCGTCTCCGTCACGCCCAGCACAATCAAATTATTCGCAAAGCCTTTGTTGGTCTCGGCAAATGCGTCGCACGCCGCGGCCGCGCCTTTGCCTTGGAACAACGCCGACATGCCAATCGCCAGGCCGCCGCAAATGCCCGCACCCAGCTTGACCATGAAATTCTCCGGCGTGGTCGGCACGGCCAGCAATTTGGTATTCATGAGTATGAACGCATAAATGGTCTGCGTCAGCGGCGCCCCCACAAACGCGATCAGCAAAAACGGCGCGCTCTTGTTTTGCATGTAACACTTTTTCCACGCGCCAATCGCCGCCATCCCGGCCAGCCCGCAGCCCGCCGCCGAGCCGATCGCCGCCAGGCCCAGCACCGCTGCCGCACCCAGTTCGCCCCAATGTACTGCCAATGATTCCATACCTGCTCCTCGGGTTATTGGTCACTGACACGCTGGGCCAGCGGCTCATACTTGATGCCTGTCCACTCCTGGCCCAGATGCCCAGAAAATTCCAACATATTGAGCCGCAGCCCGTGCACCATCACGGACAACAAACCCAACACCAAATTCAATGCGTGCCCCACAGCCAAGATCAGCACCACCGCCGCGCTGCTCACCACGTCCCGCATGCCGATCTGGCTCGCTATGGCATTGAACGCCTGCGCCATCGCCGCGCCCGCAAATCCCACCGCAAACAGCCGCATGTACGACGCAATGTCCCCAAAACAATTGATCGCTTTGAACGGAAATTGAAACAATTCGCCAACCAGCTCTTCACCCCGCGTGCTGGCCAGCGTGCCGCCCAATGCCAGCGCCAGCCCCACCACGCCCACCAGCGGCGCCCACACCGGCATCGCCCGCCCCAATATCAGCTGGTTGGCCACAAAATACGCACCCACAATCACCAGCGCCCAGCCCGCTTCGCTCAGCGCTTTCCATGAATTGATCATGCGCACAATGTTCCACACCCGCGCGATGATCAGCTGCGCCGCAGCAATCATGAAACAAATAAACACCATGCTGGAAAAATTAGCGCTGTCCAGCACTGCCCAGCGCCGCAACACCGCATGCTCAGGCAACGTGATTCCAAAATACGAACCCGTCAACACGCCGTACACCACTGTGCACGCATTGAGCACGTACATCAAATAGAGCGGCTGGCGTGGGATGCGCGCGCCCCAGCGCAGATGAATAAAGGCCGTCAGCGCGAGAAAGATCAGCCCATAGCACGCATCGCCAATCAACATGGCGTAGAACAGTGAGAAGAATACATAAAAGACGCCGCTGATGTCGCGTTCGCGATAGCCGGGATAGGTGTCAATGAATTGAAACACCGCTTCCACCGGGCGGAGCCAGCGCGGGTTGCGGATCAGCGTGGGGACCGGGGCATCCGGCCCGGGCTCGCTGATCAAGATGCCCCAGCCGTGCGCGTGCGCGGTGGCTTCGATGCGCGGCACGGCGTCTGCCGGGCAGAACCCGGTGAGATAGGCCAGCGCGCTGACGCGGCCCATGCTGTCGCGTGCCTGCGCGCACGCCAGCTCGTCGCCCAGCACCGCTGCATGGCGCGCCAGCGCCCCGCGCTGCGCAGCATGCGCAGAAAGCTCGGCGAGCAGCCGCCCGCGCTCGTCATCCAGCGCCGCGATACGCCGCGCGATCGTGCTGCGCGCTTCCGCCGGCAGCGGCGTTTCCGGTATCTCCAGTGCAAACTCATGATCACCAATCACAACAAACGAAACAAGATGCTTCGCACGGTGCACTTCCTGCATGACACACCCCGCCGGCAGAGCAGGCATTTGCTCCGGTTCGCACTGATACAACTTCACATGGATGCCGCGCTGCTTGAGCGCGGCAACGTGCGCCGGATCGAAGTCACCCCACACGCCCAGCGCCTCGTACTGCCGCTGCAAGTGCGCGCGCTGGTCGTCAAGATACGCGAGGCGTTCATGCGCCGCAAGAACTGCTGCCGTGAGCGCTGCAGCGTCTGCAGGCGCGGCCGCTGGTGCCGCTGTCGTGGCAGCGTGCGGCGCGCCCGCATATACACCCAGCAGCCGTAATGCCTGTTCCGTGTCTCGCAGCTGCTGTGCAACCGTGGCGGCGCTTGTCCCTTCCGCGCGCGCCGCGCGGTGCACATGCAACACGCCAAGCCGCTGCAGCGCGCGCAACGCCTCCTCCCGCTGTGCCGCCAGCGTCACCACGGTTATTTGTGCCATCCGAACGATCATGTGAAGCAATCCAAGTGTTCATGTGACAAATCTGGTGCCGGATGCCGGATCCGTGCGGTGTAGCTACATCGCTGTGCTAGATCACAATCTGCAAATTGTAAATTGTACATTGTACATTGTACATTGTTCACGCCACCACTCCAATTTGCACATCACTCAGCTTTGCCTTCGCGATTTTGCCGCGCGCGACGGCGTTGGCCTGCTGATCCCCCAGATAAATCTGAATGCGCCGGATGTTCTCGCGGCATTCAGGAATCTTGACTTTTTCAAACAAGTTGATGCGCTGGATCGTCACGCGCATTTCATGCGCCAGCAGCGCCTTCTGTTGTTCCAGCACGCGTTGTTGTGCGCGCACCGCGCCGACGGCCTGCACCATCTCAACCGCCCGGTCTACCCACAACGGCGTGCTGAACAAGTCATACTCTCCCACGGCAAATTCCGCCCGCTCAAACACGGGAATCGCTACGCCGGCAATGTTGCCTTCGTGCGTATGCACGCGCACCAGCCGCACTTTTTCAGCGAGTGCCACGTCTTCTGCAAACAGCCGCATCCACACCGCTACTTGGTGCAGCAGCCGCGCTTCCTCCGCGCGCGCCGCTTCCTGTTCGTGTTCCACGCGCCGGATTTCCTGAATCAGCTGTTCCTTTTTCAGTTCAAGCGTCGGCAAAAAACGCCGGTAGCGCGCCAGCGCATCGCGCTGCGCCTTCAGTTCCGTCTTGGTCAGTCTCAGCTTCCCCATGGCTTATGATTGTTCCTCTTCACCCAGCCGCCGCAGCATGGCTATATCCAGCCGGTCCTGCTCCCGGGAGCTTGATGATTTGATCGCGATGAGACCTTCAGCGCTCACATAAGGAATGGCCACTGCTTGTCCCTGATACTGCGCCAGATACTCCCGCCGCCACGGCAGCAGTTCTTCATACGTGAACCCGCCGATGCGCACAAACACATCAATCGGAAACTCTTCAATGATGCGCACTGCGCCGGGCTCGTCGCTAAAATCTTCCCACTGCAATTCGCGCGCCGCGCCGCTGCCATGGCGTGAAAGCACGCCCAGCAGTGTGCGGACATTCTCCGGCGTGCGCGCAATGACGATGTCTACGTCCAATGTCGCGCGCACCAGCCCGTTGAACGCACACGCCAGCGCGCCCACCGTCATAAACTGCACACCCCCTTCAACGAGGCTGGCCAACAGTTTTTCGTATGTGTTCATGCTTGTTGTCCAGCGGCAGTTTCAGGCGCCGCAACATCGCCGACAGCTCTTCCATCATCCTCAGCGGATCAAGCACGGTGGCGTTGCCCACCTGCTTGCGGATCGCCCCATCAGCCGCCGAGGGAAGGGCGTCATGCGTGCCGCCCTTTCGGGCTGCTCCCGCCGGCGGGCGGATCGTCTCATCTGTCACTGCACCGCGTGTCATGTGTCTTTTGGCCAGTAGGCCTCGATCAAGCTTGTTTTGATACCCACTTCCGTGCGCTCGAAGCAGCGCGCCAAAATATCCCAGCACAAATCCAGCGCCTTTTCCAACGGAATATTCACCGACAAATCCATCAACTCTCGCTCGAACAACTCGCCATATTTCAACAGCTTTTTGTCCCACGTGCTCATCTGAAAGCCCATGGCCTGCTTTTCCTGCGTGTCGCGGCACTGCGCATACAGCTGAATCATCGTGTTCATTATCGCGCGATGATCGTCGCGCGTGCGGCCGTTAACTTGTTGCTTCAGGCGGCTGAGCGAGCCGAACGGCTCGATGCGCCCGTTGCGCAGGTAAAATTGGCCTTCCGTAATATAGCCCGTATTGTCCGGAATCGGGTGCGTGACGTCATCACCCGGCATGGTGGTTACTGCCAAAACGGTGATCGAGCCCGCGCCTTCAAAATCCACGGCCTTTTCATAGCGCGCCGCGAGCTGGCTGTACAAATCGCCCGGGTAGCCGCGGTTCGACGGCACTTGTTCCATCGTGATGGCGATTTCCTTCAGCGCGTCGGCAAAGTTCGTCATGTCCGTCAGCAGCACCAGCACGCGCTTGCCCTGCAGCGCAAACTGCTCGGCCACCGCCAGGCACAAATCCGGCACCAGCAGGCACTCCACCGTCGGATCAGCCGCCGTGTGCACAAACATCGCCGTGCGCACCAGCGCGCCGCGCTCTTCAAACACATCGCGGAAAAACAGAAAATCGTCGTACTTCAACCCCATCCCGCCAAACACAATGATATCCACTTCCGCCTGCATCGCCACGCGTGCCAGCAGTTCGTTATACGGCTCGCCCGCTACGGAAAAAATCGGCAGCTTCTGTGATTCCACGAGTGAATTGAACACATCAATCATCGGAATACCCGTGCGCACCATCTTGCGCGGAATGATGCGTTTGGCCGGATTGACGGACGGCCCGTTAATGGGAATCCAGTTGCCTTCGAGGGCCGGCCCGCGGTCGCGCGGCTGGCCGCTGCCGTCAAAGATGCGCCCCAGCAGCTCCGGGCCAAATGAGACGCGCATGGTGTGCCCCAGAAAGCGCACTTCATCATTCGTGGCGATGCCGCGCGCGCCGGCAAAAACCTGCAGCGCCACGCGGTCGCCTTGAATTCTGATTACCTGCGCCAACGACGTGCCATGCGCGCTGCGCACTTCCGCCAGCTCCTGATAGCCGACATCAGTCGCCGCAACGGTAATCACATTGCCAGCGATTTGTATCACCCGTGTATGTACTTTCTGCATTACTTGTTCCTCGGCATTCGTTTCAACTCCTCACTTGCCATCTGCATTGATGGCAACATGGCGCGATTCTGCTCGCGGCACCATTCGTCCATGCGCCGTGCTCCCTCTGTACACGCAGACGGATATGTTAGACGCGGATAAGTATCAGTTTCGTTTGCATCATGGCCTCGCAGCGTATGAATCCATGTTTCGATGTTACGCTTCGGGATGTGAAATATAATCGCCTCATCCGTGCCGCGCCCATGCGGCGATTTCAGCACGCGGATCATACGTGTGTCACAACCCCGCTCCTTGAGCAGCTTGCGCGCAAAACAGTCGTGCTGCTGATCCTCGGCAATCAACGTCAGCTGTGTTTTACGCATCACCATCCTCCCAGCCGCGCGCCATGACTTCCGCCAAGTCAAGCGGCGCGTTCTGCTCATGCGCCACGCGCCGAGCGCGCACGGGGCCGTTGTGTGTGCGCTGAAACAGCAATCCGCGTTCCGGCCCGAAATAGTTAATATATTCCGGATGGTGCGAAATCACCAGCGTCTGCAGTTCACGTTCCTGGCAGCGGTCTCGCAATGCCAGTACAAATGGCTGGATTTCCGCCAGCATCACAAAATTATCCGGTTCATCCAGACAAAGACACGTGTCGTGTGGCGCACACATCAGCACACTGTACAACACAACCAGCGCCTGCTGCCCGTGCGACAGTTTGTCAAACCGGACCGCATGATAGGTGTGCCCCTCGTTGGGGCCCGCAAACAGCGCGTACAGCACCCGTGTCCGCCCGCCTTCCTGCTGCAGCTCAAACGAATCAAACCGTGGCAGCACATCCCGCAACACGGCCGTAAGATCAAGCATCGCGCGCTGCTGCCCTTGCACGACATACCGGTACCACGAGACGAAGTCGGTCATATCCGTGCGCGGCTGCGCCGCTTCCGCGCACGTCTCCGCCGCAATCTGAAACGGATTGATGCGCACCACCATCAGGCGCGTGAGGTACTCTTTAAACCACGTAAGCTTGGTGTTGTCGCGGCGCGGCAGCAACGCGCCTACGCCCGACCGCCGCCAATCGAACGGCACAGCCGGCCCCGCACTATAATCGTCCCGGTACAATTGCGCGCTGCTCTCCTGCGCATCAACCAATCTGAACGCAAAAAGCTCGCGCCCGTCATACCGCAGCCGCTCTTCCTTGATGCGCTGAAGCCCGCGCTCACGCGCGTGTTCAATCACCAGGCGATACTCATACTGGCCGCCGTTGCCCTGTACCGCCAATTCAAACGTTTGCAGCGGCGACTTCATCCATTCCGTGAGATCCTCTGGCGCAAACACGTCCGCCACCAGCCCGCCGCGCAGCAGCGCCTGCAACTTTTCCAACACGTCGAATACGCTCGATTTGCCGCTGCCGTTCTTCCCCATAAGCAGCAGCAGCCGCTCAAGTGGCAGTTCAAAATTCACCAGACAACGAAAATTGTCAGCATACACACGTGTGATCATGACGCGCGTCCTTGCGTGGCAAGCATCGCATCTATGCGCTGTTCACTCGCCTTAAACTCCTCCGAGCCAAATTCCGCCGGGTTCCAATTCTTGAACGCCTGCGTCAGCTCAAGAAAGAAGCGTCGCGCGGCATCCTTGTCCCCAAACGCAAAGTCTTGCTGCAGAATGCGCAGCACTTTCGCAAACACATACTGCTGCCGCTCCAGCGGCGTGGCTACGTCCACTTTGTCGAACGCATCCTGCTGCAAATACACCGCGTCCAAAAATTCCGCTTTCAAGTAAATAACAAAATCATCCAGCGCCGTGCCTTCCTCGCCCACCACTTTCATCATCTGGTTGACTTCGTTGCCGCGCCGCAGAATGCGCCGGGCCTCGCGCGCGCCGTCTTCATTGACAAAATTGGGATACTTGCTCCAGCTGTCCAGCGGATGAATCGCCGGATAGCGCCGCGCGTCCGAGCGCTCGCGCGACAGCCCGTGAAACGCACCCACTACTTTCAGCGTGCTTTGCGTCACCGGCTCTTCAAAATTGCCGCCCGCCGGGCTCACCGTCCCGCCGATCGTCACCGAGCCAATCGAACCATCAGCCAGCCGCACCCGCCCGGCGCGCTCATAGAAACTGGCAATAATAGATTCCAAATACGCCGGAAACGCTTCTTCCCCCGGAATTTCCTCCAGCCGCCCGGACATCTCGCGCAGCGCCTGCGCCCATCGCGATGTCGAATCCGCCAGCAACAGCACGTTCAGCCCCATTTGCCGGTAGTATTCCGCAATCGTAACCGCCGTGTATACCGACGCTTCTCGCGCTGCTACCGGCATCGAACTCGTGTTGCAGATGATCACCGTCCGGTCCATCAACGATTTGCCCGTGCGCGGGTCTTCCAACGCTGGAAATTCGCGCAGCGTCTCCACCACTTCGCCCGCCCGTTCCCCGCACGCCGCGATGATCACTATGTCCACGTCCGCGTAACGGCTCGTGATCTGCTGCAAGACGGTTTTCCCCGCGCCAAACGGCCCGGGGATGCAGTACGTCCCGCCTTTGCACACTGGGAAAAAGGTATCTATGATGCGGATGCGCGAGATCATCGGTTCGCTCGGCCGCAGGCGCTCTTCATACGCGGTGATGGGTATTTTTACCGGCCAGCGTTGGCTCAGCCGCACCTCGCGCGGCACGCCGTTCGGCGCTTCCAGCACGGCAATCTTCTCACGCACAGTGTACGTGCCCGCTGGCGCTATCTCCACCACGCGCCATTCTTCCCGCAGGCCAAACGGCGCCATGATTTTGTGCGTAAAAATACCTTCCGGCACTGTGCCCAGCACACTGCCCGCCCGCACCAGCGCCCCCGCCTGCGCCACCGGTGTAA